>Ga0160429_1000688_pt1 | contig 23936 bp, 29 predicted proteins | sample SolpanmetagenomR_FD_108199 | JGI IMG/M metagenome (GOLD analysis project Ga0160429, IMG submission 108199) | Solar panel surface microbial communities from Lawrence Berkeley National Laboratory, California, USA - R | ecosystem: Engineered > Built environment > Solar panel > Unclassified ...
TAGAGCAGTTTCGGAGTCATTATACAGATTTTTAGCGTAGCTTGTAGTATGCAAGCCTATTCCGATGATTTGCGCCAGCGCGTAGTGGCCGCCTATGCGACTGGTCAGTGCACGATTGGCCAAGTAGCCAGCCGCTTTGCCGTTTCTATTTCGTTTGTCGACAAGCTGCTCAAGCGCCAGCGCACCAGCGGCTCGGTTGCGGCCCTGCCTCACCGCGGTGGCCCAGCACCCCGCCTGCAAGAAACGGACCGCCAGCGCCTCGCTGCCTGTGTCGCCGCCCAGCCCGACGCCACGCTGGCCGAACTGGGCCAGCAGTTGGTGGCTGCCGGCAGTCCCGCCGTGGGGCAGACCGTGTTGTGGCAGACGCTGCAACAGCTGGATTTGGGGCGCAAAAAAAGAGTCTGCACGCCGCCGAGCGCGACACGGACCGGGTGAGGGGGCTGCGGCAAGCGTTTTTGGAAGCTATTCAACACGAAGACGTTACACGCTTCAAGTTCGTGGACGAGACGAGCGTAAACCTGACCTATACCCGCCGCTACGGCCGCGCCCCAGGCGGGCAACGGGTGGATGCGGCCGTGCCGTTACGTAACGGCCCCAACGTGACAATAGTGGCCGCCCTCTCGGCGCAGGGCGTGGAGGCGGTCATGGAGTTGGACGGGGCGCTGAACACGGCCAGCTTCGCCGTGTATCTCGAGCAGGTACTCGGGCCCGGCTTGCAGCCGGGCGACGTGGTGGTGCTGGATAACTTGCCGGTACACAAAGCGGACGGCCTAGCCGAACTGGTCGAAGCACGCGGGGCCCGCCTGCTATATCTACCCCCGTACTCGCCCGATTTTACGCCCATTGAACTGGCATTCAGCAAACTCAAAACGCACTTGCGCACCGCGGCTGCCCGTACCCGCGAGGCCCTGAAGACCGCCCTGGATGCGGCCCTGGCGTGGGTAACGGCCGACGATGCGCAAAATTGGTTTGGCCATTGTGGCTATCATGTACACTGACTCCGAATCTGCTCTAGGTGCTCAGTACATCGTGCGAATCGGCATGGCGGCCGGGCACAGGCGCGTTGCCTAACACCATCGCGTGGGCTTCGTCTACTTCGAAAACGGTACCCTCAATAAAATTCGAAAAGTAAGCTTCGAAAAACGCCAGGTCGTAGTAGGCCGGCGGTTGGGGAGCCGGGTCGGGGCGGTTGGGTAGCGGGGCCTGGCGCAGCGCAGTGAGCAGGGTACTGAACAGGGCGGTCCGGTCAGGGTCGTAGGGCAGGCCCAGTACGCGGGCCCGCGCCACCGGCGAAGTCAGTAGCCGGCTGGGGGCAGTGGCCAGCAGGGCCGCAATAATTTGGGTGAGGCGGGCTAGCTCGGGCTCCCAGCCTAAATGGAGCGCCAGGGCCCGCGCCTCGTCGCGCACGGTATTCAGCCCGTCCTCGCCGCGCACACGCAACAGGCGTTCCAAATACTCCTCGACTGCAGCGGGAGGCAGGGTTTTGCTGATACCCCCGCGGGCCCGCCCCGCTTGAAAGTTTTCGAGCAGGGCTCGCACTTCGGAAGCAAAGTAAAGGGCGGTGTTGCCAAACGGCCGGTCCAACGCTTGTGGGCCCGGCCCCGGCACTAGGTGGACGGTGAGGCCGGGCAACGTGATTTTCTTAGCGTACTTATAGGTGAGAAAAATATCACCTGTCGGCATAGGTTGCGCGTCCAGGCCGGACCGATGGCTGATAACGGCTTCCGGGTAGAGGTGGCTCAGCAGCGGCAGCCAGTAGCGGCGCACGAGTACCGCCGGGTCCGTCACTAGGTCCGACGTGTAGACCCGAGGTATCAACTCGCGCAGTTGCCCCGCCCGCCGCGCCTGCTGCACTTGCCGGCTAATCAACTTGTCTGAAGTCGCGAACACGAACAGTGGCCACGGATTCTTTTTTTCCACTACCAGCGCCATCCTTCGACTTTATGAGGAAATTATTCTACTTGTAGGACAAATTTGATGAATAATTTCTATTAACACCTCTCTAGCGCTTTGTTAGGGTTGTTGACTTGCTCAGTATTGTTATGTCGAGAATAGGCAAGCAAGGTATCCCAGTTGCACTTTTGATAAGGCCGCTAGTAATTGCAATTACCAGCACCTATCAAGAGGGTGCTAAATTAGAGCTATAGTAACATTAGTAATGCTAGTAATACTGGTAACACTAACAATATCAACAGCGGCGATAACTGCGCAGCTTTTATTTTGTTAATCAGTTGGTTAATGCGCATGCGCATCGGCCCGTCGCAAGGCCAAGTCGAGGGCGCGGGCGCGGGCGTGGTCGCCCAGCATATCGTAGCCGGCCAGCGGCTTGCCCGTTCCCAAGGTAGGGGCCGCCCCGAGCAGAAAGTCAAACGCTTCCAATACTGTCACGCGCGTACCCTCAATTATGGTCGAGTGCGCCGACACCATGACCTGGCTTAGCTGCTGGCTGGTCTGCTGCTCAAGCTCCGCCCACGTCATGCCGCCTGTCGGCGCGTGGCGGCCCGTAGCGCGACCACGTCTAGGGTGGCCAGGGGTAGGGGTGCGGGCAGGCCCGCGCCATAGATTAAGTCCGCCGCCCAGGCCGCCAGGTCGGCCGCGTAAATCATGCGCCGACCAGCCTCGTCCTGGTACTCAGTTTTGCCCGCCATGAACGTTTCCAAACCAGGCCGCAGGGCCGCTGGCACGTCCACTAGTGCCTGGTCGGTCAAGGATGGATGAAGGAGCCCGTTCAGGTAATCCCGGAGGGCCTGGTAAGCATCTTGGCTACTGGAAGTCATGGCAAGCGAGTAAGGCAGGCAGCACGCGTAGCAACCCAAAGTAGCGATTCCCCTGAATTAGACCTATTCCTTTCTTGCTTTAAATAGGTAACATTGGTAATCCCGATAATACTTGTAACACCAATAATATCATTGGGAGAGGATTGCTAGGCTTAGCAGGAAAGCAGCGGTGGCCGCAGAACCGTTAAAAATGTTATTAGTCATGAGTATCTGGTTTACAATTATCTATACCCATTAGTGCTGTAAATCTGCTCTCCTAAACACGACCGGCCCGCTGTAATCAGCGGGCCGGTCGTGTTTACTCCCAGTCGTAGCGAGCGCTGTGGCGGGGTTGATAGAGCAGGGTAAGATTCCCTTCGTCGCAGCCTCGTACCACCAGGTACAAGACATACCTCGTACGAGCACGGTGCTGGTGCCAGTGATGACGCCGAAAATTTGGTGGCGGTGATGGCTGGTGCATGCTTCGCCGATAGCTGCGACCACGCTGGCGAGCGGTCCAGGCCCAATACTTCTTGGCTTGTTTCATAAGAGCGGTTAGGTGGATACCTACCGCTCATGTGAGGTTGACTGAAAGCGCTTCATGGGTGAGAGTTGGACCAAACCTTTAACCAAGGCCTGCCATCCAGCAAAAATAAGCACTCAAGCTACTAGGGCGTTCTGACCGCGTAAAGAGCAGCAATACAGGTGCTAAGGAGGTGGTATAGGCGGCCGGGTTGAAGAAGGAAACAGGTCAGCCTTTTAGGCATTAGTAGTTCCTAACGGTGAACCGTGCAGGGCGGTAAGATTAAGGAAATCTTGTTTCGTTTGTTTCGTTTGTAAGTTTATTACGATAATCAATCCGACTATGGAAGCCATTCTTGAGAAACCATCCCTGCGGGACCAGCAGGTGGCCAGTGCGTCGCTAGACGGCTTCGCGCTCGCCTTCGCGAAAAACAGCCCTGAGCGCAATGGCATAAACATCCGCATTCAGGAAAGCGGGACCGACATTACCATTCCCCGCAAGGCGCTGGAATTACTGCAGTTCATTCTTTCGAGCATGGCGCAGGGGAAAGCGGTTTCCCTGATTCCCTCCGATTCAGAAATAACGACCCAGCAGGCCGCCGATAGGCTGAACGTGTCGCGGCCGCACCTGGTCAAGCTACTAGAGCAGGGCGCGCTCCCTTTTAAGAAGGTGGGCAGCCACCGCCGGATACTGCAGGAAGATTTGCTCGCTTACGAGGCCAAGCAAACGCAACAGCGGGAGCATCAGCTGCAACTGCTCGCGGCGCAGGCGCAGGAATTAAGCCTGGGTTACGAATGATTCATTCGCCCCGGTTCATTGCCGTGCTTGATGCCTGCGTGCTTTACCCCGTGCCCATCCGCGACCTGCTGTTGAGCCTGGCCTCGGCCGGGTTGTAAAAACCCAAATGGTCGGTCCTGATTCAGGACGAAACTAGCCAAGATAAGGGCGCTTAAGTTGGGCAGGCAGCGGCCGTCCACCCGGCTTCTTTCTAATTCCCGAAGTCCGCTACCTAGCCCTTTGGGACCATGACCCTAACTAATAAGCGGTTTAAGACCTGTTGTTGGCTTCGATTTGCGGGCCGCTTGTTTTTTCTTATCCCGCTTAATCCACTCGCTGATACGGGCAAAGTCCTGCTCAGAAGGCTGCCGGCCCATTGTGTAAAAGTCTACGTTCTTGGCTTCCTTAATCATGGCTGAAAGGGATTGCTTTTGGGAAAAGGGCTGGTTGCTGCGCTTCGCGGCGGCTTGTAGGTCTAGTGCCCTAACGCTTCTAAAGCGGCTGGGCGCGCCCAGCGTTTTTCGGTAGAGTGCCAGAAGTTTAGTTTTGTTGTCGAAGAAGACGTAGCTGCCGTAGCCCTTAGCTAACGAAAGTTTGCAAGTAAAGGCCCCTAGATTACCGAGTACACCTAGCTGTCCTTTCCCGGGGACCCGGTTAAAGTTACTGCTCTCAAAGAGACGCATAAACACCTGGTCACTGTGGTCCTGTAAACTAACGAGCCCTTGCATGATAGCCGCCTTATTACCTATCACCAGCTGATAAATAATCTGGGATAGCCTCAAAAAGTGTGGGGCATCCCAACTTTTCGGTTGGCCTAGGCGACAACCGAGCGAATCGCGGCTCAACCTAGAAATTGGCTGCTCCACACTTCTTGATGCTCTCCCAACGTGACACCTACACGCTAAAATCCCGCATTCAGCAGTTGCCAGGGCTGTTTGTTCAATAAAACGTCCGTTACCTTAGCTGCCGGTAGCCAGCTCCCGCAGCCGTTGGTGGACCGCAGCCTGATAGGTATAGTCTGCCCCGTAGGGCACCGTCCAGGATAAGGCTTCGGCAAAAGCGGGGTGAGCCAGCAACTCCCGCAGCTGCTGCTGGATATAGGCCCGCAAGCTGGCGTCTGCCTGGGTCAGTTCGACCCGCAGCTCCGGTCGGTTATCGACCAGGTGCACGATGTCCTCCAAATCCTGGCTCACCCGCAGCTCGCCCCACCCGCGGTCGCGCAAGGCCACGAGCTTGGTGCACAGGAAGTACACCGGACTCAAGACCTTAATTATCAAGTCATCCGGCAACGTATAGGGTATCGCCTGGACAAAGCCCGCCGCGTACCACGGGTTACCGAAGCCCAGGATGGTCGGGTCGGTGGGCATTATGTCAACGGTCAAGCCCTGGTAGGTCCAGCGGCAAATCACGCCCGAGACCACGTCGTTGACAAACCCCAGGGCGCGTAATTCCTCTTCCAACTGGTAAAAGGCCGTACGCGGCGTGACTTCCACAATACAGTCCACGTCCTCCGTAACGCGGGGCTCCGGCGTGCTAGCAGGCATGGTACTATAGAGGTTAACTACCGCCCCACCCACGAAAACGACGCGTTCGCGCAAGGGGCCGAGCGCGTGGCCCACGGCCATGAGCCGGGGCAGATTTCGGGCTTCACTAAGCATGGACTGCTCGCACTAAAGAACTGGCAAACTGCTGCTCCAGTAGCTGACGCGCAAGTTTTACCTCCCGCGGCCGTCCCAGGCGCAGGGCGTCCGTGAGGACGAGCAGGCCATAGAGCTCGGCATCCTGCTGGGCTGCGGCGGGGGCCTGGTGGTAGAGTGGCTCGACCGCTACGCCCCACTGGCTACCAACGGCCCCCGGCCAGACGTAGGCCGGCTCAGGACCGAAAGTCTGGACCAGTGGCGGGGCACTGGCCCCCGTCGCGAGTCCCCGGGCCGGCGCGCCGGGCTGAACGGCAAACGCATAGGGTAGCCCGTAAAAGAGGAAGTCCAGCAGGGCGTGGCGTTGCACGAGTAAGGCTTGGGGGTCCGCCGCCAGCAGCCGACTAAAGCGGCAGCGGGCAAGCACTTCCGACACCTCCGAAGCGCTTAGGTGCAGTGATTGGGCTAAATCCTTACCTAGCCAAGTCTGGTGGGAGTGAGCCACCAGCTTGAGCAGCAATACTACATCCTGAGGACGGAGACCGTTGAATTTGCGCATAATTTACAATTCGCAATTTGCGTATTGCGAATATAACGCACAATCATTAGAAATCGGTCACCTTTCTATGGACCGTCTAAGCAAATTCACAAGTAGGCTCCCTATGCCGTTATCATGTTTCTTACTTCGCGGCTTCCATAGGCGAAGTAGTAAAGTGGTCGAGTAAAGACTGAATGCTCGAAGTCTTACAACCCTCTCCGATTGTGGACAGCATGTTGCGTCGGCAGGGTAAGCCATTTGGAGAGAAACCGATACACTAGCCAACATTTACTGGCTGGACAGCTCCCGGACTCTAGTCAGTTTCGGCTACGACCTCGTTAATGGCGACCAGGCGGGCCACGGCCCGCTCCAGGCTCGCGGCCGTACCATCCAGTTCCACCGATACCAGCAATGGGTACTTCGCGGGTCGGGTCGGTGCCTCTCCTTTGCGTGGGCTGCCGAGCTGGGAGTTCTCCGTTGGCCTGGCAGCAGCCTTCGGCTGCTGGGTGAGGTCCTCGTTGCGCAGCGCTTCAATACCCACGCCAAACACCTGCGCCAGCTTCGTCAGGGCGTCCAGTTTCGGGGTTGATTTACCATTCTCGTAGCGACTAATCGTGTTATAGTCAGTCGCGAGCTTGTCCCCGAGCTCGGACTGGGAGAGCTCGGCACGGCGCCGTAAAAAGCGCAGGTTTTTTGCAAAATACATAGCCACTCGGGAAATCGCGCAAAATTACCGGCCTCTAAATCTGTATTTTACTACTTTTAATGCTGTACTCTAAGCTATTAAAATCATTTTTAAGGCTCGTGTGCTGCATATTGCGAGCGGTAATGCAGCTACTGCCGCAGTACCCTACTTCTGCAGCTGGCTGCTACTTGGGGAACGATGCTTTCCGTGCTCAGCTAAACACCTTGCTTCTTCTATTCCCCAATTTTTGTGCTTCCTTTCTCCTCATCGACTTCGCCGAACGGCCCCACTGATAGCACCCCAGCAGGAGATGGTGACCCGGTGGCGACGGAGCCAGAAGCTATTGCTCCCGTAAGTAGTGCCCAAACGCTTGTACCCTATGCGCAGGCCTCGCCTTTCCAGCGCGCCCAGGGCTTACGCAGTGCCCGGGTTATACTGGATGCCGCCTATCTTTTCCTGGCACCGGCGCAGTGGCAGCAGGCCCTGGACTACCTGCAGCTACCGCTGCATATGAGTGGCGGGCAAGCCACCTTTCTGCCCGATGGGCTGGGTGCCCTGGTGCACTACCTGGAGGCCCAGTACCGTCCCCAGCCGACTAATGGAGTGCCAAGTTTCACCGCGCCAGGGCGGCCTGATGCGGCCCTGCTCCAACTGGCTGAGGAGCCGGCGACCAAGCAAACGCATGCCATTCGCAATAGCTTGACCGAGAAGTTGGTGCGCGTCAGCTACTGGCGGCGGCAGCCCCGGACCTGGTTTGTCAACGCAGCGCTGGCGCAGCTGCTGAGCCAGTACCCGGAAGCCCTCATTCCCGTGCCGGAGGACGACGAGGAGTAGGTCGCCAGCCAATACCCTGCTGACGCTTGGTCCTACTCACCCAGCCCTGCCCGGCTTCTTTCCACTAAGTTGTTACCCTGCTACCTAATGCTGAAAACTACCCTGCTGCTGGCATTCTTGCCCGCCACGCTGGCTACCTACCCGGGGCCTTCTTTTGCAACTCTGTTTGCCCAAGGACAGTCGCCGGCGCAAACCCACCCCCGACCGCGCGCGCTACCCCGTTCTTACGGTGCGCGGGCCGATTCACTCAATGGTATTCCCGGCCATGCTTTTGGCGAGCCCCGCAGTAATTTCCCCGAGTTGGAAGCCAAGGGCGACCAGGATATGGACGGCTATATGTACTACTACGCCAAGCCAGGGCAGGAACTCGGCTGGTTTGGCAAGAACGCAGCGCACGTGCGTACCATCTATCGCTTCTACCAAGACAAGTTTACCTCCTTCGATGCCTCGGCGCGCGGCACTGACCGGCCGCTCCTGGCCGAGGAGGCGGTCTATCTCTTTGGTAAAGGACAGCCGCAGTCGTCCAAATCCCTGGCCTATGGTGAAGCGGCCATAAACTGGGAAGGCAAGCGGGTGCAAGTGACGCTCTCTGATGGCCACAACGAGTGCCGGCTAACAGTCCGTAGTAAACTGGCCATCGCGCAGAAAGCGGCCGTGGAAGTCGCCCAGAAAAAAGCGGAAGCGGCGGCCCGGGCGGCCAAGCTCCGCGCGGATAATGCCCCGGCAGCTAAGTAAGCATCCGTAAAACGTGCGCGCTACAGACTAAAGAAACGCCACTTTCTCAGGAAAGTGGCGTTTCTTTAGTCTGTAGCGCGCATCGAGTTCCGCTCAACGGCGTCATGGCCCGCGTTGGTTGCTAAACTTCGCTTTCGAACAGGTGCTGCACCAGACATCACCTTCGGACTTCTCTTGCTGCAGCTCTGCTCCGTCGACACGCTGCCAACTGCAGACAACCCAGCCGGGGAGAGCATCAAAGCGTGTGGGGCAACTCGAACTTTTGGTTTATCGAACGAGTCACAACAGCCGCTAATTGCCACCCGTCAATTCCTGGCGGGTAGCTGCTTAATCTGATTACCCCACGCTTTTTGATGCTCTCCCATTTTGCGTTCGCAAGCAGCTTGACGGCGTTTTATGTTCTAGCTCTCGTGTAGACCCTGGCAGTCACCTTACATATCAACCTCATAATCATCTGATTTCTGCACCTGGGCTTGCACTGGTAAAGTAATTCCTTTCTCCGGGGCGGGCAGTGCTTTCGCCTCCGCTTGGCGTCCTCCTCCGCGAACCAAGCGGGCGTAGGACGTTTCCTGCAATTCTATATTGGCAGTTGCGTTCCATTTATCCAGCATCCCGCTCAGCGCTGGAAAGTCCGGACTCTGCGTCCGGTAACCCAAGTCCAGCTCCACGGTACCGTTCCGCTGCGGCCGCACTGCATTTACCCAAGCACCATTATCTTGTAGCGAAAGGGTAATTCCTTCCACTCGCTCTGCCGCGGTTCGCTTGTCGTTGGCCGATATGATAAGGGTGGCCCGGCCGTCCTCGCCCGTTCGCACCGGCCACTGCGACGGGGGCTGCTGAAACCCCTCGCTCTGTTCCCGAATCACCACTTCCGGTGCTGCCTGCGCCTGTCGCAGCGCCTGATTCACGTCTTCCAGCTGGGCTCCTTGCCACTCGTAGCGGTATTCCAGTAGCACCTTGCCAGCCACTGGCGGCCCGGCTCCCGCGCTGACCTGAGCCCCGGCGACTTCCAGAATCTGCTGAAACTGCTTAGCCCGCTCGGCGGCCGGTCCGTCAGCCCCAGGGCCTATCTCCAGTTGTCCCCGCACTAACTCATTTTGTCCCCGCACTAACTCATTTTGCCGCCGGGTCATCGCGGCTTTACACTGTGCTTCCGGCTCATGACCATTCGGTAGCAGCTCGGCCAGCGCAAACCGCCGGCCACTGGGCTCGTGGTGCAGCCAGGCCTGCCCATCCGGCTGAATCGTACGTTTGTAAGCCCGTTCCTGTAATCGCTGGTCCAACTCGGAATCCGAAGTAAACCGGCGGGCAGCCAGTACGTCGACCAGCATTTGTTCCGCCCGTCGTCGGGCATCTTCCTGCTCATTCAGCTCCTTCGCTACCTGTTGCCGCAGGCTCGATGCGTCAGCCCCCCCGGGCTGCATCAGGGTCAGGTCGAACTTCTCGCCACTCTTTATGTGCAGCAGCTCTGCTGGCTGCCCTTTGGTTTCCAGGATTTCGAAGCCCATTTGTTGCACCCGCTCTGCATAAGCTGCCCAGCTTCGGCAACTCCCCCGCTCTTCTTCCAGCGGCAGTCTCAGCGCGCGCTGGCCCTCCAGCTGTACTTGCTGACGTGCTTCTGCCCGCTCTTCAGCAAGTTCCTGCAGCATTAGACGCCCCGCCTCGGTAGCCTGAGCCTGTTCCTGATAGGCCGTCAGCTGGGCGGTCACCCTTGGTATCTTGCCGTGGTCAATCTCTGCTACTTCGCCATAAAGCCCTTGTTTTTCAGCCTGCTTACTATCCTGCCGTAGCTGCGCTATCTGTTGCTCTTGAGCCAGGATGCGCGCGCGTAATTCTGCTGCTTCGCGCTGCTCGTCAGCGCGAAGCGTCGCCTGTTCGGCCAACGTCTGGCTCAGCCCTGCCGCTTCATACTGAGGACCCAGCGCTGCACCGCCCATTTCCCGCCCTGGGAATGCGGCTGCCATAAAACTGATTTCCCGCAATTCCCCATCCGCCTGCCAGACGGGTCGGGCTGTTACGCCTTCCAGCGCCAGGCGCGCCTGCAACTCTTCCAGGCTCGTCGTACCGGGTACCTGCTGGTCCAGGGCCGTCAGGAGCACCTCCCTTAATTGGGCCTGTATCCGGGCTTCTGCCAGCTGCGACTGCTTTTCTTGCTCCTGCTGCTGCTGTTCTACCTCCCGTTGCTTTGCTTCCCGCTCCTCCCGCGCACTCCGTTCATCCTGAAGCTTCTGCGCCTGAGTGGCTTGCTCTTCCAGCGTTTCACGCAGTTGCCCGCCGCTGTACTGCCGGGCTACCTCGGAGCCCTTCATGTGTAGCCCGGGATAGGCTTCTGCCGTAAAAACGATTCCCTGTAGCTGTCCCTTTTGTAGAGTAGTCTTCAGGCTGATACCTTCTGGTGCCAGAGCTTCCTGAAGCCCAGCCACCGTCGTGACCGTCGGCAGGTGCTTTTCCAGTGCTTTCGCCACCAGGGCTTTCATACGGAGCCGGTCCACTACTTCCTGTACCTGTGGTTCTGCCTGTTCCGCTTGCGCCAGGGTTTTAGCTGCCCCAAGCTTGGCAGCATCCACGAACCCCATCTCCTTTTCTACTTTCCGGCACGCTTCCGCGCTGCGCAGATGGCTAAACTTATCGGGTACTACTTCCCCCGTATCTGTCACCCGGTTCAGCAACAGATGGCAATGCGGGTGGTCCTCGTCATAGTGCCGGGCTAGTACCCACTGCGTTTGGGCCGGGTCAATGCCCCGCTTCTCCATGAAGAGCATAGCTGCCCGGGTCATAACTTCATTCGTCAGCTTTTCCGTTTCGCCGGGGGGCCAGGCCAGCGAGATGTGCTCCACTGCCTGTTCTATTCCGGGCCGGAGGCTCCGTTGCAGCTCAAAGTCAGCCGCCATTTCTCCGGCGCTGCTCACGCGCACGCCGTTAGCCGCCAGCACCTCGGCTTGCTTTCCAGCCTGTTGGGTCACGTAGGCGCAGAGCCGGTCAAACGAGGTATCGTAGTGCAGTTTTGCAATCATAACCCGTCTTCTTTTTGTTCAATCCGGGCTGGTACCAGCGCAGCCAGTAGTGGCCGCATCCAGGCGTATAGCTCGGCTACCTGCCCGTGCTCGTGGGCCGTTAGGTTCACGGACTTGGTCAGCTGGTTGAGGTTGTTCAGCCCATTGACCAGCGCCCGGTAATCGACCCGCTCTTCCGGTGTCCACTCCCGACTTACGACGGCCTGCATCTTCAGCCCTAGTGCGCCGGCCCGCACGATGTTCGTGGGGGTAGTGCCGGCCAGCATGGCTTTCGTCACGATGCTGTTCCACTCACTTTTGGTAAAGCGAACACTTAGCGATTCTCCTCTAACCAGTTCCTCCGGCTTCTTTGGTGCTGCCTGCGGCTCCGCTGGGTTACGCTTGTAAATCGCTTTACGCAGCCGCTTACGGCCTCCACTATTGTCGTCGGTATTATCAGTAGTCATTGGTTCTAGGATTAGCGCCCCCACGCGGGGGCGAAGTGTAGCGAGCCGTAAGGCGAGCGGGTTTTGCATCGCAAAACACAACTTCGCCTCCCCCCACTGCCTTACGTTTGGTTACGTTACTTACCGTTCCTTCTGTATTTCTCTGGTTGCGTTCCCTTACCGTTCACTTGCGTTTCCTGATTCCCTACAACGGCAACTTTTTATATGGAACCACTAATCCAGTCCGGGTCTCAAAAGCATCCCATTCATACATCCGCTGAATCATATCGAACCCATCAACCTCTTGTCTGACCTCGTTGCTTAGGGTGATGTGGTTGGCTTGTTCTGCAATCGCTATTATCTCATCGACTAGTGCAGAATTTTCCATCTTCTTCGCAAGACATATGATTTTGAATATGGTAAAGTCAGAATCCGCCAGCAATTTATTTAGTACGCTCTCTCTTTGTGTGGGTACCCAAGGTTGCTCAATAACTGACACCTCCTGCACTGGAGCACTGACTACCGCAGCCTTTTTCTCGTTTTTAAAGGATTTTAAACGACAGGTATCCGAGCAAAACTTTTTCGTCTTCCGCTTCTGCTCGTACTCATCTCCGCAGACACCACATATCTTTTTTATCGTTTCCATAATTCTCACTTCTTCGTTGAGTGCAAAACCCTAGGTCGTTCCCAAGTTAGACAATTGAGGCTGACATCTCCTACTCTATCGATAAAAAATTGTTGAATAAAATGATATTTCATAAAATTTTTTGTATTTATGTTTTTATTTATTTCTGATTAAATTTTTGGGCCAAATGTTCAACGGAAAAGTTGTCAGTCGTCTCTCTACAAAATGTCTCAGCTGTAAGAGGAGAGCATCAAAAAGTGTGGAGCAATTCCACTCTTCGCTCAGCACAGGCACAACCGAAGTGAATAATCTCCACTTACCGATGGCTCCTTAATTTCGGCGGCCCTATACTTTTTGATGCACTCCTTGATTACCCGTTGATTTGCAAGTACCGACCTTTTAGAAACCCAATTACCACGTCCTATCTGTTCACTCACAGTGTTCAAAACAGTTAATAGCAGTATATATTGCACGTAACTATTTGAAAGTCAGACTTATAATTATAATTTATCTCTCTCCAGCCTTCATCAGTTTTAGCCAGTTTTCTGCTCAATGTCGAGCATTTAGTGGTTTTAGTAAAACGCTACTTCTAGTCAATACCGTTGGTTATCAGTTTTTTATAGATATTTACCTCCAGGAAACGGGCTAATTTGGCTTATAAAAAGTGGTTTTTCGCTTTCTGCTTGGGCTTGCCTGGCCACACACACTTATAAAACGTGGTTTTATGTGTCTAGGTAGGCACATAGTGTACGCATTAATTATAATTAATCAAAGTTTACTTATGATTATTACAATAAAACAGGGTCTTGAGCGAGCGGTTGCTTACTGTGTATCTAGGTAGACACGCTGGCTTATAAAAAGTGGTTTTAAATTGTTAAAAGATAAAAAAATCTTGTAAAAATGCAATCGCTTCTTACGTTAGTGGGCAACCTGTGTTTTGTTGTTTTTTGTTTGTCCCTGGTCGTCTGCAATCGACCACCAAACCCTAAAAGCCTTTTCGCGCGCGAACAACAACTTTGTGATTATTTGTTTTACTTGTCTATTTGAGGGGCTCATAACTAATTGGTAATCATTGGCATATAAAGGTAAAAAACCACTTTTTATAAGCTAAAAACCACTTTTTATAAGCTAAAAACCACTTTTTATAAGCTAAAAACCACTTTTTATAAGTTTAACCACCACTTTTTATAAGCTAAAAACCACGCTTTATTTTAACGGTGGTTTTCAGATGGTATAGTTTGCTTACATTTGTTACAAGTAAGCTACTTGCCAATGAATCCTCCCGCTACTCCTCCGGCCTCCAGAGTTCCCGCTATTGTTCGTCAGCACAATACGATTACGCAGGCTCGCTACGACTACACCGCTTGCCAGCTGGATATCTTCTTCTACCTGCTATCGGAGTTGCGCCGGGAAGATTTGGATAGCCGCGAGTATCGGCTCTATGTGAAGGATGTTGAGGCAATATCGGGGCGGCAATGGAATTACCAGCAGCTGCGGGAAGCTACGGCCGATATGGGGTCACGTATGTTTGAGATAGAGACTGACCAGACCTATCAGCAACTCTGGATGTTTCAGCGCGTGGAATATGTGAAGGGAGAAGGCTGCGTACTGATTCAGCTCGCTCATCCCATTCGACCTTTTCTGTTCAATCTCAAAGAGAACTTTACTTCCTACGAGCTTCACTCTGCCCTCAAGCTGACCAGCAAGTACGCCAAGCGCATCTACCAGCTTGTCAGTCAGTGGAAGGATAAGCCGACGACTCCGACCTACTCGTTGGACGAGTTCAAGGAGATGCTGCACCTGAAAGACCCCAAAGGAAAGAGCGAAGAGCTGTTTAAAAATATCTCCCAACTAAAGGCCCGGGTACTCGATATTGCCGTTCGCCAGGTAAGTGAGTACACAGACTTACGCATTGACTACAAGCTTCTTAAAAAGGGCCGGGCTTTCGATAGTGTGTACTTCACCATTGAAAAGCAGTCACCTCAGCAGCTTCCCATTCCGTTTGAGCACGCCCCTGACGAGACGCGTACAGCCACGGCTCGCCAGCACCTCGCTAGCCTCGGCATTATCCAGACGCAGCTAATCAATCAGATTCTTAGTGACCCCAAGCACGTGGACCAACTCTTCAAATTTGTTTTCCAACTGAAAACCGACAAGATTAAAGCTACTAAGAATCCTGGCGGTATGTTCTTGAAAATCTGCGGTCTACGCTAGGCCAACGATTGCGCTGCCTGTCCAGTCTCCATTGCTTGGCTGATTTTTTTCCTTGGAAGCCGAATGGCTTGTGGTTAGCCGACGTGCTCATCACCTCTACCAGACTCTATTGGAATCAGGCCTTAGATGGGGCATAGATGCCCGCTGTTCAACGCGCGCCTTAAAAAGCACCAAGACCACGCATTAACTAAGTGCGTTGAATACAGCGCAAATAAGAGGGCATTTTGCGTGGTGTTAGCACTCGGGGCTGGCAAGAGGCTTGGACAACAGCACATCGCCGGGTAATTTTCGCTGAACACGCGCCCGATTCTGGTTTTGGTTAGGCGTTTGCCATTTTGCTCGCCTCCTAGCCTACCTGGCAATTGGAGCAGTTGTATCGCTTTACAGCTGTTGGGTACCTGTTGCCAGGTAAAATCCTGTATTACTTGCTGTTGGTTTAGGGGATACTTAGCGAGCGCTGACAATATGCAGGGAATACAACAGCTGTTTCCGGATAAGGAAATGTACCAGCAGGGCTACCATCCGTGCGAAAGCCACCACCAATGATATACCCGCTCAGGTACATTTCCGATAAATACCATTACTTTTGTACCCTAACGGGTACGAAAATAGTAGCCCGCTGGATAGTACACCCGTTCGGGTATCTTATTATGCTCACTCCCCTGGCTACGTTCGTCAAGCAGCGACGCAGGCTCCTGCACCTCTCGCAGCCGGACTTAGCGGCCAAGGCGGGCGTGGGGCTGCGCTTCGTGCGTGAGCTGGAGCAGGGTAAGCCAACCTTGCAGCTCGACAAGGTGAACGCGGTGCTCCGGCTCTTTGGCCATGAGCTGGCGCCCGCGCCTATTGACCGTACCCTCCTGATTTCCTAAGCATGCGCAGCGCCGAAGTACATCTGCACGGGCAGCTGGCCGGGCACCTGGTCCAGGACCAGGAAGGCTACACCTTTACCTACACGCCGCAGCACCGGCAAGCAGCGCTCGCCCAACCAGTTAGCCTGACCTTGCCCCTGCGCGAGCAGCCCTACGTGGAGCGGGTGCTCTTTCCCTTCTTTGATGGCCTCATCCCCGAGGGCTGGCTGCTGGAAGTGGCCGAGCGAAACTGGAAGCTCAATCCCCGCGACCGGATGGGCCTGCTGCTGGCCTGCTGCCAGGACTGCATCGGGGCCGTGAGTATCTACCCCCTTGCCCCCACCGAAGACGCATGAGCCGCTGCCTTTACTGCTACCAGCCCCTGCCGACCGCGGCCCCGGACTACCACCCCGCGTGCAGCCGCAAGCTTTTCGGCAAGCCCACTCCCCCGGCTTTCCCCTACTCCGAGGCGCAGCTGCTCGCCCTGGCCGAGCAGATTGTCCGCAGCCACATCACCGTCACGGGGGTGCAGCCCAAGCTCTCGCTCACCCTGGCCGCCACCGGCGAGGCCGCGCAGCCCACGCGCTTCACCATCGTGGGCGCGTTGGGAGCCTATATCCTCAAGCCTCCCACCCCGCACTATCCCAGCCTGCCGGAAGTCGAGGACCTGACCATGCACCTGGCGGCGCTGGCGGGCCTGGCCACCGTACCCCACGGCCTGCTGCGCCTGGAAGGGGGCGCGCTGGCCTACGTTACCCGGCGCATCGACCGGCACCAGGGGCGGAAGCTGGCCATGGAAGATATGTGCCAGCTCACGGAGCGCCTGACGGAGCACAAGTACGACGGCTCGCACGAGCAGGTGGCCAAGGCCATCCTGCGCTACTCGGCCAACCCGGGGCTGGACGTGGTGAATTACTATGAGCTGGTGCTCTTCAGCTTCCTGACCGGCAACGCCGACATGCACCTGAAAAACTTCTCGCTGCTGCACACGCCGGGCCTCGGCTACGGCTTGGCCCCGGCCTACGACCTGGTGGCCACGGCCCTGGTCAATCCGGCCGATACCGAGGAACTGGCCCTGACGCTCAACGGCCGCAAAAAAAAGCTCAAGCCCGCCGACTTTCAACTGGCGGCGCAGCGCGCCGGCGTAACCGAGAAAGTGCTCACGGTGCTCTTTACCAAGTTCACGCGGGTTAAGCCGGTCTGGCACCGCTTCATCGACAGCAGCTTTCTGTCGCCGGAGCTGCGACAAGGGTACCATGCACTGCTGGACCGCCGGTTTGCGCAGCTGGGATTGGAACAGTAGCTGCTGACGGGCTCCGGGATTGGTCAGCCCCGCCTCTTTAGCATCATGCTAACGGCAGGAAGTCCACGATTTTCTGGTCTTACCCTCGGTCCTATGCTCCCCGGCCGCGGCGGATGCGCTCCCGCCGCCGCTGCTCCAACTCCCGGGTCTGGCTGGGCCGCGGGGGCGCCTGGGGCACGCTGGCAAAAAGCAGACTCAGTGCCTCCTGCAGCGCCTGCTTCTGTGAGTACTCGTAATCGCCAGTTGCCCGCCGGGCGTGTACGTAGTCGCGCAGCTGCTCCAGCTGCCCGCTGCTTACTACGAACGTCTGGCGCAGGTCGCGCTCCTCAGGCGTCACTGAATCAGCAGCTTCTGCAATAGTGTTACTTGTGTTCTTATTGTTACTAGTATTTACTGGCTTTTTCTTATTATTAGTGTTACCAGTATTCTCTGATTCCTTCTCCTGTTTGTTCGCCGGTTGGGCAACCGGCTCATCAGTCAGGTCAAAGAAGTCGCGCTCCGAGATTGGTTTGGCGGGCTCAGCGGCGGCCGGCGCGGGAGTGGTTTTGAAAGTCTTAGCCATGAGTGATGCTTGGAACGGGTGAGGAGGAGATTAACGGGTCAGGATTTCTTCTACCAGCGCCTGGTAGTCGGCCGCACCCGCGCTCTTGGGCGCGTAGGTGAAGATATCCTGCGCCAGATGGGGGGCTTCCCCCAGGGCGATACTTTCCCGGATAGTGGCATTCAGGACCAGGCCCGGATATTTGGCGCGCAGCTGGTCGGCAGTGTCCCGGCGTAGCACCTTACGCTGGTCGTAGCGCGTGAAAAAGATGCCACCTACCTGCAGGCCCGGATTCATCCGCTTCTGCACCTTGCCTACCAACTCGATTACCTTCTCCACGCCATCCGTGGCGTAGAGCTGCGCTTCGAGTGGGATGTAGAGGGCATCGGCGCAGGTGTAGGCATTGAGCGTAATCAAGCCCAGGGCTGGCGGGCAGTCCAGCAGGATGTAGGCGCACTTCTCCCGGAATGGCTCCAGCAGTTCTTTCAATAGGTACTCGCGGTCCAACTCATCACCTTTCACCTTTTCGAAGCCGGAGATGGCGGTTGAGCCGGCCAGCAAGCCCAGGTTTTCGCCGACCTTGTAGGGGTGCGCCTTGTAGTCCTCCAGCAAGGCTCCGTACACGTTCTTGTCTGCCTTACCGGTCAGCAAACCCTTCGTCAGGTTAGTCTGGGGGTCGAGGTCGACGAGCATGACCTTGTGCCCCGCGCGCGCCAGCCCGGCGCCAATGTTCGCTGTGGAGGTCGTTTTACCTACTCCCCCCTTCTGATTGGTAAATGCCAGAATCTTACTCATGGCGCAAATATAAACGGCAAGTGCCTTATGATGTTACTAGTATTGTTTTTATTGTTTATGTTAACTATGTTGTGCGTATTGCGTGTGTTACTTTTATTAAGTGTGTTACTTGTGTTACTGCAAAAACTCGATTTTTCGACTTATGTCTAGCTAGTCTTGAAGCTCTGGCTGACGGTCGAACTACCCTACTTACCCACCAAACGGCTCAGCGGCACGAACCCAACCGTCGCTATTTGCGTTTTATTTCTAAAGGATGTTATTTTTAACAACTTTTAGAAATGAATTACCTCACCGTACGCTCCCGCTTCGCGACTCAGGGCCTTATTTCCAGCCACGAGCTACGCCAGGCCTTTCCTGATTTCGATAAGCGCCGGCTAGTCGAGTGGCAGGCCCGTGGCTACCTGCAGCGCATTGTCAACCGCTGGTACCGCTTTACCGAAATGCCCGTCGACGAGGCGCTGCTCTGGTTTACGGCCACTCGCATCTACCAGCCCGCTTACCTCTCCCTGGAGACTGCCCTGTCCTACCACGGCCTCATTCCCGAAGGCGTGTACACGCTCACCTGCGTGAGCCCGCGCAAAACCCAGGAATACCACACGCCCATCGGTACGTTTCGCTACCAGCGCCTGCTGCCTCGCTTGTACTTCGGCTACGAGGTGCTGCGGCCGGCCGGCAACCGGCCCGTATTGATGGCCGACCTTGAAAAAGCCCTGCTCGACTACTGCTATCTCCACCCCGAATTGCGCACTGCCGACGACTTCGCCGGCTTGCGCTTTAATACCGATGTGCTACGTGACAAGCTAAACCTGGCTCGCCTCGCCGACTACCAAACCCTCTTTGCCCATCAGCGCCTCAACCAGCGCGTCGCAGCGTTCCTTTCCCTGCTCCCGGTCCATGCTTAGCCTCTCCCAAATTCAGACGCAGTACCCGGCCGCGCTTCAGCCCTTCAGTCGTTTTATCCTGCGCGAGTACCTCCAGCACAAGCTCCTGCAGCTCATCTACGATAGTCCACTGGGCGAGCGTTTTTTCTTTCTGGGTGGTACCTGCCTGCGCATCGTCCACGGCAACAGCCGCTTCTCGGAAGACCTTGATTTCGACAACACCGGCGTTACCGCCGCCGAGTTTGAGGAGCTGGCCGCCGTCGTCGTCCGTGGCATGAAACTCGAAGGCTACGAAGTCGACATGAAGATGGTGCGCAAAGACGCCTACCATTGCCACGTTCGCTTCCCCGCATTGCTCTTCAAAGAAGGGCTGAGCGGCCACCGCGAAGAGCGCATTCTTATCCAGCTCGATACCGAGCCCCAGCACTTTGCCTTCAAGCCCGACCTGTACCTACTCAACCGGTTCGACATCTTCACCCAAATCCAGACCACGCCCCCCGACCTGCTACTGGCCCAGAAGTTCTACGCCATTCTCAACCGCGTCCGCAACAAGGGCCGTGACTTTTACGATGCCGTGTTCCTGCTCGGTCGCCAGGTCAGGCCCAACTACGCCTACCTCACCCAAAAGCGCGGCATCGAAACCCCGGCCGACCTACAAGCGCAGCTGCTGGCTCACTGCCAGACCCTCGACATGCAGGCCATGGCCGACGATGTACGCCCCTTCCTGTTCAATCCTCGGGAAGACCGCTTAGTCACCCTCTTTCCCCACTACATTCAGCAGGTGTTGTAAGAATTAACTGTATAGTCCCGACAATTTTATTACCCTGATACGGCACCCGGGAACAGTTACTTTCCCACTGCCTCTTGTCTTGGTAAGCTCCCCTGCGAAGACAATGACTCAATAATGCTGACAGGTAGTCATTAAGTTAGAATCAAGCGACCTAACATCTTGGTCATTTTTCTACTTGCTTGTCAGTCAAGACTATTATCAAAATAGGTAACAAGGATAATAACAGTAACACTTAAAATATCATCAATAGTAGTAACACCAGTAACATAAATAATATTTGTGTTGACCTACTGCTAAAAAGCGCTGTTTTTCTAGCACTGTTTCACTGGTTACCTACTTGGCCACAATAGGTAGTGCGAGCATAGTATGTTTCATTTTTATAGGTCATCTTACTTTGCGGGACAAACTATAAAAATGAGACAGCTACCGGAAGTACAAGCCCTGCTGGAAGCGGCCGTGACGGCGCTGGTCGGCCTGCTGCCTCCGCAGCTAGCTGTGCAGTTTGAAGATGGCCCAACGGACGCCCGACTCCGGATAGGACCACAGGCTGAATTTACGCTGCTTGCGCAGCCTGGCTGGCGAGGTACTGTAGCGGGCCTGCGCACGCTGACTAGGCACGAAGTGCTGGTCGTGCCCTATGTCAGCGAAGCAGTGGGTACGCGCCTGCGGGCACAGGGCACCTGTTACCTGGACCGGGCCGGCAATGCCTGGCTGACCGAGGCGACGCATCACACGGCCATCCTGATACAGGGGCAGGCAAAGACGCACGAGGCGCGGGCTGCTGGCACGCCCCTACTTGGGAAGATGGGGTTGCGCCTACTGCCTCACTTGCTGGCCGAACCCCGGCTGGTCCGCGAGGCCTACCGGACGATTGCCGCGCGAGTAGGCCTGCCAGTCGCCACAGTTGGCCGGCTCTTGGTCAGCCTGCAAGCCCAGCGCTACTTGGTTATGGAAACGCCACGCCGGCTGGTAGAGCTGGAAGAGCTGCGGCGCCGCTGGGTAGCAGCCTACGGAGAATCGGTGCGCCCGAAGCTGGTCGCCGGCCACTACCGCTGGCTGGACCCCACGCTGGCGCGTACCGGCTGGCAGCAGGTGCCCCTGCCGGCCGGTACGCGCTGGGGCGGCGAGCCGGCAGCCCACCTGCTACTGGACGGCTACCTGCTGCCGCAGGATTTCGTTCTCTATTCCGCTGCCACGCGGGGCGAGCTGATACGCACGATGCACCTGGTGCCAGACCCCGCCGGGGCAGTGCAGGTGCTGGTACCCCCGGCGGGCGCTCAACCCGAGGGGCCCCGGCCCGACTGCGTTTCCCCACTACTGGTCTATGCCGACCTGCTGCTGAGTGGCGACCCGCGCAACCGGGAGGTAGCTGAAATGCTGGCCACCGAGTATCTGCCGAAGTAGCAGCTTGGGCACGCCACTCGCTGGCCCACCTGTCGCCGGGGTAGGACCGCCCCAGAAACGGTCCGTCTGCGTCGCTTACCACGCAGTGGCCCTATAATTGTGGTCCCCAGTATCACCGGCGTTCGCCAATTATGTCCCAGCTCAACGCTTATCTAGGTCGGCTAACCAGGCTGCAGGTCGCGGCCCGCACCGTGGAAGGCGCCCGCGTCGAGGCCCCGTACAAGCCGGCGCTGCTGCTGGCCGTGCTGGAAGGGGTGGAGGAGGGGCTGATTCACGACAACCGCCTCGCCATCACGCCCGAGCTCATTGCCGCTTTCAAGGCCTACTGCCAGCTGCTAAGCCCGGGGCCGGCCTACGCGGCCTGTCCGTTTCAGTTGCCCTTCTTTCACTTGCAGAGCAGCGGCTTCTGGCACCTGCAGGCGCGGCCGGGGCGGGAGCTGCTGCTCACGAGCTCACGCTCGGTCAAGAGCTTTGCTCACCTGCAGGAGGTGATTGCCTACGCCTGGCTGGATGCGCCGCTCTGGGAGCTGGTGCAGCAACCCGTGGCGCGGGAGGAAATCCGGCAGGCGCTACTCACGCGCTACTTCCCGCTGACGCGGCACTACTTCCGGCCGCGGGCGGGGCAGGAAAAGCTGGATGAGCTGGGCCGGCAGATGCTGCAGGAGCCCGCGGCCGTGTATAATCGGGCCGTGGACGTGGCCGACGAGCCGGAGGTGCTGGTGCGCAGCGCCGTGTTCAGCCGGGAGGTGCTGCGGGCTTACCGGTCGACCTGCGCCGTATCGGGCCTGCAGCTGCTGAGCACGACGGGGGCGGCCCCGCTGCTCGATGCCTGCCACATTGTACCCTGGGCTGTAGGCCACGACGACACGATTGGTAACGGGCTGGCGCTGTGCCCCAACCTGCACCGCGCCTTTGACCGGCACCTGTTCTGGATTGACCCTGACTACCGGGTCCGGGTGGCCGAGGGCTTCGGGGAGCTCGGGGGCCACGACTATGGCGTGCAGCGCTTCAACGGGCAGCCGCTGCGCCTGCCCCAGGTGCGGGCCTGGTGGCCGCGGCCGGAGAATCTGCTGGCGCAGCGGGGTAGCTAACGTAGGCAGCTGAGGCTAATCAGCCGCCACTAGACTGCTCCACCTCTCGTAATACTGCTTCTACCCTACCTGAAAAGTAGCGTCATGCAAGTAGTCCTTCTCGTCCCGGAAGTGGATTGGCTGGCCCTAGTGGCCGAAGTCGAACAGCTCAAGCAAATGGTGGCCCAGCTTGCCCCTCCTGCCAAGTTATTCGACCGCCTACGCAACGTGCGCGAAGCCGCACACTACCTACGGTTGACCCCGGAAGGCGTTCGTAAAGCCCGGCGTCAAGGCCGCCTGAGTGGCGTACACCTGAATGAGAAGGAGTGGGGCTTTCGAGAGTCGGAGCTCGACCGCTACCTCAGGCGCTACAACCGCCACCCTTTAATTGCCTCGGAGTAAAGTAGCGACTATTGGGCTACGTCCAATTACCGTTTCAGCCGAGGTATTCGCCCGAATGCCTCTTATTTAGCTGGCTTTGGGCCCGATAGCTGGCTCCCAGCCTTCGCTCGGCGCGTCGACGTAACTGATTTTAGTGGGGTCGAAGGATTCCAGGGCCTGCGTTACCCACTGCTCATCGACCGTGTCCTGGTACATGAGCAGGTGTACCGTGGCCGTCTGGTCGGGGTTGAGGCGCAGCAGCCGGCCGATGCGCTGGGCCGCCTTGCGCTCGTTGCCGAAGGCGTGCCAGATGATGCCCACCCGCAGGTTCGGGATGCTGATGCCCTCCGAGAGCTGGGCCACGCGGGCCAGGCGCTGGATTTCGCCCGCGTTGAACAAGGTCAGGTTAGCGTCGCTTTGCTTGTTCTTGGAGTGATAGGTGTGGTCGGCTTGCTCTTCGGCCTGCTGCTGATTGCAGGTGAAGAGCAGCACCTTCTCCGTCTGCTGACCGGCCAGGTAGCGCATGTAGTGGCCCTTGCCGGGATAGTTCATCAGGGCCTGCATGCGCAGGATGCGTAGCGTCTCGACGGGGAGCTGGTCCTGGTCAGAATTGGCCAGGCGCTTACTCCAGTAGGCGTAGTTCTCGCGCTCGCTGGTCGTGAACTGACTGCCGGATTTGGTGGTGAGCACGTAGTCCCGCGCGGTGCGCAGCGGCAGCCGATGCACGACCAGGCGGTAGTCGTTGAGCAGGCCGGCGAGCACCGCCTCGTCGGTCGTGTAGTCCACCACGATGGGGCAGTAGGCGGCCACCAGCCGGCCCTTCTCGGAGTTCGCCTGCGCGGGCGGCGTGCCCGTCAGCCCCAGAATGCTCTTCTTCTGCTTCACGTGCGCTTTCAGGCCCGGCTCGTGCGAGTCCTTCAGGGCGTGGCACTCATCAAGGTAGAGCTTGTGATAGGAACTGGCGGCCAGGGCTGTGGCTAGGGAGCGGTAGGTCGTGAAGTCGATGTGGTCGAGCAGGTGCGCCAAGCCGAACTTCTGGGGGTCGCACAATAGTAGGAACGGAAAACAACGTTAGGGAAACTCAACCAGCTGTTCCTGCCAGTTGGCCAGGTTGCGGAGCGGCCGCAGTTCACCGGCTGCCACGCGTTCGGGCAGGGTAA
>Ga0160429_1000689_pt1 | contig 23912 bp, 15 predicted proteins | sample SolpanmetagenomR_FD_108199 | JGI IMG/M metagenome (GOLD analysis project Ga0160429, IMG submission 108199) | Solar panel surface microbial communities from Lawrence Berkeley National Laboratory, California, USA - R | ecosystem: Engineered > Built environment > Solar panel > Unclassified ...
CGCCAGCCACGGCAACAGGTCATGCTCCGGGCCGCGCCGAGTCAGGTTGTAGAGTATTTGGTCGGTAGCGCAAGCCGTGCCCCCGGCGGCAACCAGTTCTTGCAGGTCGGGCGTGTCGAGATTGCTCACGCCCCAGCGCCGGATTTTGCCCGCAGCCACTAGCTTTTCCATCGCGGCCACCGTTTCGGCCAGCGGCACGCGGCCGCGCCAGTGCAGCAGGTACAGGTCGAGGCGGTCGGTACCCAGGCGCTTCAGGCTCGCCTCGCACGCTTGCGCAAGCCGTTGGCGGGAGGCATTCTCAGGGTAGGCTTTGCTAACCAGGAACACCTGCTCGCGCAGGCCGCGCAACGCTTCGCCTACCAAGCGTTCGGACTCCCCATCGGCATACATCTCCGCCGTGTCGATGAGCGTGAGCCCCAACTCGACGCCGGCGCGCAGGGCCGCGAGCTCGGCGGCGCGCTGGGCGGGCCGTTCGGCCATCATCCAGGTGCCCTGCCCTAAAGCGGGCACCTGGGTACCATCTGGAAAATGAATAACGTGCATGCCTTATGCCAACGCAAGGAGGGAGGCTCCGGTTGCCGGTTCTTTGTTGGAGCAAATGCATTTAGTGGTCAACTAATTGCCGAAGCATGTAGCGGCAGATGTTTAGGAGTTAAAAACAAAAAATAAAAGTAGTTAATGAAATAAATAAGGCTGATTTATCAACTGCGATTGTCGCGTCCCCAGGTTATAAAGGCGCGCTAAATTGACCGTGCACCTTGTGCCAGCCACTCGCTGGGGGAAACGAGCACCGGTGCAAACTCACTCGCCGGGGCCGCGCAGGTGGGGCACTCGTAGCGGGGTAGGCTCGCCCACGGCGTGCCGGGCGCAATGCCCTGGGTGGCATCGCCCAGGGCTTCATCGTAGACCGTAAAGCAGTGCCGACACTGCTGCATGGGTGGCAGCTGCGTGAGAGGGGGCGGGGCAACCGGCGCTTCCACTGGCCCGGGGGCTGCCAAGCTGGCCGCTTCCTGCTGCTCGTAAAACTGGTCGCAGAGCTGCGTGAGGTACCAGGACAGGTTTTCGCGGGCTACCTTCTGGCGAAAGCTCACAAAATCCCGGCTGTTGGGGTTGAAATCGCGGGTGTGCAGCAGCTCGTACTGCTCGGCGTGCAGGCCGGCCTGGGTGGGGCCGCCCCGCTGGCTGCGCACCACCACCGAGCCGAAAAGGCCGGTTTTGGGCTGGGTTTTGATGGCGAAGCAGAGCTGGTAGGTGCGGATATCCTCCTCGTTGAAGTGGCGCACCAACTCGTGCTTCAGGGCCAGGCCGGTGGGGCAGTCGTCCTCCACCTGCCAGTTCAGCTCGTTGGCGGCGTGGCGCACGTTGAGGCGGTGGCGGCGCAGCACGGCCTCCCAGCGGGGGCGTTCGCTGGGGTCGATGCCTTTGATGATGAGGGATTTCCAGGGCGTGGTGCAGAGCTGGCCCTGGCGCGTGCGCAGGCACAGCAGGCAGGCTTCGCGCAGGAAGGCGAGCGCAAACCGCTCGTCGCGGCGGTAGATGCCGAGCCAGATTTTGCCGCCGTAGTGGTTGAAGCCCTCGTAGTAGGGCAGCTTGAACTCGGGCAGCGTCAGCGGCGCGGTGATGGGCTGGAAGGCCAGCGGGCATTCCGCATTCACCAGGCCGTAGAGCAGGGTGCCGTCGGCGGTGGGCTGGTCGTAGAACTGCGCGCGGTGCGCAAAAATCACCCGCTCAATGGCCCCGCTCACCGCCGCAATGTCCTCCGAATACACCAGCGAGGGCCAGCAGTAGCGCTGATTATGGCTCGGGAACCGCACGTACAGGTACCAGTAGTTCGGAGTGTCGGAGGTGATGAAATTGAGGTGGCCCGTAAAAAACGGCACGAACGTCTGGCCTTTGTCAATCAGGTTGATTTTCAGGCGCGGCTTATAATCAAACGAGTCCAGGATGTCCTGGTACACGCCCTCGCGCAGCCAGGCGGTGGTGTGAAACACGTCCTCCACCATGAAGGAGCTGCTGATGTTGGGGTGTTGCTCGGCATCCACCTCGTAGGCGATGCCGGCCGCCGCCAGCGCCTGCCCGAAGTTTTCCAGGTGCGCTTCGGCCACGCTTAGCCATAGCTGCTGCCGGTTGCCGACGTGCAGGTGCTCGGCCTCGGCGGCCTCGGCGGCTTCCACGAGGGCCAGCAGGTCGCCGGCCGGCACAATGCCACCGGGCTGGTTGATGCGAATGGTGGGCATTTTTTCAGTTAAGTACAGCTTACACTAAAAAGGATTCGTCATGCTGCTGCGCAGCGCAGCGCTGCGCAGCAGCATGACATTGTTTCACTAAAACATTTATCGGCAAGTAGTTGACCAGCTTAGCTGCTGACTGATACTTCCTCCCGGCTCATAACCTGCTCCAGTAGCCGCTGCACCTCGGGGCGGCACGAGCCGCAGCCGGTGCCCGCGCCGGTGGTGGCGCACAGGTCCTTGAGCGAGTGGCAGCCCGCCCCAATGGCCTGGCGCAGGTTGTCGGCACCCACGCCGTTGCAGCTGCACACCAGCGGGCCGAGCACCGGGCGGGGCGGGGTGCCGCTGCGCAGCAGTTGCAGGCGCTTGTCGCTCAGCTCGGTGCGGTTGCTGATAAGCGCGCGAAACTCCTGAAACTCGTTTTTGTCGCCAATGAGGATTGCGCCCACCAGGCGGTCCTGGTGAATGATACACTTCTTGTAGTAGCGCTTGGCTTTGTCGAGGAAGATAATCTCCTCGTAGTCCGTGGTATTGGGCGCTTCGGGCAGCCCGATGCTGCAAAGGTCGAAGCCGTGAATCTTGATGATGTTCAGGAACGTGCTGCCGCGGTACTGGCTGGCCACGTCGCCGCTCAGGTAGCGGGCCAGCACGGTGGCTTGCTGCTCGGCTGCCGCCGTAATGCCGTAGAGCACCCCTTCAAACTCGGCGATTTCGCCGAGCGCAAACACGCTCGGGTCGCTGGTTTGCAGGTGCGCGTCCACCACCACGCCGCGCTTGCAGCGCAGGCCGCAGTCGCGGGCCAGCTCCAGGTTGGGGGTGGTGCCCACGGCCAGCAGCAGGGCGTCGCAGTCGAGGCGGCGGCCGCTCTTGAGGCCCACGCCGGTGAGGCGCCCGCGGCCGTAGAAGAGCTCCACCTCGTCGTTGAAGTACAGCTCGCAGCCCTGCTGGGCGACTTCCTCGCGCAGCAGCTGGCTGCCCAGCGCATCGAGCTGCCGGTCCAGAAAGCGCGAGCCGCGATGCACCACCGTCACCCGAGTGCCCCCCTCGCGCAGCGCGGCGGCCATTTCGAGGCCCAGCAAGCCGCCGCCCACCACCACCACGTGCGCCCCGGCGGCGGGCAGGTGGGCCCGCAGGCTATCGGCGTCGAGGCGGCTGCGCATCGAGAAGATGCCCGGCAGCGTGGGCACCTGGCGCGGCACCGCCGCCCGGCTGCCGGTGGCTAGTAGTAGCACATCGTAGGGAGTGCGCTGGCCGCGCGAGTCGAGCACGCATTTGGCGGCGCGGTCTACTTCCGTCACGCTCACGCCGCGCCGCAGGTCGATGCGGTAGGCGGCCTCCTCGGCTTCCTGCATTTTCACCAGCTGCGCCCACTGCTGCTGCCCGCTGAGGTAGTCGGGCAGCATGACGCGGTTGTAAAACGGAAAATCCTCTTTGCTAAAGACAATGATTTCGTCGTCCTGATTGAGCGCGCGGTACGCCTGCACGAAGCCGAAGGCCCCGGCCCCAGCGCCCACCACCACGATGCGCTGCCGGGGCTTGCAGTACTTGACCACCTGCACCGCGCAGTACTTGAAGTCCGGTTCCTTGGAAACGGGGTCGAGCGCGCCCGAGGTCAAGTTGTTGGCGCGGTTTAAATCGGAGCCCAGCTGCTTGCCCCAGTGCATAGGCAGCAGCACCACGCCCGGCCGGATGCCCGCCGTGAGCCGCGCCGCCACCCGCACCTCGCCCCGGCGCGAGGTCACGCTCACCAATTCACCCTCGGCTACCCCCAGGGCCGCGGCGTCGGTGGGGTGCAGCTCCAGGAAAGCGCTGGGAATGTGCTGGTTGAGCTTGCTCACTTTGCCCGTCTTGGTCATGGTGTGCCACTGGTCGCGGATGCGCCCGGTGGTGAGTACGAACGGAAACTCCTCGTCGGGCGCCTCGCTGCGGAAAGTGGCCTGCGGCGCGTGCAGCACCGCCCGGCGGCTGGGAGTGTGAAACTGGTGGTCGGTGAAGAGGCGCGGGGTATCGGGGGCGGCTTGCCCGGCGCGGTAGGGCCACTGCACCGAGCCGTGCTCTTTCAAGATATTGTAATTCAGCCCTGTGCTGTCCAGGCTGGTGCCCGCCGTCAGCTGAATGTGCTCTAGGTAGATGGCCTCGGGGTTGGGGAAATCGAAGCCGGAAAAGCCCATCGCCTGCGCGAAGCGGCAGATGATTTCGGCGTCGGGCAGGGCCTCACCGGGCGCGGCCACTACCCGGGCCAGGTGGCTGATGCGGCGCTCGGAGTTGGTCATGGTGCCTTCCTTCTCGGCCCAGGCGGCGGCGGGCAGCACCACGTCGGCGTAAGCCAGGGTTTCGGGCTGGGTGCTGACTTCCTGCACCACCACAAACTTGGCCTTGGCCAGCGCGGCCTCGGCCTGCCGCACGTTGGGCAGGCTGGTGAGGGGGTTGGTGCACAGTATCCAGATGGCCTTGAGGCAACCGTCTTCGAGGGCCTCAAACATCTCGGTGGCGGTGTAGCCGGGCGTGGCGGCCAGCGGCCCACTGCCCCAGAACTGCTGCACCTCGGCCCGGTGCTGGGGGTTGGCCAGGTTGCGGTGGGCGGGCAGCAGGTTGCTAAGGCCGCCCACCTCGCGCCCACCCATAGCGTTGGGCTGGCCGGTGAGCGAGAGCGGCCCCGCGCCGGGCCGGCCAATCTGGCCGGTCAGCAAATTCAAATTCAGCAAACACAGGTTCTTATCGACCCCTACGGCGCTCTGGTTTAGCCCCATCGTCCACATCGAGATAAACGCCTGGGCCGAACCGATGTAGCTGGCCGCTAGCGCGATGTCGGCTGCCGGCACGCCGCACAGGGCGGCGCTCTCGGCCAGCGGGCGACTCAGCACCAGGTCGCGGTAGGCTTCGTAGCCTTCGGCGTGGTGGGCGAGGAAATCGGCGTCCACGTCGCCGTTCTCAATCAGCACGCGGGCGATGGCTTGCAGCAGCACCACGTCGGTGCCCGGGATGAGCTGCAAATGCAGGTCGGCCAGGGCGCAGGTATCGGTCACCCGGGGGTCGATGACGATGACCTTGGCGGTGGGGTGCGCGGTTTTGCGGGCCTCCACGCGCCGCCACAAAATGGGGTGGCACCAGGCAGGGTTGGCCCCGGCCACCAGAAAGCAGTCGGCCAAATCCAGGTCGTCGTAGCACACCGGCACGCTGTCTTCGCCCAGCGCCATCTTGTAGCCCACCACCGCGCTGCTCATGCACAGGCGCGAGTTGGTGTCGAGGTTGTTGCTGCCAATAAAGCCCTTTAGCAGCTTATTGAGCACGTAGTACTCTTCCGTCAAACACTGGCCCGAGGCGTAGAAGGCAACCGAGTCGGGGCCGTATTTCTCGATAAAAGTCTTGAAAACCGCCGCCGTGCGCTGCAACGCCTCGTCCCAGCTCACGCGCTGCAAGGGCCGGTTCTTGCCGTAGCGCATCTGCGGGTACAGTAGCCGGTCGCTGCGGTCGTTCACGGTGTACTGTAGGTTGAGGCCCTTGCTGCACAGCGCCCCGCGGTTCACGGGGTAGTCGGGGTTGCCCACCACAGTCACGTCGCCGTTGGGCAGCGGCGCCACCAGCACCCCGCAGCCGACGCCACAGTAGCAGCAAATGGATGGTTTGGGCGCGGTAGAGGTGGGCATGGTGGTTGGCGGGCGCCTCACCCCCTAGCCCCCTCTCCGAAGAGGAGAGGGGGGACTAGTGCTAGTTTACTAGCCTTAGTTTCTAGAAGTCAGAGATGCTATTGAATAAATAATGGAGATAGACTAAAGCTAAAAACTAGCGCCAGTTCCCCGAAAAATGCTTTTGACGCATTTCCTTTTCGGAGAGGGGTGAGGCGCCCGCCCGGCCCTACGCCAGCGCCACCTGCGGCACCTCGGCCGCCTCGCGCTTGGCCACAAAAGCCCGCACCAGCAGCACGATACCGCCCACGGCGGCCACGCCGATGCCGATGTAGAGAAACGCCGTGCTGTAGCTGATTTCCTTGGACTTGAAGAGAAAGCCCACCAGCATGGCCCCCAGGTTGCCGCCCGCGCCCACAATGCCGCTCACGCTGCCAATGGCCTGGCGGTTCACGAAGGGCACGATGGAGTAGGTGGCCCCGTTGGCCATCTTGAGAAACAGCGCGAAGAGCAGCATGGCCGTGATGGCCAGCGTGAGGCTGGGGGCCACCGAAAACAGGGCAATTCCGATGCCTTCCAGCACGAGCATAGCGCTTAGCAGCAGCCACTTGCCCTGCATGCCGAAGGCCCGCCCGGCGCGGTCGGCCACGATGCCCCCCAGGGCGCGGGCAAACACGTTCATACCCCCGAAAATGCCGGCCAGTACGCCGGCCAGGATGAGGGAGGCCTTGTAGTTATCGACAAAGTAGGTGGCGGCCACGTTGTCAATGGTGATTTCGATGCCGAAGCACGCGCCGTAGCATAGGGCCAGCAGCCAGGTGCGGTAGTCGCGCAAAGCCAGGCCGAAGGTGCCGGCCTTCGCCTCGGCCCGCGTCCGGTCGATGTCGGCGTAGTTGCCGCGGGGGGTATCCTTCGTGTAGTTGTAGTAGAAATAGGCCATGACCAGCAGCAGCACGCCGGGCACCAGCATAGCGTAGCGCCACGAGTTGGCTTTATCCACCCAGCCCAGGCCCACGAACGTGGCGGCAATCAGCGGCATGACCATATTGGCGATGCCGCCGCCCAGGTTGCCCCAGCCGCCCGCCACGGCGTTGGCCGTGCCCACGATGTTGGGGGCAAACATCATGGAGGTGTGAAACTGAGTAATCACAAACGAGGCCCCGATGATGCCGATGCAGAAGCGAAACAGCAGGAAGCTCTCGTAGCTGTTACTCAGTCCGATGAGCATCACCGGGAGGCTGCCAATCACCAGCAGCCAGGTGTAGGCTTTGCGCGGCCCCAGGGTGTCGCAGAGCTTGCCCACCACCAGGCGCGCCAGGATGGTGGCCGACACCGAGGCAATGACAATGTTGCCGACCTGCCCCTTGTCGAGGTGCAACTGCTCGCGCACCAGCGGCATGAGCGGCGCGATGCCGAACCAGCCGAAGAAGCAAAAGAAAAACGTGAGCCAGGTGAGCTGGAAAGTCCGCATCTGCACGCCCCGGCCCGCGAGCACGTTGAGGCGCGTAAGTGGTTGCTTGGTAGTTAATTCAGCATCCATAGAGAAAGAAATTAAGTGAAAGCAGTACTGTGGATTCTGGGAGTCCGCGAGTTGGCTAGTCGTAGGGTGTTCACGCGCGGACTCGCAGAGTCCACGGTACAGGCCTACAGCCCCACGTACACCAGGTCGCCTTCCACCTTCACGGGGTAGATGCGCAGGCTGGGCAGGTCGCCGTTGCTCAGGCACTCGCCGGTGAGCAGCGAGAAGGTGTTTTTGTGGAAGGGACAAGCCACTTTGGGCAGGCTGGCCTCGCCGGTGCTGCCCAGCAGGCCCCGCGAGAGGGCCATTTGCTGCTTGTGGGGGCACAGGTTTTGGGTGGCGTACCACTCGCCGCGCCGGGCGAAGTTGTAGATGGCTACCTGCTCGCCTTCCACCAGGGCGCAGGCCCCGCCGTCGGCCGGAATATCGGTGGTGCGGCACACGGGTAGCCAGGTAACTGCGGTTGCGGTTTCCATATAAGGGTTTGGTTTTTTGTAGGTTGGCGGGGCACCTCACCCCTAGCCCCTCTCCGAAAAGGAAATGCGTCAAAAGCATTTTTCGGGGGACTAGCACTAGTTTTTAGCTTTAGCTCTGGTGGCAGTCTCTCCCGAAAATGCTTGATGCGCATTTCCTTTTTGGAGGGGGGGCCAGCCCCAGAAAGGCCTCGTGAGGTGCCCCTTGAGCGGTTAGAAGCCTACCACGCCGGGCTCATCTTCTGGCCGCGCATCTCAGCAAACTCCAGCGTGGGGTCTTTCGACTTCGGCACGTTTACGAAGTGCGTGAACTGCTTGCGCAGCTCGGGGTTTTCCACCACTTCCTTCCACTCGCAGTGGTAGTTTTTGATAAGCAGGGCGATTTCGGCCTCCAAGTCGGCGCAGATACCGAGGCTGTCGTTGACGACCACGTTCTTGAGGTAGGCCAGGCCGCCGTCCATCTTGTTGAGCCAGGTGGCGGTGCGCATCAGTGGGTCGGCGGTTTTGATGTAGAACATCAGGAAGCGGTCGAGGTAGCGCACCAGGGTTTCCTTGTCGATGTCGCCGGCCAGCAGCTGGGCGTGCTGGGGTTTGGCGCCGCCATTGCCGCACACGTAGAGGTTCCAGCCCTTTTCGGTGGCGATTACCCCGAAGTCCTTGGCCTGGGCCTCGGCGCACTCGCGTACGCAGCCGCTCACGCCGCTTTTCATTTTGTGGGGCGAGCGGATGCCCTTGTAGCGGTTCTCCAGCTCGATGGCGAAGCCCACGCTGTCGTGCAGGCCGTAGCGGCACCAGGTGCTGCCCACGCAGCTCTTGATGGTGCGCAGGCTTTTGCCGTAGGCGTGCCCGCTCTCGAAGCCCTCGGCAATCAGCTCTTCCCAGATGTCGGGCAAGTCGCTCACGTGCGCCCCGAACATGTCGATGCGCTGCCCGCCGGTAATCTTGGTGTAGAGGTTGTACTTCTCGGCAATGCGGCCGATGGCCATCAGCTGCTGCGGGCTCACCTCGCCGCCGGCCATGCGCGGCATCACCGAGTAGCTACCGCCCTTCTGGATGTTGGCCAGGTAGCGGTCGTTGGTATCCTGAATAACCTGCTGCTTGACAATCAAATCGTTCCAGAGCCCCGACAGCACGCTGCCCACGGCCGGCTTGCACACCTCGCAGCCGTCGCCCACCCCAAAGCGGTCGAGCACCTCGTCGTAGGTGTGCAGGTCGTTGATGCGGCAGAGGTCAAAGAGCTCCTGGCGCGAGTAGTCGAAGTGCTCGCACAGCACGTTCTTGATGTAGGCGCCCTGGGCCGTGCGCACGCCGTTGATGAGGTCCTTCACCATGGGCACGCAGCCGCCGCAGCCGGTGCCGGCCTTGGTGCACTTTTTCATGCCCGCTAGGTCCGTAATGCCTTGGTTTTCGACGGCGTCGCAAATCATGCCCTTCGTGATGGCCTCGCACGAGCATACCAGTACCGTGTCGGGCAGGCTCATGATGTCATTGCCGCTGTCGCTGCCTTCGCCGCCGCGCGCGCCCAGGATGAGGTCTTCCGGGTGGGGCGGCAGCACCAGCTTGTTGTTCACCGTTTGCAGCAGCATGTTGTAGGCCTCGGCCTCGCCCACCAACACGCCGCCCAGCAGGTGCTTGCCGTCGGGGCTGATGTTGATGCGCTTATAAATGCCGTTGTGGGCATCCTCGTACACGATGGCGCGGCTGTGGGGCTCGGCAATGAAGGGGTCGCCGAAGCTGGCCACGTCCACCCCAATCAGCTTGAGCTTGCTGCTCATGTCAAAGCCCGTGAAGGCCCGCGCGCCGCGCAGTAGCTGGCTCACCACCACCTCGGCCATGTCGTAGCCGGGGGCCACCAGCCCGTAAATCATGCCCCCGTGCAGGGCGCACTCGCCGATGGCGAAGATGTGCGGGTCCGAGGTTTGCATCTCGTCGTTGACCACGATGCCCCCGCGCAGGCCCACTTCCAGGCCAGCCAGCTTGGCCAGCTCATCGCGGGGGCGGATGCCGGCCGAAATCACCAGCATGTCCACTTCCAGGATGGAACCGTCGCCGAAGTGCAGGCTCTCAATTTTGCCCTCGCCCACGATGCTGGAGGTGGCCTTGCTCAGGTGAATGCGCAGCCCCAGGGCTTCTAGCTTGCTTTGCAGCATGGCGCTGCCGGCGGCGTCAATCTGACGAGGCATCAGGCGGGGCGCAAACTCGATGACGTGCGCCTCGGGCACGCCCAGGTCGAGCAGGGCCTTGGCGGCTTCGAGGCCCAGCAGGCCGCCGCCCAGCACGGCCCCGCTACGGGCGGTGGCGGCGTAAGCCTTTATCTCGTCGAGGTCCTCAATGGTGCGGTACACCATCACTCCGGCCTTCTCCACGCCCGGGATGTCGGGCACGAAGGCCGACGAGCCGGTGGCCAGCACCAGGTAGTCGTAGGGCTGCACCAGGCCGCTACGGGCGTGCACCGTGCGGCCGGCCCGGTCGATTTCCTGCACGGCCTCGCCCAAGTACAGCGTGATGCCGTTATCGCGGTACCAGCTAGTGGGGGCCATGAGCAGGTCATCGGCGGTTTTTCCGCCGAAATACTCGCTCAGGTGCACCCGGTCGTAGGCCACGCGGGGCTCCTCGCCGAATACTACCAGGTTGAAGTCGGTCGATTTGGCGAGTAGCTTCTCGCAAAACTTGTAGCCGACCATGCCGTTGCCGACCACGACTACGGTTGGTTTTCCTTGGGTTGCCATCCTATCCTTCAGTTATAGGCTAGTGAAAAGTTGACTTGGCGAAACGAAGGGGTGGGAGGGGAGGAAGAATTTGGTCAGGCTAGAAAATGGGCATTTATTAAAAATGACCCTTATTTTTATAGGGTGTATGCAGCCTTCAAAGCAAACTTAGCTGCTTAGGCCCTTATGACAATGGGGGTGTAAGAATTTTTTTAATAATTATCCGGAAAACAACCCTATTTATGAAGGCAGACTTGATATTGCTGAGGTAATCGCTTCGCCAAGTTCAGTAATTACCTAAGCCGATAGCACTTAGCGCCCTGCCTTGCAGCAACCACTGCGGCCGCAGATTAAAGCCGTGCGCCAATTATCCTGACTTGCTATTTTTTGAGATGTCCCGTCTTCCCAAACTGCCCGAACTCTACGTGGTGGGTGCCGGCCCCGGCGACCCCGAACTGCTCACACTAAAGGCGTACCGCCTGCTGCAAACGGCCAACGTTATTCTCTACGACAACCTCGCCAACCAAGAGCTGCTGGCCCTGTCCCCCGCCGCGTGCGAGTGCCTCTACGTGGGCAAGAAGCCCTACGGCGAGTATACTCCGCAAGAGGTTATTCATCAGCTTATCAAGGAGAAAGCCTTTGAAAAGGGCCGCGTGATTCGCCTGAAGGGGGGCGACCCCTTCATCTTCGGCCGGGGCTTTGAGGAACTGCTGTTTGCCCGCGCCCACGGCATTGCAGCGCACTACGTGCCAGGTATTTCCAGTATGCAGGCGCTGGGCTTCGAAGATATTCCGCTCACGCACCGGCTGGTGAGCGAGGGCTTCTGGGTGCTCACCGGTACCAAGGAAGATGGCTCCCTGTCGGCCGATTTGCGGCTGGCCATGCAAAGCAACTCTACCGTGGTCATCTACATGGGCTTGAAAAAGCTAGCCCACATCGCCACCACCTACGAAGCCGAAGGGCGCGGCCACACGCCCGCCGCCGTGGTGATGCACGCCTCGCTGCCGCAGCGCCGCCTGGTGACGGGGCCAGTACGTGAGTTGCCCGCGCTGGTAGCGGCCGCCGGAATTACCTACCCCGCCCTCATCCTTATCGGCGAAGTGGTGGCGCTACGGAGTTAATTATGTGAGTATAATATAAGAAAATATAAGAAAATTATTAAATAATTTGAGAAAAGCTGTTTCCGGTGGATGAAGAGCCTTCTTTGAGTGCACGCTTTCCTATTATTCACGTTATTCACGGCCTTTGCCGGTGCGCAGCTGCGCGGGGCGTCCACAGCACCCAAATAACCGCCTCAGCAACTGCACAATGCGACTGGCGGGCAAGAAAAAATCAATTTCTACGCTCAGCAGCTCGCGGTTGTAGTTGAGTACGTTGAGGGGTCTGGAACCGGCGGCTGTCGGTCCACACGTCGCTTGTAAAGTAGAGCAACCAGCACACGTTGGCGGCCTTGGGCACGGCTAAGGACTGCTTCACGCGGGCTGGCACGCGCCTTTTCGGGCGTCGGGGCAGGTTGGGCGGCAGTGCCCGGTAGTTGTGTAACGTGCGTATATGTTTGATTTACAGTATTTTTTACGTAAGCGGTGGTGTAGCTTCCAGCAGCCACTCTCTATCCACAACGGGCCTGCTATTTAGCGAAGCGTACCTACTCGAAAAGAAAAACCTCGCTTCATAAGCAAGGCTTTTCATTGACTAACTGCTTATTGTTAGGCGTGCATCAGCACAAACTCGGCGGGAATTTGCAGCTTGGTGTACAAGCGCCGGCCTAAGTCCATGTTCACGGCCCGCTTGCCATTGAGCACTTCACTCAGGCGGCTGTTGGTGATACCCAGCAGCTGCGCCAGCTCCTGCTTTTTCAGGCGGTGCTCGAACATGTAGCGTTCAATGCGGAAAACGAGTGAGTCCGGCCGCACGGGCGCGTGGCCGTGGCTGTCTTCGTAGGCTTCGAGGGCGTTGCCCAGCGCTTCCATTTCCGCCAGGTGGGCGGGGTCATCACTGCTGAGGGCTTCCAGGCGGCTCATACCGGCCTGGTACGCTGCATCATTTTGGATGGTCATTTGGTACGGTCTTTTAAAGTTTTGCAATTTTATGAGAGTCAGCTTATTGGCTCACAGATTCGCGATATCGGCAATGCGGTCATACTCCGCGTGAGTACCGATGAAGCGAATAAAAATCTGCCCGGTGAAGGCCGGCAGCTTCGAATAGTTAATCTTGACTACTACGCGGTAACGGTTGCGAAGCAGGTTAAAAACCCAACGGTTATTCCCAACGTGGGTAGCGCTCGGGGCAAACGCCTTTATCTCAGCCGCGTTGGCCCAGCTAGCGGCCTTCATGGCATTGTATAGTTCCCAAATAGCTGCTGCAACGTCCAGGTGTTCTACCGCATATTTTCTTAATTTTTCCTTGGTTAATACATTCATAATCCATTATTTAATCTATTTCAGCTGGCATCTCATAGTTGGCTTTTTCGTGGCTAACGTGACAAAGATGTAATAAATTTACCATAATCGAAAATAATTTACCAATTTCAAAAATGGGACTGCGCGCGGGTTGTGCTGGTAGTTCAGCCCTGCCCAGCCGGGGCGGGGCAGCCTGGCTAATGGCCACCCGGGTGAGAGTAAATTGCACGCAATGAATGAGAGACCTGCGTTTGGTAGGGGGCCTCGCGTAGGGTGCTTTTGGTGAGGGCCAGCAGCTTCGGCTGTCAATCACGGATGACATCGGCGAAAAGAGTAGCAGCAAACCAGTGGCTAAGTTGATTCTTAGCGGCGCTAAGTACAGCTTACAGCCCTAACTCTTTGGCCGAGTTGTGCTGGCGCACGTTATCCAGGCGGGTGTAGCGGCGAATCATGGCGCTCGTTTTGTGCTTAGTTTGGTTCATGACCTTGCTGTCATCCGCCCCGTTGAGTTTGGAGACGGTCACAAAGGATGCGCGTAGGGAGTGGGCGGTATAGCCGCTGCCGAAGTACTGTTGGGTGATGAGGTTGATGTACTTGGTCGTCAGGCGCCGCGTCGTCACCTGCTGATTCTTGCGCAGGGAAACGAACACGCAGCCTTCGGCTCGGTCCAGCACGCGCAACCAGGCTTGCAGCGAGCGAATAGGGCACAGGGCCGGGTCGGGCGAGTAGAAGATGGCCTTCTCCTCGGCCTGCCCAAGCTGGTTGGTTTTACTCTGGCCCAGGGATACAATCAAGCCTTCTTCGTCAAACGTCAGGTGCTCAATGTTGAGGGCCTCTAACTCCGAACGGCGAAAAGCCCCAGTAAATCCGAGCAGCAGCAGGGCCCGGTTGCGCAGGCCGGTGGGGGTCGAGGCGTCGATGCTTTTAATCGTGCGCTTGAAGGTGGCCAGCGCAAAGGCGGCGGCCTGCTTAATGCGCGTCTTCTTTTCGCGGGCGATGCCCTTGAGCAGTAGCTTAATTTTCTTATCGGCCGTAGGCGAGTCCAGCCCCGCCAACTCATGGGCCTTGGCAATGGCGGCGGCGTGGCGTTGGATGGTAGCGACTTTCTTGCCGGCTTCGGCCAATTCGGTGAGGAAGCCGGCCAGCGCCTCGCCTGGCGCGGGCAGCGAGTCGAGCCGGTGCAGCTGGCACCAAGCCGTGAAGCGGGCCCAGTCGCCGGCGTAGGCGCGGATGGTGTTGGCCGCCCCGCGTAGCCCCGACTCGACGTAGCGACTGGTAGGGCCGACTAAGTGCGCCGGCAGCTGCGCCCCGGCGGGTGATGGCAGGGCGAGGTCGGACGAGTTTTCCATGCAGCTTATATAATAGAGCGTGGCGCGCCAGTTTTGCGAGCAAAGCGCCGCGGCAAGATAAGGACTGATAACGTTTACTTATCAGTCCTTATCTTGCCGCGGCGCTTGCGCGCTAGCGCTGACCCCAAGCGTCGTGGCACTATGAGCAATAGGATGCGGGAACAGGACCAGCCCACTGGCGGCGGGGGCCAGCGCCACGGCCTGCACGGGCGAGTACGTGCTGCGACCAGCGCAGTCTACGCTACGCAAGCACAGTAGCGCTGGGGAGCACCGGTGGCCTGGGCCCGGCAACGACTGAAACAAGCGTACGCATGAGCGCAGGCGTAGAAACTCAGGCAGCCTGCAAAGTTGATGTAGGCCTGGCTCATACCAGATAGTGCGAGTGCCTCACTAGCAATGAATGATCTTCGCTCTCCACCGCGATGCCCTCACGGGCCGGACGGCGACCTGCTTCACGAAGGCATAAGAGGGAGCGATTAAAATAATCACTCAATGACCTTACCTACGCGGTGCCAACGAATCTTATGTAGTACATCCGCATAAGGGTCTAGTGAAAGCCACACGAAAGCCGCCTGGCCTACGAGGTAGTTTTCGGGCACAAAGCCCCAGAAACGAGAATCTTCGGAGTTGTGGCGGTTATCGCCGAGTACAAAATAGTAGTTTTCCTTAATCGTGTACTGCGTGAGCGGTCGGCCGTTTTGCTGAATCATGCCGTCGCGCCACGCGATGCCGGGGTTGTGCTCAAACTGCGCCACGATTCGATAGTAAAGAGCCGCATTCATGGGCGACAGCGTAATTTTTTGCCCTTTTTTGGGCACTACGAGCGGCCCAAAATTATCGAGCTGCCAGTGCCGCAGCACGGCACTGCGCACCTGCGGGCCCCGAAAATTAGCCTGGTCTGGGAAAAGCGAGCCATCGGGCACGTGGCTGCCGGCCACCGTGAGCGCCCGCGTGTAGGGCTGGCGGCGCAGGTAAGCGGCCGTCGTATCGGGGCAGCTGATGAGGTAGCCCAAGCTACCGGTTTCTGGATTGGTACTCACTGCCGGGAGGCCACCCGGCTCCGTGTTATCCACTATGCCGTGCGCCCGCAACGCAGCCTGCACCTCGCTGCCGGGGGCCGTTACGTCAAGAAAATAAGTCATCTGAAGCTGGCCTTCAACAGGCGCCGGCTGCCCGTTGAGCAGCACCTGCCCCTGGCGGATAGTCAGCGTATCGCCGGCCACGGCCACGCAGCGCTTGACAAGGTGCGTGCGCCGCCTGGCAGCGCGCGGCAGCTCGTAGGGGGCGTAAAAAACCAGCACCTTGTTGCGCTTTTCTTTCGTGCCCGGCTCGGGTAAACCGCTGATGTACACATAGTCACCTACTAGTAGCGAGCGCTCCATACTCTCGGACGGTATCACGTAGGCCGTTACCAGCCACCGGCCGAGGATTACCGCCGCGAGCACGAGCAGGAGCCCCCCGCGCCAGCCAGCCCAGGGCCGCTTTAGAGTTGAATGCAAGGTGTTTATCTAAAGGTGAAAGGATGGCTGCTGCGGTACCCACAGCGCCGGCCGCCAAAAGTAGCCGCTAAAGCTGCCTAGGGCGCTGGTAAATGGCCTCTATAAAATGCAGATAGATTCCACGGGTGGCAATCTAGGAAGGCCTTGTTGGCCGTAAGTGCAACCAGGCGCGCCTGCTTGGTAAACTGCTTAGGGCTAGCCGCTAGGGCTGGCAGGTTGATGCTGCTAAGTAAGCGGGGCGAGGCAGGCAATGCGCTGCCAAACCCCTACCTTAGCCGCTGCCGCCTGGCCTGGCAATGGGTAGCCGAAACGCCAGTAGCGACACCTGGGCTACCGAGGTAAAAAAACCGTTGAAATACCGCTTGAAATCAAGCATCTAACGCTCTTTTTTATGCATAGAAAGCTGTACGCTGGCTTGTTAGTTGCTTTTGGCCTGGCCGTGGCCGCCATTGTTTTCTTCAAGCGCCCCGGTCCGCCCACCCTGCCTGAGCCCAAAAACCGCATCGGCCAGCTAGCCCTGGGCGGCGAGTGGGTGAATACCAAAGCGGCCATGGAAGGCCTGCTGGCCAAGCTGCGCGCCGACCCTGGCGACCAGAAAAGCCGCCTGCTGCTGGCCGAAGCCTACATACAGGAAGGCCGCATTACCGGCAACCACCCCTACTACGATGCCGCCGCCATGCAGCTGCTGCAAGAGGTGCTCAAAGCCGACCCCGAGAGCTTCGAGGCGCTGTGCTGCCAGGCTTCGCTGAGCCTCACGCAGCACCACTTTTCGCAAGGCCTGGCGCTGGCCGAGCAGGCCCAGGCCCTCAACCCCAACAGCGGCTATGTGTATGGCCTGCTGACTGATGCCAACGTGGAGCTGGGCCACTACGACCAGGCCGTAAAGATGGCCGACAAGATGAACCAGGTGCGCCCCGACCTCACGGCCTACGCCCGCGTGAGCTACCTGCGCGAGATTCACGGCGACGTGCCGGGCGCCATTCAGGCCATGGACATGGCCGTGAAAGCCGGCTTCGCGGGCCTTGAGCAAACCGAGTGGAGCCGCGTGGCCCTGGGCCACCTCTACGAAGTAAGCGGCCGCCTCGACCAGGCCCAGAGCTACTACCAGCAGGCGCTGGCCCTGCGCCCCAACTACGCCTACGCCCTGGCCGGCCTGGCCCGCGTAGCCGCCGCCCGCCACGAGTACGCCACCGCCATTACCAACCTCAACCTGGCCCGCGCTACGGTGAAAGACTATGCCTTCACCGACGAGCTGGTGGACGTGTACCGCCTGAACAAGCAGCCCGCCGAGGCCGCCAAAATGGCCCAGGAATCGGTGGCCATGCTGGCCGACGCCGCCCAGCAAGCCAATGATAACGAGGAGCTAGGCCACTACACCGACCGCGAACTGGCCTACGCCTACCTCAAAACCGGTGACCTAGACAAAGCCCTGGCGCACGCCAAAATCGAGTATGCCCGCCGCCCCGACAACATCGACGTCAACGAAACGCTGGCCTGGGTCTACTACAAGCGCGGCGAGTATGCCGAGGCCCAGAAATACATGCAGGTGGCCCGCCGCACCAACTCGCAAAACCCGGTGCTGCTGTGCCGCGCCGGCCTTATCCTGACTAAAACCGGCCAGCCGACCGAGGGCCGCGCCCTCATCGAAAAAGCCGTTAAAACCGCTCCCTACCTCAACCCCGAGGTAACGGCCGAGGGCGAAAACCTGCTGGCCGCGCGGTAAAAACTGAATAAAAACGAGCGTCATGCTCATTTGGCGACCCCGCAGTGAAACAACTCTATCGCTCCAGCTGCCTTGCCATCCCATTCGACCAAGATGCTTCCCTGCGTGGACGCCAGATGAGCATGACATTCGTTCGTAACTACAGGGTAAGGGCAACCGCCTGGCTGCTGGGAGCGGCCCTGCTACGCGCCTTGCCCGCGGCAGCCCACGTCATCGACGCCGACTTGAGCAAGCTCTCGCGCACCGAGATTTTCTGGACCTACATCAAGCTTGGCTTCACCCACATTCTGCCGCTGGGCTTCGACCATATTCTATTCATTGTCAGTCTCTACATCCTAGAGCCGCGGCTGAAGCCGGTGCTGTGGCAAGCCACGGCCTTCACGGTGGCGCACTCCATCACGCTGGGGCTGGCGATGTACGGCATCATCAAGCCGCCGGGCAGCGTGGTTGAGCCCATTATCGCGCTGTCCATCCTGTTTGTGGCGCTCGAGAACATTCTTACCACCAAGCTCAGCCCGTGGCGTCTGGCCATCGTGTTCGGGTTTGGGCTGATTCACGGGATGGGCTTTGCCAGCGCGCTCACCGGGCTGGGCCTGCCCCAAAAAGACTATTTTGGCTCGCTCATTTCCTTCAACGTGGGGGTCGAACTGGGGCAGATTACCATCATCCTGCTGTGCTGGGGCCTCGTGGGGCGCTGGGCAGCCGGGCGGCCCTGGTACCGGGCGCGGGTAGTGGTGCCGGTGTCGGTGGTGGTTGGCCTGGTGGCCGCCTACTGGACGGTGGAGCGGCTGCTGGCGTAAGAGCGCGTAGCTTCGCCAGTTGCTTTTGTAGGAATAAAAACATCCATTCTTGCAAGCCGGTGGCGCTCGCAAGGAAAACTAGTTTACCCTTTTTAAGTATGCTGCGTCCGCTGCTCACCTGGCTTTTGCTGCTCAACTACCTACTGGTAGTGGGGGCGGGCCTGGTCGTGAGCCGCCCGCCCGAGCCGGCCTTTTCGGCGGCGCACCCCTACGTGCACAGTCCCGATTGCCAGCAGCATAACTACCTGCGCCTCGACTGCTTCGAGCGCTGCAACGGCGACCAGCGGGCCGTGCACCGGGCCGTGCCCACCGGCACCGGCTTGCACTACCTGGCCCAGCTGAAGGGGCTCGACGTGCACTTTGCCGCCGCGCCCGTGGGGGCCTTGGTGCCGCCGCTGGCCTGGGCCGGCCCGGCGCACCACCCCACACCGGCCCCGGTGGCGTGGCCCACCTGGGCCGGCCCCCGCGACTACCCCCCGCCCCAACCCAGCTAAAGCTGCCCGCCCCAACGGTCGCCCGGCCGCTGGCTACCCCCTCGTGCCCCAGCCACGTGCTGCGCGACGGGCCGTTTTAGGTGAAGCTGACGCCAGTAGCGCGCCCGGGTGGGTGCGGGCTGGTCGTCGTTAGCGTGTTGGTATGCAATTTATTAACGTACTAAAAAATGGGATTTTAGGGGCGGCGCTAGGGCTGCTGGCCGCGCCGGTGGCCCTGGCGCAGCGGCCGGCGGCGCTACGCGGCGTCGTGGCCGATTCGCTCTCGGGGCAGCCGCTGGCGGGCGTGCGGGTGGCGCTGCTGGGGCAGCCAGGCGGCACGGCCACCGATGCCTTGGGGCAGTTTCGGTGGGTGGGGCTGGCGGCGGGCACCTACCGGGTGCAGCTCGGGGCGCTAGGCTATAAGCTCAAAACTAGCGAAATAACGCTGGCGGCTGGCGAAACGCGGGGCCTCACGGCGGTGCTGGCCACTGCCAGCCTCAACCTGGCCGAAGTAACCGTGAGCCAGCCCCGCGACCCCAACCAGACCCTGGCCGCCATCTCGCACATCGACCAGACGCTGCGGCCCCTCAACTCGGCGCAGGACCTGCTGCGGCTGGTGCCGGGCCTCTTTATTGCCCAACACGCGGGCGGCGGCAAGGCCGAGCAGATTTTCGTGCGGGGCTTCGATGCCGACCACGGCACCGACTTCGCGGTGAGCATCGACGGGCTGCCGGTGAACATGGTGAGCCACGCCCACGGCCAGGGCTACGCCGATTTTCACTTCGTAATTCCCGAAACGGTGGAGCAGCTGCGGGTATACAAAGGCCCCTACACGGCGCGCTTCGGCGACTTTGCCACGGCCGGGGCCGGGGAATTTACCACTAAAACCAGCCTCGACCACAGCCAGGTGAAGCTCGAAGTGGGCCGCTTCGACACGCGCCGGGCGCTGGTGCTGCTTGACCTGCTGGGCACGCACCACCTGTTTAGCAAAAAGCCGGAGAGCGCCTACGTGGCGGCCGAGTACAACTTCACCAACTCGTACTTCGACGCGCCGCAGCACTTCAAGCGCTTCAACGGGTTGCTCAAGTACACCGGCCAGCTCACCGACCGCACCTCACTCACGCTGCTGGGCTCGCACTTCACCTCCAAGTGGGATGCCAGCGGCCAGATACCCGACCGGGCGGTGAGCGAAGGGCGCATCTCGCGCTTCGGCAGCCTCGACCCCAGCGAGGGCGGCAGCACCAACCGCACCAATGTCTCGGTCGTGCTCACTACGGCCCTGCCCCACGACGCGGTGCTGCGCCAGCAGGCGTACTACGCGCGCTACAATTTCAGCTTGTTCTCGAACTTCACGTTCTTCAAAAACGACCCGGTGAACGGCGACGAAATCGACCAGACCGACCACCGCAATCTTTACGGCTACACCGCCACCTACGACCGCGACGACCGCCTGGGCCGTAGTGGCCGCAGCCTGCACACGGTAGTGGGCCTGGGCACCCGCATCGACGCCTCCGACCTGGGGCTGCGCCACGCCGCCCAGCGTCGCATCCTGGACACAGTGAGTACCGGTCGGCTCTACGAGCAGAACATTAACGCCTACCTCGACGAAACGCTGGAGCTCACAAACCGCTTGAGCGTGAACGCGGCCGTGCGCGCCGACTTAGTTGTCTTCCAGTTTCGGGGGCAGAAAGCGGACTCAGCGGCGGGCTTCGTGCCCCTTACGGGGCGCGTCACGCGGGGCCGGGTTTCGCCCAAGCTCAACTTTTACTACCAACTCTCGCCGGCGGTGCAGCTGTTTGTGCGCTCGGGGCTAGGCTTCCACTCCAACGATGCGCGGGGCGTGGTGCAGGGCACCGGCCGCTTTAATGCGCTACCCCGCGCCGTGGGCGCCGAGGCAGGCAGCACCTTCAAGCCCGTGCCCAGCCTGGTCGTGAACGCCGCCCTCTGGACGCTGCATCTTGAAGACGAACTGGTGTACTCGGGCGACGAGGGCACCACCGAAAATGCCGGCCCCACCCGCCGCTACGGCGTCGATGTGTCGGCCCGCTATCAGCTCACCGGCCGGCTTTTTCTCGATGCTGATATCAACTACAGCCACGGCCGCCTCGTGGACGCGCCGGCCGGCGAAAACTACATCCCCCTGGCGCCCAGCTTCACCAGCATCGGCGGGCTCACCCTCAAAAACCCTAACGGGCTGAGCGCCAGCCTACGCTACCGCCACATCGACAGCCGCCCGGCGCAGGAAGATAATGCCATCCGGGCGCGGGGCTATTTTTTGCTTGATGCGGTGGTCAATTATACCCGGCCGCGCTTCCAGCTAGCCGCCACGGCCGAAAACCTGGCCAACGTAGCCTGGAACGAGGCCCAGTTTGCCACTGATAGCCGGCTCCGCGGCGAGACCGCTTCAGTCAATGAACTGAACTTCACGCCTGGCACGCCGTTTTTCGTAAAGGTCAACGCCAGCGTTTTCTTCTAGCGCCCGCTGCATTTCTGCCAACAGCCCCCCACCGGCGCGAATTACAATTCGCGTCGGTGGGGGGCTGTTGGTTTCTGGTACAGCGCGAAAATCTATGCCAGAATGCGGCACTGGGGTGCCGATGGATAGCAGCTGCGTTTTTTATGAATATTTTGCGAAGAGTATTTATCAAATAAGTTCAATTTTGTAGCGGTCCCTAGCGGGAGATTTCAAGTCGAGTTACGCATGAATAGCGACTGGCTAATTATTTCTTGTAAAAAGTTCCTTTTCAGAAGTCCAGCCTTAACTGAACGACGTATCTGTCAAAAGGGAAAGAATAGCCGTAATAATAAGCTGAACGTTGTAGTTGTTGGCTAATCAACGACTTTAATTAAATTAAAGAGTGTACATTGTGCGCAGTTAGTGCCAGTGACGGGTATAGAATAGGTAGTGCGCGCTTGGGCCGACTAGCTGCCTTCCGCTCCCTTAATTCGATAAAACAGGAGTCCCAGGCTTCTCAGCGGCCATTTTGAGTTTTGGGCCTGCCAAGCCTTGCTATTGTCTAATAATATCCTTGCACGGTTTCGACGGTGCGAGGCAAGGCTGTTTGCTGATTTTTCCTACCCTTTTCACCCTTTTCTTCTCTCCATGAACAGATTTACCAGACCTCTTCAATGGGCGGTCGGGGCATGTGCAATCACGGCGCTCGCCACCTGGGGCACCGTGCAGCATACCCCGCTCGAAGCCAGCAGCCACCGCGAGGCCCCGCTGATTGCCGACGACCCGCTGGCCGACAACACGGACGTGTATGCCTTCAAGGACCCCAATAATTCGGAGCGAATTATCCTGATTGCCGACTACATCCCGTTTCAGCTGGCGCAGGGCGGGCCCAACTACTACACCTTCGGCGAGAACATTCGCTACGAGATTCACGTCAAAAACAACGCCTCGACCACGGGCGACGACATCGTTTATCGCTTCACCTTTACGCGGACCAACGGCGACCCTAGTACGTTTTTCAACGTGCGGCTGGGCGCGCAAAACCTGAAAACCACCTACACTTGCGAGAAAATCGTGGGTGGCGGCGCGCCGGTTACCATCGTCAGCAATGGCGTGGTGCCGGCGTATAACATTGGGCCACGCTCTGTTAATACGGGCGTAGGCCTGGCGCAGGCCTCGTACACAGCCTACCGGCAAGGCGCCGTAACCAACGCCAGCGGCGGCGGCGGCGAGCAGGTGTTCTGCGGCTCGTCCGACGACCCGTTCTACGTGGACCTGGGCGCCATTTTTGACCTCGCCGGCCTGCGCGCCAACCGCGGCGCGCGTGATGGCCTAGCCAAGTACAACGTGCATTCGATAGCGCTGAGCATTCCGGTAGCCACGCTGCAAAAGAGCAACCAGCCGGCTTCGGCAGCGGCTAACATCCTGGATGGTAACTACGTGATTGGCGTGTGGGCCTCGGCCAGCCGCCCCGCCATGCGCACGCTGAACGGCGGCACCACGGGCACTACCAGCACCTCGGGTACCTACACGCAGGTATCGCGCCTGGGCATGCCGCTGCTCAACGAGGCCATCAACCCGGTGGGGGCCAAAGACGCCTGGAACCGCACCACGCCCTACAACGAGGCGGCCGTGACCGACGACTACCTCTCGAACCCCGAGCTGGGCCTGTACATGGCGGATGATACCCCGATGAACGGCGCGGCCCCCAAGCCCAGCGGCCAGACCTACTACGGCGAGGCGGTGCCGGCGCTTAGCGCGCTGCGTATCCAAACCAAGTCGCTGGGCTCGTTTGACTTCCGCAATGGGGCGGCCGGCCTGTCGGGCCTGACCCCCGCCCAGCGGCAAGGGACGGTATTTGCCGACGCCACGTTCGGGCCTTATCTGCTGGTGGCGGGCAAGCCGCGCTCAGTAGATATCAAGCCGATTTTTCACACGGGCGTGCCCAACCTGCCGCCGTACCAGCTGGCGACGGGTAAGAATGGCAACCCACTGGCAGCGGGCAAGCCGTTCATCAACAACTTCTTGCCGACCCTGGGCGATATGCTGCGCCTGAACATGGCCGTGCCGGCCACCCCGCGCAACTCGGCCGATTTCAGCAACCAAGGCCTGCTGGCTGCGGCGGTGCTGGGCATCACGGACTCGCGCTACAACGCGAACCCCAACCTACAATTTATCCCTAACATGGACGGCTTCCCCAACGGCCGCCGCCTGGAGGATGAGGTAGTGAAGATTGAGCTACAAGCGGTGAGTGGAGCCGTGCTGGCCGCCATCGGCCTGTGGTACGACGACTATACGCCGGGCTCCTCACCCACCCCCGCTACCGCGCAGCTGAAGGGCGTGCTGAATTTCACGGCCGGCGTCGAGAAAAACGACACCACGTTCAGCGCCTCCTTCCCCTACGTGCAAACGCCGTGGCAGGGCATGCGCGTGCGCCGCTAACTCATCGTCTCACTTTGCTATCGCCTATTTAAAATGACTACCAACCAGTTACGTACCTACGTCGCGCTGCCTACGCTCGCGATGGCGGTAGTCGGCGGCGCCCTCTGGAGCCAGCTGCGCTACACGCCCCTGGAGGCTTCCTCGCACCGCGAGGCCCCGCTGATTGCCGACGACCCGGTGGCCGACAACACCGACCTCTACGCCTTCAAAGACCCCAA
>Ga0160429_1000691_pt1 | contig 23880 bp, 20 predicted proteins | sample SolpanmetagenomR_FD_108199 | JGI IMG/M metagenome (GOLD analysis project Ga0160429, IMG submission 108199) | Solar panel surface microbial communities from Lawrence Berkeley National Laboratory, California, USA - R | ecosystem: Engineered > Built environment > Solar panel > Unclassified ...
AGCACCTTTGTCGTCGCTCGTGCAGATTTATGTCCTCGACTTGCTGCAGAAGCTTCAACAGCGCAACTATATGCTCCCCATGCAACCCCTGCCACGCCCATAACCAATCCCCGCCAATCTATAGGTACAACGGCATAACATATGAGACTAATCAGTGGCCAAAAGACCTTTCCTGATATAAATAATCCCCAAGTCTCATTCCTGACGGCATTGTATAAAACTTCTATAGATCTTTCTCCGTGCAGCATCCGCATTCCAGCAACGAAAATCGCCGTGTTGATTAATGCTCCTAGCGTTTGGTCGAGCAAGAATTTGACTATAGTATTCTTATAACTTAGTACCGTCGACTCTTCCCCTAGATTTATAATCGAAGAAGAAGTCTTGGACTCTGGCTCGAGGGTTGGATTTGTGCCGGCGACTTTTGACGTGGAGGAAGATTCGGAAGTCTCAGCCAAGGGTATGCGTGCAGGATATTTCTCTTCAAGCCATTCTTGCCAGAACAAATTCGGTATACATAACAGTTCTGCAAAGGTTACAAAAAGTCGAAGAGAGTGCATATCGATTGTTATCGGTGTCTAGACGTTTGTCAGTCAGTTATGATACATATATTATACCATTCCAATACCTACATTATTCTGCTGACATGCGACTAACTGTGCAAGAACATTTGCCAGACTGCTGCATACCGCTGCGATAATCATCGTATTGATGATTCTATCCAGATCAATCATCTTGGTGCCTGACGAGATAAAAAATTTGGAGGACAATATTTTGATTCTTGAGTCTGAGCGACTGTCTCGATCAGAAAAGGTACAAGGCCAAGTGAAGCGATGTTCAAATCACCATGTCAGCTTCAGCAGCAAACACTGTGCCAGGGCATACCATGTTTTTGCAATTGACTTTTGAAGCCTTTGAACGATGACGTAGATTCGATTTTTCAACCGAGGAATCTCGCAATGCCATCACGTGTATCTTTATGGTTCATGTAAAGATCATGATTTAAACTTTGGTTCCTCGGCAAACAAGGTTATTGACATGTGAAAGTCAACCACATACTTCCCCACATTTATTACTCCTGATCATACAATACATGTATATTGATTGTAAGACATACTGTAGAATACGAATTGAGCTATCAAAATGAGTCAAGTACCTTTCAGCGTAGAAAACACAATGGTCGGTCCAAAGCCACAAATGATCCTCGAGGATGTCAAAGTTTTAGGACCTCTTGACGATCGAACATCCAAGATCTTATCCAAAGATGCGGCTGTATTTCTCACATTGCTCCATCGAACATTCAACAAAACAAGAAAAGCTCTACTTCAGCGACGTATGACTCGTCAAGCGGAACTGGACAAGGGCAATCTACTCGATTTTCTACCAGAAACGCGTCATATAAGAGATAATGATGCATGGAAGGGTGCTCCACCAGCACCGGGGCTTATTGATAGAAGAGTTGAAATTACAGGTCCGACTGATAGAAAGATGGTGGTCAATGCTCTAAATGCAGATGTCTTTACATATATGGCTGATTTTGAGGGTCAATTTACAATTCTTTATCGAGGATCAGATCATTTTGCTGACGTACGTAAAACAGACTCGAGTGCTCCAACTTGGCATAATATGATAAACGGACAACTAAACTTATACGATGCTATACGACGACAAATTGATTTCAAGCTTGGTGATAAAGAATATCGTCTTCGCACAGACAGGAAATTGCCAACACTCATTGCAAGAGCTCGAGGATGGCATTTGGAAGAGAAGCATTTTACAGTAGATGGTGAACCGATATCAGGATCTCTATTCGACTTTGGTCTATACTTTTTCAACAATGCTCAAGAATTAGTCAAACGTGGTGCTGGACCATACTTTTACCTGCCAAAGATGGAAAGTCATCTCGAAGCTAGACTATGGAATGACGTGTTTAATCTTGCACAAGATTATATTGGAATGCCAAGGGGAACAATTAGAGGTACAGTCTTGATCGAAACGATAATGGCTGCATTTGAAATGGATGAAGTACAGTATAATCTATCTTTTGGAAAGATTTCTGCTGATTGGATTGTAGATTATATATGAATTACGAGACCATTCTTCAGGTCTTAATTGTGGCCGATGGGATTATATATTCAGCGTCATTAAACGTTTCAGGCAAAACGCAAACTTTGTCCTGCCTGATAGATCGGCTGTAACCATGACTGTACCGTTCATGGACGCTTACGTCAGACTTTTGATCAAGACTTGCCATAAAAGAGGTGTACATGCTATGGTATGATATCACTCCCTTTGACTAATCGATACAATCCAGTTAATGATAGTTTTAGGGAGGCATGGCAGCACAAATACCAATAAAGAATGATGCCAAAGCAAACGAAGTAGCCATGACCAATGTTCGTGCTGACAAACTTCGTGAAGTCCGTGCTGGTCACGACGGTACATGGGTAGCTCATCCTGCTCTTGCAGAAATCGCCCTTGAAGTCTTTAATAAAAATATGCCTACCCCTAATCAACTTCATATCCGTCGTGAAGATGTAAATGTCAATGCTAATGACTTACTTAACATGAACGTGCCTGGAAAGATTACCGAACAAGGCATGAGAACTAATCTTAACATAGGATTAGGTTATATGGAAGGTTGGTTACGTGGTGTAGGTTGCGTTCCCATCAATTACCTCATGGAAGACGCCGCTACAGCAGAAGTATCTCGAAGTCAACTCTGGCAATGGTGTAAACACGGTGTCACAACCGCTGAAGGGAAAAGAGTTGACAAAGCTTATGCATTGAGATTGTTAAAGGAACAAACAGATGAACTATTGAAGAATGCAGCCAAGGGAAATAAATTTGAACTTGCAGCAAAGTATTTTGAAAAACAGATTACTGGGGAAGAATATGATGAGTTTTTGACAACGTAAGTAAATTGACAGAACGAATAGAAAAAATCTTGATATGCAACTAACGGACCATAGATTGCTATACAATGAGATCACAACTGTAGGGAATGCGTCACTCGCCTCAAAGTTGTAGACCTTGATATAGACATGATTAATAAACAAGTCGTGGAAAAGTGAATCGCCTAGTTTCGTTATGATTTTAGGTATGAGCCCTCGTGATAACCTTCAAATCGAAGACCTGAGCTGCGATATGAAGCCCAAGAAATAGATAATCATCATGGTTTAATGTGTCCGAGAGGATCCTTTATGACTGTTAAACCGGCACGTTGGTCGGAATCATATCTTTTTCGATTCTTCTTCAACCTTACATCACCTTTGTCTGGCGGAGCTCCGTCATGCTCATCTGATGAGTCGCCATCGATGTAATTGGTGAAATCCCATGTGTCGATCACGACCATATGTTCAGGATCTTTCCAACGCGTCTCCTGTTGTTCGGTCATTGGCTTAACTATACTGTCTCTGACTTCTGGCGACACATCCGGTTCGGGTAGATCAATATTAACCGAATCAGGACTAATTCCAAATCCTCTCTTTGCGGATGCTTGGATCTCATCCGCTAGTGTATTAGGGGACACTGGATCCGAGACTGGTCGATCGTGGTGTTTTATCCCGATTGTAAGTTCCAGAAGCGCCAAATGCGCGATATAAATGCAAACTTTGCAAAAAAAACCTAAACCCCAATTAATAATGTTCAACAAGTAGCTCTCCTCGTTCTCAAATTTTGACCGATGATCTGGATGCTCTCCATTAAACATTTTTCTTTGATAGAAGAATTGCGAATTGAATTGCTCATCGAAATATGTCTTCATATCTTGCTTGTTTTCGTGCTCGTAAGTATTTTTGATGTGGTTCAATCGAGAAATCAATTGTTCCATCAAACAAGCGATCTGAGCCTTAGGTCCCAGGTGCGCTTCATTGGACGACCACACAAAAGGATCGCTATGAGAGATCAGCTGTTTTTTCAAATATACGCTTAAGATTCGTGTCTCGGAACCGTAGTCAGTTTGCTCCATATTATCTTCCATTACGACACGCGCAAACTCGAGTATAGAACACATGATACCGGTTGTAAACAATACCAGATCCTTTCGACCTGTAACCTCTATATCATTTTGTACTAGAGTCTCCAACACGCCTCGACGCGATTTTTGCGACGAATCTTGTTCTAACTTTCCTTGCGCTTCAGTAGTCGTCTGCTTCTTTTCTAGTTTAGCATCTTCGTGACCTGTGGAGCTTCGTTCCAGATCCTTCCGGACACGGCGGAGCAATTCTAGACTAGCGCTGAAGTCCACTTTGTTCAGAACGTCTACGCGAGAAAGCCAAGTGTGCGCTGTGACTTCAGGGCCGACGGTAAGTAAATCAGATTCATGCAAAGAAAGAGCTAGGATCCGACTGATGAGAAAGAGCTGAAATGGTACAACCTTGTCATTGCTTGAGTTCGCGGGTCTCACATAAAAGTTAACGAGCTCAGGCCAATGTGGAAATCTTCGTTTAGAACGACTCATTTTCTCCCGTATCCCGAAAAGACGTATCCACGGTTCGCCCAGGAGTTTATAGAAAATTGGTCTATTTAGTAGGTGCAAGTCATTCTTCAAAAAGTATATGCGGCTTTGTTTATTGATGACAGCAACAAATGACAGCGATGTTGGAGTTTCCATAAGCACATGTTCTGATGGAGACTCCAGAATTCCAATTAGTGCGCGATCATATTCTGGCAAGTGTTGGCGATCCCAACTCCGCTCAACGATTATTTGATATAAACGGACAAGGTGGATAAAAATGACCTTAGTGCAAGATAGCCGCACCTCAGGATCTTCCGAAGGCCCCTTAGCGCCCAAGAGACTATGATATATGTGCGCGAAGGCGTATGCATGCCAAAGCACGTTTTTGGTGTAGATCGAGATCAGACAAGTCTCCACTGCCTCGCGTTCGTCAGGAAAAGCAGCCTTCCAATTGGCCTGGACTTGAGCATATCGTCTCGTGAGCGGAAGCAGTTGCTTGCCATGCTCGATTCGACTCGGTAGATGACACAATTTTATGCAGATCCTAATGACTTCAGCGTTCAGTAAGAGCTCCGATGATTGCGAATGGATATAGATGAGCCGCCGATCTTGAAATGGATCTATTTCTTTCTCCCCTACTTCTACTTCTTCTACTTCTTTCTCCCCGGGTTTGGGGTGTTCGACATTTTGTTGGTAGTGTTGGGCAATGTGTTGGGAATGTTGGGAATTTGTCTTGGCGTCTTGCTCTGTTCTGTTTACTTGCTCTTTTTGCTCTCTATTCTTTGAGTCTTGCTCTGTTTGCGCTTTGTGCTCTTTTTGCTCTTTTTGCTCTATTTGCTCTTTGTCCTTTAGCTCTCGCCTTCCTTGCTCGGCGTCTTTCTCACTTTCTCTTAAAGCCCAATCGTGCACGTGCAAGTAACGATCCAGATACAATTTTGCACATTCATATCGGAGTCGCATGAGTTGTTCGAAAAGATATCCCTCGAGTTTTGCCCATGATCCGCTGCTCAGCGGACCGTCCATACACTGCTCAAACACAGCGTAAGGGAACCGCGTAATTAGTTGATCGCGTGGACTTCTGAAATCTTTACTCAATTTTAAACATTCTTGGCGTAGCTTTTCGGATTCAACATTAGCCACATGGCCGATCAACGTACCAAGCTTGTGAACCCTCGTCTCGAAATCTACAATACCCATACACAGACTCATGGAGCGGTCAATGATCGTTGGATTTTGGCCGTTGTCTTCAGGCTTAAGCTCAAGCTTATGCGTAAAATTGTTGATGCGTTCTATGTAGCCCGACTGAAGCCTTGCAATGGCAGGATCATCAGTCTCGGCGTGCGTCCTCTTCTCAGAATGAAGATTTGTGAGACCAAGCTCACTAGGTTTGGCGCTTGCGCTTGCCTTTTTATGTATGGATAATATATTGCCGTGATGAAGATTTAATGCTATTTTGCTCCCAAGTAGCATAAGATATTCACCAATGTCAGAGCTGTCCAAAATATGCTCCCACAGCTTCAATCTTTGATCCGTTGCTTTTGACTCGATTTTAACACCGAGGGATGGTAGTGTATTCATATCGCGAACACTACACGCGCAAAGTAATCTCAACTGCGAGTTAAATATATCGACCCTGCGAGTTTGGAATGCATTCTTATCGGGCTTGAAGAAAGGCAAAGATTTCTTCGCCACATCAATCAAATCATGATATTCTGAAATCAAGAATTTGATTATTTTGTACAACCAGGACAGTGGGATTGGCGTCTTGAGCAGCTTCTTGAGAACTTTCGCGGTCACATTTGTAACTTTTACACGTCCGGTTTCCATGGTGAGCAAATCTTTCAAACCTTTTCTGATCGCCTCGTCACTTTTACCAAAATTGTTCTGGTCCTTTGACGTGGACTTCAGATCTTGCCAAACTTCTTCGATCAGTTTGGTCACATCGTCAGGTTCATCGATTACTTTGGTCGTATCTTTAAATTCTATTAGCGCAGTGCGCAGATCTATCCGGACCTTTGCAATCAGTGCATCAACAAAGTCAAGTTCGCTTGACGGTGTACCTAGATCGTGCCAGGCTTTTTCAACCACTTCGTCGATATCGGCATGTACGTTTGACGAAGTGAGGAGATATTTCAAGGCTTTTGTGATCACTTTGTTAATATCCTCAAGAAATCCATCAATATGTCTCATTTTCTTGCCCAGGTCCCTGGCCTCATTGTGCGATGCGTCCCAAACTCCGGTAATTGGAATTTGGTTATCTTCATCCTTGTCTTCATCCACCACGTCTTCGTGCGACTCATAGTATCCTCTGTCGAACTCTGCTTGAATAGAATCATATGGAACATATTCGTTGAGCCGCTCTATGATTATTTTCAGATCCTGCACTCGTTTCCCTACCAGATCCGATTGCAGGAGTTGCATTTTATATAGATCGTGGAAATTCTGCGCTCCCAGAATTTCGCACTGTTCAGCCCTCTTTAAGAGCGTCGCCACTCTTTTGTGAATCTCGGGGGTCATAATGGAGGTGTTTTGTAACCGAAAGTAGCTCAGCGTTTGATATGATTGTGACAAACAACGTGACTCAGAAGTAGCAGGCGTATGGAAGGATGTTTGTGAGGTCCGAGAGCATCAAATGATAGAAAGAAAGACCCAGAGTTCCACGGATTCCAGACCGTGGTCAGGCTGACGGCATTTCATTAGCCATGATAATTTAAACCAGAAATTACAATATCTAAAAATAGCAATGTTTATGGGTAGACGGACCGTCTTTTCCGGATGTGGTACACCTATTTATTATATAGCAATAGTGACTAGTTGTACTTCATAACAATGCATGTGATTATTTGTAATTGGAAGAATGATATTCCTTGAAGACAATGAATCTTCGGTCATCTGAGGCTCTTTCGACTTGGTGACCAGGATTCCTTGATCATGTCTATCTCACGTCGTGACTCCCATGACTCCTCTACGGAGCACGATTCTGTCAAAGCAGATAAATGTCTCCTAGGAGATGGTAGTCCTTCTCTCAACAACCAAAAACCCTACCTGAAAGCTTCAAGGTGGAGAAATTATGCTAGTAGACTACAAACATTCATCTCACTTCCTCGATTAGCATGCAATCGAGCCACTTGTCTTTTGCTTGCTGGCGTTGTTCTTCTCTTCTACCTCTTTACATCAGAACACTCTCGCACATCCTCACATAGTCCTTACAATCCGTTCTCGCTTACTCCTCCATATGGTCAATCTGAACCATGGTACCCTTCACCACTAGGAGGGTCAAGTCCGCAATGGACAGCATCATATGAAAAAGCATCAAAGCTAGTATCACAAATGTCGCTTGTAGAAAAGATTAATTTGACTACAGGTACAGGTTGGATGATGGGACCATGCGTCGGCAATACTGGTCCGGTCCCTCGACTTAGATTCCCTCAATTATGCCTCCAAGATGGACCGTTGGGATTACGATTCACAGATAATACCACGGCATGGCCAGCTGGACTTACAATCGCAGCAGGATGGAATAAGACAGCAATGTATGAAAGAGGTAGAGCGCTTGGCAAAGAAGCCAGGGGAAAGGGTGTAAATGTCATTCTCGGCCCGAGTATGGGTCCAATTGGAAGATTACCTGCTGGGGGAAGGAATTGGGAAGGATTTGGAGCCGATCCTGTATTACAAGGAGTTGCCGCGGAAACGACAATACGAGGGATTCAAGACGAAGGAGTAATAGCTACTGCCAAACATTGGATAGCGAATGAACAAGAACATTTTCGACAAAGTAGAGAATGGGGAACGATTGAGGCATTGAGTAGTAATATTGATGATCGGACCTTACACGAGATATATGCTTGGCCTTTTGCTGATGCTGTAAGAGCTGGTGTCGGAGCTGTCATGTGTAGTTATAATCAAATCAATAATAGCTATGCTTGTCAAAACAGTAAATTAATGAATGGTATATTAAAGGATGAATTAGGGTTTCAAGGGTTTATTGTCAGTGATTGGTTGGCTCAGAGAAGTGGTGTAGCCAGTGCTCTGGCTGGACTAGATATGACTATGCCTGGCGATGGTCTTGGTTGGCAAGACGGGAGATCGCTGTGGGGTCCAGACTTGACAAAAGCTGTTTTAAACGGAACTGTACCGACTGAAAGAGTCAATGATATGGCTATGAGGATTGTTGCTTCTTACTATCAAATGGGACAGGATGATAGAGATGCTTGGCCACATGACAAAGAGCCAATGCCCAACTTCTCGTCTTGGACAAAGAATGAAACAGGATTAATAAGACCTGGTGCAAAAGACGGTCAAACCGCAAAGATTAACCATTTTGTCAATGTACAAGGCGATCATTACAAACTTGTAAGACAAATTGCTACAGAAGGTATTGTGTTGTTAAAGAATGAAGCCGGACATTTACCACTCGATAAAGATGGTCATGTCATGACTCAAAACCCTAATCGTAAAATCCGAATTGGTGTATTTGGTACTGCTGCGTTTGATAATCCAAAAGGTCCCAATGCATGCCAAGATCGTGCTTGTAATGAATTTGCAATGGGAAGTGGATGGGGATCTGGTGCGGTAGAATTTCCATATCTTGTATCACCTATTCGAGGAATTAAAGAAGCAATGAAAGAGGGCAGTGTAGAGTTTAACGAAGCAAATACCGATACAATGACAAGTGAGATTGATGAAATGGCTTCAAAGTCTGATCTATGTCTAGTATTTGTCACTGCTGATGCTGGAGAAGGCTATCTCGCTTGGAAAAAGGTCAAAGGTGACCGTAATGACTTGCATCTGCAAAACAATGGTGATGATCTCATTCAGCGTGTTGCAGGTAAATGTCGGAACAGTGACGGTGGTGGTCCAGTGATTGTCGTCATGCACAATGTCGGTCCAGTTATTGTTGAAAGCTGGATCGATCATCCAAATGTCAAAGCTGTTCTTGCTGCTCATTTACCCGGTCAAGAATCAGGTCATGCTCTCGCGTCGATCCTTTTCGGTGATGTAAACCCAAGTGGTCGTCTTCCTTATACCATCGCTAGACAAGCTTCTGATTATGGTCCAACGTCTTCCGTACTTTATTTCTCCAAAACATTATTACCACAACAAGATTTTACTGAAAGGATGTACATTGATTATCGATACCTCGATGCAAATGATATTCTTCCTCGATTTGATTTTGGGTTCGGAATGTCTTATACTACGTTTGCTCTAGCTAATTTCGAAGTCCACGCTCTACTTCCAGAACGTACTGCTCTTCCAGCAGAACGTCCACAACCTCCTCACATTCCTAGATTAAACCGTCACATTCCTCCAGCAGCTGATAATCTTTGGCCGTACAACGGTCCTCCCATTGATGAACATTACATCTATCCTTATATCTACGACATTAAAGACTCTGTTCCATCTTCGACAATCTATCCTTATCCGTCTGGTTATACTGTTCCTAAAGAACCTTCTCAAGCAGGTGGAGATCAGGGTGGAAATCCAGACCTTTTTACTCCTGCTGTCTTGATCAAAACTTTGGTAATAAACACTGGAGACAGAGACGGAGCAGCCGTCGTACAAGCATACATCACCTTTCCCACAAACGTCACCGACTCGCAAGGAAACCTCGTCGATTTTCCACCACGTCAATTGAGAGGGTTTGACAAGGTCTTTCTCGAAAAAGGTCAAAAGGCCAGTGTGGAGATTGAATTGACGAGACGGGATCTTAGTTATTGGGACGTAGGTGTCCAGAATTGGGTCTTACCTGTAAAAGGGGATTTTAAGCTCGCTTTGGGATTCAGTAGTAGGTTTGGAATCGGTGACGATGGGATTAAGATTATACCTCTGGGGGAGGGTGTAGGGACATGGCCTCCTTAGGTCTTTGCTTGACATTTCTACAAGAAGTCCTGAGATATGATGATATGATATGATTAACGATGATGGAATGACTCTTGTCATTCATAATGTGATATGATACCTAGGTTGTAAATAGTTTGCATGGTATGACAAACTTTCCTTATTCCTACGTTTTATTATCAAAGACCTGTCCTGTTGACTATTGTTCAACGTCAATCAACGTGTCTGGTCGTATACGTTACTCACGTTACAAGCCTTGTTATGTCCTATCGATCAAGACCTCGTCATCCTTATCACATCTACCCTATCGTTACAATAGTGGTATGTGATGAATCTTACACTCATCATTACAGAGAGATGTTTCATATATGGTATAACAATCCATACTAGCAGAACTAAGAGATTTTATCAAATTGTTCGCTATAATGCTTGACGTTACTCGTTATTACAAGATCAAGGTTGGCTATCTACGAATATACAAAGTACGAGAAGATGCGAGTAGGTTTGTCTGTTTCGGGTGTTGATAGGGGTATATACGAGCGCGAGACACAAAGCATACTCAGGACGTGTCTGATGTTATGAAGAGCAAAGGTAATGGTATGATATGATGTTACAATTCATATGGGATAAGACTAGGTACAATGTGATGACGCCGGTTAAATTTTATACTGCTAGAGACAAATAGAACCTATACTGTCTGATGCGGCTTCTTTTTTCCATTCTTCACATTCTCGCCGACTACACACGGCCCAGTCTCAAAGACATGTCCCTCAGTGAACCCTTCCTTCAATGTGCTACACGCACCAGTACGGCTTGCTCTGTAGACATAAAAAGTTTTGCCCTTCTCATCCCCAATTGGAATTCTGATGTAATCTTGCTTGAAATGACGGGATACGATGACTGTTTGAGGTTTTGTCCAACGGACGTCGCCTTCAAAAGGCTCTAAAGCTTCAGCCTCCGTCTTTTTAGGAACGGCATCAGCCTCCTCTTTAGAAACGGCTCCAGCATCCGTCTTTTCAGGAACGTGCTGACTGCTTTGGTGGTGAGGCATGGTTTCGATCAAACAAGCTGAAGAATATAAATAACAAGCTGTATGCAATGAATAAAGCTGTTTTACCCTTCCTACAAGCAGGGTCATAAGCCGAGTATTTATACCTTGCGTAGCGGCGGGACTGAGTATATATCAAATTTAGATCCCATGTCATCAGCGCACGGACATGTTTCAGATTCTTGTTGACGCGCTGGGGCCAGCTCTTGGATTCTCACAACATCCAATGGTGATACGGTATTCGCAAATTCTGTTGAGATTATAAATTGCAAACACACTAGGTTGTGTGATCAGTGTTGGAAGATGCTGAAGCTAAATGAGCATTGATCATGGATTTGAATCCTACCGTCGCGTGGCATGTATACAACATGGAATTTTAGCTTTTTAATCCGAAATTCAGGCGTTAATGTAACATGTTGGCTCATAACGAAAAGCAACAGAGAACGACAGAAATAGATTTAGCTTTCTCATCCAGGATTCAGGCGTGGTAATTCCATGGTTGCTTGTAACGAAAGGCTACAGAACACGATAGAAATAATTGTAGTTTTCTGCCAGAGTCCAGGCGCCGAGAAATGCCATGATTGTTTGTACGAAAGGCTACACGGAAATAAATTTTTGGCTTTTTCATCCAGAATTCAGGCGTTGTTGTGCCATGCCATGATTGTGTCTGTCGAAAGGCTACGCACGTCGTCAATCCGCCCACCCCCTCAAAATCCCACTTCATGGCTTTCTGTCCTTTTTTTTTTGGATTTCTTCATCTGTCCAACCAAGGACATGGAGAATATCAATCAGACTTTGTCCTGGAACTACAGCCGGTGCTCTTTCTCTAACCTTTTGTTTCCCATTGAATGCAATTCCTAATCCAGCAGCGTCCATCATAAGTAAATCGTTACTTCCATCTCCTACCGCTACTGTTCTACTCTTGATCCCCGTTTCGATACTATAATTACTCTTGCCTTCTTCTATAAGACCAATATCTTTTGCTGTCTTGATCAACAATAATCTCTTCATATCCGCATCAACAATCTTATCATCATTGACTATCCCACCCGTCAACGTCCCGTCTTTATCCACCTCTAGCGCGTTTGCAAATACATAATCCAGCCCAATCTCCTTTTTGACCCATTCTCCAACCTGCACAAACCCACCACTAAAACACGCCGTCGTCCACCCATCACTTTTCAACACCTGCACTACCTCTCTCGCTCCTTGTGTCAATTTTATGACTCCCGTGTTTGTATTTAGTAATCTATCCCAACAATCTCCTTTTAAACCTTTTAATTCCCAACATCGTAGTCGTAAGCTTTCGTTGAATGGTGCTCCGTCGGCCATTGCTCGTTCTGTAACCTGCGCTACTTTTTCAAAACATTCTTTGCCTTTTAGACGCGCGAGTTCGTCAATGGCTTCTTGTCCGGTCAATGTCGAGTCGAGATCAAAGGCGATTAATCTTCCCATGGACGCTTTGTTCGTGTCATTCGAGGTTTGAAGAGATGAGTGGAGTTTGTGAATTGCTGTCAAGGGTTGTAGGACTGGATGAAGACCTAAAGAGGTGCATAAGGAAATGAAATGGGTGTGGAGGAGGGAGGTGCATTCTTTTTGAGACGGGGCCGGGGTTGAAGAAAGTGGAAGTGAAAGTTCAGCGACTCGTGATAGGAGATCTGAAGATTGGGAGGTGGAGGTAGGTAAGTCGAGATGACGGCGATTGATGTGGTCGGTATTAATGTTCAGATGTTTTTGTAAGGCAGGCAAAAGTGCTTGGATTTTGTGCGTCCATGAGTCGTAAGATATTGGATCGGGAATGGAGAACAGTGTTAAGATAAGCATTGGTGAGTCTTGAATGTCGTCCATCTTTGTGTGGAGTGTACCATTGATCATTATATCTGCGCGTTAGGTCAACAATAATGAGTGGAATAGCCAAGACCAGAGCAGTAACAATAATTCATGAATAACATCAATTCATCCACACATTACATCGTTCTATGTACATATATACAAAATGATATTCAATCATATTTTTTTCAATTAGAATATCATGCATCATGCATCATGCATCATCTCATCAAGATCATCCGTGTCTACTGCTATGACATCTTTCAATGCCTTTTCAACAGCTCTGGCAGCTCTACCAATTTCACCACCTTCTTTCTTGGCATCTGACATACCTTTACCAATCCCAGGTTGAAAATAATCGACAAAGACTGCTCGACGTGACTCCCAATCAGCACACGTCTTGTTTTCAATATCTTTCAGATCCTTTTCCTTTCTTGAATTGATATCCCCGGTTTGTATATCACTAGTTTCATCTTCCGCAAAGAACAGATTCAAATAACCATATGGATCTGCTGATACACTTCTATGTGTCTGGTTATGGGATTTACTACAATTCTGATGATTTCCCATTGTAACATATGCAGCACAGTTCCACAAAGGAAAATCCCTAATCATGGTCATTGTCTCCTGTTGTTGCATTTCCTCATTTGACGGTGCATCTAGTCCAATCTCTAACAACTTTGCAAGCAAGTTTATTTGTCTCGCTCTGCTTTTACTTTCAGTCGCCGATGATTTGGACAGTGTAGATGCGGAATTACTTTTGCCCAGATTCGTAGTCGTTACCCAACCTTTCTGTGCTTCTACCAAAGACGGCGTTGCTGTTTGCCAACCCAGACTAGATACCAAACGTAATAATGTACCAGTCCATCCGGCTTTGCATGATACAAACGCATGTCCTTCTTCTTGATTCGTCTTCTTGGTCTCCTCCTTAGGTGACAACGTGAGCAACCACTCTAAAACATCCAGACTTGATAGTCTTATCTCTGCAACCATGTGTGTCATTCCAATGTGAAGATATATCAGAATTGCCTCGATATTTTCGCAAACTTCCTGTACGGGCAGATTTTGTAACAAAGTGAGAGCGCCTGTTCGAATATTCTTTGATGCATCGATAAGAAGTGGTCGCGTTTTTGTTATTATATTTATAGCGGGCTGTGGTATAGTTATAGACGATTGAGATGTGGAATGAATGATATTGGTCAAAGATGAAAGTGCATCTCGACGTTGTGAATCGGATTTGGATGTAAGGAGGGATAGAGAATGGTCAAATTGAGAGGCTACAGTAGGTGCAGTCGTAGAGAGAGATTGTTGGGTCAATTGAATGGCTATAGTATTATTAGAATCGAATCAATCAATGTATATTTGTCGGTTTGATTACATTTTGCACGAAAACTTGTATCTGTGGCATTAGTAGCTTTCGGCTTGGTCTTGCCTACTTTCAACTTTGGTTTTGCAAAGTCCTTTGCTTTCTCTTTTTTCCGCTTTGCCGAGCTACCCATGATGGGTCGATAAGCAGAGAAATGATCTCGCGGTGAAATATTTTTGGACAGCCTGAAAAAGTTTCCGGTTGACCAGATCTGTATTTACGAAGCCTTATACATGATGATATATATAATTGGGCTTTCTGTTGTTGAATTCATCTTTGAGCGGCAGTGCTGAGTAGTTTGATGCCCTTAGTATCATGAAGGAACACTAGCGAGGAGATTCGCGCCTTTCAACTCTCAGTGCCGGTCGTGATGCAACGACAGCAGCAACAGGTTTCATCACTAGATACATTTGCAAACTTGGAACGACTTTCTCAAAAACCAAGTGTGGTTGCTACACTAGTCATATCTAGGCAGGATGGCATGATAATACGATCTAGTGGTCTGGAATTGGAAGAGAACGCTTCGAAAGAGGGAGAGGTTGGGGCAATTGCTTCAGCGGAAGATGAAAATAGTGATAGTATGAGGATGATTTCAGCTGAAATGATGGCCAGACTAGTCTTTGATTTTGTGAATGCTTCTACAAAAATGGCAAAGGATATGTCTCGACATAGGAAACATGACATTAAATTGCTAAGAATGAGGACAGATAGAAATGAGCTGGTGATTGTTCCTGGTCAGTATGGCCATCATTTTAAGCTTATCATGGAATCAGTGCTGATTTTGTTGATGGGAAGATCTCAGATACATAGCTGTAGCAATACATGAGACTCCAATCGCTTAGTTTATCTTGTTAGCTTTTCTAGGTTTATCTTCATAGCTTTTCTTCATTAGCAAAATCAACGTCGACGGTTTGATGATTGACATGACTAGGTCAAGTCTTATTCGCACTATATCAATAATGATTGAATTTTGACCGGACTAATAATGTATTTGTCATGATTTCCACCGATTAGTTGCGTCTTACAGTACAGTATTTGTCATTACCAATCACGCCGTGGAGCAGTGAAACTATAAAAAGCTGACAAAGAGCCGTTACTACGTGCCCCGCCCCCACACATTCGTCTCACTCTCGATAGATAAGCCCGGATCGCTCTACGACATCTTGCTTTCTTAAAACACACGATAAAACAATGGCACCTCTGAAAGTCGGTGACAAGTTTCCTTCCGGGATCGATTTCGAGTATGTATAATCCGACAACAGATCCTAGAGCATTCGACTGATATATGATACTTTAGCTATGTTCCAATCGGTACATCAGCTGAAGATCTCAACATTCTGAAATGTGGTTCACCTGATCCAAATGGATTCAAAACAGATGACCGATGGAAGGGCAAGAAGGTGGTCATAGTAGCAGTCCCTGGTATGTGTACCATATTATTCATGACCAAATAATCAGTGGAATAGTGAGACTAACTTGATATGATAGGTGCTTTTACTCCAAGCTGCTCAGCATATCATCTTCCTCCATATATTAATGGAATTGAAAAGCTCAAAGCAAAAGGTGTTGATCAAGTAGCAATCATAGCTTTTAATGATGGTTGGGTTATGAGTTCATGGGCAAAGGCAAACAAATACAAAGGAGGCGAAGATATTGTAGGATTGCACTAGATCCTATACGTCACAAATCACTAATCCTGGGATTTAGGTCTTCTTGAGTGACAAGGGATTCTCAAAAGAACATGGATGGTCATTAGGTGATACTGGACGAACAGGGAGATATGCCATGATTGTAGAGAAGGATGGCACCATCAGTTATGCTGAGAATGAGAGCAACCCTGTTGAAGTGACTGTAAGTCAGCATACTATCTCTGACAATGTGAGAAGTGCAACGCTGATCATCATCTAGGTATCTGGCATTGATGCTGTTCTCGCCAAATTATAATCTCATTTCAGGACAGAAATTTCTCGCCCAAACATTGTTTATGTAATTTTGCTATATAGATCCATCTAAACGAGTTATAAAGTCCATACGAATGTTCCATTTCATCCGTACATATCAATTGCTTATCTCATCACAAAACGAGCCGCTTCCTTCAACGATCCTTTGAGAATCTTGGGAGCAGCAGATACAGGACGATATTTTGATCTCACACACCCATAAGATGATTCAAGCAGTGAAGCGAATCATGTCGCGTACCTGATACTGTAATAAATCTGCATCATGTCGTGACGAGTGTGTTGTGTAGGAAAGAAAGGATGAGTGGGCGTAAGGTGCGTTGAAAGAAAGGTGAAAAAAAAAGATTAGTCAGCACTAACCACAGCACATTCACGTTTTTTTCTCAAGGTTGAAAGTCAATACCGTACTAATCAGGACTATCATGATCCGTCAGCAGCATGGATTCACTTAATGATACATCATGGGACATAGTGATTGCTGGAACGGGGATTCAGTCATCACTATTAGCACTGTACGCCCACAAAATAGTAAAATAACGTCTCTCATTCTGACTGACATAGAATGAATAAGATCCTTGTCACGTTCTGGCAAGAAGGTCCTACATATTGATAAAAATGAATACTATGGAGACTCTGAAACTGCATTGGGCATAGAGGAGATTCAAAAACTGGCTGAAGTGACTAATGGAAGCATCTCAAATGTAATAATTGCCAAGCAAGATGTAGAAACACGTACAAGACTGGCGTCTACTAGACCATACAATTTATCCCTTTCACCACATATATTCTATACTCGATCACATCTCTTACCGACTCTTGTGTCTTCAAAAGCACATGATCAACTCGAATTCCTTGCTGTAGGAAATTGGTTCGTTTATCAGAATAAAAACCATGATTCTACGGAAGATCGAACTTGGAGACTCGTACGCGTACCCAACACACGTGAGGATATATTTTCTGATACTAGTCTGAGTATGAGAACAAAAGGAGCTCTAGTCAAGTTGATACGTTTTGTGATGGATTTTGAATCGGAATCGAATAGAGAAAAATGGAACCCTGCTCAGGACAAATCATTTGCTGAATTTGCAAAAGAACAATTCAAGATTCCAGAGGATGCTCTACCTCCAGTCATTGCGCTTGTTCTAGACTTGGAAATGGAAAAGAATGTCACCACAAAACAAGCTTTGAGAGGAATTCATCGTCATTTGACATCAATGGGTGTTTTTGGTTCAGGTTTCTGTGCTGTTTTACCAAAATATGGAGGTCTATCTGAAATAATACAAGTAGCCTGTCGTGCTGCTGCTGTTGGAGGTGCGGTATACGTTTTGAACAAGGCCGTCACTGCCATTCATGCCGCAGAACCTGATTCAATTCAAAGATTGACATTGACACTTGAGGGTGAAGATGTTGTAATGACAGATTATCTTATCGGAACAAGTAATCAGTTGCCCATGACCGTAGAGACCGGACAATCAAATCTTATCGACTCGACCGGAACATCTCGACGTATAAGTATCGTTGATTCGAAACTCTCTTGTTTCTTCCCCACAACCCCGACTGAATCTGCTCCAACAGCACCTTCAGTAGTGGTCATTGTCTTTCCATCCATGTCCGTTACTGTTGACGAAAAGTGCAATGACCATCCTATACATTTGTTAATTCATAATGGAGATACGGCCGAATGCCCAAACGATCAATGTAAGTGCCTTTTTCTCCTTTTTCAATTTGACGCGGTAGCACGTAAGAATAAAATGATGATCAAACGAAAAAATTACTTATCTACATTGTCTGTAATTCATATTGGAGAAACTATTCTACAACAAACTGAAACTTATTCCTTCTCGGCTTTTATATTCATCATAACTTGATTCACGTTGTATTTTTTCACGTCAGTCACTAACAATACTGTTTGACAGGTGTCATTTATGCAAGCATGATCGGCCAGTCTAACATTCACTCGCAATTCTTGGAACACGCCGTTGAAAGAGTCTTATCATTTGCGGGAGGACAAGATGTCGAAAAGGTAAAAGTTTTATGGTCAATGTCTTTTACTCTAAATTCATCTGTGACAGATCCATGTGTACAACCTTCGGCCGAGATGCCAGGAGTTTACACGTTTTATCGTGGAAATAATGAGACTGTTTTCAATGACAAGATTATTGATAGTGTGAGAGATATGTGGAACATCATAACAGGTCCTTCGGATAACAAAAAAGACGGTGACGAGGAATTTATGAAGTTTATGGATAGAAACATTCAAATTGATGAGAATGACTGATCATGACACGTTACATATTTTATCTGTTCTTTATTCCTATTCTATTGTTATCATCGCTATTGTTATTCCAAGGGCCTTTTCATCCTGAGCTATATTTACTACGTATTTGTCTGGGGGAGGGATGCAATATTGTAGCTTTTCACCCACAAATGATCATCCAAGCCTGATGCTGTCCCCTCGTCCTCTGGTCATCAAGCTCTTCATTTAGTGATCTATATTCGCACTTTGATGTATAAAGACATTCTACTTTAAATCAACTCACTCTTCACCAAAAGCAGCATCGATACCTTTTTGCAACCTCGTCTTTCTCTCCTCATTGATTTCGAACCTGTCATTCCCTAACCTAGCCAACGACAATAAATAATCTTCAGAAACCATCATATTGATCTCCATATTCTCTCCTTCGTCATCATTTCCACGTAAACTTTCCGGGGTAGAGATATAGGCTATAGCAGTATCTATCCCCAACCCCATTGTTCTTATCGCTACAATCACACTTTCGTCTGCATTTCCTTTCTGCAGCTTTCGCTTTTCGTTTTTAAAAGACTGAGACTTCTTTTGTGCGCGGTATGCTTCTTTGGAAAGACCGCGTCGTGCTTCCATCGGCGTCTTACTATCGTCATTAATTTTAGTAACGTTATGATCAGAGTTACTTTTAATTCCACCGTTCCTTTCCATACTGTCGGGTTTATTTTCCTCATCACTGTGAATAGTATCTCCATTTCTAGCAATATTACCACTACCATTCTGAACAACACTACTGTCATTGGCATTACGTATATTACTAGCAAAACTCGATATATCATACGTTGACAATCGAGGTTGATCTGGTAAACTCATCGCTCCACTCTCTCTAAACCCAGCTATTTGAGCTGCAACCAACAATTTCTTCGCAGACGATACATCAGCACAAAGAACGTGTAGAATCAACGGTTCGAATTTGAAATGTACAACTCGACTAGTTTTCCAATCTACATTTGACGGTTTTGCCTCGACATGAACTTTCCGCGACGGAGAAAGACGACTATTGTCTGCCCCTGCTGGAGATGCTTGTATCTCGTTGATCGGATGTGATAATAATCGACTGATTATATGTTTTCGATCACTGCTGCTTTCTACACTGTTGGAAAAAAATGATAAAGGTAGTGGGTAATGAGAGACGAATAGCCATTCTCCACCGCCTTTGCCTTGCTTGGATGATTCTCGACTTTCGCTTTCATTATCAACTTCTTCTTTTTCTTCTTCTTTTTCTTTTTCTTGGTCTTGTTCTTTTAAATCGTCATTCACTCTCGACACCGACGAATCTTTCACTCCTTCTAGATAGACGGCAATTCTACCAGAACAACTACTAGTCGTAACTAAACTGTCAATCGCATTTATTTGCTTGACGATTTCTAAAATGGGTTTGTCTACCGATCCCTTGGGTGATGCGTCGGAGTAAACTTCATCTGATAGTGAAAGTTGGGATAAGATTTTTTGTTTTTTCGCTTGGAAGATTTTATTCATGACTGTTGTTATTCTTATATATTGTGACGAGATGCAGGCTAGAGATGATTGACATAGATATATCCCCAACCATGGATCTATGATTGAAATGGAATGTGATAATTAGATATGGAAGAGAAAGAAAAGTGCACGGAATGGAGAAATTGTTCGGAAGAAAAAAAAGGAATTGATTTTTCTAATGATTGATTTTATTTTTCTTTTGATGACTTCTTCTACTTCCAAGGCGATATGATTCATCAATGCTTTTAGAAAGAACGATAATGCAGAGTATAGCTTCTATATATGGATATTATATACTGTATTGTGGGTTATGCGTGCGTTCATGACTCGATCGAGCTACGAAGATGAACCATTATAACTTTTATATTAGTTCGGTATGGAAGATCTAGATCTAGATCTCAAACTCAAAACATGGTGAACCACGTCATAGCAGTTCGAAAGGGTCTGGAAGCGATCAACAATAGATGTCACGTAATCGTAAGCAAGACACCATTATTTTATAAATATCCATTCATCATGACGCATCAAAAGCTATACCGATGAAGCGGCGATAGCTCTTACATCGCATCATGATACTGGCATGATTCAAATAGCATTATTATCATCTATTACTCAGTCATGAAAGATATCATCACCCCTCCATCTACAACCTTAATTAATCTTACCGATTTTATCAGTAGACGATTGAACCTCTCTACCCTACCATTTCACATTCATCAAGTCGTCGGTGTATATCTATTCTACCACTTCTTATACGCCATCGCCCCATTTCTATCTCGACTTGTAGTTCCAAGCCAATATAACGCACTTTCTAGAGAAAAGAAAATATCATGGCGCGTAAGAGTGGTTTCACAATTTCAAAACACGCTCGTTGTAGGATGTACATTATATTTATTACATTTTGATGAAGAAAGAAAGAGGATGGATTGGCCGAGTAGGATATGGACATATTCTCCTTCTAGTGGAATGGTTCAAGCTTTTGCTGGTGGATATTTCCTTTGAGATTTACATGTTTGTATCCAACATTTTGATCTCGAAGGTGGTACGGGTATAATACATGCTATAGCTGCTTTGACCATAACGTTGATAGGATTTGTAAGTTTTTCCAGTCCTTAACAAATATACTTTACTAACAGTGTTTTATAGAGACCTTTTTTAAATTATCATGGACTAAGTCTTGTTACATCAGAAATATCGACCATATTCTTGAATAATTACTGGTTCATGGATAAGCTCGGATTAGGAGATAGTCGTCTTCATATATTCAATGCAATGATATTACTCGCCACATTTGGTTATTTTCGTTGTATTTGGGGTCCTCAAGCGGCCTGGGCTATATATACAGATATCAAATCTGCTTGGAACGTTTTTGAATATAATAACGATTGTTTACTAAAAGATATGGCTGTTTCATTAGGTATTCCTCTCGATAAAGCTTGTCGAGAAGAGTTGTTGCCGAACTGGTTGGCTATTTTGGTTCTAAGTACCAATTTAGTTTTGATAGGACTGAACTATTTTTGGTATAGTAAAATGTTGACAAGAACAATTGGAAGATTTGGTAAATCAGGACGGCGTGTACCTGTAGCTGAAAAATTGAAGGAGAAATAAATGATTATACCAGTTCGGATGACGTAAATCTCTTCTTTTGACCAACTTTTCGTATCTTGTAGACTTTATGTAATTGAATATGACTTGATGAATTTTCATGTTAGTTTAGTACTTGTAGAGATATCAAAAAGCAATCCGAGCATTCCTTTATGTGAATCAAGCAATGTAAAATGGCGGAGGACAACGAAATGACGTCGCGATTTTACAATACTTCCGAGTGGGGTATGACAGAATAACTACCCCGCCAACGTATGCATGTTTACGTCATCATTACGATAAATTACAATGATGACTTTATAATGCGTCATCGGTCTCTTTAGATACTAAAGTGGGGGCATTATAACTTTGTAGGTCGTGAAAAGTCATGTTCTTGACTAGATTTTCTCGCACTCTTCCCTTTCGTCTTTCAATTCCTCTTTCCAAGTCTTTTCCTTCATCGAGATCAATCACAAGTCCTCCTTCTACAAATCGTAGAATATTCCAATCACGTCATTTCTCAATACAACCAGCCATGCAGTCATCAAACACCAACAATGCCGACTTTAAAATTGACACGTTGTTTAGTGTCAAGGATAGAGTTGTTGTCATTACAGGAGGTGGTTCGGGAATTGGATTAATGGCTGCGTATGTTCTACTATCCTCCATCATGATATAAAATATAAACTGATGTAGAATGACAACAGTCAAGCATTTGCAGTTAATGGAGCCAAGGTTTACATCATCGGTCGTACAATGCAGAAGCTACAAACCGTAGCAGATACATATGGAAAGGATATTTCTGGACAAATCATTCCTCTCCAAGGAGATATTACTAGTAAAGACGACATTACTCGATTGTACAACGAAATATCCAGCAAAGAGAAATGTGTTTGTGTCTTGGTCAACAATGCCGGTGTTTCCTCGAATACTCTAGAAACAGAAGCTAAATCAGCAGAAGAAATGAAAAAGAATTTGTTCGATAATAAAGATGCTAATTTTGATGACTGGGTCGATGCTTATAAAACAAAGTAAGTTAATCTTCACCCACTCTCATACATGTACGATACAAAAACTGACGAATAATGTCGATAGTGTTCCACAATGCTATTTCATGACAATGGCCTTTCTACCTCTGTTGGAAGCATCTACTAAACATCACCATGGATACTCCGGATGTGTCATCAACATCAGTTCCATCTCGGGCATTGTAAAAACCGCTCAACATCACTTTGCTTACAATGCTAGCAAAGCAGCAGTAATTCATCTCACTAAAATGATGGGATGGGAGATTGCAAGCAACAAAATAAAAGTCAGAGTCAACAGTATTGCTCCAGGAGTGTTTCCTTCTGAAATGACTGCTGATGAAAGTGACGATCAGCAGAAAAGTCATCTTTCGAAAGAAAAGTTTGAAGACAAGGTTCCTGCTCAAAGGCCGGGGAGAGATCAAGATTTAGCTCAGGGGTTTCTTTATGTTGCAGCAAATCAGTATGTTAATGGACAAACCCTAGTTATTGACGGCGGATACGTATTGCAAGCTGGATCTGCTTGATATACATCTCCGGGTGTAATGATCATGATAGGTGATGAGTGTAGATAGTACATAAAATTCTGTCATGTGAAATACTGACATTCTTATTTTTCATTCCAAAGTTTAATAAATGACTGTACAAGCATCCACATGATTGCATCAAGAATTGAGCCGGATACCATGACCGATAATCCATGATTGACCGCACTGATATTCGACAGAAACCCATAATTAATGAGTTTTGTACCCTTTTCCTTTTCAAGTTGTTGTTTTAAACAAACATTAGCATGTTGTAGATGAAAATGAACATCATAAATTCATTTATCATTGGTCGTAATTGAGATACAAACATTACTGAATGATGTAATGACTATAAAGAAGCTTTGTGGCTATAAATGCAGTGGAGAGTACAATTAAATATATATAAAAAAATGCCATACATCCTATTTGTACAATTCGGTAAATAACATAATAAAGCAGATTGA
>Ga0160429_1000693_pt1 | contig 23858 bp, 26 predicted proteins | sample SolpanmetagenomR_FD_108199 | JGI IMG/M metagenome (GOLD analysis project Ga0160429, IMG submission 108199) | Solar panel surface microbial communities from Lawrence Berkeley National Laboratory, California, USA - R | ecosystem: Engineered > Built environment > Solar panel > Unclassified ...
CGGACGTGGAAGATGGGGATACCTGCCTCGCGTGCCCGCGCGAGCAGCGCTGCGGCCTCTTGGAGGGCCGGCTCGACGCCGTCGAGGCGCATCACACCCTCGCGATAGGTGTTCTGCAGGTCGACCATCACAAGAGCCGAGCCCCTGAGCGGTGCGGGCTCTGGGCTGAGGCCAGAGAGTCCGCGCAGGGTTGTGAGATCTGACATTCTGCTTCTCCCTCGCCACCGCTTACACATTCGCTGGCATCAACGTTGAAACAGGAACCTAGCACCTGCTGCCCGGAAGGTACCCTGACCATAGGAGCAACCGAACGCAGGATGATCTTAGCGCCTGCGCCTAAATGGACCGGATTGCGAATGGCAAGGTCCGACAGGACGCATTGGTTGCGTCGGTGCTTCGCGGAGCGTGCCTCCGTGCGGCAATGGCATTGAGCGTTGTGGACCGTGGCTAAAGACGAAGGCACCGCGCGGTGTTCGCCTTCCCGTAAGAGTTGATGTTGCAACTGATTGGAAGATTGCCTCGGCAGAAGTCGCACGAGATTATCCAACGAGGATATTAGGCCGTCATGCTGCCATGCTCGACAGTGGCGACAAGCGATGCTGGGCTTCCTCTAGAAGCGCAGTGATTGCTCTTTGTTCCTCAAGGAAGTACTCATGCATCGTGGTGTAGAAGCGATGCATTGAGCGGTACGCCTCATAGACTGAGTCGTTAGCCTCGCCTTGCGAAAGCGTGAAGTAGTCGACGGCCTTCATCTCAGCCGTTTGTGCGCCCTGTATGCACTCCGCCAACGCTTTTTGTATCTCAGGATGAAGGTTTGACTTAACCTTTGCATTTCCTGACATTGAGAAATGCCCCTCTTGAAGTGCAGTAAATTCGACCAATGCCGCATCCTCATTCCACGGGATGCGTTTTGTATTTACAGTCCCCCACGAGCCTAAATGCCCTCTGCAAGAGCCCTGGCAGACTGGACCATACACACCGTAGTGTGGAAGCAGCATAGCTCTAAATTCTGCAACAACATTTGATGAAATCCAGCCGCGTCGAGGCAGGTTATCAGGAATTTAATGCATACGTACGGCGCCGATCAATGCAGATAAATTTTTATCTATACGCCCATGTTGCGTGCAACGTAGCAGAATTGGGCTCGGATTACAGGACGAGGGAGAGACAAGCCGCTTCGCTAGTGGCGTTCGATAGGCTGGCTACAGAGGAGGTTAGAACCAATGACCGAACTCACAGAGAACCGGCTCGGTACGCTGGATCATCTAATCAGCGAGGCTGAGGCGCGGCGCATCGAGCAGATGCTTCATATCGCAAGCCTGCTGGCTGAGGGCGAGAGCGCAACTGAGGCAGAGAATGACCTACGTCAGATCCAAGACCTGCTTGCGCGGATGCGCGCGCAGCGGCGCACTGAACAGATACAAGCGAACATCTGATTAGATCTCGCTCCTATCCGCAGCTCTGATAGTTCAGCCAATGCGCTAGCCGCAGATCAAGCTTCGGGTCTATGCTGAGCGATGGGCAAGGTGATCAGACCCAACTTCGGCAGCAAGGGTGCTGGCAATGATGGCTCGGCGGGTGACACCCGAACGGTATTCGCGGCCGTGCATGTGTTCGGCGACGCGAGGGGTTGTCGGGTCAGCATCATCCACGATGAGGACGATCCCCTCGGCGACGTACTGAAGATCGTCGTCGGCAAGTTGGAGAGCGACGAGGTCGAGGCCGTGGCGATTGTGCCGGCAAGCCGTGAGGGCAAACGAGAGGCGGTCACGGTGGGCTTGGCTGTCCTACGAACGTTGGAGTTGTTGGAGAGCCTGGACAGCGAACCTCACGAGTGAGGACGGCACAGACTGTCAGGATCCAAAAACACCGTTTCCCCGACGTATGATTTCCGGTCATATTTTCCCGACACGATTAGACTGGTTTGTTGCTCGATCGTTCTAGCTCTCACAAGATGTCGAGAAAACGGTCGGATTGCCGACAAGCAGCCAAATAGGACAAGAGTCTTATTCAATTAGTTGTCAGTCAGACAGTGAAACCGGCACGTTTTGCTCGCGGTCGAACCACCGAGTAAACCAGCGAGCGGGAGCAGGGTGCGGGCGGACTCGCGGTGAATTGGTGGTGCGTGGCAGCGCGCCTTCATGGCATTGGGATCGACAGGACCAAAACCAATCCGTCTCGCCGCCGATCATGCCCAGTCCAACGGGGACGTTAGACGCCTCATCAGAGTTGAACCGGCCCGCAGCCCAGATCCTCTGCCAGCGCTCTCGAATGCCGAGGTCTGCGTCCACCCAACCCAGTCTCTGAAGCCCACACGCGGCAAAGATCCGGGCGGCCTCGCACTCGGCAGGGATCCAGACCCAAGCGGAGAAGACATAGACCGCTACGGGGTCGAACGTAGCCGGGTCGACAGCCTTCATGAAAGACGTATGGCCGGCCTGGACCGCCTGTCCAACGTGACGCCGTAGCCGAGTATTGAAGGTGATGGGATTTGGCCCGCGACGTGGCCTCTCCAGTGCCTGCACCGGCAAATCGTGTCGTGCGGCATAGGCTGCGTCGCAGAGACTGATCCATGGTTCCAAGTCAACGGCCCAGGCCTCCTGTATGGCAAATTGTCGGATAGAGCCTTCGAACATGTTGTCGCCGACCCGTCGTACGGGTTCGGGCTTCCAGTTCGCTCCTGTTGCCTTCACGCGTAACAGAGGTGAGGCACCGCTGGACTGTAGGGCCACGGCGAGCCGATCGAAATCCGCGTCCGTTTCTCCCTGGCTCTCTGTACGAACCAGCATGTTGGATCCAGAAGCCAATTCTTCAAAGAACACTGAACTTAGGTATTTCGTCCGACTGTACTCTCTCTCCAAAAGCACCTTCGGTGCAATGGAGCCGACAAGCTGCATCGTATTCCACCAAATATTGTAGCGATTGCTACGACAGTAGAAAGCGCCCGTCTTTGTTTCCTCGATACACAGATCTCCTGGGACGCCGAAATCCTCAAACCTGCACAAGAGGCCACGCACAAGAGCATCAATGGGCGTGTAAGCAAAACGCAACAGCCCTGATGGCTCGACGCCGCAGTAGCGTTGGACGAAACCAAACTCGCAATAGCCACCAAGACTGCGGAATGTTCGCATTCTCGCGGCAAGATCCGGTACCGCTGCGCCCGGCATAGGGGAAAGAGGAAGCGCCATGAATCTGATCTACCCGATCCATTGCGACGATGTACAGAGTAGCATGGGCACGTCTGTGACTTGCGTTTACATCAGTGCCTGGAAAAGCCGCACCGCGATGATAGATATAAACGCTCGGATTTCCGGCGGCTTTTCCTGACGCTTTCCACTGTCAGTTAAACGATCGGAAACCAGACGCCTAAACCCGTCGGGAAAGGCTGCTTGGAATTCAAGATTCCAAGTACGCGTTCTTAATGTGAGTGTTATGGACCCTACTGTTCCCACACCGTCTCACTGTGTGGGTTAAGAGGTCGTAGCTCCTCATCGTAGAGCTCATTCGTATAACCTTCGACCTCGAATTGGTCGTCCGGCGCTTGCCACATGAAACGCTCCGCCACCTCCGTTATGAGAACGTCAGGCTTGGTGCGCTCAACGTAACCCCAATCGATTGATGTAGACCATACGAAATCGACCTCGCGAAAGGTTTCAGCCAGCATCACTGTCAGCATTTGCCCGGCGAAGTGCGAGTAGCTATCGCCAAAGACCAGTACGCGCCGGGGATCTGCGTCCGACGTCTCGTTTCTAAATACGACGTGCGCGCCCACATGCAAGCTGTGTGCTTGTCCGGTCGCTTCTCTCGCAAGGACGATAGGGCTGGCATAGGTCCGCACAGCATCCCGTTGCAGTGCGTAGAATGTTGAAAGTTCGGGCCGGGGCGGTTCAAACACGATACCTAAGTCGCCATGCAGTACGTCTTCGACTGCTGGACGCTCTGCAAAGTCTTCCCGCGGCTTCACTCTGAGAGCACGGCAGATCTCACCATACGCGATGAGACAGCCTGCAAATGTCCAGTGGCTGTCCGTTTGGTAGTAGAGCTTTTGACTGTCCCGCCTTTTCCGCAGAGGTTGAGTAAGGCTGACGCACTGACGTCGGGTCCGAGGGTGCCACAATAAGCTTCGGCGCAGTCGAAGACCGGGGGACAAGCGGATCTTAACTCGAAGACGGGGACATTTATGATCGTAGATAGTAAGTTTCTCCGGGACAATTACATGCAAATAATCTATGCAGCGTTTTCTACAGAATTTACCTCGAAATAGAATTAGATCTTTCCATGCGCGAAGCTTAACACGCATGTACTTGGATCTTCTAAATTGCATCAGTGGATTTTTAGTTCCGGCAGTGAGAAATAGCCATCCGTCGAGACCTTCGTGGATGTATGGCTTTATCTCGCTACTCACTGCATACCCCGTATGATCCAATCCGCTATACGGCGGAGCGTATGTGTTGTACTTACAATATGTAAGCCGCGGAATATCTTAGCTCTATGGCCAATCAGCTAAGGTTGACCAGGCGCAATATAACATAGTTCCCATAAGGCTTGCCCTCCTACAACACGCTAAGCATCGTTTTTCGCGATGTAGAAAAAAAGGACCGTTTACCTGACGCGCAAACCCGTCAGGAAAGGCTGTTCGGAAATCAGGAGCCGGGGATTTTTGAATGCAGCGCGGCTGAGCCGATGCGGAGCCGTTCGCGTAGGCGCGTGTATGGAACCGAGCCGTGAGCTGCCCGCTGCGCCACCCGTCTGACCAATCCGGGCAGGTCTCGATCCGCTTGCCGCGCAGGCCCTGCCGCGGAGTGCGCGACCTCATCGTAGAGCGATGAGACGACCAAGGCGTGAAGAGGCTTCCTTCATGGCAGGACGCCCCTTCGATTGATCCCGTACAGCAGCATGGGAAGCATCGTCCCCTCGACCGCTTTCGCCGCCTTGCGGGCGGCGCGCTCGGCCGCCGCGCGGATCTGGGAGACGACTGCAGGGCTCGTGTTGCAGCCCTATGGCTGAGTTTTGCCAAGGAGGGTGATATGAGCGCAGGAGATGCAATTGATCCTCGTGGAATGACATGCAACCGGATGCGATCTATCCCCTGCTCGGCGAAATCTTTCGCGAGGTTTTCACCGACCCCACCCTGGTCCTCACGCCGGACACCAAATCCAGCGATGTCGCGGGTTGGGACTCAGGACGCATGATCGAACTGATCGTCGCGGCCGAGACTGAGTTCGGCATCCGCTTCACGACGCGCGACGTCGACGGCATGGCGAGGGTCGCCGATTTTGTGAGACTCATCGCACAGAAGACCGGAAGCGCTCCGTGACGTCCAGTTCGCTCGACTGGCTTCCGCCCTGTGAGGGCTGGAAAGAGGCGGTCGCTCGGATCGAGACCGATGCGGATCCCTGGAGCAGGCTCATTGCCCTCGCGAACACCCGGCTCAGTGCTTCGCAAACAAACCAGATCGATCGGATCCGCGCCAAGGTCTTCTCGCACGTTCGGCCCGACTCACTCACGACGCGGCCGCTGCGTCTCGCCGTCCTCTCATCGTCGACGGTATCCCACCTCCTGCCGGCGATCCGCGTAGGTGCCCTTCGCCGGGGGATCTGGGTCGAAACCTACGAAGCCGCATTCGGCGCCTACCACCAGGAACTGCTCGACTCAGCGTCCGCCCTGCATGCCTTCGCCCCGGATGTCGTGCTCTTCAGCTTCGACGCGCCACACCTGGTCGGCGCGCTTCCTGTCAGCGCATCTCAGGAGGTCGCGGATGCCTTCCACGCGCAAACGCTAGAACGACTGCGTGTTCTCTGGGCATTGGCACAGGATCGGCTCCAGGGGCTCGTCCTTCAGCAGACCATCATGCCGGTCGCTCTGCCCCTAGTCGGCGGTAACGAGCATCACCTCGCTGGGTCGTCCCACCATGCCATTGCTCGACTCAACGTCGCGCTCCGCGGCGCTGCACGTGCCGCGAGCGTCGCTCTCGTGGCGTTGGACGATCAGGTCGTCCGTCACGGGCTTTACGCTTGGTACGATCCGGTTTGGTGGTTGCGTGCCAAGCAGGAAATCGCGCCTCAAGCAGCACCCTTATACGGCGACCTCGTCGCCCGCTTGATGGCGGCAGATCAGGGACTTTCGAAGAAGTGTCTTGTGCTCGATCTGGACAACACCTTGTGGGGCGGGGTTGTCGGAGATGACGGCCTCGGCGGGATCGTCCTCGGACAGGGAAGCGCCGAGGGTGAAGCCTATGTGAGCGTCCAGACCTATGCGCGGGATCTATCCACGCGCGGGATCATCCTCGCCATCGTGTCGAAGAACGACGAGGAGAATGCCCTTGCGGTCTTCCGGGATCACCCCGAGATGGTCCTCCGGCGGGATGATATCGCGGTGTTCCTCGCAAACTGGGACGACAAGGCCCAAAATCTCCGCCGCGTCGCCTCAGCGCTCGGTATCGGTCTCGATGCGCTGGTCTTCGTCGACGACAATCCTTTCGAGCGCGAACTGGTCCGTGCGGAATTGCCGATGGTTGCCGTCCCCGAACTGCCGGAGGACCCAGCCCTCTACGCACCACTCATCGCATCGGCGGGATATTTCGAAGCCCTGTCAGTGACGGCCGAAGACCGCGCCAGGGCGTCCTACTACAGGAGCAATGCCGAACGGAGCGCTGATGTGGCGCAGGCGGCTGATCTACCCGCCTATCTCGCCAGCCTCGCCATGACGTTGTCCTGGCGGCCGTTCGATGATGTTGGGCTCAACCGGATCGTACAGCTGGTCAACAAGACCAATCAGTTCAATCTGACGACCCGGCGTACGACCGACGCCGAAGCCCGCGTACTGGTGGAAGACCCAGAGGTCATTGGTTTACAGTTTCGTCTGGTGGATCGCTTCGGGGACAATGGAATGATCGGGGTCATCGTGGCGCGTCGGGACGCGTCAGACACCCTTACGATCGAGAATTGGCTCATGAGCTGCCGGGTGCTCGGACGCCAGGTCGAGGCTGCGATGCTCGAGGTCCTGGTGCAGGTGGCGAGCGAGCAGGGCATCCGACACCTGATCGGCTGTTATCGCCCGAGCGCGAAGAACGGCATCGTTGCGAAGCATTACGAGAACCTCGGCTTCACGGCGATCGCTGACGCCTCGGACGGAACGCGGTACCGTCTCGACCTAGAGAGCTATTTTCCGGAAGGCGGCCCGATCAAGATCGCCAGAGGTTAGATCATCTGATTACTCAAACCATGCGTCCAATGCATCCCAATCCCTGAGCCAGTGCCGTACGAGACCACGAGAATGTCGCAATATCTCCAGCGCTTGAGGGCGATGTCTTCGGATCGGCTAAACGCGCTACTCTTTGGCAACCAACGGCACGATCCATGCCCATCGGATCTTCTCAAAAAATTCGAGAGCTTCGGCGACAACTGCGAATTCGGGCTTGTTCAACGCTTCTGTGGCGCGGAGCCCCTTGGCCTGCTGCGATTTGTTTTTTCGGATTTGGACAAGCTCATCCATGGGCTCGATACGGACTTTCAGGACTACGGCCAGAGCGGCGATCTTGAACTCTATACCGGCCCCGGCGACGTGACCTATTGCCGGAGCCGCCATTTCGGCTTTCCCTATATTGTTCATAGAACGGGCATAGACGAAGACTCGGACAAAATCATTCGAAGGGAATATAAGAAGGTCGCCTATCTCAAAAGACGGTTGCTGGAGGATCTCGCCAACGGCGACAAGATTGTCGTGAGAAAAGGCAATCGCGCGGACAATGGCGAGGCTAGGGAACGCCTCATCCGGGCGCTTCAGCGCCATGGTCGGACGACGCTCCTGCACGTCACGGCCTCCGAAGCAGACGCCGCACCCGGGCACGTGGCATGGGAAGGCGACGGGCTTCTGCATGGCGTGGTTCGGCGCTTTGCCCCCTATGAGCGCGTCGCAGACTTGGATCTTCGAGCCTGGCTGCTGATGTGCACGAATGCCGATCGGCTCATCCGCGGCCTGGAGCCGGTACGCACGCTTCCTAAGTCACCGAACTTGCTGTCCTGGAGGCATCGTCGTGCGAGGGTTCACCCAGGTGGACGCGGCGCTTCAGTGCCGGGGAACACCCAGGCCGGCCTCGAAGTCTTCGGCTACCAACACGCGGTCGGCACCTTCGATCGTGAGGCGGTCTATGTCCTCTCGGCCTGGATCTGGATCCCAACCGGTTTCAAAGGGAGCGAGGTGCGGCCCGCCATCGGACACCTTCGTCTGTCCTGGCGCTACGCGGACTTGTCCATCCAAGACGCCTGGCAATTCGTTTGGGTTTCGGCGCTCATTCCAAAACCGTTTGACAAGATGTTCGTCGGCTTGGTCGTGGTCGGTGCAGGGGAGGAGGGCGTTCGATCGGCGCGCTGGCGTTTTGAGATGAGTCCCTCGCCCTTCATGTCGGAAGCACCAACTATCCTTCGAAGCTGAGACCGAGAACGCGTTTACGCGATCGCTAAGACCCTATCCCGGTAGGGTCTGTCGCCATGTGATGATGGCACAGGCGAAGTGGAGCATGGCGAGGTAGTTTCCCGGCTTCTTGTCCCAGCTGATCAGGATGCGGCGGAAGCGGTTAAGCCAGGAATGGGCTCCCTCCACGACCCAGCGGCGTGCCGTCTTGCTAGCCTCGCGCTTACCCGCGATCTCCTCGCCGCGGATGCGCAGATGCAGGGTGAACCCGAAGGCCTGAGCTAAGGCGCGGGGCTCCTGATAGTCATAGCCCTTGTCCAGGCAGAGATGCTGGGGATCCTTGTCGCTGGGCTGAGGCCGGGCGACGAGGATCGCCTCCAGCGTCTCGCCCATCAGGGTGTGGTCGTTGCGGTTGGCGCCAGCCACGACAACGGAGAGCGGCGTGCCGCGCGCGTCGGTGAGCAGGCTGCGCTTGGTCCCGCACTTGGCCCGATCCGTTGGGTTGGGACCGGTTTTTCCCCCCGCCGAGGGGGTGCCTTGCCCATCGCCCCGTCCAGCGCCAGCCACTTCCAGTCGATCCCCTCCAGCCCATCGTAGGCCAGAAGCCCTGCTTGCCAGAACGCCTCGAACACACCAGCCTCGGTCCATTCCTGAAAGCGGCGATGAGCAGAGGAGGACGACCAGATCCCGGTCGCGTTCAGGGCATTCCACTGGCAGCCGGTGCGTAACACGAAGAAGATCGCATTCATCACCGTCCGGTCAGGCATGCGCGGTCTATGGCAGCCCAGAGGATGCGCCGGCCGCGCCAGTAGCAGTGGCTCCATCTGCCCCCAAAGCTCGTCTGAGAGACGAAAGCCATCGTCCCTGATCGCTGACTGCTTGGCCATCTGACTGCCCCCCATCCTGGAAGACAGATAAGCCTGCTTGTCTCTGTGCCTACTGGGATAGGTTCTTAGCTTAGGCTCCGAGGCCGTCCTTGAGAAATGCGGATCGTCACGCTTCTGCTGCCACACCCTGCAAGGAAACGCTCGAATATCTGACGTGCCGCCTAATAGAACGAATGTCGCTTTGGGATCGACACCGGACAGCTCCAAACGTAGCGGAAAAATTCGTTCTTTCAGATTTGTCAGGACCGTTTCAAAAATCTGCTTCAAAAGAAAACTGGTAGAGAACTCTCTGCCTCAAACATCATCGTTCGTGTCGGGCGGAAAAGTGGTTCGGCCAAAGGGTCCATCACCAAACTTGCTGTGGCCCACAACAGCGCCATACTGCACGTGATGCGCCCACGAGGAAGAGTTGAAGCCACACAAGATCCTGTGTGCTAAACTCAACGTACCGGCTCGCCTTCTACCCCTCAGAGCCTTAGAGCCAGCGGCGGCCGGGTTACTTCTGTAGGATGGGCCCGGTTACCTACTCAGAACCGAGTAGTTCTGGATCGGAGTTCGAGAGCGATGTTTGTACCCTCATTTTTGAAACTCGTTCAAAAATTTCGAAAATTATCAAAACCAAGCTTCTCTCTATTTTTTTTCCTAGCCTTAAATAAATCAAAAATGAGAGCTGCCAGGAAAAAGAAATCCATTGAAAATAGTTTCTTGAACTTGGGCTGGAATAAAGCAAACAAAATTCTACCAATATTCAATAAATTATTGTCTAATGTGCGTCTTTCGACTCGCCTGCCGAAAGGTTTTGATAGTCAACAGTACCTGTCACTAAACAAAGATGTTTTATCAGCAATTAACGTAGGGTTGTGTGATTCGGCCGAGAATCATTATATAAATTTTGGAAGATATGAGGGGCGACCTTACAAAGCACATACGGACTACAAGGGCTCGCTTCACAAACTTTTTCTAGGTAATCCAGCAAACGCGGCCGATGTGGCTATTGCTGAACAACGCTGGGAGGATGCGCTCTCACTCATGAATACGCATCAAACTGAGACTGCTGAGGATATGAGGATCTCAGCTTTGCTTTCTGACGAAGTAGTAAGACGATTTGGATTTACGGCGTCGCAGGAGAGGTATCGCAGGCCAGAATTATGCCTCCATGTCATGCAGCAGATGACGGAGCGATTTCCGGACGAACCTCATTGGTGGGGACTTCACATAGAAAGCCTTTGTATTCTAGGTCGTACCAACGAAGCTGAAACAATTCTTTCAATCCAGAGGACGCGTTTTCCTAGTTACAAGAATTTTACTTACAATATTGGCGTTATAGAGACTCAACGTGAAAACTGGAAATCTGCCAGCGAACATTTTAGAGAGTACCTTGTTAGAGATCCCAAAAATGCTGTTGTGAAGGAACGGCTTGCACGAGCCGAAATGGAATTGGCAGCAGCCTCGACCCAAAGCCCCGGAGCAGGTCTCCCGGAAACCCGTCGTCAGGATGTAGGACTTCAGCACGACGATGAAATACGCTCGCTCTTGCTCGGATTTGAAAGCCTTGGATGCGATTGCGAATTTGGACTTGTCCAAAGGCGCTACGGTGCGGAACCGCTGGGGCTCTTCCGGTGGAATTCCACCCTCCTTCATGGTCTCGTGGAATGCCTGAGCGCGGATCTAGTGGGCCTTGGTGAGCCGGAGAATACTGTGATCTCGACATGGGGTGATAGTGAATATTTTGTGGCAGACAAGCGATGGGGGTTCCGCTTCCATACCTTCACAAGTTGCCATGAAGTGGAAGTAGACAAGTTTTATCCAAAGATGTGTAAACGCATCGCATATCTTCGCGAAAAATTTATAAGCGACCTCAAAGATTCAGAAAAAATATTCGTCTTCAAATCTAAAGATTTTTCAATAGAGAACTACAAGCTTCTTCATGGATGTCTCAATAAGCATCGACTCAACCAGATGATCATTGTTATTGATAAATCTACTATTGAAACTGACCAAGAGTGTATTATCGAATGCCCATCTTTATACCATCTTGATAATGGTTTATCGCTTGGCGTAATCACGGAGTTCGGCGATAAAGCAGGTCAATGGAATGTTCCATTCGAAGAGTGGGTCGAAATCTGTAGAGCTTTCCGTCGATCCGATATTTCCAAATTTAATATTTCAATAAAATCATGAGCACAATGCACGCGAGCCCCGAATTATATTGGCTTCCCGCCAAGCCGTCTGATTGGCGTAAACGGTTGATAGCACTTCCTAGTATTTCTAAGTCAAGCGAAGCGGCATGGATTGAGGCTTCTGCGTTAGCTCGTTACCGCCTTGATTTCTCAGCGGTCAACGCGCTGGACGCAATTGCACAGCGCACAGAGATGGGCGAGTCGAACGTTCCTGCGGTTCGGGTGGCACTTCTATCTTCCTGTACCTCAACACACCTCCATGGTGCGATCCGAGTCGGTGGGTTAAGACACGGTCTATCATTTGAGATCTTCGAGCCGGATTATGGCCAGTACCGCCAAGCTCTAGCAGATCCTTTGTCGCCACTTTATGATTTCGCGCCTCAAGTAATCGTCTTTTCGTTCGATGCCGCAACCGTCGCGGCTCATGTTCACGGAGCACAAACTCGACAAGACGCAAAACGAGCAGCGGAAGACTACATCTCTAGCTTAAAAGCCTTATGGCAGAGTGCAAGAGAGAAGACAGGTGCTTCTATCATCCAGCAAACTATCCTTCCAAGATTTCCTGCGATCGCCGGTAGTAACGAGCACCGACTGCCTTCGTCACCTGCAGCGTTCATCACGCTAGTTAATGCCCGACTCCGGGAAGCATGTGAAGAAGTCGGCATTGACCTCTTAGCACTAGACACAAGGGTGGGGCAGGATGGGCTCGACAGATGGTTCAGTTTATCATCTTGGTATAGTGCAAAGCAAGAGATCGGTCTTCCCGCAGTTCCAATGTATGGCGATATGGTCGCCAGAATAATCAGTGCACGAAAAGGCCTAAAAGCCAAATGTTGTGTTTTTGATCTTGACAATACTCTTTGGGGCGGCGTCATCGGTGACGATGGCGTGCAGGGCATTATCATCGGTCCTGGAACGGCAGCCGGCGAAGCATTTCTGAGCCTTCATCATTATGGTCTCCAACTCCGACGACGCGGCATCCTGCTAGCGGTCTGCTCGAAGAACGACGAAGCTAATGCGGTTGAACCGTTCAAAAGCCACCCTGATATGGGACTGAGGTACAACGACATCGCCTGCTTTGTGGCCAACTGGGATGACAAAGCTTCGAACATTCGGCGGATCGCGAAGACGCTGTCGATCGGGTTGGACTCCCTTGTCTTTGTAGATGACAATCCCTTCGAGCGGGAGCTGGTACGCCAAACCCTCCCAGAGGTTTTTGTGCCTGAAATACCGGAAGATCCGGCTCTATTTTCGCGCTGCCTTGCCGACTCTGGCTGCTTTGAGATGGCGACATACACATTAGAAGACGCAGCGCGCGCGGATCTGTACGCCTCGAACGCGCTGCGCGACACTCTGAAAGACGAGGCAACAGATCTTGAAAGCTATTTAACAAGCCTCGGCATGACGCTCCTGTGGAGCCGCTTGAGAGACGCAGACGTGCCCCGAGTGACCCAGCTTGTTAACAAGACCAACCAGTTTAATCTCTTGACTCGGCGCCTATCCGAGACGGAGGTGCGCGCGTTCAATGAAGATCCAGGATCTGTCGGATTGCAGCTTCGTTTGTTAGACCGCTTTGGGGACAATGGGGTGATCGCGGTGGTGACGGGTCATGTCAGGGACGACCTAACGTTCTCAATTGATGATTGGCTGATGAGTTGCCGCGTGCTCGGGCGCCAAGTGGAGAGCGCAACCCTCAACGTAGTGGTTGCTGTTGCGAAAAAGCTAGGCGCCGTGCGGCTAGAGGGCCGCTATCGACCGACAAAGAGAAATAGCATGGTCGCCGACCTTCTTCCTCGGCTTGGATTCGTCATGCAACCCGTCGTAGCCGATGTAACGATCGGGACCCTTGATTTGGATACATTTACTGAGCGGCTGACGCCGATCCGCTTGATGGAGATAAACAATGCTTGATCAGGCGCAAGTCTATGAGGGTCTTAAAGGTATTTTCTCTGACGTGTTCATGCGAGACGACATTGTACTTTCGCCTACCTTGACGGCCAAAGATGTGGAAGGATGGGATTCTTTCAAGCAAATTGAAATCGTTATGGCAGCCGAGCTACAGTTTGGAATGAAATTTACATCTACAGAGGTCGACAACCTCCGGTCGCTTGCAGATCTAGTTGCAGTAGTCTGCAAACGCGCTGGCTAGCCGTTCTTGTTCAGCAATTGTTGCTGCCCCTACCTTAGGCTGTGATGGAAGAGAAGCCGGTCGGCCAAACGATCGATGACCTGAAGAGTATCCCGACGCCGACGGCCGTCTTGTGGGGTATGTCGGTAGCCGTTGAGAACAGTGCGTATGGACAGTCATACGCTCAGTAGTCGGCGCCTTCAGCGTCTTGAGATCGTCGAGACCGGCCGCCGTCGGCGTTGGTCGGAAGACGAGAAGCTCCGCATCGTGCTGGAGAGCCTGCAGGGGCCGCGGCTGGTATCGGCCACGGCCCGCCGGCACGGGATCTCGCGCTCGCTGCTGCTGATAGCCGATCGGCGCCCCCGGCGGCACCGGCCTTCGTACCGGCGGTGATGGTGTCCGAGCCAGACGCCACATTGCAGGGACGTGTCGCAAACGTTCGCCGGCCGAAATAATCTTCTCCGAACAAGGCGTTGCAATGCCTACTGATAGCCTGCTCGCCCGCTTGCCGAAACGGGTGAAGCTGTCTGACAAGGCCGACACGGCCCCACCGAACCGGGGTGCACCCACACTGAGAGCATATTTTTCTGCGGCAAAAATCTCTGCGACAGGCCCAACGCAAGCACCGCGTCGACCTCGATGCCGCCTTCGACGATGATCCGGCGGCCCGCCGACAGCACGATCTCAACCCGCGGCGACCGCTCCGGCCGCGATGTCGGATCCCGATCCCTGCTCGTGTCATCCAGCAGCGATGCCGGCACCGGTGCCGACAGCGGTGCCGGACTGGACGGCCCTGGATCCGACGCGACCGCCACAGCCAGGAAAGCGCCACAGGCCGGCCGCGCCGCCAGCCGTTCACGCCAGCGATAGATCTGCTGCGCCTGGATGCCGTGGCGCTTGGCCGTCGCGATCACGTTGCCGCTGGTCACGGCCTCCGTCACGACAGCGCGCTTCTCTTGAGGACTCCAGCGGCGGCGCCGGACGTAGGTCGCATCGTCCATCCAAGCATCTCCAGCATCGATGCCGGCACCAATGCCGGATCAGATCACCGAAAAGCTGGACGCCGATAAACCTCCAAACAAGGCGGCCTTCGCCGGATGCGCACTTTCAAGCGGCAGTTACCGTAAGAGGGCGAGCAGCTCCTTGCCTTTCTTCCTGTCCCTCGTACCCTTCGTCACACAACCAAGCCGATCGGCCGCACCCGCAAGGTCGGACACCACAGCTGTGCCTTCCTCGATGCCATCCGCGACCTCGATCAGTCTACCGCCACTCCGGCCAAGGCGAACCTCTAGGACGGCAAGCGTACCGACACCGATGTGGGCCAGCACACGGCCTTGTCCTGCCCCTATGTGCTTGACCGAGTAGGTTGGCACCATCAGTCCGTCGGGCGTGTCCTCTGTGGTTGATAAGCCCACCCACGTAGAGGTGTCGCCCTCAGCGATGGAGATGCTGTTGGGCAGCTTCAGCCCGAACACCTTCAGTTTGCTCCAGCGATCGGTGTGTGTGCCGTAAGCGTGACCCTCAAACATCACCGGGCCTGCCGCAAGCTCAAGGGTCGCGCGGATCTGCCCTTGGCTGAGGGTGGCGTACTGATCCGCATTCACGGCCACCTTGATGAAGTGTGGAGCCGGCGGCTCGATAGGTAGGATCTGGCAGCGCGGCTCATCCTTCAGAGGTCTGCATTGGAGACCAAGTTCAGCCAAGCGCCCCACACAGCCCTGAACTCGGACCAGAGGCATGGACTGCAAAATGGCGATGCTTGTTCGCAGCCCCGCCTCAGCCCAGAGCTTCTCCGTTAGCGTCAAACGCGGCACATCTGCCGCAACGACGACCTGCCGCTCCGGTGAGCGCGATGCAGGAGAGACTGGAGCAGAGGATGGTTGCTCTATCTGTAAGGATCGAGCCCTGAGACGCTGAGCTGCGTCTGCCTGCTCCGCAGAGGGGCCCGGCCGAGGCACGTGAACTGGCCGAGTGGTACTGCGAGACGGCAGCACCGGCACGGGCTTCACAGGTTTGGCGAACGTGCGCTCAACCACTCCGCTGCAATCGAGATTACCGCTCATGCGCGGCACGCTGATGAGCACTTCAACCACTGTTTCGACAGGGTACCCCGCCATCGCCTCATCCAGCGCAACGATGACTTGGCGGAGATGCGCTTCGTGACGCGACGGCCTTAGTTCAACCACGTACCCGCCGTGCGGGCGAGAACCTGCACGCTGAAGCTTGGGTGTTACGATGACCCGAGCGCCCGGGTCGATATGCCGGGCGTCAACCTCCGCGATCTCACAGACCGGTGTGAGCGGTCCATGCTCGAATAGGCAAGCGTGCAGCTCGAAGCGTGTTCCAGGTTCCAGCACGTGAGCCACAGCGTGAGCCGTGGGACAGGAGAGGGTGACAGCTTTTATAGGCGTCCCACGGGCCTGCACGCGTTCCACCTGCCGAGCCGTCATCCCCATGGTTATGAGCCGCTCAGCGATGGCGGAGTTGCCGCCGCTGCTGAGGTAGCTTTGTTGCAGCTCGATCAACTCTTGGCTGACGATGGCGATGACAGGTTTGAAAGAGTCGCCTCGACTGACGGGCGGCAGGGGGTGGGGGCTGATCGATCCTGTGCATCCTGCATAGACCTTCTCTGCCTTACTGGGAAACATCTGCAGACGGCCTCTTGCACAGATCTGCCCCACCATCATTCTCCTGCATTCACGAGGTGTGACGCTTCAGCCTTCATTATTTTTGCATTTAGGGCTTTAACTAGTTCCCAGAGGAGGCCATATCCACCTCGCTCGGTTTCGACTGAGCTTACCTGTCGTGGTTGGCGCGATACAGCAGCGCGGCAGGGACAACCGGGTACTGTTGGGATACGGTCATCCACCCGAAGGGCACCGCATAAGCTCGAAACCCATGGACCGTCGGCAAGCCGTGAACCCTGCCGTCAAGTAGCGAGCAACCTTTTCCGTCATCCGGGGCGAGAGAAGGCCAAGGCAAGGCGCACCACACCGCCCTTCCCAGATCGACCGTCATGGCCGATCTGGGAAGGGCGGTTGAGTAGACTCTGATCCGGTTCACGGAAGACGTGAACCAAGGGGCTGTCAGGTGAGACCGAAGCATGGAGCGGCGTCCTGGCTTTAGCCGGGATTAGTCCCGCTATGCCTGCAGCAAGGGATTTTTGGATTAGAAGAAGAAAAGAAAATATCTGTATATCTCTTGGTGCCCTGACCTAAACGAAGGTGTCGCAGGAAGGGTGATGTCGGTAGGCCAGAGCAAGGGGTTAGGCCGTCCTCGTTCTCCTCGCTGCTGCCGCTGCCGCCGGGGCACAGCCGACTGGCATCGTGTCGGCGAGTAACTCATCCCTCTTCATCTGCACCGCAGCCCCACCACCCCAACCCGTTGATGACGCCGACGAGCCCCGGCTTTGGCTTCGTTGCCATAGGCTCGCCCGCATCTTTGTGTTTAGCCAGAGCGCCGTCGGTGCCGAAGAGGCTGTCGGAGGAGGGTCGTCGGACACCTCCTCGGAGCCGCGAGCCTCTTCAGAGGACTTGGCTTCATCAGGTAAAGGACGGGAGAACCCCACCTCTGGAGAGCGGTCTATCCGGCTTGGCTGTGTCCGCTGTGCTCAACATGAGCGGCCTCCATGGCGATGCCGCCCACGTCCGCATCGCTGCTCAGGCTGAGGTCCGAACCGGTACCCGGCTCATCCTGCCCTTCATCAGCCGTGTCCTGGTCCAAGTTGCAGACGGCCGCCCGGGCCTTCACCCCTTCGTCCAGTCCGTCCCGCAGGGCACGCAGCAACTCCGCGGCATCGGCGCCCGACAGGCACTCACGCAGCGCGGTCCCGCGCTCTCCGGCATAGCCCAGGATCAGCGCGGCCGCCGCGTGCGCCTTCAGGTGCGGCTTTGGCGTATCCTTCTCGGCAGCAACCGCGGCACGGGCCTCTTTGACCATCTCGCGGATCCGCGACAAGCTCGGCGGCTTGCCTTCGTTCAGGAGCGTCTCAACCTCTGTCCGAACCTGCGGCGGTGTTGCCTTCGCGGTCAGCAGGTAGATGGCTGAGGCTTCCAGCGCCGAGACAAGCTCGGCCTTGTCACCCCAAACCTCGAAAGCGCGCATGTAGCGCTGAGCGGTGCTCTCGCTCCACCCGAAGTGCCGCTCAAGCCAATTCCCGAACTCGCCACGGCTGACGCGGTCCTTAACCAGCTTCAGGTCGGATCCGATCTCCATGATGTGCTTGGTCGTGTTCGCTACCCGGGCACGGATGCGCTCGATAATGACCTCCAACGTTTCACCACGCTGAGGGGCATCGGTAAGGGACGAGGCTTCGACAGAAGAGGGTGCAAGGGCTTCATCCAGCTCTACACTGGCATCGGAAACGGTGCTAACTACGTCGGACATGTCTAACTCCATGCCGACGCCAATCGTCGGCACAGTATATAGAGATTTTCGGCCCAACCCACTTAGCTTGGCCGTGAGATTTCTGCTCAGAACGGCAGAAATCGTTCATTTCAGCCTCAGAGCAGCGCTTGAGCGGCTTTGAATCCGTCACGGTGACGGATTTGGGAGAGCCCGCGTCATCCGGCCCACTACGACCATGCAGAACGCACAGGAGGCTCGTACAGGCCCGTGAGCACGCGAGGCGGGAAGAAGGCGCCGGGCCAGGCCAGCAGGGCCGTGTACGGCCGCGTGAGCGCTCTAGGAGAGGGTTCAGTGCCGTAGGCTCGGGACAGCATCCAGCCCAGCGGGACCTTCATCAAGGCGTGGCGCTTCCAGAGCGGGTGTCCGCATTGGGAGCGATAGAAAGCCAATGGCATGACCCTGCCTTCATCTTGGCTATTGTGTGGGCTCGCGTTGAACACCTTCACGAGGGCGGCGGGAACCCACCCCGGGGCAACCTGCAGAAGCACAGACGTGCGTCATCAATCTCGGATAAGGCGCCGGCCTCCTATGAAGCTACAGCCAAAGGCCCGCCCTCAAATTTAAATCCCAAACCCTACCCCCTTAGGTCGATTAAGTTCCAGAACAGGGTACCAACGGGATTGATTTACGATTATATCAACAAAACTCCCTGCTCGCCCAACACCTATGCGCCATAGTACGGGATAACCACCTATCTTGGCTCCTTCGTACGCTAATTCATTCTTCCATATATAGATGCGACTTCGGTCTGATCGATCCTGTATCATGGAGCTTCATGCATGCTACACTCACCATCTTCCGGCGGCGACCCCTACGACACAGCCGAGGCGCGAGAACTCATAGAGTTTCTTGATGGCCACGGTGTCCCATACCGCCGGTATTCGCCGTATCACTACAAAATTCATAAGATCAACTACTACCTGCCTAAGGGAAAGATCATCCTTGACGGCGTCGAGAAACACGACCTCGGGCGCGGTCTTAAGGCTTTGGAGGTCGCGTTGCGCCGCAGCCGGTACATCTCCCCGTCGGCATTTGCATAAGTGGCCGCAAAGGCAGCCTCACATGCCACAGGACGTGTGCGGCGCGCCTGCCGTCTTGATCTTCATCAAGGAAGCGCGCCGGCTGAAACTCCCTTCATCCAGCGCAAGGCCAGCCAGACAAGTTCATCGGCGGGCTCTATCCCCAAGAGAAAGCAATCGCGTAGAGAGATGACTATGTAGTCATCGTCTACTCTGCCAAAGCCGGTACAATATTTTTTGCGTTTTCATGCGCAACCGGGCCCCGGCGGACTATATAGTGGAGCATCAGCACAGGCCTGCCAAGGCTAGCTCATCCCCGCTGATGGCTATTCATGAGGTAGTCGAAATGGCCATTGATCACGACAGCCAAGGTACACCCCCGGAGCCGCACGAAAACCCTTTCGCAAAGGCCGGCTTGGTGGTCCCCGGCGACAGCCTTGATGAGTTAGACTGCGAGGACTGCGATTATTCGGATTTTGATGAATATAGTTATAAAAAAACAAACGGCTCTGTAGAAGAAACAGTCAGCTGGATTGTAGACTTGGCAGCTGGTCTTCACCGTCATGTGGTCACCGAGAGTGCGATGACGGCTGAAGCCATCCATGCAATCCTGGACTGCTACACGCCAATCTTGGAGCCTGGCGAGCGTCGCGCAGTCCTGAAAGCTGCTTATTACCTTGCCACGTCAGCCGCCCTAAAACTTAATTTGGTGACAACAAGGGGGTCCAGTTGCGCGGATTGGGTTCGATCCTCAGGTGCGATTGAGGCTCAGGAGTGGTGGGCCTCCGAGGACATCAAGGCCTGCCTTGATGGACTTCCGGAGGATCCTGACAAGGAAGCCGCACGTAGAGGTGTGATTGAGAGCTACAGGGCTTCCTTCGCTGGCACCAACCCGGCCTACTTGGGTCGCTTGTTCCAGGAGCAGCTCGCACGCTCTGCGGACGATACCGCCTAAAATCCCAAAGACGTAGGTCTTAGTATAGCTCTTTTGTTCAGCAGATATCGGCCTTGTATGGTCCTTGCACAGGATGCGCCCTGACCGAAAAGGCAAGTTCGTCTTCAAAGCTGCGCCAGGTCACACTGGCGCAGCCAGGAAGCACTTGCCCTCGATCCGACATCGCTCGTTGGAGCTAACCCCGGCGGACCCAACACCTCTTCTTCGTAAACTAAGCGGCTTTATTTTGCGTTCTCCCGGACAAAACCCCTGGACAAGCTGACCGACAAGCCTCTCTCGCAATTGATATTAGCCGCGTGTCCTCACAGGGGCAAAATTCAGAGTAACACTCGCTTTGAGGCCGTAAAGAGTGCGATATTTCATCATTTCTCTGCAAGGAATGACAGGTTCGGACTATATAGTAGGGCCTCAGCATAGGCCTACCAAGCCGCGTTTGTCTTGGCTGATGGCTACTTCATGAAAGTAGTCGACATGAGCAACAACTCCGACAAGCTGAATGCGATCGCAGAACACGTCGAGAGTGCTTTCTCCAGCGCGGGCGCGCCAAATAGCAACTTAGATCCTATTCGGAAGCCGGCCGAAGAACCCAAGAGCAGCCCATGGATTCAAGGGAGGCCTCCAGAGCACATGGATGACTCGTACGCGCTGTTTCCGCTTTACCATTTGAGCCCTGTCGAACGTGAAACGATCGAGACGTTAGTTGAAGAAGGTGCGACACAAGGTTGGCAGGAAGACGGCAAAAGGTACGTTTACAAAGAAATCGCCGCTAAGTGGCTTTCATCTGGCTTAAAAGCGCCATCATATTCATTTGACGACTTTCGTCATGGAGATAAGTTATTCACAAGCTTGGCAGAAGAACTTTATGATGCAGTAGTCGAAGAGAAATTATTCAGCTCTAAGGGCATTTGGGGCTTCTTTCATTTTCGCTATCCCTGGATGGACAATAACAAGCGTGTCGCGATTGCAGAACTTGCTCAACAGTTTGCTTTTATGGCTACAAGTAATTTCGAGAAAATGTTAGAAGCCGTTTCTGACAGTTCAGATCAACGCGGGATCATAGAAGCATTCGCAATGCGGGAACGGTGGGCCAGCCAGGATCTATGGGACTGCCTTGATGGGCTTCCAGACGATACTACCAAGGAAGCCACACGACGAAATGAAATCGAGGCTCTTAGAAACTCGCTTGATGGCGCCGCCATCGAAGCCTTCGGTCGACTATTCTAATAGTAGATCACAGGGTACGAGCACGATAGCTGGCAAAACTTGTAGATCCAAGTAGGATTGTACGCAGCTTACCTGTTCGACAGGTGCCAGCAAACCTTCGCCCCAGCCCAACGCACAGGTCTGTCTACGAAGCAGAAACTTCAAACAAGGCTGCGCTGGCTCATGCCGGCGCAGCCAAGAAGCATTTTTCTTCAGTCTAGTCTTGCCCACCGGAGTTGATCCAAAGAACCCAACACCTCTTCTTCGTGCATTGGGGCCGCCCATGCGCGTCTCGGGCGGGACGCACTGTGCTGAAGTTCTCCTCGGTGATCGGAATACCTGTCCAAGGCCCTTTATCCGGCCCCACCACAGGCGACATCTCACAGGAGAGGCACCAGCATGCTCACCCACGGAAGCGGTCCCACACGCACGCCCTCAAAACCTGACCCTGCATTGCTCGACCGCGCCCAAGGCGCCCTGCTCGGGTTGGCAGTCGGCGACGCGCTCGGCGCGACCTTAGAATTCCAGCCACGCGACGCGCAGCCCTTGCACACAGAGATGCGGGGCGGCGGTCCCTTCGGCCTCAAGGCAGGCGAGTGGACGGATGATACCGCAATGGCGCTCGCCCTCGCCGACAGCCTGTTGGCCTGTAGTGGCTTCGATACACACGACGCGGCTCAACGCTTCATCGCGTGGTGGCGTGAGGGGAGTTACTCCTGCACCGGCACGTGTTTCGACATCGGCAGGATCACCCGGGAGGCGCTCGCCCGCTTCGAGAGAACCGGTAGGCCGTATGCCGGCTCCATGGACCCACGTACGGCCGGCAATGGCAGTCTGATGCGGCTCAGCCCCATTGCTCTCTTCGCCCTATATGATGCTGATCGCGCCGATCAGATCGCCCGTGATCAGAGCCGGATTACACACGCCGCCCTACAGGCGGTCGAGGCCTGCGCCTTCTTCGTCCAGCTCCTTCGCGAGGCCATCCTTGGCAACACGGATGTGTTGCGCCCCCGCGATTGGGCGGGTGATGCCGCGATCCAGGCGATTGCCGCAGGGTCCTGTCGGGACAAGCCCCGCGAGGCGATCCGTTCATCCGGCTACGTCGTCGACACCATGGAGGCCGCGCTGTGGGCGGTTGAGCGCACCCGCAGCTTCGAGGAGGCTTTAGTCCTCGCAGTCAACCTCGGTGGTGACGCCGATACGGTGGGCGCAGTCACCGGTCAGCTTGCCGGCGCTTTGTACGGCGCTTCGTCCATTCCAGCCCGCTGGCTCGCACCCTTGGCTTGGCGTGAGACAATTACTGAGACGGCCCTGCGCCTCACCAAGCGCTCATAACAAATTCGGTTGCGGGCGGGAGTCCTGTCAGAGCCACCACGCTCAAGCCATCACCTCAGAATGTCGGGCGGGAGGGCTCGCGTCAGCTGACGGTACCCTCCCCTGACCGCGCGACCTGGTGGGCTGAGCCCGCAGCTCCTGCATCTTCCGCGCGTGGACGCAGAGTTGATTGAGCTGCGTCTTGAACCGCGCGTCCTCGAACCAGCGACGTGCATCCTTGAGGACGTCACTACCACGCAAAGCATCCACCACGCTCTGATGATTGGCGTGCAGCCCGGATCGAGCCAGGGCTCTCGCCTGGTTCAAAGCCTTCGCACGCTGCCGAGAAAGATCGCCGCTCATCGGGTGCCCCTAAAGGTCACAGCACCTTCGAGATCAATGGTTAACGAAACCGCAACACGATGGACGACCGGCTTCGATCCGCCAACGCCGATCCACGCTCGTGAAGGCGTGCTCGGTTTCAGACAGGATGCTCTGGGGCATGAACGTCCCCTCCTGTCGTCACCGTTCGACCTGAGAGGAACGTGCCAGCCCGGGCTCAGCTCAGCGGTAAACTCCGAGGGCGATCGCGCGGGATCCCGGTGAAGCCTTCCAGCCAAGCCTCACGCTCCTCGGAGCCAGCCGGGTAGGGACAGCACTCGCGCTTGCGACCATGGGCACGGGCCTGCGCGCCTTGGTCGACCGGATCGGGGTGACGCCTGGGATGCTCGGACATGAGCGATGCCCTCCAAAACCCGCCAACCTCGTCCGCACCCGGGTTGATCCCCTCTGTGAGTGTCGCGACAGACGAGAAGGCAGGTTCACTCGGTATCGGGGTGGCTGATCATGGCGATGGTCGCGCCCAGGCGTTGCCTGTCCAGGGGAGCTACCTTCACGCGGGAAAGCGCAGCGGTGGGCTTTCGGTCGACATGGGGGGTACGGGAGGCAATCACGGCCTGCTGTAGCTGGGTGCGAGCGGAAGCATCAGCCAGAACGAAGAGCCCGGCGACGACGCAACCGGACAGGCACGCGCTGAGGATCAAAGCTGAAAGGCTGGGCATGCACACGATCCTGATGACGGCCTGATCGTAGCCGTCGAGCCGGGCCCGAGATGCAGCGGGAGGAACACGCCCGAAGACCGAACAATCTTATCCCCGGCTCTCATCGCGGCGGGTGCCCTTCTGCGGCCTTGGGCCGGCGACGCGGTTCCTGTTCTCCGCGTTGCCGACCCTCACACGATCACCTGACCGAGGCGTCACGGGCGGTGCGCAGGGAACTGGCCCACGCAGGCCTGTCATCGTGTGCTCTTGGTGCTGACGCAGCCTGGCGACGGTCCGGACCGGGGCTGGCGCA
>Ga0160429_1000694_pt1 | contig 23828 bp, 18 predicted proteins | sample SolpanmetagenomR_FD_108199 | JGI IMG/M metagenome (GOLD analysis project Ga0160429, IMG submission 108199) | Solar panel surface microbial communities from Lawrence Berkeley National Laboratory, California, USA - R | ecosystem: Engineered > Built environment > Solar panel > Unclassified ...
AGCACAAGAAATACCCAATTGAGCGAACTAAACAATCAGCTCATCCAGAATATTCAAGACCAGTACAAACAGAGTCGTCAGCCAGGAGGCCAACCACCACCGCCAACATCACAACAATCACATCAGCAGCAAACGAACGCTCTGCCTCCTAATGGTCTAGGCATTTATACTCAGCAAGGCCACAAAGACAGCAATGCGAGCGATTTCAAACCACTCAGTATCACAGAAAGCAATTACTCAGGAGATACACAAGTTGAAGCAGGTACCATGCTGGATGCTCCTCAAGTCGTAGATATTCGCAAGGCCAAGAAGTTCAACTGGCGCCGTGGAGGTCAAACAGTCGCTAAAGGCCTGAAGAACGCGCTTATCGGTCCTGACCAAGGAAAGGGTCACGAACGTGACAACCACTTTCTCGAAGGTGCACGCTATGACCATCTACCTGCTGGTGAACTGCCCACTACAGGCTCAGTGCCATATAATCAAACTCGAGCAGGTATTGGCTCGAATAGCAACAACGCACCAGGTAGCTGGGGCGCCTTTCTCGCACCTAGACCTCCTGGAACCGGACAGAAGCCATCTTCGCGCGATGGTACGCCAAATGCCTCTTCCATTACGCTTACTGCGAATTACCCTGATGCGAGCACAACCCTTTTCGGATCCGATCTTACTGCTCGTTGCAACTTTGAACGTCACCTTATCCCTACCATTGTTTCCCGCTGCATTTCCGAGGTCGAAAGTCGTGGCATGAACATTGAAGGTGTTTACCGCAAATCTGGTTCTAGCTCACAGATCAAGATGATTCAAGCAGGTTTCGAGCGTGACTGGGAACGCTTCGAGGTGAATGACGAAGACATTGATATTCATGCAGTTACAAGTACGTTGAAGCAGTATTTCAGACGATTACCAAATCCTTTGATTACATTTGAGTGTTACGATGGTCTGCTGGAGGCAGTGGGTGGAGTGGAAGGGGTGAAAGATGTTGTTGGAGGGGGCGATGAGTGGATCGCGAAGAGGTTGGCAACAGCAGTAGGCAGGTTGCCAGACAGCCACAGGGAGACATTGGAGTTCTTGATTGGGCATTTGGTAAGAGTGATGGAGATGGAAGGCGAGAATCTGGTAAGTTTTGTGGTTTTTGTGCATTGTTCTGCAGATTCTACTGCTAACGACATCTCTAGATGACTCCACTCAACCTGGCAGTCGTGTTTGCGCCAACCATCATGCGACCGCAGACTATCGAGCGAGAGATGTCTGATATGACGGCACAGAGGACGGCGGTGCAATGCATGCTCGAGCATTCACGGATTGTGTTTGGAGAGGAATGATATCAAAGGGAAATTGGCGCGGTGACGGAGGAAGGTATGGCATGATATCCACGGCACTGAACGGGTTCATCTTGGGCATGAGAACAAACAAAGTATACTAGTGACCACCAAGAGAAGACTGAGACGAAGCACGGCTTGCGATTATGCTTGCAAGCTTTTTTCATATGCATTTTACGTTCATCTGTGCTGCTTTTCTGAAATGTCATGGACAAGCTGCAAGGTGAATCCTACAACTGGTCCAAAACTGTCTATTTACCATTCTCAGTCAATGGTAGGCATGGCAGCTCCTGGCATTGTTTTAGGAGGGTTCTATCAATCTATATTCAGCTGCGCCTTGTATTTAAGGACGCTGGATAAAGCTCAGCCGTGCCGACGGGAACTCGTGCATTAGGGCCAAGCCTGGCTCGTGCTTGCTTATAATCTGGCCTCCCTCATTCCCATCCAGTCACCTCTTCAACTGCATCTCTCCTCCCCCTCCTCCATCTACCTCGTTCCTCTTCCACGCTCTCCATCCGTTTCTAACTCGTTTCTCTGCACTCTTGTTACTCTGTTTATCCTTTCATTTTTTTCGCTTCTTTATTTCTTCTTCTTCTTCTTCTTCTTCTCATTTTCCGTCGGGTGGGCAAAGTGCCCCGCCAATAATCGACAAACAGCTAAATCCACCATGCCGCCCGTCTTACTACCACGCTCTGCAGCTGCTTATGCGCCGCGCTCCAAGCCGACAGTCGTTCTGCCCACTCGGACAGAGCCCTGGGTCAAGGAAACCTTGAAAAGAGTCAGTCGTGGTACCAAGCACAAGCCGCTCAACAGTGCGCCTCAGCAACAAGATCGTCTCGAAACACTGCTGGCTGGTGATAACGCAATATGGTCGCTGGCGGCCTTTGTGATACCCAAAACACCAGAAGCAGAGATGACGAGAAAGGAGAATCCTTTGGTTGAGGCTGTTTGGAATTGCCAGATGGTGCATGTGGAAGCTTACGTGGTGCATATTGACATGGTGGCACAGCATGAAGTCGCGTTCAAGCTGACATCAGAAACGATAACGACGTTGATTAAGTATTACAAGGATGTCTATCTGGTGGACGAAGTCGCAAAAACATGTCCATGGCCAGAGAAAGATACACAGGTGCAGCAGTTACAGGAGGCCTTTGTCCAAGCTATCAACAGCTATGTTTTCAGAACGGGGTCAAAAGCATTAGAAGGCATGGAAGAGGAAGGTGCTGGTGAGCTACTGGAAGGCCAAAGCGAACGAGCCAAGGCTGGAATTGTTGCATTATTCAAACCATTGTCACCTCCGCCACCGCCTCAACAGCGCATGGCTGAAATGGTAGGAACAAGTCAATACTTGACGGTACCCTCACACGAAGGTATGCAGCAACAATGGATGCCACCTCCTTCATCGACGATACAGCAACCTATGATGCGCAACGAACCGTGGCAGCAACAACAACATCATCACCATGTGCTCGGTTCTTCGCCAAGTCCGATGTCACCTGAATCGAATGTATGGTCGCCGGTCGGCCAACATGAGACTCATATGCCATCACCAGCATCATCGTATGGTCAACCTTTCACGCCCTCGCAATACTGTAGTCCTCCAGCGAGCAATATTACAACACTGCCATCGTCGGCCGCAGCGATGCTAGCACCGCATTGTGGAGTCCCGGTAGTTCCAGAGTATGCTCAAGCTGGATGGACATACAGTAACGACATGATGCCTCAATACCTCATTCAAATATAGCCCACTGCTGGACTGTCTGCTCTTGTAACATTATTCACCACACTGATGGACCGAAGAAAGACTTGTCAATGGAACAGCGTTCGACTAATATGGACATCATCGTGCTCGGCCTGGTGCCGAGTCCGAAGAGGCTTCATCTCATTCGTTCCCTGGACATCGACAAGACTGTTCTATACGTCCTTCTCCTTGTACAACTACTCACATACGGTTTACGACATGACGTTCCTACCAGCATGCGATACCACCATCTGCGATTTTCTTATTACGGCACTAACTTACCCCAAAAACGGAAAGAGGCGGAGAATACCTTTATACAACACTCATGGACTACTCTGGCACAAAGGACACTTTTTTCGGAAGATCATTGTCAGGCACTTGACCTTTCCTGTATCCTTTGTGTCCCGCTATTCAACCTGACGTTGATCGTCAGCAGGCAAAATGGATGTGCGTGTGAGTAGTCGATGATAAGGCAGCTGGTCTGTCTAATTAATTCATAAAACAAAAATCTGGAGGAGGTTGTCAGTCTGACATGTTGGTTGGATCAGGACCGAGTCGATTTACTGGAAAAGCTAAGCTCTATGTATGTATGTACTTTTGCATCTGCTGAATACATATCAGAAGTGGCCAAAGACCACTTGTATTGCATTCTGTCGTCTAATCTGCTATCCTCTCGCTATGCTTCTGTCCTCTCTTGCCTGTTCACTCATCGTCGCCCGCGCTTCGTGTGTCCATTTCATCATCGTCTTCCTATACAGGTTCTTGCTAGTAAAGACCTCAAGAACTGTATCGAAAGAGATTGTGAGGAGCTAGCTGGTGGCGAAGTTTTAATAACGTCGAGGATGATAGCTGGCGCGGAGCGGGGTGCGTGTGAGGACGTGCTGCTAGGACCTCTCAACCGCAAAGACAGCAAGAGACAACGAGAAGAAAGAGAGTGGGTAGGGGTATACTTCAAGGTAAGGAAGAGAATAAGTAGAAGGAGCAGAAAATGAGGTAAGATGTCCTGTTTGATTCATTGTAGGCTTTCGAAGGACAATAGAGACTTCTATCTGAGAATGCTTGACCGAAACAACAACGAAAAGTTTGGTGTCTGCTCATGATAAAACCTGCACTTGTATCTCTTAGGCGTACGACCTCAGCTCCAGCTCATTGAACGTCATCAGCGTCAAGAAACCTGCCTCCCACGTCAATGCCGGTCTCATCGCCCACAATAGCATCAACAGTAGCTTTAAGCTCATCAAGACCTTCCACAATCTCATCCACAGCTCTTTGTTTCCCTTTGTCCACCCTACCATCATCCACGGGTGGTTTCGTCTCACCAAAATTATGCAAGCGCTCGCCGACGAGATAGACGTCATCTCTGATTCTGCGCCGCCACTTGCCAACAGCCTTGATTAGTGTGGCCATTCCGAAAACTGCCAGACCCAGTACAGAGAGGGCTGGATAAGCTAGACGTGTGATTTCGTCGGCAGTCAATGTCTTCGCATAGGCAATTGGCAGATTCAGCAAGAACACCAGCAGCGACGCGTCGAGGTTTTCAGACTCGGTAGAGTAGTGCGATAGTGCGTTGTTGACCAGCAGACCGAGTCCAGCTGGCGCGAGAATGGCGATGAAGCCGACAATTGTCAGAGGTACAATGAAACATTTCGTGGCGACATGAGCGTTGGGATTGAGCCAGCCTCTTGCTACGACGGCTTGAAGTGCACGAGTAGGTCGTGCGGTGGAAAATCGAGTCAGGAGGAGGCGGATCAAAATTCGTGTATAAAGAAGGCCGAGAATCCAGGATTGCAAGGCGTGTACTGTGTAAACTGACCCCAGTGTGTTTTGAAGCGATGGAGACATTGTGTTGGTGGCAGTTTCTAGCTGTTGTTGGACTGATGAACCGGTAACAGTAACGTTTTGAGCTATTTCAATGGTGTTGTGATGTTGGAAATGGGACGTGGTCGGTGTGGTAATATTTTGAAGTGTGGCCCTCGAATGATGATGGTTGTGACGGAGCTGAACATAAGTGTGGAGTGGCATGATTAGGTAGAGCTCTAGTGATAGAGCAAGAATGGTCGGTATCCAGAGCGTTAGCATAGTGTAGGTGTAGATCACAGCAATAGCGCGCTTCGTCAACGCAATCATTCGTTGTGTCAAGGAGCCCATTGCCTGATTGTAGGTTGTCCTAGCATTATGGACATACCCGAATATTTCCGTACGGGACTGAACAAGGAAACCAGCTAATGCTAACGTGGTCACACCCATGCTGAAAGCATGAACATCATTGATCTCCTGGTTGAGGCCCACCAGCTGTTCAAGCACGACTCGCCCGAAAAGCAAAGGTACCACAGTTACAGCCAGTCCAGCAGCAGCCGTTAGTGCCCAGATACACAAGACGAACAGACCAATGCGTGTACGGAACCACAATGGCACGAAGACCTTGGCAAAATGCTTGTTAGCTCTCCCATGTGGACCTTTGTCGTCCTCTTCATCTGGTTGACCATCTAGGCGATTGTTGTCCTTATCAACCACGAGAAAGACAGATCGGCCTTTGGGAATCCGTACTTGATCAGATGATGGGGCGCGAACCCATCTGCCAGTCTCGCTAGTTGAGTCAGATTCAGCACCAAACAGAAATTGTGAAAGGCGAAGAGCATGACCGCACTTCTGAAACCACCAGCCATAGACTTTCTCCAGCACAGCTGCTGGCTTCAACAAATGTATGGCTACTGGCGTCAATGTGTGGTATAGCATGAGGTCGATCGGAAACTCCAATCTAGGTATACTCGATGTCCACTGTATAGGAAACAAGCCTGACGTTGCATATGACGTCGTCCAGACGACGCTACCAAGACAGCAGATCACAAGCAGGCCGTAGACAAGTGCAGAAAACCCAATCTTCCTCAGCTGAGTGGCGATATTGCGCTCGAGAACATCCCGCACTGGATGAAAAGTCGGGTCATCCGGGTCTCTTATAAAGTATAAGACTCCTCCACGAAGCAGTTTACGACACATGGAGACGAAAAGCGCAAAGTGAAACATGTAACATGTACCGATGAACCAGTGAAGAAAGCAAGCTGACCACGGCGATAGAAGGGTATACTGGATTCGGGTCATGACCGTAGCGTCGAACAGTGGCAGTACTGCAATGTCCAGCAGGAATCCGCAATAGAGTGGGAACAGTAGCATCTCAATGCTAATAATTAGGATGACCTTGAGAACTCCACCAGCTTGCTGCAGGATTTCCGAAACGATCAACTCTACCTTTCGAACCTGCTCGGACGAGGTCAACGGAGGTCCAGCCCTTACGTATAACATGCCCACCACAGCGAAAAACAGGTACCCTGCAGAGATAGCCGTGAATCTGTCGACGGCAGACCACTTCACGAACGTTACGACACTGCTATCATCGATGGACGACGGAGTCATGCTGGCAGCGATACCCTGTGCGTGCATCGAGGTAGAGAGACTAGCGAGATGAAATGCAAGAGCGTGTGGAAAATTGCGTATTTGCTGCCACAGTTGTAGTGTCTTCGCAAGCATCGCACTGAACGCGATTTGGCTGTCTCGAAAAGAAGCAAATTGTAAGACGAGCCGTTCCAGAACAATCCAGGCATGAGATATGGTCGACCTGCTGGTAACGCGCAGTGTCTCAAGCGCTGCATGCGAGCTCAAAGATAGATGATAAAAGTCTGAGCGCGGTAGCTCCGTTGAGGCCATCAAAAGCCCATGAAGTCTATCAAGTGCCAGGTTACCAACACTTTGGATAGCCGCACTGATTGCGTTATACTCAGACAAGCCTGCCAAGGCTGGAAACATCCACCCAGGAGGGACAAGGGCTAAACGACCCAACCAATCGACTTGTGATAGAAGGGCGCACCCCAAGTAGAGTCCAACATCCACAATAAAATTGCAAGTCCATGTAATTAGAATGAGAGGCATCTTGATGGCGAATTGGAATGGGTGTGCAAGGAAAAGTAACACAATCTTGCCCCAGAGGTAAGGAGCCCAAACACAGCCTGTGACCGTCGTCGAAATCAAGATTGTGGAGAAGACGGCATTCTGAAATAGTCCTGCAAGTGGACCTTGCATGCCTACCAATTCCAGCACACCTTCAAGTTCTTCTGCATCATCTATTGCCTCAACATCCTCCAGAGCATCATCTGCGTCCTGTTGAACAGCTTCTTCAGCCGCATCCTCAACGTCAAAGAAAGGGCGATGATTTGCTTCTTCATGTGCGTTGTGGACGTGACCAGCGAGCTCGAGTGGATCACCTTCTAGTCTTACCAGTGCTTCGTCTAGGTTGGGAACTCGTTCTTCTATTTCGACTTCGGCGAACAGCCAGTCCCAGAAAATGCCGAAATAAGTTCGTTGCACTCGAGGGTGAATCGGGGTTGCCGTAGACTCCTGGGCGTCTTGGTGAACCTCGTTGATGGTAGGTACTGCTGCTGTGGTAGCGGCAGCTACAGCTTCTCTCTCTTCTGTGCTAGGAGCAAATATTGAATGCATATTTTCGTCCATCTCAGGCTGCCGAGCTTGTGGTTGAATATTTTCATTGGCAGGACGATCGTCGGCGATGATGGTTGGCTCGTTAGGAGCGGAGTCGTCAGTATTTGCGGGATCAGCTTGATGGTCTGCTTCATTATGAAGACCACTCGAGTTAGGAGAGTCGTTATCTGAACTCGTAACATCCGCAACTTGCTGCCAACTACTGCTGCTACTACTGGACTCTGTAGAGTTGACGATCGTCTCGCCTTGATCCATAGTGTCTACAGGGAATATCGCTACCTCCAAGTCGGTGGCTGCTGGTTGAGGTTGATCTGCCGCTTCCTCTGCGTCCAGGTCTGGTTGTTGAGGTACAATGAGTTCTGCGTCTTCCACTTCATCTGCTTCTTCTTCCGCAGGCTGTTGCTGTAACGCGACTTGAGGCAAGACACCCGCTTGTGCTATGTTTGGCTGCTGCTGTACAACCCATTCTCGGATGAGGAAGATAAGTATGAAGGCTACTACCACGGCTAACGTGATTATCTGTCCCTCCAGGACGTCTGTGACGAACTTATTGAGAGCAGGATTTGGCGTGAGATTGCGGAAGAAGGCTAGACCCGACAGCAGCGAGTCATCATGCTGTACAGGTCGACCAATCACAGTATCGTTCTTCTGGAGATTCCCGGTATCGCTATTGTTGAAGACGTGCTCGCCCAGTGTCATGATATTCGATATCAACCTTAGACGAGATTGCAGTCGCTCAAAAGAGAAAAGCATTGTTGGTGAAGCATCTTGTGGTACGAGAGATGTAGGCATGCTAATGGCTGTAGAACTCACGGTAGCTAAGTCAGCCTCAATGTCTACTCGGCTTGCATTGAAATCTTGTGCCCATCCACCATCAGCAATCCAGAACAATCCCCAGAAGACCTGTCTCATGCTCCAAGGCACCCAGAAAGCCCAGACTGAGGTCACAAGTAGACCTCTACAGATCTTGACTAGCTCGCGATAGACATGTACAGCCGCCTGCCGTATGAATAATGGGGCAGGTAGCTTCTCTGGCATATCCGGGCTGTAGAACTTTGTGAATCTGAATGGAGTCTTGCACAACTCGCAGTGCTTTTTCTGTGAATGAGATAACCATTCCTTTAGGCAGTCCTGATGGACATATTTGATGGAGCCTGAGCATTTACAAGGATGATACAAAGGATCTTCTCCGCTGCCCTCTGACCGACATATTCTACAAAGATCGTGCTCCTCAATTCGCTCATCTTCAACATTCATCCCTGCTGAGCCAGTGAGATCCATCGTCGTGTCGTCATGTGTTGGGAGAAGCGATTCGAGATGCGCTGATGAGTCCATGATGGCGGCCTCGCATAGCAGATTCCAGCGCGATGGCGATTTGAGGTGGTCGTATGACCCTTATCAGTAGTGCATAAGCATGAGAGAAGGGAAGTGGCGTCGAATCGGAGTTCGCTCTAGGGAAGGGCGATGAGGGCGAGGCGGTTCTGATGTGGGTGAAGTCCAGCCAAATTCTGGACCAGCCAGTGTGTCGATGTTTCTTTGTTGTGTTTGTGTTTGGCAAGAGCGTGTCGATCTCAAAAGCAGATCGACGTCACAGGTGTTTCAGATTTGATGCCAAGACTATATAGTTCTTGTTATTGAAAGGTCACACTCTTCTGCCTTGAAACTATCGACATGCTCCCAAGCGCATCATGGCAACATAGCAAAAGAAATATAATCATATCACACCTGAAGTACTGAAATCATGTCCACTACATAGGCAAATCAACATCGTCGAAGTCACGCTCGCGAGCATACTGCACATCCTGACTGTCGAGGCTCGACAAGATACCAAAAGCAATGGCCAAAGCTGGACGAAGAAGAGGTGGTCTCTTCAGTATATTCACAAGGTATGTCAGCATGCTGATGCAACTAGACCCATGTCATGCTCACCTACCTCTACCAGACTTCTCTTCTGGTATTTATTGGTTACAGTTATCTTTCGCTGCCCTAGCTCCACAAGCCTATTGAACGACGACCACCCTCAAGTATGCCGGCCATACCTCCAAGCAAGATCGATCGTTGAGCCGCAAATACGGCCATATCTTGAGCCAGTATACAACTCCTATGCAGCTCCCTATGTCGAGATCGTCCGTCCTTATACCTCCAAGGCATACGCAAGCGTCTACGTTCCAGCATCGAATATCATCACGAACATATACATCAGACACGTAGATCCTCTGGTCCATCAAGCGCGAATCCAGGGACAAAATGCCTGGCAGGCAACGTTCCAACCACAAATATCCCAGCTTTATGCACGAGGACAAAAGCAGTATCAACAACGCTTGGAGCCTACTGTACTTGAGCTCACCAAGCTCTACAGGCCATGGTGGAAATGGACGAAGAAGACGGTCTCCCGAGAATATCATGCGATCGTTATTCCTGCATATAAGAAGTCTCTGCCGTATTTTCATGCCAGTATCTCTCAAGCCCGTCACTACACGCTTAGCTATGTTATACCAACAGCACAACGAGGAGTCAGCACCACGTTGATGTTCGTCCAACGACATCTTTGGCCGACGATACGTATTGCCTGGGGTCAGCACGTCCAACCGCAAATTTTCAAGATCCAAGCCAAGATTGCAAGTTACGCGGATGGCAAGAAGATGGAGGCAACTGCAGCTGATATTGACGATACTGTGACACTATCTGAGCACTCTTCGCAAGGGTTTATCGCATCCCTTTCAAGCTCAGCATCCTCGATCATGTCTTCACTTTCGCCCACTTTGATCGCAAGCTCGTCTGAGGTCGTTAGCACCACAAGTTCCAGTAGTATCGCTTCCGTAGATACTGGAGTTGTCTCTCCAATGGTGTCATTGGCATCAGGACTCTCAATCACTGAAAGGCCAGCAACGACCACTATGGTCGCGACTACGACTACAATTCCCGAGCCTGCACGAGAGCGAAGTCCCACAGATGATATTCGGAAATGGGAGCTCAAATTCACCCGAGCTGCTGAACAAGGCTCGCGTGATCTCGAAAACCGTATTGCTGATATCATATCTCGACAGATAGAAGGTCAAGCCAAGGGCGTTGGCCACGCATTGCTAACGAGATTGGAAGTCCAGGCAGATGACGCACTAGCGAATGTCAGAACGTCAATCATCGACGCCGTACAGGTACTTCCCGAGGACAGCTCGGATGACCACAAGGCAGACGCATTGCACAATATCCTTGAAACTTTGCGTGCGTCTGGAAAGAACCTGAAAGACAGAGCACAGCAAGTCAGAGAGTGGAAAGCTCAACACGATATGGACATAGATTCAATGATCGATGCTGCGACAACATCCACATTGAGTGTCTTGGATGGCATCCGAGACCTCGGTCTTCAGAAGATCGGCATGCAATGGGCTGAAATGGAGGATATCTCTTATGATCACTGGACAGAGTATCACCAGCTCAAGCAGAAGTTTGATGTCCTCCGCTCTGATGTCGTAGCTGTTGCGTCACGACACGATCGACTAGACATCGCGAAGAAGGAAGCAAATGCTGTACAGGATGCAGCCATGACTATCGCTGAGAATACTGCAAAAGAGCTTGCAAGGTTGAAGGATGTCGCCAAATGGAAGATTGAAGCGCATGATCAGAGCGAGGACTTCAGCACACGATATGCTACCGTTGCTGCAGCAAAAGAGCTTGGGCAGAAGATTGCAGGTATCTTTGGTGGAGAAAGTGATGAAGCGAAGTCATCTGCACAACAAGTCAGCACAGCGAGTTCGCTCGCGGAGCCAATCAGCTTGTCAGTGACGGAAGCGATCGCCCACGCTAGCGAAGCTGTTGGACAAAGTGCTCCAGACATCGGCACACCTATAAGCGAGGCATCAGAATCTGTTACTTCCGCCATTAACCAAGCTACCGATTCGGTGGCATCTATTTTTGAGAGGGCGGAGGACAGTCTGCTGAGCGTTGTCGACAGCGAGGATGCGTCAATGTCCACCATGTCTACTGTACAAGACATTCACAGCACCTCCTCACCAGAAACTCTTGCTGCCGCATCTGAGACAATCCCAATACCTCAACCAGTCACGGAGGACGTGACCATCATTGGCGAACCAATACAGACACCTTCCAGTCCCGCTACGAGCGAAGTGGCACAAGAAGATGATGAACAAATCCCAGTTGATGTCAGGCAAGACCTCTCATCCTCCATTGCACCAACAGCACTTGACACAGTCGCGTCAATCGCGTCAGAATATGGACACGGTGTCAGTGGCACTGTACTGCCTTCCATGAGCGGAGGCGTCGTCGATGGTGCATATCAGGCTTCTGCAAGCTTACAGAGTAAGTTCAGTGAAGCAGGAGAAGGTTATGCTGAGATGACGAATAGCTTGGCTAGCGCTGTGAAGACGAGTGCTAAGGCGGCACTTCCAACAATGGCACAGTAGCTGTGGGCTGGTGACATACAGTAAGAGCTATGATGTAGGATCGATGTTAAATAATGACTTTAAGTTTCTCACAATATAGAACTTTCAGCTGGACAGGCCTTTCGCTTCACTATGCCATTTGACCATTCGTCTTGATCTGGTACTCAGGATATGAGGTGTCTTCGAAAGTAATCCTCCATCGGCCCCAATCTTGAACGCATCTCTTACACACAGTGAAGCCTTACCATGCAAATCGTACCAACTTACAACAGACAAGCAAGCACCCCTCTTCCATCTCACTGAAACAGAATCGAGGAATAAGAGGCACTGAAGCAAGATGAAGAGGAGAAAAGTGACTGAATGAGTCTGACGTTGGGCATATTGACCGTAGAAAGGTAGTGCAAGATACGAAACCCGTCCTTGAAGCATTTTGCACGATAGTTCGTGGACTAGCAATGCGACAAAGGCTGGAGTGTGAAGTGTACTCACGCCGTCCACCCTGTTCTTCTCTTCTAGCTAGGAGGGCCGTGGTGACGGGTCGTGTGCGATATCTCTGTGGACTATTATGGTGATGGAGATGCCCTTCCCGGGGCGGTGATACTGCAAGCTTCGGTGTCATAGGTAAGATGTAGTATATGATTATTCCGATAATGGCGTTGGGTACAGCTCAGCTTGAGCTTCGTGGTTAGGTAGGACAACATTGGTTCGTCTAAGTCTGCCGCCCCACCTTTCTTCGCATTAAGCGACAACACCGTCCTTGAATTCAGACATTGGTTGCAAAACTAGTGCTAGTGCAACCAAGCCTACAAGCTACATCTCCTGTACCCCATCTCGTTACTGCATTTCGAACCTACCTCACACTACGCTCGACATCCTGCTCTTGATTGGAAGAGAACGAAGATGTAGTTCACTTTTGTCATAACTTCTTCTGTTTGATTGTGATATTTTTCCATTGTGTCTGTCGTGTAGGAGGTTAAAATGATTATCTTAAGGCGATGTCGAGACGGCGTTATATATATGCTTGAACATGAGAGAGTATGTATTATTGCACCGACATGGAGATTGAGCGATGCCTGTGATTAGCTGAGGGTGAGAGTGAGGTAGAGAGCGAAGCTAAAGCATAGAGGAGATGAAGCTGGATGATGCTAGCTATGTCTCCCAAATATACAAGATAGAAGATAAGCATGTGGTGTGTTATTGTCGAGACCAAATACGCAGGACAGACAGGACCAGTAAGGCACCTTGCGGTAATGGCGGAAGATGACAAGGTTACCGGTACTCGTGCATGACATGTTATTGTCTGGTAAGAGCACTCGGTCTTTTCTTACGTTACCAAGACTCAAGGTCTCAAAGGTTGTCATCGTGCGATATTAGAATGGGATTTCTCTGGAAGCACGAAAACACACCCTAGCAATCTCCATAACTTTTCTCCCGCTGAGTTAAGATTTCCACTCTTGAAACAGTTCAAATGCCAAGCCTTTGGAATGGATGAAAATCGTGACTAGTATAGCTTGAGCATCATCAACGGGTTCGGACCAGTCACGAAACATAACGCTCGTATAATTACAGATGTGCAGCGCCTGTTGGTGCCGCTATTCCACCTGATAAAAGTAAAGGAGAGAAGAGCAGTTCCAGGCATTGTTCTTCTTACAAACGAGGCTGGATAGCACCAGAGAAGCAGAAGTACTTCTGCAAGGGCCCTGCACAAAGGACTTCCGAGCTCCACAGGAGTACAACAAGCATATCGGGGAGGTACACCCAAACGAAAAAGTATATTGAGAGCTCTGCGGCACTGCTCTAGTGGAGGAAGAGTCAGGGACTAAACTACGATGAATTCGAGATAGAAGGGGCGTATTATACAGGCCGCAAAAAGTCCTGTTGCAGTAGTCTTTGCATCAGAAGATGGCCGGACCACGAACGTATTGGGCATGACACAGCTCCTCGAAAGTCTCAAAGAAGGCGCGATTGAGAACGTAACATTTTACCTTTGAAAGCACGACCACTTCTTTGTCATCACAGCACAGCTAAATGTTTGCTGGATCTCATCGCAGATGTCCAGCGGGACATCGTTGACTGGGTTGTGACTGGCGTGCAAGAAACCCTCAACAAGTTCGTGGACCCATTGTCTTAACGCCATAAAGAAAGAGCGCGTCACACTCAGCTGCTTGAAAAGGAAAAGATCTGTGAGCTGGAGTTCACAATTAGGGGCTTTTGCGTCAGGTAGCACAAGCGATTACAGCGTCTGTTTTGCCTAGAAGCGAAAGAGATGTATTGTTGGCGAGATGAGTGCTTAGAGCTATGCGAAGCTATACGCAGAGTTAGACGAGATGGACATGACGTAAGAGTATAGTAGAGTAGGAAGTGTCAGGCATAGTCTAAAATATTGTGGTTATTGGTTTTCGATAAGTTGACTAAGCTGTCGAAGTTAGCGTCAGACTTTGCAGATTTAGAAATGCTAGTAGAAGATTAAGATTCTGTTGTAGTAATTTGGGTCGTATTCCAATTGAGCTACAGTAGCCCGTATACGACGTTGAGTCGCTCTGAAATCATATGCGACCATACCAGCTCATAGTGTTGAAGTGAGGGGATTGGATGGTTTGTGTTGTTGCGTTGAGTACTATCGTGTCGTGTCGTGCTGATCAGTCCACGAAATAACCTAAGAAGGTGAAACACTGGCGGCAAACCTTCGAGTATTGAATTTTCATCCAACACTCTTGCGCATCGGTTGCTAGAAAGTCTAGGCCATAACCAGATGGTCGAGTATTTCCACCATCTCGCTAAGCAAGAACAGTTTGATGTCGGCGGATCTAGCTTGAACGTCGACTAAGCGCTCATAGCCGACTTTAGCCGCGCAGCCTCTGTAAGGACAGGCGAGACAAGATCCGCACGCCATCATACCCATCAAACCCCCTGCGCTCCAGAGGAGGTGCGTGCCAGACACGTTCATACACGTTCGTTCATGAGCACGTTCAGCACACGCGATGATCATGATGCCAGGTAGTTCACGCGGTGAAACACACAAGGATGTCGAGGCGAGATATTCTGCTTCAAGGATATGACCAAGGGGCGTTCATCTTGCTTGTGAGTAATCACCACCCTGAGGACGATGATAATCATGAATGCTGTCATGGAGATAATCCGTCACAAAGTACCTCGTAATGCATAATGATTGACAAGAGGTTCAGGGCAGGTTATGCTAAAGCACAATAATGGAAGCCAGCACATAGCTGTTGCGTCATCCTTACCACGGAAGTTACCGTTTCTCAAAGGTCGTGCTAGTCTTCGAGTCTTCGTAAAGCTCGGTCTTCAGTACGAGAGCGAATCAGATGGAGGTGTCGTACACACGTGACACGCGAGATGATCAACAAGATAGTGATACTGCCACTGTCTCTGTCGTTGTTGGTCGTGGTATGGCATGGGCGAGATGCGTTGTCGAACAGCCAGCCCAGCCCAGGAGACTCATGGCTTTGCGCTTCACCTGATCACAGCACGAGTGTCCTGTTTCAGAGAGTACCGTATTAGCTGCGAACTCAGAAAGAGGAGAGGAGAAAAATAAGGCTTTATTGATGGCCCGAGCGTTCATGCAAGCTGAAACACAAAAATAGGAAGGAGCGGCTCGATTAAACGGGCGGGTGTTCCTTGGCACGAGCAGGGATTGGTGCAGAAGATTTATTGATCAGCAATCAGCGTTGCAAGCTCCTCTCCGCCCAACACGAGACAGCTCATGGCGGGAGCGTGGTTTGCAAGAGGTTTACGTGGCAAAGCGTGTTGAGTGCGTGTTGAGAACGTGTGCTGATCACGTCGATGATCATCTTTCTTTTGACCTCGTTCGTGCTCGAGTACAGCTGCTAACGGACAAATGTGTCCGTGAAAGGATTTCGAAGAAAGAACATATTATTGTTGTACGTCTGTATGTGCCGGCTCTATGGCCGTCGGGTTGTCGGGGGGGAACCTACAAGGTTGGCTGTCGAGAAATTCCGTGCACAATGTGGAGGTGGAATTGCAACAGTATTCGTTGAACCTTCTACTTCTTCAGTATTGAAACAGATCGAATAATAACAATATCAAGGCGTATCGTTCTTGGGGCGAAGGAGGAGTACCTCAATACATGCAGGCAGAATCTGCCCCGTTTGCATATTGAATATGAGGTAAGCGATTTTGCTCCGAGTTTGTGCCACAGGAACAGTCTTTGTCGCGGATTAGTTATTGCGCGAAAGTTACATGACACTATTGACGCCAGTAGAGGCTGAAACAAGATGGCTGGCTGGCTGGACCAACAACCAAAGCGAATTGGTGACGAACTTTGGTGACGCGAGAAATGCAACCGGGGCGCCCGTTTGAACTCCACTTTTATAGCTGTTTCAGATTTATCATTTTTCCAGATTATGACTCGCTCTCGTCTTTGTTTCATGGTGGTGGCTGAATGTCACCATGAGAAACAACAATAACAACAACGTTCTGTGTTACAGCTTTCGATCACGAGAACAGTCGAGCAACACAGCAACAATTGATCTCAAAAGGCTATTGAGCGCGAGAAGTACAGCAGTACAGTGACGTGCTTTGCTGCAAGGGCACCAACCAATGGTAAGTATAGGCTTCATCCGGCGGGTTACGGGTGGAGCTGCTCATGACTGCAGGTCATTCTGATTATGCATGTGCCGTCACGCCTTCGCCCTGCCACTATTGAAAGCAAATGCACGATGGCGGGGTTCAGAAGTATTAAGCGCACATTCGGTACAGCCGGTGAGGGCACAAAGGCAGCCACAATGAGGTGTTGGCAGCAGGTTTCAGAGTCAGAGGGAGAGTAAGCTAAAGCCGTCCGAGCAGCGGCTTGACATCTGTTTCAGACCCCAGCCCACGATTGGCTGTGGGCTTTTTGCATCAAGTCATAATATTGATTTTGGTGCTGCCTCTTCTAGCCTGAACTCAACACACTCCGACCTGCCTCCCTCGACTCCGGCTTTGTGACTTGAACTTGATAAACTCGGCACCTGCCCTGACCATCATCTTGGCCTAGATCAGTCTATCCTGTCCCTCTCTGTTGTACAAACACTCTGACCCTGCTCCGTCTTTCTTTGCCTGCCCATTTGGTGCCATTAGTGATCATCACCAACACATATCAGCACCCTCGTTCTTTTTCTGGTGATCCAGTCGAAGAGTACAATTACACGTCACTTTCCTTCTGTTCTAGGAGTTCGACCTCAATAGTTCCACAGACAGCAAACCCTGCAACATTCGTCTCTAACAAACAACCAACCACCCTCAAACACTGCGAAGTCTGGTCGCGCAGTATAACAGCCACGTATCTCGGCTGCATATCTCCATTCAGCACCTTACCATATACACGACGTGTTTCAGGTTTCATTCCTTAGCCAACCAGCATTCATACTCCACAGCAGAGTCCCAGTGTTTCAGCAGCACGAGCTTCGTATCTGCAAGCCTCGTGTTTCACCTAGGTTCCAGTGGAACGCGCTTCGTATTATCCCAACTACGAAGCGTTTCATACCGGACCAGTCATTCTATTCATTGCCAATCCGTCATCAATACCAGAGCTGTCGATACCGGAAAAACTGGCTCACAATAACTTGATGAGCAGGCAATCCATGCAGAAAAAGTTATCTATTCAACGTCCTCCGTCTTCATCGTTAAACAATACCTTGTAATCTTCCTCCTCCGCAAACAAGGCGACGATCAAGGAAGATTTCTCTCTCTTATTCTTACTGAAACATGACAGCGGCAGTGCTGTCATATCAGTCCACTTCATTATTCCCCATGTCTCTCTTCAGTAACAACGACAAAACAGAAGGCTACTACCAGTCGACATCTCTTCCACAACCAGCTGAGCAACATGCTGTGCCTCACTCCTATGTTGAGCAGAGACAGCTTCCGGACTACCGAATACCCAACACCGCTTCTCGGGTTGACGGGCAATTTCTGCATCCCAGAAATTCTCTACCACCACTTCAACCAACCAGCAACTACTCCTCAAACTACTCCTCGCCAACAGTCCTAGCTCCACCATCATCTCATCAAAGACATCATTATGGTCCAATCAGCAATTCGTCGCTTCAAACATCACCAAACAACCTGGTCTACTTGGAGCATGGTCCTGGTAGTGCTTACACAAATACACAATACACTGGCACACCATATTCGCTAGCAGGTAGGTTTGTCACTTTTCAGCATATGTACCATTATCCTCATAGTGTGTTCCTGTTGACCAAGCTCTTCGACTGACTCACTCCAGGATCACCAGATCATGTTAGCTCAAATCAGATAATGAGAGCTCCATCGTATCACCAGGCATCACCTACCTCGACACTACCTTCACCTTACAGTGCCGGAGGAAGATCATTTTATGGTTACACCTCATACAACCACACTCTTCAACAACAACAACCAAATTACGTACATTCGGCAGGAGCTGGCCAGTACACCGATGGACGAGCAAGCATTTCGATTCCACAGCCCACTAGTGCGACGACAGCCTATACTCGCTACAGCCAGCCGCCAACACCACAATCGGCTCGCGAACAATCGAACATGTACTTACAGGGATGTGGTACCACAGCCCAAGTTACGACACCTCGACGAGCGCCAATCCCATCTTACCAAAGCATGTCCAGCAGCACATCAAAAGCCAGTCCACCTTCTGGCCACTCCCACAGCACCGGCGCTGCACCAGGGCCAATCCCGGCAACAACGCCAGTCATCGCCAAAGACATAGACGGTGTCAAATGGATCAAATTTATGTATTCCAAAGACAAGCACAAGCGCGAGTATGAGATCCGCTGCGATACCGAATCGGTCGAGATCAAGTCGTTGTCGCCAACTTTCAAAGAGGCGAATCTGGTATACCCACGGGCCAAAAAGCTCGACGAGTACACAGGCAACCGATGGAAGTATGAATCGGAATGCAACCAAATCGGCTGGGCGCTCACGCATCTCAACCCAGAATTGCGTGAGAATCGGGGTGCCACACAGCGTGCTGTGGACAGCTGGAGGAACACTTGCAAGGATTTGAAGATGCGGAGCAGGCGGGTGAAGAGGCAGAGCAAGGCGATAACGAGGGCGAAGGCACAACAGCAGATGCAGGCAAGCCAGCACGGTGTCAATGCGCAAAGAGATTCTCAGCCGCTGGCTGTGCAGAGACCGCTACCCGAAACTCTTTCGAGTAGCACTCATGAGCACAAATTGCCTGCATCTAGTGTAGATGGTAAGTCAGCATCGTCTGTTGAAACACATATGAAAGTTGTCTAAAACTACGAATGAAAATGTGGCTAACTCGGAGGAATTTCAGAAACAGTTGCGCAAACGTCAACGCCACTTCCCACTTTACTACCTCCTCCAAACTCCATCCTCACGAGTCCTATTGAATCACGATATACAGCACAAGGATATCATCCACAAAGAAATGAATATGAAGCATACTATTCCGGACAGAGCTATGGGCAGCATCCACACGGAAGCACAACTTACAGCATGATGCCACCACCACCGCAGGCCGGTGGATCTCTATACGGCAGGGAAGAGACGGGATACGCTGGAAGACCTCAGTGAGGAGAATGCCTGGCAGGATGACAGTGTAATACTCATGGCACTGGTCAGCTTGCTCGTCGAGTCTGCTATAGACAGTGGATCGGCTTCAGCTTCTAGAGTACGTGTCTAGTCGATATCTTGGTTTCGAGCACAATCTGGTCAGGGCATAGATTACTGGTGGCAGCTACATGACAGGGTCATGCACTTGCCAGCAACGCCGCGAGACGGTAAGCTTACTGCCAACACAAGAAAAGGGCCTTTGAACAAGGCATGGGTGTCTGCACAACGAGAAGCTGTGCTGGCCACGTAGTACCAGCAGCAAGGCACGTGGGGTGCTACACAGTTAAAAGCTATATTGCTACGTACGTGCATATGATACCCTTAATACTTCACTAGTATACAAAATGAAAATGAATGATTTAAAACATGAACCACTTCACACCACGACTAACAGATGCCCCAAATCGATTGTTCCATCCTACAGTCTTCCAGCGAGATGGACAACTAATGACGATGTCTGTGCGAGGTCAAAGTGAAAAACGGCATCCGCCGTCTTCGTAGTCACAAGGTCACTCCAGATCATTCGCCTCGACATCACATCATGTACGACCCAGACTGGGGCCAAACTCCTCATCTCCACGTGTGACCAGTAACAAACGATCATGCCTTGGAGAGTCTGTGTGACCATGTGGTTTGGTTTTGCTGGCATTGCATGAGAGGGACTACTATGAAATCTCTTCGTGAATTACTCTTTCTGATTCCTTTCTGTTTTTACTGCAGACTTCATAGCATACTGATCCTGAGGCTGAGCCTAGTATTCAAGACGATACTTGGCTGATAGAAGGAGGATACACAGTAAGCCAGTTCACCTCTTGTTTGCCGTGCCAATTTGGAAAGACAAAGTACTAATACAGTATCTGCAGGATTTCCAACACGATCACCAACGAAAGCATCCACTTCCACAACGACACATTTCACTTCTTCCATTATACACACCGAAAAGGTACATGATCCCACTCCAATAGTTGTCCCCAAGCCGAGTTTCCGACTGATAAAACGAAACAGACAACACAATGCCCATCGAAAGACCTCAGACACCGAGGCCTAAACCTCCACCTGTTCAACCAATGACACCAATTGTCCCTCCCAAGCCAAAACCTAAGCCAAGTAAATGAGACTGGAGGGAAGCGAAGATATCGCGATTGTGAGGATGTGATGGGATGTGGCTTGGAAACGTTGTGACAGCAGGATGAATGAGGCAGAGGGATATTGGTGCGGTGATTCTTCATCTAATTGTATAGTATAATGACACGACATGCAAGATGAGCTTTTCTCGAGGCTTCCGATCAAACCTCAAACGTGGACCCTTTGTTTCAGATATTGTCGGACCGACCCCAAAATCTTTTTGTATCTCGGTCTTCAATTCAGTAGACTCATCCTGCGTCAAAACATGAATGCGTGCTTGTAAAGTCCCTCGATCTATTTCTGCCTTATACAACTTCACAACACGGCATTCAAACACTCGCAGCATCTCATTCCATCATCTCCCACATAGCTCTAACCCTCCCCAAGTCATAAACCCCCATTATATTGGCAAACTATCCCAATCCCACTACCACAACATATCGCCCAGCATGGCCAGCAACGGCAATTCTCAACATCACACACTCGAAGACCTCACACAGACACTCTCCAAGTTTCGCATCACCGAGGTGCCTCAATTCCCAAACGCATACCCCGCCCTCAACCCAGTCGACATTTATCGCGCACACATCACAGAGCTAGTGGCACCAATCACAGGAGCAGATCCAGAAGTCATTTATCAAGCTATCCAATGGACGCAGACACTGGATAAGGGTGATTTGGTACTGCCTGTACCGGCATTGAGGTTGAAAGGAAAGAAGCCTGATGAGACTGCGAAGAAGATTGTCGAGGATGTATGTATGATATCTAAGCCAACATACTGGCGAAGCTGGGAAGACTCGAGTGGCAATGGGCTATTGACTGACGATATTCAATATAGTTCCCAGAATCACCACTCGTAGCAAAACCCACCTTCGCAGCAACCTTTGTCCAGTTCTTCTTCAAGCCCGTACCTCTCACCAGCCTCGTAATTCCCAGCATCCTCCGAACAGGTCAGAACTATGGTTTCAATCCCAACTTTGGCCTCCGCGACCCTTCAGACCCAAAAAGCGGTGCTAAAAAGATGATTGTCGAGTTTTCATCACCAAATATCGCCAAACCCTTCCACGCCGGGCATTTGCGGAGTACAATCATTGGTGGGTTCTTGGCAAACTTGTATGAGAAAGCAGGATGGGATGTGACCAGAATGAACTATCTGGGCGATTGGGGGAAACAATATGGTATCTTGGCCATTGGATTCGACAAGTTCGGAAATGAGGAAGAATTGGTGAAGAATCCGATTGCGCATTTGTATGATGTGTATGTCAAGATTAGTGCGATTGTGAAACCAGAACAGGACAAAATCAAGGAATACAGGACGAAGATACGAGAGATGACAGTACGTTGAGCAACTATAGATAGTAGTAGCAGAAGGAGATCCCGATCCCTCTAACACACTGCAGGTCAAAGGTGAAGACACCTCCGCACTCCAAACCGAATTCGACGCCTACAACGACACAACCACCGACGAAGAAGCGCGCCGCTACTTCAAACGCATGGTCGACGGTGACCCCGCCGCCCTGGCCGTCTGGAAACGCTTCCGCGACCTATCCATCGACAAGATGGAAAAAACCTACGCCCGCCTCAACATCCACTACGACGACTACTCGGGCGAATCCCAAGTCAAAGAATCCTCCATGGACGCCGCCGCAAAAATCATGGCCGAAAAGGGCGTTTCCGCCATCGACGAAGGCGCCGTCGTCGTCGACTTGACCCCTCATAGCAAGAAACTCGGCAAAGCTACCGTTGTTAAGAAAGATGGGACGTCACTGTATCTCACCCGGGATATAGGCGCTGCGGCAGAACGCTTCGACAAGTACAATTTCGACAAGATGATTTACGTCGTCGCCTCCCAACAGGACCTACACCTACAACAGCTCTTCAAAATCGAGGAACTAATGGGCCGTAGCGACATTTCCTCTCGCTGCCAACACATCAACTTCGGCATGGTCTCCGGCATGTCCACACGCAAAGGCACCGCCAAATTCCTCGACGACATCCTGCGCGACGTCGGCGACAAAATGCACGAAGTCATGAAATCCAACGAAGCAAAATACGAACAAGTCGAAGATCCGGAGAAAACCGCAGACACCCTCGGCATCTCCGCCGTCATGGTGCAAGACATGTCCGGCAAGCGCATCAATGGATACGACTTTGATATGGATCGCATGACGAGTTTCGAGGGCGATACTGGGCCGTATTTGCAGTATGCGCATGCGAGACTTTGTAGTATCGTCCGCCGTGCCAACGTCAATGTGTCACAGCTTGTGGACATTGATCTTAGTGATCTGCACGACAGCACGCATGCGGTTAATTTGATCAGGACGTTGGCGCAGTGGCCGGATGTCTTTGTCAAGACGCTGAAGACGCAGGAACCAGTCACGGTGTTGACGTATTTGTTTAAGATGACGCATGTGTTGAGTAGTAGTTATGATCATTTGCAGGTTGTGAGTAGGGAGACGGGCGTAAATGAGGCGAGGTTGGCGTTGTATGAGGCTGCGAGGACGGTGTTGGGGACGGGGATGAGGTTGCTTGGATTGAGTCCTGTGGAGAGGATGTGAGGGGGAGGTGGGTGGGTGGCTCATATGAGAGAGGGAAGGTGGGTGGGCAGGTCATTCGTGCCGGCCTCATTTCGAAACATGGATTAAAGAGCAGATTGGTGCCCAAATGCAGCGACTATGAGGTTTCTTTGCGATGTTTTTTGTCGCATCTTCCGCCGAGCATTGTTGCTAGCGCTAACATACACATGGCCACAATAACCACGATGTACAGATCTATTCAATTGCATTGAGCCAGTCAAGCCTAACGAATGAAAAAAGCTCTTAAGATATGCCAACCGCATTACCTTTGATTCGAATGAACCTGACTCCGAGGACCTCCCTACCTACCTAACTACCTACCTACCTACCTCATATCCTTCTCATTTCTATTCCCACGCGCATTCCCTTCTTGATCTCAATCTTCCCATCATTCCTTCTTTCAGCTGAAATACTCCTTAGAGAAGTCACCCTCGAATTGCTTTTTTTCTTTGAGCATTCTCACTCCTTATCCTTCTTCTTCTTCTTCTTCTTCTTCTTCTTCTTCTTCTTCTTCTTCTTCTTCTTCTTCTTCTTCTTCTTCTTCTTCTTCTTCTTCTTCTTCTTCTTCTTCTTCTTC
>Ga0160429_1000696_pt1 | contig 23770 bp, 24 predicted proteins | sample SolpanmetagenomR_FD_108199 | JGI IMG/M metagenome (GOLD analysis project Ga0160429, IMG submission 108199) | Solar panel surface microbial communities from Lawrence Berkeley National Laboratory, California, USA - R | ecosystem: Engineered > Built environment > Solar panel > Unclassified ...
AACCTGCCGCGCGGCATAATCGACGATAGGAAGGGGTGCGGGATATAATATATAAGGCGTGTTAGTGGTGTAAATGACTTGATATAATTTTTGTTGTCGAAGTCCTTGGGTGCTAAGGAAGTTGAAAGAAAATTAATAACTAAGCCTTAACGTGTAAACTAAATGAACCTGAATTTATCTGAAGAACATCCTAAATTTAGTATAATTATATTGACCGTTATTGCGCGGGGGAGAGGCGAATGACTAAGCCTGCTAGTAGACGTCGCTTAATGCGTAGTACGTGGGCATAAAGAAACTTCTGCGGACGTATAGCGCTTTTCTTTATATAGAGCATGCGCAGGACAAGTTCTGGCTAAGACTAGGACCTGAAATGCTACTAGTTAGGGGCTGTTTAGGCGTCCTTTAGGCGCTAATTAGCAGTGTTTTAACTGAATGAGGTGGAGTAGGTACTGAGCCGGAGGTCTCTCCTAAATTTTCAGGACCCTGAAGTTGCAGATGTAATAGAGAAGGTATAACATGTACTATCCGGGACGTATAGGGAATAACATTATCGTTAGACGACGAAGGGACCGCAAGGCTTAAAGCTAAAGGAGGAGGGTGCAACGTCGGTTCTATAGAGGCTATATACTACAACATCCGCTGTATGCAAGTTATGTTACTAGATTAGTAGCGGCGAATACCATGTGAATTCTTAAACGTTTTAGTATAAAACCTGCATATGAACCTGCCACGCGGTATAATCGACGATAGGAAGGGGTGCGGGATATAATATATAAGGCGTATTAGTGGTGTAAATGACTTGATATAATTTTTATTATCGAAGTCCTTTAGTGCCAAGGAAGTTGAAAGAAAATTAATAACTAAGCCTTAACGTGTAAACTAAATGAACCTAAATTCATCTAAAGAACATCCTGAATTTAGTATAATTATGTTAACCGTTATTGCGCGGGGGAGAGGCGAATAACTAAGCCTACTAGCAGACGTAGCTTAATACGTAGTACGTGGGCATAAAGAAACTTCTACGGACGTATAGCGCTTTTCTTTATATAGAGCATGCGCAGGACAAGTTCTAGCTAAGACTAGGACCTGAAATGCTACTAGTTAGGGGCTATTTAGGCGTCCTTTAGGCGCTGATTAGCAGTGTTTTAACTAAATGAGGTGGAGTAGGTACTGAGCCGGAGGTCACTCCTACATTTTCAGGACCCTAAAGTTGCAGATGTAGATACCTTTTAATGTTATTTATCTTCTTTTATTTTATGTCTGCCTTGCCTACCTTCGCTCTAGCACGCACTAAGTTACTCGTGTTTTTTCGATAGTCTAGGCTTATTCTATCTCTTTATAAATTAAGCTTTCTTAGATAATCTAACCAATACCTATTAATTTTCTATCTTTAAGTGATTATAATATACGCTCTAGTACTACCTTTATTCTATCTTTTTAGTATCGAGCGTAAATAAGATTTCAGTTTTATTATAAGAGTTAATCGAAAAGCGTAAAGTAAGGATTACTAACTACTCGTTACGTTACATGTGATAAGGAATAGGTAATATAAATACAAACAGCACATAGAGCTAGAGGTATGTGATAATAGATTGCATAGAGTCTTTGCAAAGCTTTACGATAAGAACACTACCTCCAGTTCAAGTGCCTTGAGTGGATAACAATAGACGTCTTCCACAACACAGCAGCCTTAGAAAGAGTCTTCCTCGCACTGCCACGAACCCGCCTTTGTGTAGTTCCCTGGCCCAACATGCACATTCCTCGCCGGATATTTGCAATGCTTCCTGCAAAATTCGACGCCCATGCTTGGGTCGTCATTGACGTACTTTGTCCCACGCAGAGTCTCGGGAGCTTTTCCCTCCTCCACCCACGCCACAATGCGCATGAGGACGTTATCCTCTACGTCCATCGTCGACACGGCATTACCAGCCTGGCCAAAGTTCCACGCACCCGGCCCGCCACTACAACGACCCATACCGCTGATTCTGAAGAAACGGTAGAAGTCGTCGAGCTCGGAGGACGTTAGACTCATAGCCTCCGAGACCATGTTGTAGTATCGGGGAGAGTTGGAGGAACTGATGAGCCAGTCTTGTTGGCCGTGGTAGGTGATGAGCTTGCCGCCGGAATTGCGGAAAGCAGATAGGTCGGGGTTAAAGGTGGAGATGTTCCAGAGCTCGGTGCTGTCGAGCACGTCGACGGCGGCTACGAATTGGGGAGTTGCGCTGTTGGCAGTGATGCTGGTATCGTTGAACACGGCGTGCTGCCAGAAGTCCTAATCTGGGTTAATGTGCATTTGATAATTCAATACGCTGAGTCGACTTACAACGCCATACGGCAAGGGCACGCCACTATAATAAACGCCAGCAGAGATCAACTCGGAGCCAGGCTGCATGCGTGGGTAGATGAGTGTTCCATCCAGACCATAGATTGGCTCGTATACTTTGCGCACGGTTGCTGCTTGCGCCCCAGTAAGACAGTTTGTCGTCTGATTGGCAGAACAAATCACGGCTTCAGGTCTAAAGTAGCACAGCTCAGGATCCTCGATGATGCCATCGAGAGCACCATCGAGAGCATCACATTGTTTCAATATCTCCTGATGAATGATTGGCCACATACTGACTGGTGGGAAGCCGGTTGAGTTCACAGGACCGAGCAACGGGTAGAAGTGATTACTCCACACGTTTAAATGGTTGAAGTCGATGGCAGGTGCGCCAGCGATAATGCCATCAAAGTCAGTAGGGAAGGACTGCGCTTCCTTGAATCCTTCACGACCACCAGTACTACAGCCAATATAATAAGACTTTGTGTAGTTTTTGTTGTAGAAGGCGGTGGTTATCTCCTTTCCCACAATCGCACCAGTGTGCAAAGCGCGGTAAGCAAAATCTTCCACGACTTCGTTGTTCATGTAGAAGGCTTGACCGTTCGTCCCATTGTGCCCATTATTGGTCCCGAACGTGGCGAAACCGTTCTGAGCGCCACAAGCAACATCAACGTAGTCAATGCCTGTATGAATGTTAGTCGTTTACTTCTTCCGAAGTGAGCTTGCCTCGAGGATCAGTTGTTGGAAGAGAGAAGGATCTTACATCCGTTCAAGCCGCCATTACCCGTGCCCAAGACTCGACCTTGAAGATTCGTTAGCGACTCCCTGAGAATCCGAACTCCGAACGTAGCAGTGCACTCACCGGTCCAGTTTCTGGGAAGCCACGTCTCCATCGTGATCTGACTGATGGAAGACGTATTGACGGCCATGGCAACCCGACAAAAGTCAACATGCATAATTTGGGCGAAGGCACCGCAGGATTGCGGATTGTCTGGCGCCGTCACATTGGTCCCAGCAGGCTCATACATCACAAAGTTGACCGTGACTGCGCTATTCAGATTCTCTATCGCCTTCCCAATACCCGTCATGGTGCAAGACTGGGCGAATGCGTCGGCTTTCGCATGGCTGTTGCGAGTAAGCCCAAGCAGAGCAACCAGGCCACTGAAGCAGATGGGTTTCGACTTTCCAATGAAGAGGGTATGCATGACACGATGCTAGTCGTGCGGAAGTTGCTTGTTATTCAGGCCTTGCAATGGGGCCGTGCAGTGGAGGTGCTCTAGTGTCGAAACAGCTTCCTCGAGAGAGGTCAAGCAGAAGCAAGAGGAGGAGGAAGAAGAGGAAGAACAGGAGGTAGGAAGATGAAGGGGCCAATGCGGGACGCCTGCCAGCGGGCCATGGGGGTGGAGGCGGGGTATTTTGTGAAATGGAGTTGTTTCTATGACTTGACCTCTAGAGTTGACCATCAGCTATCAGACCAGAAAAGCGACCGAGCGGGACTTTCGAATTTTCAAAGAGTAGTTATTTCATCTCTTAATAAGTCTATTATCATTTCGAAAACTGTTTATAAGTAACCTCGCAAACAACAAACCTGCATGCTTTCTTTAACTTCACTTCTTCCCTAATATATGCTTAAGCTTGCCCTCAACTTTTCCTCCAATCGTGGGCGTACTCGATCTTGAAGCACGATCCTGCTCCGCAGCAGTGCTGTGACCACCGTACTTGTCCTTGTGCACATTTCCTTGTCCACCTCTCTGTACCCCCAGTCAGCATGCTGTACAAGGTCTCACAGCTTGGCTGGGACTGGCCAAACACAGAATACTTGGTTGCAATGGGGCAAGCACTTACTCCAGTATGATACTCTTTATAATCATCGCTTCTCATCGCCGTCTCTGGCACAACAACGTCATCAGTTCTGACTCTACTTCCCTGCCTGGCGCGACTCCTACTCCTGCTTCTGCTCGCATCTCTGTTGAAAAGAGAGAATCTTCTGCGCTCTTCAGTACCGGGTGTGAGACCATCTCCAGGACCAATGTTGCCGGCGCCTGTAACCAGAGAGGTCAGATGACTCGATAGACATGCGTGTCGCTACGAAGACGCCTCGGTGAAGGCAGGTTGGGCGTTCCTGAAAGACGTACCTCCTCTGCCTGTACTGTACTCTCCATCTGCAGAAACACCTTCAATGCCCTCGCGTGTGATGTCACCAGCCGCGTATATATTTGCATCACGGCCGATGTTACCGGCGCCTCCTCTTCCAGTGCTCACAATTGGCTCAGACATTGTCATTATTGACGAATGACCACAGGTTTTCTAGATGTCTGATATGTTTTCCTCCAAGCCAAAACTGTCTCTATAGAACGAAATCACAATGGCGATGATGTTAGCTATAGCAGTGCTAACGGCGACAACAGCGGACCTTTCGCAACATAAATGGTCATCTCACACAATTACGCCAGCCCAATGCCAAGTAGATAAGGGATCCAATGTTGATTCGCAGATCCAAAACAAACGCCGATGTGACGTCCCTTTTTGAAACGTCTACGGCCCTGACTCCGTTCCTTGTTGATCGACTTGCTTTCAACAACACCTCTTCTCGCCAAATACAGCAGAGATATTATTATTTGTCATGGCTGCTGCTCATGATGTCTACCGCGGTGCCACCATCCTCGACCTTGACCCTCCTCCCTCGTTGTCTCTCGTCCCAGACACTCCCATTCGTACCGCTCTAGACCTCGCCTACGAACGTGACTACACACACCTCTGCGTTGTATCCAAAACCCGTGCCTTGCTAGGATATGTTTCGATTCCTCATTTATCGTCCCTACTCTCGCCAGCGCCAGCTTCAGCTTCAAGCAATCATGCTCCATCTCCTGGCTTGAAAAATACCGACCCTGTCAGCAAGGCCATGCAGCGCTTCCGACGTAGCAAATCTGGAGATACCAATGCAGACAAAGATGGTTACACAGTCATTACTCCAGATACAGCTCTGAAAGAGCTAGAAGACTTCTTCGCCGGACGTGGGTCGCATAAAGAGGAGCAGGACTTTGCCATTGTGACCGATGCAGGAAGGAAGTTTGTTGTTGGAGTAGTCACGAAGAATGACCTGCAGCAATGGTTGGAAAGGAGAGGAGGTTAAAGCTGCTGTGAAGCCGCTGCGCTACTTGCCGCGCAATCTGAAAAATGGCTCGTATTCGTTATCCTGTTACGTGTCATTGTGGAAGAGTTACTCGTCTTGTGTAACGCCTTGCAATCAGACACGTAAATAGAGGCACAATTTTGAAATTATACGGACAGGTACATTGCAATTTCTTGCTCCGATTTAGTACCTTGACTGATGAGGAGGAAAGGCACAGTCTATCAGCCAACGAACATGGTATGATATAATGACGGTGACTTATGTGTGGTTTGATTCTGCAAAGTCTCAATCAGTGTCCCATGGAGGTTTGTTTAGATGATGGAAGAACAACAATAGCTGAATGTCCAGCGGCAATACTGACAAGTAATTGAAGTGGTCGGAATGGTTTTCTAATGCATCTGCAGACGTCGCAATTGCCTATTGTGATATATTCCAAGCAGAACAAATCTCGAAACTCATCGTATCCCGTCCGTCTCTATCTGTCACTGCTGCAGCACCCTATATCAACATTGTTAACCTAATACGAAGGACACTCCCGGGCACAAAGGTCTCAAACTAACGTAACGCAACTAGGAGAAGGATTTTAAGCGCCAGAGCAACAATACTCGCTCCACCGTTTAGATGTGCTCCGCATTCTCGTTTTTATATTGCATCACCTTCGTCCATTTTATACTGACCAATTAAGCTCGACAGGCTCTTGTCTACACAGTAGTCTTACGCCACCGACACCGTCAGCAGGCAGCATCAAGCAGGTCTGGAGTTGGAAACACCGGCCGGTCTCAGGGCACTACTGCAAAGATAGAGCAGTCTACTTCATCGGTAGTGAAACGGGTCCCCTTTACTGGGTTTGAGCAAGTTCGAACGTATGAGCCTGATGAGCTTGTAAAGTGAATGACCTAGCTCCGTGAGTTAGACTGCGAAGCGCTAGATGGACGCCGGAAGAGGAGTAGATTCTGGACCAAGTCACTCTCCCTAGAAATCTGGTAAAAATATCCATGGTTCAAGGGCAAGAAGACGACTTGGGCTCTGATTGCAGAGTATAACCTACCTGGAAGGACTGGGAAAGCGGCTTATGAACACTGGAGACTGATGACGGGTAAAGAGATCAGAAAGTCCAAACCATCGCACACGGGGCCGTGGGAAGCAGCGGAGGAAAGGTAATGCGAGTCTTGATGATCTTCTTGGTAACTCACTACATTCTGTGTTCTTGCTAGCGGTGAAGCAGACGCCTAGGTATTATCAGACATCCGCTGGAGACTTGAAGGTGATACCTAACGCGAAGGACGACCCTCGAATTCCTTGGGTTGGACGACATGCGAGATCTGTGACACGTCTAACAAATGTGCTAGCACACTGCGGATAGATCAGCTTGGTCTGTCTATGTCTACACCCTCCATTCTCGCTGCAACGACTGCCGTGATCGGTCTAGAAGCATCTTTTCTTGAGATCGGTTCAGTGCTTTTTGCAATGTCATATGCTTGTCTTCCTTCATAGTTTTCCTCCGCTGTAATCTCATCAAACCTCTTTCTACGAGTCGTAGAATACACACTCTCCCTTTCCTATTCTACACCGTGTATCCTTCGACCACAAGCTCTCCCTAATTCTACCACCATGTCCACCTGCAAAGACAAAGGTAGAGCTTTGCCACAGTCGACCAAAACAAGCTAAGTCTGAGTTAGCACAAGACAACTGGAACACTATACAACAGAAGCTCACACTTCTTGACTACAAGGTGATAGGCCCCGACGACCCCATTATCTCTAAGATGCCAGAGCTTTAGCATTTAGTCGAGAAGCTTGTAAGAGACTAGAGGATCTATCTATGCCGCGAATCCGTCTTAGACAGTCAAACGTCCTCCCACGACTTTAATCACCACATGGTTCAGCTACTGCTCAGTTATGCCATTTCTTACACTGCGCACCATTGGCTCATGGCGAAGAACCTCGCCTAGTCGGAGAGATCAGCTTTGGCTCCCTCGCTACGCGGATGCTCGCTACTATCTATCGTAGGGTAGACGACCTCTATTAGACTTGATGAGTATACAACACGAATACTGGACGAACAAAGTCACCAGCAAGTCAATCCCGTGGGCGAGTACCTAGAGGCAGAGTACTTTGAGGTTCGGATGGAAAGCAAGATTCGCCCAAAGTCTTTCGGGACAGGCGATGACTTGATCCAGTTCGCAAACTCTACAACAGCCTATGAGAAAATCACAGGTATACATGTGCCCGTCGAGGACAGGCTGCAGAGTATTCGAGATGCTGTCAAAGCAAATTGCATCAATCTGCACCTTAAGAATAGAGGAATATCGGCGTGCATCAATCTTGCGATGACGCCAGGCAAAAGAGGTCTGGCAACGTGGGCAGAGCCGAAGTGTCCCCAGTTTGGTTTTCAATTAATTACTTACGAATGTCCCTCATTCCAAGGAAACGTGCCCATCTTGCCTTCAGGTTTTGCGCCTTCCTTTTCGCAAGAGTCGAAGTCGATGATCACTGGCGTCAAGTCGTCTCGCAGCATGATGTTCCCGGGATTGATGTCGTTGTGCACCAGACCTAGAGTATGTAGGTGTGCTATCCCATCAGCTATTCCACTCAAACATTATTCTACGTCGATGTTGTCCATGTTATATTCAGCTGCGAATGATAGTCTCATACAATGCGAGAGCGTTCTGGGAAGTCTTGCGAAACAAAGACCGCGGATGAGGCCTTCCTCCTCTACGACGCCGTGGTAATCGGCAATATTGGGGTGTGGTTTGGATAGTAAAACCTCGCAGATGCGTACCTCTTTGAGAATGAGATCTCTCGCACGATATCCGGGACTTTCGAGTGCATAATCAAGGAGTGAGGATCTTTCGATGTAGTTATCGACGTTGCTGAATTGTTCTTCCGTAGCACAGGTCAAACTCGGCTCAAGTGCTGGCCAGATATCTTGAGCAGGGATGACTGTCCTGTCTAGTTTTTCAAGGTCGATGTGATTGGCAGAGAGGAAGCCATCCTCGAGTACAACCAGTCGTTCTGGAGATCGGGCATGATAGTAGGAACTCCCATCCTTGATAATTAGAGCGCTATGTGGTGGCTCATCCGTGCGGATGTCCCGAACTTCACCGCATTCCGCTACCACGGCAGGCATTTTCCTTGTGCTGCAATGTTGAGTGTGATGATTTCGTTGGATCCTGAAGTTGAAGGTGAATGCTCAAGGATCAGGTATACATCAAGATCGAGATATGACGGCGAATCAAGATGTCTGCGCGCTGAGTCACTTTGTACGACGCAAAGGCACCTGATGTCGTGAAACAAGCTACATAATTTGAGTTTGGGGAAGTGAAATAGGCTCCTGACAGTGTTTCAGAGCTGTTTTGGACGTTGCTGAAACACGATTTGGTTCTGTAAATGAAAAGGCGTTCACCATTCAAACACGCCGACAAGAATTCAGTCGCATCTTAATAACATGGTATCTTGTATATGGTAAGCTGATTGTCTAGGTATAGCACAGCCAACAAGGAGAGGACATCACTCACCCCGAGCAATTAGCCTGGCCTTTGTCGTCGAGCAAGATAATGGACGAGTATCTCTGTATCTCCTTCATACCCAGACCACGTAAGTCTTATTACTACCGACTCAGCCACCTTCATGTTGTCGTCGCCAGTGGCCAATTGTTCAAACTTGCCAGCTCATTTAATCCTATCCAGACGATTCCTATTCATCAGAATCTCATCATCCACCACATCAACTTTACCCGTGATCCTATCAATGTGCAAATTCTGACTTTCAACCTCTTTACCCATAGCCCTCCCCACGATATTCAACCTACCCGCCGCAGCACTCAATGCATCCAGATTCGAATCGATCTCATCCTCCATCGCCTCATCCTCACTATCAGCCTCGAATTGATACTTGCTCCTTTCTGCCAGATTGCCCCCTGTCTTCTGTTGTGCTCCCATAGCACCCGCGAAGTCGGCCTTCTGTAGCTCTTTGCCATGCTCCTGCTGCCGCGCCATGGAGGAATATGCTTCTTTTCTTGTAGCGTCACGTTCACGACGTTCTTTATGGTGATTCTCCATGATTGCGTTGTCTCGCTCTCGTAATCTTCGGTTCTTGGTAAAAGGATTGGCGACGTTGGGTGCAAAGATGGAGCGATTGAGGCGATTAAGTTCTGCAGCTTTCTCCTGGGCGAGACGGTTTTGGGAGGAAGCAAGGTCGAGGTTCTTCTCGGCGGAGTGTATCATTTCGCCTTGGATGCCAAGACGTTCGAGAGTAGCACGGCCAGTTTCTTCGGCCTGTGCAGCAATGCGGAGGGCATTTCGGGTGGACGCAACGTCCTCTGAAGGTTTTGTTAGTTGGCAGATACTTCCTGGGATGGACAGAGATGATCGTGGCTATTAACTTACGTCGTTTGAGGTCGCGGATCTGGTCTTTCAAGCCCGATACCTGCTCTTCCTCCTCTTCTTCGGCTGTGAGCTGGCGATCCGGGTTATAGCCACCATATGCACCGTATGCGTTTCCTCCTCCTCCTCCTCCAAAAGCTGGATTGTCTTCTGGTGGTAGATCGTTCTGTGCAGGTGCCTTTGCAGCTAACCTTTCTCTAGCACCTCCGAACAAGGCTTCTCTTCCAGCATCTGTGGCCATTGTGTCCTGACTGTTCGATCTCCTTAACCCACCATATCCTCCAGGCCGTTGTGGTACAGCTGACGGACCAGTACCATATACATCATTGCTTCCATATCCACGTTGTTGACCGTAAGCGTCGGAGCTGCCAAACCTGCTACTGCCATATCCGCCAGGAGGTACAGGCGTCTTGTCTGCTGGGAAACCAGCTGTGTTTACGTTATATGCTGGTGGTTGACTATTACTTGGTGGTGCTCGTTGTAATTGGGGTGTCTGAGACCTGTTAACTGCTGAGCCGCTTGGGGTAGCAGCATAAGGATCTGGTGATTGTGATTGTATGGCGTATGGGTTGCTCGAGGCGGCAGCTTGGGTAGGAACTTTCGCTTTGGAGCGGGATTGGAACAGGCGAGCACGGGCGGACGCTTCGCCTTCTTCGGATGGCTTTTCTTTCTTACTGAAGAGTCCCATTGTGTGTTCTGATTATATAGGGGAGTGATGTTGTATGAGCTGTTGTTGTCAGCATCCGGGGATAAGAGGACGAAGACTGGGGGTGGCTAGGGCGATCACGTGACGCGTAGAGTGACGCTTTATTTGGTGAGAGGCAACGCATTAGCGATATAGCGATGTAGTATGCCATACGGTATATGAGCCAAAAGCTATGGCCTTCTACAGTGATATCTCAAGAGTGGTAGTGTTTTTTTGGCCTTCTTCCACATCACCACGCTCCAACGTCAAAGTAGTCCTCACCAAAGAACGTTACCAATACCGTCCTATTGTCAAACTTCCTTCCTGCCAATGCCTTCATAGCGTCCTTTGCACTGTTCACGTCCTCGTACTTGACAAAGATCTTTCCGACGCCACTCTGCCCTCTGCTGCCTCCTCCCGGCCTGGGTATGTGCATGTCTAGAACATTGCCAAACTTCTCGCACTCTTCTCTTACATCGGAAACAATCTCTTCATACTCTTCATTGTCCATGAGTTCTTGCGCTGTGACCATGTTGAGTAGTTGCAGCACACGACCTCCAGCGTTGGGGTCGGCAGTAGATGCAAGCATAGACATTGCGTTGACGGACATCTCAATGGCAGGAGCTTGAGAGGCACCTACGTTGGCTCGTGTGACGCGGAGGAGTTGGTCGCCCAGCTCCATACCGTTAAGCCCTTCTACTGCAAGAGCGGTGTTGCTAGAGTCTACGTATTCGCAGAAGGCAATTCCCTGATTAACATTGTTAGTTCCGTCCAGCGCTTGATTTAGAAGACTTCGCAGACTCACCTTCGATTGCTCAGTTCCGTTGTCTTTCACCAAGATGAAAGCTTTTAGCTCTCCAAATGAGACCAGTAGCTCCGTAACTTGATCATCTGTCAAGTAGACTGGGATGTTTGCGACTGTAATCTTGTTCGGACCATCCTTGACACGGTTTGCAACAACACCAGCCATCGACTGATCTTCTTCTTCGTCGTCGTCAGGGTTGGGCACAATATAATCCCTCGGTCTTTGTATCGACACTCCACCACCACTTCCATTCGCCGCACCATTACCATTCTGTGCGCCACTGCCCACATTCACACCATCCAATGCCAAGGCCATTGTTGCGTCCTCGGCAGTCTTGAACTCCAGCATAGCGAATGTGCGATCTTTTGACATCTGAACAGAGATACAAGGATCAGGACCGGACACAACATTCAGTCCGTTCATTTCCAGGTTGAAGAAATCTTGCAGAGAGCCCTCCTTGTCTAAAGATGCTGGCACATTGTAAGCAAAGATACGCTTCGACTGCTTCGCATTGGACAGCTTCATTGTAGAGTTCTTGGCTGCACCAGCAGGCTGGTTCATGAGTGCTTGTAGACGACTTGGCTCGATCGGTTGCTGGCGTGGGGCGCCAGGTAACGGGAACATGCCTGACAGCTTCGCCTGTTCCGCGGTAATGTTGTCGTATCCTGGTGGCTTGATATCCCACTGCGTTCTGCGTCTCTTGCGCTCATTGATGGGTACGATATCGGTCAAATCAGGTGTTGGGAGTCTGACCTTTGGCGGTGAAGCACTTCTCTTTCTTTCTTGACGATCACGGTCGCCTCGTCGTCCGCCGCCTCCACCACCACCACCTCTTCGATCGTCGAAAAGGTCGCGGTCTCCTCCACGTTCTCCACGACGATCTCCACCACCACGTCTGAAGTCCCCTCCGCCTCGATCTCTGTCCCATGCACGTTCTCCACCTCTTTCTCCTCCTCGCTCTGCTCCATGGTCCCGTCCACCACGATCATCGCCTCTGCCGTCTCTGTAACGGTCCTCGCGTTCTCTTTCACGATAGTTGCGGCTGGAGGAGTAGGTATCTAGTTCATAGTCTCTTCGCGATCCACCTCGCGCTGCAGGCGATCTGGAGCGCCGTCGGTCGCGATCACGGCGGTCATCACGACCTGAACGAGATGACTGCACTAGTGAGTTAGTAGATCGCCGTAATGTGGTACAGAAGCAGACGTACGTAGTTATCACGACCGTTCATAGTCGGCCGTGTTATCTTTACTTCACAAAGGTCAAAAGGTCGAAAGGTCGAAAGGAGGTATAGGAAGGTCCAAGTCGCTGTCACAACACAAATGACGAGTCGAAGATGTGTCTACTGTGGATCTGTCCTTTGAGAAGCTGGAAGAAATATGTTAGCGCAAGTACTTCAACTTTCCACGTCTTCGCGCGAACATGGATATCGTCGCGATTGAGAAGTCTTTGACTGGAGCCCCAATTGTCGTACCTTGCTTGTGTGAGTGAGGTTAGACGGTCTGGAGTCTGAGAAAGATGTTATCGAGGACAACGACCTGAGGATAACCTGAAGCTTGGATGAAACTTGAATCCCAAAAGACAAAAGTCTCCGCACGTGTCAAGCTTCGGCAGTGGTTCCGTGCATCGACAGCAAGGTGGTTACGAAGGGCCAATTTCCATCTACCTGTTCACGCCGCTCACTCGCTGGTGACGAAGGAGTGTTTGTTTGATAGTTGAACTCCGCCCTCGCGAGCTTGCCTGCAGTAACACCAGCAGAATGCAGCTCACCGCCATACTATCTGACCTCAACTCTCTTCGTGCTTGTGTATGTTCTTAGCTAAATATCATCAGTATAGTAACCTTCTTGCTAACCGTCCCGGTCAGGATCATGCAGCCGCTCTTGCCCTTGTCTCTTCACGACCTGTCTCCTCCACATCCATCAAATCATCTTCCGCCGACTCACCAGACTCAGCACTTGCTGAAAACGATGCGGATCTTCGTAGGCCACACGAGCTAGGCACTTTGCATCAGAACATAAGACTTGCGTATGGAACAAGTTCCAATCCTGCTCCTACCTCGAACATACTCGAGCTACAGCAAGCCAGGAGTCAAGTCAACACAGCTGTTTTGAGCTTAGGACTAAGAAATGCAAGAGATTACAATGATAGCAACACACAACAGTACTCAAAGACGCAGCCTGAACAGGAGCAGGATTTGGACTACGATGAGGATGATGCTTGGGCGTAGGAATGTGCTCTTGTTCGTCGACAACAACAAAAACTACATACTGCTCCGACTACACTTCCCTCCTGAGAAAGCTTTTGAGCCCATGCTTTCCAGGTCGATGTTGAAGATCATGGAGGACAGTCTTGAATGGGTGACAATCTCGCAATCGCTGTCGTCTCCGTGAAGTTGATGTGAATATTGAATCGCCATCGTCGGAAATAGGCATAGGTTCAAGGTGAACGATCGATGGTTGTTTGCTTGATGAGCGAGGACGCTTGACGCCAGCATAGGTCAAGCTTTCATTGGTGAATCGGGCTGGAAGGTTTGGTCGAAGAGTGGACTGGACAGTACCATCGAGAGGGTGGAGAGATGCTAGACTGTTTGGATCAGTTGAGCTGCGTGAACAAAGGCAGGATGAGGAAAACTTACCAACAGTGATTTCAACTTGCTCCTTGGTCTGCTTAGGCTTCGAGTAGGTCTTGTACTCAAGGTCGCTCGCTTTGTTATCCATGTTGTCAATCTCAATCTCCTCAACGAAGCCGCCGCGTTTGTGAGAGGGAAGCTTGATTCCACGGCGCTCACGAGCAATTTCTCGGAGTGTCTGGCGACTCCCAGCATCGATGGCACCTTCTCCTTCATAGCCGCGACGGGTCTGAGAGGACAGTCTGATGTCTCGACGTTGACGAGCAATGTCTCGAAGAATATCACGCTCCTCATCGTCGTGTGTCTGCCTGTGCCTGGTCCTGCCACGCTCAACTGCAGCATATGCAGCTGCCTTTGCGTCCCTGGCATGTGCATCGGCTTGGTAGAAGTCGGAACGAAGTGCCTCTTGATAGCGCCGTCGGAGTGCGTTGAGTTCGCTACTCTTGGCCTCGAAGACAGACTTCAAGTGTGCAAGGTCGTCGTTGACGCGATGATCGCCACGGCTGTAAGCTGCAGGTTGTCAGAGAGTGAAGCTCAAAGAAGAGAGTTAGCAGTACTTACTTTCACGAGAACGGGAACGGCGACTGAGCTTGAGCCAAAGTCCATAGATGGCGCGTCGTAGTCTGTCACGGCGGCGCATCGGGGCATCGAACTCGTAGATTTCAACAGGTTTGTTGTTCGTTTTGACCAGTTCTGCAGATGGCAATGGTTAGTGAGGGTCTAGAAGCACGATTCAGTGGAGGACATACCTGGAGCGACAACCTTGGGAGGTGCCTTTGCTTCAGTGACGACGACAGGCTCCGGAGCAACGACAATGATTGTCTTCTGCTTCTTGATCTCTTCCTTCTCGACGGCTTTGTCAAGCTTCTTCTCCTCCTTTTCGACTTTCTTTTCTGCTTTCTTCTCTTCCTTTTCAACCTTCTTTTCCTCCTTTTCGACCTTTTTCTCCTCTTTCTCAATCTTCTTCTCGGCCTTGTCATCTTGGATAACGACAGTCTTGACAGCCTTGAGAGGGGCTTCGCTCTTGACGACAGTGACAGGCTCCGTGACAGGTTTGTCGGCAACAGTAACTGGAGCAGCCGTCTGGATTACTGATACCACTGGCTTGGCTGGTGGAGGGGCCTCGGTGGGAGGGACGACAATGACTGCCGGCGCAGGAGCTGGCGGTGGTGGGGGTGCAGTCTCCTCCACAATCTGCACGAGAGGCTTGCCTTTCGTGGCAACTGGCATAGTGGAAGCTTTGGTTGGAGAGGGGATCACAGGAGGTGGCAATGGCGCAGCTAGCAGGCGTTAGTCACAGTCATGCATCTTGGAGACGAATCTAGCTTGCCTTCTTTGACTGGAGCGGGAGCCTCCACAAAGACAACGCTTGAAGCAGGGCTTCCAGGTGGTGCCACTACAGGTGCAGGTGCTGGAGAAGCAGGAGGGCTGACTGCGGGTGCTGGCACTGGCGAGTCGGGAGCAGGAGAAGCGGGAGGAGGAGAAGCCGGTGCAGCCGGGGCTGGAGGTGCTGGTGCAGGAACGGGTGCTGCTGCGTCAGACATGGCGATGAAGTCTAGGTTGATGTGATGAAATAAGATGAGGTCCTGGCGATGGAAAAGGTCGAAGCGAAGAAGCCAGACGAGGTGTTAAGAGATGACTGAGCACAGTCGAGCGTAGTCAGCGTCTGTAAGACGGACAAGAGATGTGCTCAAAGAAGATGATGGAGATAATAAACGATAGACTTGACTTTTGGGTGCGATGAAAGAGAAGAATGAACGGAGGATGGATGAACGGAGGATGAATTGAGTGTTTTGAGAGGTACTTGTTCTTTCCATCTTGGCTCTTTCCTCATGATGGATAAACATACTGATGAGGAAGGCACAGAATTTGTCACCTCCCTTTGTTGTTGCTCTTCTCTTCATGCTCTGTCTTGGTTCGCTTAAACTCCGCTTAAACATCCCCGCATTGTATGAAACTCGTAGTGAAACACAACTTCTTGTGATTTACGTCAACAACACCCTCTGGGCTCTGGCTTGCGTGCGCTGTCAGCCATCGCATTCGATCTCGCTTTTCTTCTCCACTCAACATGGCCGACGCTGTAGACCAGAAATTGCTGAAGGCTACAAAATTCCCTCCAGAGTTTTCGCAGCGCGTTGACATGAAAACAGTCAATGTCGAAGTACTGAAGAAGTAAGAATCTGGGCGCATCTGCTGGAGCAATGGACGGATGTGCTGACAAACGTTTCACGGATTAGATGGATAGCAGGCAAGATCTCGGAGATCCTGGGCAGCGAAGATGATGTAGTAACTGAGATGTGCTTCAATCTACTCGAAGGCTCTCGTTTCGTGAGTACATGCCTCTACCACGAGGATCCGTAGCCTTCTAACTTGCGTGAACACAGCCCAATATCAAAGTACTGCAAATACAGCTTGGTGGATTTCTGGAGAAAGACACAGCATCCTTTTGCAAAGAATTGTGGAATCTTTGTCTAAGTGCTCAAGCTAACGGACAAGGTGTGCCGCAAGAACTTCTGGAAGCAAAGAAGCTTGAGCTCATTCAGGAGAAGGCAAGCGAACTCGACTAACAGCAGTCTGCACGAAAAGATCGTTCGCTAACCATCTCTACAGATCGAAGCAGAGAAAGCCGCTGAAGCCGCACGTCGAGGTCGCGAAGAGGACCGACAGCGAGAAAGAGAAATGAACAACCTCAGACAAAGGGATCGAGGCGATCGAGGAATGGGAAGAGGCAGAGGAGGGCGTGGAGGACGCGACTTTGACCGTCGTCGTTCTTCAAGATCACCGCCACCATATCGTCGAAGAGAGGTTGAAGGAGACCGCATGCCAATTGCACTGAAAGACAGATATGTGCCGGGCGAATCTCGCAGCAGATACGAGAGGCCACCTCGTCCATCCCATCGTAACTCACGTTCACCATCTCGCAGTCCACCAAGGCGAAATCGACATAGATCGCTGACAAGATCTCCTTCAAGGTCAAGAACTCCTCCACGTCGGCGTAGTCCACGACAGACTCGGCGATCACCTGAGCGCAGGCGCTCCCCTTCACCGCAGACGGAAGCTAGGCACTCCAAGAGACGAAAGTTATCTGAAGACATCAACCGAGATGATATCCGTACAAGACGCACTTCTACAGACAGATCTCGTTCACCAACACCCAGAAAGCATAGCCGAGCGCGAAGAAGATCATCATCCCATAGCCGGTCTCCGGTCCGCCGCAGGAGTCCTCGAGGGCATGTTCGAGAGGATCGTGCTAAGGGGCTATCGAGTTCAGGAACAAGGTCAAGGTCCAAATCCAGGTCCAATTCCATACCACCTCGAAGCCCGAGTGTGGTTGGCAACGGTCGCTTAATAGAACCCCACCAGAACACAGACACCATAATTACCAGAGCTCACGATCGAAAGGACCGCAATCACAACCAAGCACAGCGTCACAGTCGCAGTAGAAGTCCACCCAAACGATCACGCCGCCGCAACACTTCCTCTGAGGCTTCGGTCTCGGGTCACGACAAATGAGCAGAATATAGCGAAGAGCGCTAATGTAGAGGTTGGTACAACTTCATGCTAGTGAACACCTTCTCCCTACACCGATAAGCACGTCTCCATAACGCCTAGCTTTCACGCTTCAATAGCTCACTGACGGAGACTGTCAGTCGTGTTCCACGGCTAATCCACGGCGAATGTGGCACGCATGAAACACTACGTAAAAAGACTCCAGTAAGTCGGCAGCCCCGCGCATCTGCGAAACGTGGCATTGCCCTTACCACTTTGCATCCTTGGCTTAAGATGGTCGTATTCAACGATAATGATGCTCCGGGAAGATGTTGCTTGTTCACACAACATGTAGTTAGGAGCCGTTGCTCATGAATTCAAGACAAATATTGACTATTTCAATTTGCACTTTCCCTTTTCCTGAAGAAGAAGTCTCTTAATAAGCAAATGCTCCATTGATGTACCTTCTCCTGTCACCTGAATCCCATGTATTCTCAACCTTTGGGTCCATGCCGTGATGTATCGGTACTACTTCCAAGCCGCTCGTGGTGTCCGTATCTGGTCGAAGAAATATATTACCATTATGCAAATCACCCAATTCGTCGTCGATCTGATCTCCATCTACTTCTGCGCATACAACTACATGATCACAACCAAGTTCTCCTGGCTCCCAGCATATGGTGCATGTGCTGCTACAGATTTGTCGTCATTCACTCGGGTCACAATCATCTCGAGCTATCTGTTCTTACCCCTCAGTTTTTTCGCCGCCACATACAAGAAGCCGGCGAAGACGTTCGCGCAGGGACATCGAAGGGCTACGAGTGCCTTGCTCAATCTGCAAGACGAGAAATTGCCGACTGTCAACGAAGTACCCCGAAGATTCAGCCATGCTGAGATGACCTTGACGAATGCCATCGACCAAGCCGTGGCTAATGTCAGTAAGACCACTGATAAAAAGGGATATGATAGGATGATGTAATGAGGGCGGGATCAGGTTGGGCATTGGACATTGGTTGCATGAATACAGGATACTGGGATTGGGAAGGACTTATATATGTCTAGCTTAACCATTATAGAATTTTAGCAAATAGATCGCAAAGAGCATTTCGTGGTCCGACCATTCGTCGTTCTTTCGGAAGCGTTGCTAAAGAGGCGCTGTGACTATTGCTGGGAGTGTTCTGTTACACTATGCCTTACTAGTACTGCTGCGAATGCTGAAGACTATATAGAGGAGTCTGATATTAAGAGGTTTAGACCAACTTTAGTTCGTACGTGAAGATTGCTGGACTACAACATCTGAAGATCTTGGAATCTGATTGTAATGGATCCCACACCTGATATTGTGAGATTGTGATGATAGCAGCGCTTATATTATAGTTAAATAGTCATTGTGAGTACTGCTAGAACTGTTTTATTTCTCTATTCATCGAAACCCCACCTTCCTCTCCTTCGCCTTACTTCGTTTACTCTTTTTTCTAACTCTGAACACCTTGCGTAGGTGAGTTCCATAAGACGGGAGTCTTCGTAGTCTAAATCATCGTCGCCTCGCTTGTGTTTTATGCTGACAATCTGCTTTTCCACTTTAATGCTTGCTTTCGCTTCTTGGCGCTTTGCTTTATAGTGTATAGTATAGGCGTCGATTGCCTCGAGCTTAGCACGTCTTGCTTCTTTGTTGGACATGCTTGGTTCCATACTCGTGATATTTATCCTGAGTTTGACTTGCCTCTCTTGGAGGGTGTCTGAAAGTAACTTGATATTGATATGCTATGGGTGCGTCATCCTAAGTGCTTGTCGTCCTGTCTAAGTTATCACCAATGCTATAGCACAAATAGAGGGAGATGCTACATATGCGTCAATTTAAGTGCTGTGGTTAGTAAGCTTGTACTATAAGTGAAAGCGGACTCTTTCGCGAGGAAGCAGGTGAGCTTCGGTTTTAGTCGAGTTTAAGGGGTCAGATCTGCTGCGTCGTCTCTGAAGGTAGTTTAAGGGCGAGATTTCCTGCGTGACCTCTACTACTTGTGACTTAGTGATTAATGTCGCAACCCGAGATCATTATCGTGGGAAGCTATATTTGGTGTAGAGAGAGGTGTGTATGTGTATGTGTATGTGTATGTGTATGTGTATGTGTATGTGTATGTGTATGTGTGTGTGTATGTGTATGTGTATGTGTATGTGTATGTGTATGTGTATGTGTATGTGTATGTGTATGTGTATGTGTATGTGTATGTGTATGTGTATGTGATGGGATGAGGTGGAATAAATGAATGGAGGAACGATTTTATGTAGTTTTTCAATTCTTTGCGAAGTGTTACTTTGGGTGATTGTTTGATTGTTGCTTCTGCTGATGCTGCTTGATGAGCTTTCTGCACGCCCTGTTTTGTGTTGTGATCTTGTGTTTTTCTATTCTGTGTCTTGTGCGCATTATGTCTTAAGTCTTGTGTTTGATTTCTTGTGTCTTGTGTGTCTTGTATGTATCGTCTTGATGCAATATACCTCTCCATTTTTCAAATAGAATTGCACTCATCAACGGAAGGCAAAAGCGAAACAAAGGTGAATAGACAGATGCATGGACGGACAACGGCTTTGTTGCCCGTGTGATCGGATGCCAGTTGGGTTGAAGACGACTGAAACATGCTTTGCTTTTTGCTTTTTGCTTGGCTTGTTTGGCTTTTATACTATTACTACGATAGTGCTGTATTTCCTATTTCTTTCCTTCCAGATAAACGGCCTAAGTTGAGACATTCACTAGAAAGTCCACGCCAGAGACAAGGAGTAGCAACAGATACATGCCTGTCCCAAGAAGTCGACCAGGATGTGTTTTCTGGCGGGCGCAGTAGCTCTGTATTTGGTAACATGTTTGTGCTTGTGTGCGGTGGTGGCTCGCATTGTTTTCGTGTTCTTGTATAAGCGGACTGGATAAGGTGCGGGGCGATGCAGTGCGTGCCTGTTACCTTACGTTTTCTTGTGTTCGAAATTGAAGATTGTACAAGTCTTTCGAACGTTGCTGGCTGGTATTGTTATGAGCTTTCTTCCTCTTCTCCCTTTGGTTTCATCAGTCTGAGTAGAGCGTCTGTGCTGTATCTTCGCGCTTCGCGTCGTTGCCAGATCAGGTGGCCAGCGGCAAGACAGCGACCAGACCAAACCGGACCAGACGGACAGAAAGCCTCCGCCGTGCCCACGCACGCGAATTTTCTAAGTTTCACCTTTTTGTATATTCATAACATCATTAAACCTGCCGTTTCTTTTCTTATCCCCGCTCTTCAGCACCCTCACTCATCGTCCATCCCACCTCCCTTATATCCATTTCGAATCACTCAATCATGCCCCCTCTGACCCCTCCCGTCCCCACCAATCCTCTCCAGCGCCTCCAGCATCACAACCGAATTCCCTCTAACAACCACCATTCCCAACGGAACTTTCTCGCCGCCTTCCTTTTCTTCCACAGCGTCGTCGAGGACAATGTTCAGGAAGACGTCGTAGCCGCGCAGGGTGCCCATGACTTTGCGCGAGCCGTTGAGTTGGATGAAGAGGCGTTTGTCGAGGTACTATATCGATGGGAGGGAAAAGGAGTTAGCAGACTGGGTAACAATTTGGTGGGTTGATTACAAGGGTGCGCGCGCGACGAATGTGCGAGGAAATGTGACTGGATCAAGCAAAACAAAGCAAGCCTGCGGCCACCACGAACAGACTCATAGCAACATAGACGTACTTTTTTCAGTTCGGGCTGAGCTCCAGGCATTCTTGCGACTTCTTCTTCTTCGTCCTAGAGTAATCGGATTTTCTGTGCCGTATGTTCTTGAACTCTTTCAGGCTGATTTGATCGTGTCTAGCAATTCAACGATGAGAACAAGGGCGCGTCTGGTGTTTGCGATGAGAGTAGCGAAAAGGTGTACAGTATACAGTATGCAATGTCGTTGTCGTTGTCGTGAAGCTGTTTGGAAGATTTGAGAGAAGAGTCAGAAGTTCAAAGTAGTCGGTCCGGGTTAGGCCATTAGGGAATAGGGGGGTGAACAAGAAGAACAGTCAACTTTATACTCTATCAGTAGAGGCATGCTACCGGCATTGCTAGCACTCCAATACACTTCGCATTCTTGCCTATGCTGAATCACTTCCATCATATCTTCCTTCCGCCCTGCTTCCCATTCTCCTCCTCATGCTCACTAAACATGCCCCCATCAGAATCATCTTCCGCACCCGCAAAAGCATCATACAAATCGCCCGCCCTCCTCGTCTGCCCTTTCCCTCCTGTTTTCCCCTTCCCACCACCACCATGTCCCTTCCCATTCGCCTGTGTCGTCTTTCCATTCGTTTGACCATACCCCTCCAGCCCACCACCAGGCCCGTAATGTTTCGGATCTTCATCATCATCGTCGTCGTCTTCGTCGAAATCGTTATCCACTAGTTCGAAGCCATAGGAGTCGCGCGCGTTATGAGCGGCTTTGCGGCGTGCGTTGAGCAGGTAGGCTGCTATTCCGATGATGAAGATGAGGATGAGCAAGGATGAGCCATAGATCCAGGTTTGTGTTGATTTGGAGACGCCGAAAGTGGGGAAGTAGGAGGGGAGGAGGTGTTCGTCATAAGGGCCTTGTGAGGAATCTGGGGTTGGAAGGGGAGATGGCGCTGTATCGGTGTCATCGTCGGACTGTGGAGGTGTTGTGGTTATCGGGGCCACAGTCGTAGGAGTAGGTGTTGGCTCTGTCGTGGCAGTGGCAGTTGGAAGGGCATCGTTGCTGGGAGGGGAAGGTTTGATGGCGACGGGTCGGTCTGGGTGGTCACTTGGCTTGTCGCCGAGAGCTGCTGTGGGTGTGGGAATGGATACGCTCGTGGTGTGTACGACGGCGTCTTCACGATCGTGGTCATCGTCGTCGTGCTCGCCTGGTAAAGGCAACAGACCTTGAATATCAGGATCGATAGATTCGCCGAATATATTCAGCTTCCAATCTGTCCAGGTACCATTATGATCGTTGTTTGCGTTCACATCTTTGACCTCGACTGTCCACTCGCCAACACCGGATTCACCCCAGTGTGCCATTGACATGAATGTCCAATCATTGTAGCCTTCCTTTGCAGCATCGCGCAGTCTAGCTGTACTGATGTGGCTGATGATACCACTCGGACTAATGAGGTCAACCATAAGATCACCTCGTCGTGTGTGCTCAATATTCATTGTAACGGTGACATGTTCGACTCTTTCAATGTTGGCGTTTTGTAGCATCTCTTCCGTGACAGTAAAATGACTTTGAAGACCCGTGGTTCCTTCTGGAATGAAATGACGAACGTGCTGCCATGGCGAGTTGAACCAAGCTTGTGGTTTGACAGAAGTAAAGTTCTTTGCCATTTCGACAAAAGCCCACGCATCCATTTTGCCATAACCAAATTGATGGCTGAATTTCCTGCCAATAACCGTATCTTGCCAGTCGTCTCCTTGGTCGATGGGCACAGCGGTAAGCACTGTCAGCCACTGAATATCTCGCCATGTTAGATCAGGTCGTACTCCGAGTGCGAGAGCGTATATGCCGGAGGCTAAAGGTCCAGCAGCAGATGTTCCACCATGACCAGTATAGCATTGATTTTCTCCTACATCTGTAGTGTGTATGGCGTCTCCACTACCACTACTGTATGTGACGGCTAACAATGCAGAGCAAGTCTCTGAATAGTATGGATGTAGACCTTGTCGATCAATCGCGCCGATGGAGACTGTATATATGCTGTTGACATAGCCATCAAAGTTACAGTTATCATCTGAAAATGCTCCATTGCCGGCAGCAAAGACGTAGATACTGCCTAGACCACCTCTTCCTTTTTGTACTGCATCAATCATTGCACGTTTGATCAGAATACCAGGTTCACCCATGCTCAGTCCGTCATCTGGAGGACCCCACGAACACGAGTAGATATCTGTCTTGTCGTAGCCATATGTCATGCCGAGTGCTTCGTCGGCATCCGTGATTGGTTTCGATAAAATCCTGATTCCTCCAACCTTGGAGTTATACGCCAGACCAAGTCCGCAAACATCATTTCTGACGGCTGCAACTTCACCAGCACATCTCGTACCATGTCTATCATCTGATAGTCTTGGTCTTGGTTCAGGACCTTTGTCATTGAAATCATAGGATCCTTCAGCATAGTAGTTGTCTTTTAGATCATTGCTATCCATGTCTATTCCATCATCGACCATGACGACCTTTGCGCCCTCGCCAGTAAATCCCTGCAGCCACACGCCGGTGACATTTAGGTCGTGTCCAAGTTGCTGTGTATTAAAGATGTGCCATTGGTCGTCAAATATCGGGTCGTGAATGTCCAAGGTGTTCTTGATATAATCTCTA
>Ga0160429_1000697_pt1 | contig 23754 bp, 21 predicted proteins | sample SolpanmetagenomR_FD_108199 | JGI IMG/M metagenome (GOLD analysis project Ga0160429, IMG submission 108199) | Solar panel surface microbial communities from Lawrence Berkeley National Laboratory, California, USA - R | ecosystem: Engineered > Built environment > Solar panel > Unclassified ...
GCCGACGACCTGCCGGCCAACCGCGAGCTAGTAGCACACTAAGTAAAGTGAGCTGGTGCAGACACCAGAACAAGAACGTCATGCTGAACAAGTGAAGCATCTCTATCGAGTCGTTCAACGATGCGGTAGAGATGCTTCACTTGTTCAGCATGACGTTCTTGTTAAAATGGATAGGACGATGCCGCCAAAAACCGCCTCACTGTTCCCTGCCACTGCTTCGGATACTTGTGCCAGTAAGGCTCGTGGCCCGAACCCACGAAATCGACGCGCTGCTTGGGCCCAGCCAGGTGGGCAAAAATGGTATCGGTTTCGGCGCGCGTCACGCGTGGGTCGGCAGTTCCCCACAGCAGCAGGGTAGGGGTAGGCACGCGCCGGGCGTACTCGCCCCCATTCAGCCCGAAAGCCCAGTAGCCGTTTTCCACGCCGCCCCAAAACACCAGCATATTTGCCAGCGGAAAGGGGGGTAGGCGCATCGACACAAAGCGGTTGCGGGCCGTTTGCAGCATGCTGCCGTAGGGGCACTCCAGGATGTTGGCGACGGGCCGCAGGCCCAGCTCGGCTTCGGCGCGCAAGATGGCCACCGCGCCCATGCTCACGCCGTAGAGCACCACCGGCAGGTCGGGCCGCCGGGCCTGTGCCCAGCGGGAAACGGCCACCACGTCGTCGGCCTCACGGTAGCCGATGGTAGTTTGGTAGCCTTCCGAGCCGCCGTTGCCACTAAAATCGAAAAGCACCACCGCGTAGCCAAGCTGCTGAAAATAGCTGGCCTCCAGCCGCAGCCGCGATTTATCGCTGGTGTAGCCGTGGCACAGGATGACGATGCCCCGGGCACCCGGCAGCGGCCCGTACCAGCCCGACAGGTTGCCATTGGGGCCGGGTATCACCATATCTTCAAACAGAAAGGGGGGTAGGGCCCGGCTGGCGGGCTTGGGGTTTTGCAAACCTGTGAGCAGGACCTTGATTCTCTCAGCTGGGGGCAGCTGCTCGGGGTTGCGGGTGCGCGGCCCCGCATCGGCGCTAAAGTGCGTAAACCGCCACGCGTGCAAAGCCACTACTCCATTGAGCAGCACGAAGAAAACAACCAGCGCCCACCCCATGCGGCGCAGCATCAGGGGCGGGGCTTACGGGGTTCGGGCCGGCGGGCGGGGGTAGCAAAGCCGGTAGCGGGCCGCGCCGGGCGCGGGTGGCGCACATCGGCGCCGGCCAGGCCCCGCAGGGCGACTACCTCCTCGGGCGTGAGGTCGCGCCACTGGCCGGGCGCCACCTCGTGCAGGCTCAGGTCGCCCAGGGCCTGGCGCACCAGGCGCAGGCAGGGCAGGCCCACGGCGGCGCACATCTTGCGCACCTGCCGGTTCATGCCTTGCGAGATGCTGATTTCAAGCCAGCTCGTCGGGATGCTGGCCCGGTAGCGAATGGGCGGGTTGCGCGGCCACAGCTCGGCAGCGGCTTCTTCGGGCAGCGCCCGCACCTCGGCGGGCAGCGTGAAACCTTCTTTTATCTGCACGCCTTCGCGCAGCTGTTGCAGCGCGGCCTCGGTAGGGTAGCCCTCCACCTGCGCCCAGTAGGTCTTCGTCACCTTGTAGCGCGGGTCGCTGAGGCGGTGCTGCAACTGCTTGTCGTCGGTGAGCAGCAGCAGGCCCTCGCTATCGAAGTCGAGCCGGCCCACCGGGTACACGTTGGGCACGGCCACGAAGTCTTTGAGCGTGGCGCGCCCGTGCTCGTCGGTAAACTGGGTAAGGACTTCGTAGGGTTTATTGAGAAGGAGATAGCGCATGGAAATCAGGTGTTACTATAGAAAAATAGAAGGTTGGATATGCAGCCACACCACCCATATATTAGCTGATAGCAGTATGAATATCAAAGAGTTGCCTAGCCGTTGCTGAGTCTCTGTATACTCAGCAAATTCCAGGATGTAAGCTCTATAGCGGGCCGAGTTCATCGTCTGGTAATTAAACCATGTCAGAGAAAATAGGCAAAGGGCTGTAATACTTACTGCTCCTATTTTTCCTAGATATTCAGGTTGATATGTTAGCTGTTTCTTATGAGTTGACAGAAAATAAAGTCCAATTCCTATCCAGGGAAATAAAAGCAAGATTGTTAGGCCATAGGCTGTATTTATATCACGCGTATATACAGTCTGAAACCACCCAAGTTCTTTACGCATTGCCTGAAAAACACGCTTGAGCTTATAGAGAAGAAAGCAATAAAACTTCATAACTGAAATTAAACGCCGCCCTGGTACTTGCGCGTGGCCCACTCGGCCCCGAGCAGTGCCACCAGCGCGAAAAACAGCCACTTCAGGTTTATCAAATCCTTCAGGTCTTCCTCGCTGGAAAGCTGGGGCTTGAAATTAGCCTTTTCAATATCCTGGGCTAGTTTATCGAGTTGGGCAGGGTAGTAAACTTGCCCGCCGCTACGGCGGCTCAGTTGGGTCAGTAGCCGGTGGTCGGCCTTCGATTCCTGGGCTTCGAGCGGCTGGTTTTGCACCAGTAGCTCGCCGCTGGCCTGTTGGGCCTGGCCGCCGAGCGTGACGCGCGCCTGGTAGCGGTAGAGGCCGGCCGGCAGCGGCCCCAGGTGCAGCGGCGTGCCATCGGGCGCATTGGCAAAGCTGACGGTGCGCACCCGGCGGGCCGAATCGGTGAGCGTGAGCGTAATTTTCTGGTCGTAGATGCGCTCAAACACCGCGTTGTACGTTTCGGCGCCCAGCGTCACATCATCTTGAGTGCCAAAAACATCCTGCGTCGGGTACACGTCGAGGCGCTTTTTATTCGCATTTTGGGTCAGTAGCTGCAGCGTGCGGCTGATGAGGCGGTCGTAGGCTTCGGGGTGGTCGTCGTGGGCAATGGCCTCGGCTAGGCGCCACTGCCAGGTGTTTTCGGCTAGCAGCGTGGCGGCGCGCGGGCCGGGGCCGGCCGCGTTGCCAAATACCAGCAGCGGCTTTTGGGTGGGCAAGCGGCCCACCTGCTGCCACAGCGCAGCCTCAGCCCCAGCGCCCAGCCGCAAGTCGCCGAAGGGCACCGGCACCGGTGGGTACTGCCCGAAGCGCCGGCGGCTGTCCTCCTCCAGCGGCAGTCGCGCAAAGCCAGGGTTAGGCAGCGGCGTTACCTCATCGGTTTGGGCGCCGCGCGGCTGCACACTTAGGCCCGCATTCAGCTGGTTATAAGCAGCGTAGTCCGACTGCGCGCCCAGCACGTAGAGCACCGGCACCTTGGCGGCGCGCACCCGCGCCAGCAGCTCCTGGCCCAGGCCGCCGCGCGCGGGCAACTGGTGCAGCACCGCCACATCGAAGCTGGTAGAGGGGGGTAGGGGCTGGCCCACCCCGGCCACGGCCAGCGTCAGGTCGAAGTTATTGTTAGCCAGGATGGCTGCTCGCAGCGCCTTAAGGTCGGGGTGCGGGGCCGCGCCGGCCAGCAGCACGCGCAGCTTGCCCTTCACAATTTCGATGAAGGCCGTGCGGCTATTGTTCAAGGCCGTGAATTCGCCGGCTTGGGGCAGCACGCGCACCTCGTAGCGGCGTTTGCCGGGCGCGGGCGCCGTAAGCTGAAACGTGGTGCGAATTCGGCGCCGGCCGGGGGGTAGGGCCACCCGGCGCGAATCGAGCACCCGGCCGCCCTCGCGCACTTCCACAGTGGCCGCGCCGCCGGCGTAGCCCTCGTAGCCGATTTCGGCTTCCAAGGGGAATTTATTGCCGCTGAATGCCACACGGTTGTATACCAAGTCGGTTAGGCGCAGGTCTTTCTTGGCAATCGTATCGCCGAGGGCCACGCTGAAAATCGGGAACGTAAACTCCGAAAACTGGGGCTCCTGCCCTTGGTTCACAAGACCATCGCTCACGAGGACCACGCCGGCCAGGTTGTGGTCAGCGTTGGCCTCGCGGCTGTCGGTGAGCAGCTGGCCCAGGTCAGTGCGGCTGGCCGTGAAGCGCAGCGAATCAGGAGCGGCGCTGGCCTTGGTCAGCGTGCGTGTTTCGACCCGAAAGCCCTTTTCGCGCAGCGTGGCTGCCAGCCGGGGTAGGCCGGCCGTGAGCTGGCTTAGCGCAGGCTGGGGCGTGAATAAGCTGACGGACTGCGAATTATCAACCGCCAGCACCACGGTCGGCGCTTCGGTGCGGGTCGTGGTGGTTTTGATAAACGGCGAGAGCAGCAAAAAGCACAGAAAGCTCACCACCACAAAGCGCAGCCCCGCCAGCGCGTAATTAACGGCCCGGCTCCACGGCGCCTGCCCCGAGTAGAGCAGCGCCGCGTAGCCCGCGCCCACGGCCAGGCACACCAAAATAAACCAGGGAGAATAAGCAGTAGATAGCAAGACCAGAAGCGCGCGTTGAACCCCGCGCGGCGCAAGAAACGAAAAAAGCCCGCCAACCAGCACGCGCCTGCAAAGATGCGCACCCGCCGCAGTAGCTGCGTGCCTAACGGCGATAGGTTGGGCCTGCGTTCGAAGTAGCACGAACTTTATAGTTCGCGACCTCGCGTTGCTAGAATAGCTTTAATTGCGCGGGGACGCGAACTACAAAGTTCGCGCTACTGTAGCCCTACGTTATCAGCTTGCAGCCCACGCCCCGAATGTTAAGGATTTCCAGGCTGGGGTCGGGGGCCAGGCGCTTGCGCAGGCGCGACACGTACACGTCCATCGAGCGAGCTGCAAAGAAATCGTCGCTGCCCCACAGCTGGCATAGGCAGGCGCCGCGGTCGAGCACGCCGTTGCGATGCTGGGTCAGCAGGAGCAATAAGTCGTTTTCGCGTGCTGATAAGTGGGCCACGCACTGCCTGGCCAGCCACAGCTCCTGGCGCAGCGGCCGAAACTCAAACTGGCCCAGCCCAATAATTTCGGCGGCCGGGGCGGGGGTAGGCGGCGCCTGGCGGCGCAGCAGCTCGCGCACGCGCAGCAACAGTTCGTCGAGGCTGAAAGGTTTTTTGAGGTAGTCGTTGCCGCCCGCCTCAAAGCCGCGTACCACATCGGCGGGCGCACTGCGGGCTGTAAGAAACAGCACTGGCAGTTCAGGCAGTGTGCGGCGCAGCTCGCGCACCACCGCAAAGCCATCGAGGCCGGGTAGCATTACATCCACCAGCAGCAAGTCGGGCGGCGCCTGTTGGGCGGCCCGCAGGCCCTCGCGGCCATCGGCGTAGGTCGTCACGGCGTAGCCCGAGCGGGTCAACGCCTCGCGTAGCAGGTGCGCCAGCGCCGCTTCATCTTCCAGTACAAGGAGGTGGGGCATCAGCTAAGTGGCCAGGGGTAGGGATAACGTAAACGTAGTGCCGCGCCCCGGCTGGCTGCGCAGCGTGAGCGTGCCGCCGTGGGCCTGCGCCACCTGCTGGGCATAGTGCAGGCCCAATCCATAGCCTTTCACGGCGTGCAGGTCGCCGGTTGGCACCCGAAAAAACTGCTCGAATACCCGCGCCTGGTACTCGGGCGCAATGCCAGGGCCATCGTCAGAGAGGTGCAGTGCCACCGCCGCGGGCCCGACTTCGCTGCGTAGGCTCACCTGCGGCCCGCCGTATTTCAGGGCATTGTCGAGCAGCGTGGCTAGGGTATTGGTAAGGTGCGCCGCGTCGCCGACCACCGTGGCCGGCAGCAAGTTTTGCCAGTACAGCTGCCGGCCAGCCTGGGCAAACTGCGGTTGGTGCTGGGCTGCTAGCCCGGTCACCAGCTCAGCCCAGGCCACCGGCTGGCGCCGCAGGGGTAGGGCCGCCTGCTCTAGGGCCACGCTCTGCAAAATGCGGTCGATGAGCCCGCCCAGCCGCGTGGCCTGCTCCCCAATGAGCGCGGCATACTCGGTGCTGGTAGCCGCGTCGAGCGCGAAGTGCCGCAGCGAGTCGGCCGCCAGCTGAATAGCCGCCACGGGTGTTTTTAGCTCGTGGGTCATGTTTTGGGTGAAAGCAGCTTTGAGGGCGGCGAGCTTTTTCTGGCGTTGCATGGTGCACACCGCGTAGGCTGTGCAGCCCAGCACCAGCACCAGCAGCGCCCCCGAGGCCAGCAATACCGTTTGCAGCTGGCCCAGCACCACGCCGGGCGCGGCAGGCAGCCACACCTGCGCCACTTGTCCCACGCGGTTGTCGCGCTGGCCAAAGCGCACCGGCGCCAGCGCCAGCGGGTAGCCGGCCGGGGCCGGGCGCACCGAGTCGGGGGCAGCAACCGCCCGCAAGCGCACGCGAAAAGGCAGCCCTGGCAACCCGCGCCGCCGCAGCTCCGCCGTTAGCAATTGGCAAAAATCGGTGGGGCTGGTGCGACTGCGTTTCAGGGCAGTATTAAGCTGCTGGCCCAGCCATTGGGTATGAAAAAAGACAAACCCTTTTTCTAACTCAGTAAGGATAGTGCCATCAACAAAGCGCTTGATAAAAAAGGCTTTAGCCGCTGGAGTAAGGTGGTTTAAGCGCGGCTTAAATTCCTGAAAGTATAGGTTGACTTGGTCGCCGCGCCGGGCTGGCACTCCTGCCACCGTGAACTCGGTTACACCGTAGTGATTCACGCGGCAGCTTAGGCGCACGTGGGTCGTGTCTTGCAGCCACGCTGCATACTGGGTTAGCAAGCGCGCATTTTGGGCAGCCAGCGCTTGTTGGCCGGTGGTTGCCAGTGCTGCCTGCCCATCTTCCCGCAGCCGTTGGGTGGCCTCCCGATAGGTTTGGTACGTCCAGTAGCTCTGGAAAGCCAACACACCTAGCGCCGCCAGTAGCAGTAGTCCTGTAGCGAGCCAGATGCGCCTTTTCATGCCGCCAAGGTAGGGGTAGGGAACCTCGCTCAAGCGGATTTTAACACTCGTTAACACTGCTTAACGCGCGTTAACCCAAGGTGGCCAGCAGGCAAGCGTGCTTTGCCAGCATCCTTCACCCTACCCCCCTTCGGCTTATGAAGATTCTGCTTGCTAACCTTCCACTTGGGCTCCTGTCTCTAACTCAGCCAGCACCGCGCGCGGCGCTGGCTACTCTTCACCACCTGCCAGCCAGCGTCCCGGCCCCCGACAGCACTACCGTGCGCCTGCTCTACGGCACCGAAAGCCCTGACCTCACCGAGCTGATGGGCCGCGTGCTGCACGTCGAAAAGCAGCGAATCGAGCTGCACGACCGCCGCCTGGCGGGCCACCGGCTGCACCTCACCCTACAAGAGTACCGCCGCGGCGTGCCCGGTCCCGAGCAGGAACTTGCGCCGAATGCTAGCCTCCCCCAACTTGATTCGGCCGGCTGGCTGGCCCTCACCATCTACACCCGGCCCGTGTCCGCCACGCAGGTAGAAAACCTGTTTATCCTGCCCCGCTTCTCGACGCCCAAAAACTTCGCTACTCTGCCCAACCAAGAATATAAATATGGCCAGTACCGGCTGCTTTTCGGTATTCATTCCCTGCGCTGCTCGCCCAACCAGACCGGAGCCGAGCCGCACAACCCGGCCCAGGAGTTTCGCCTGCCCCTCGGCCCCGCCGCCATCCTGGCCGTGTATACCTTGCCCTACGAAAAAGAAGGCTTTGGCTACTACTGTGGCCTAGCCGAAAGCCGCGTGCCTGTGACGGAGTGGTACAACCGCTTCAAGGTGCCGCACTACGTGGTGTACCGCGTGCGGGTAGAGTAGGTAGTAGCGCGAACTTTGTAGTTCGCGTCCCAGAACGACACAACTAGCGCGGAGACGCGAACTGCCAAGGCTGCGCTACTAACTCACCTTAACGGCTAACTACCGTCACCAACTCCGCACTATCAAATATGCTGGCTGGCGAGATAACCGGCTCATCCAGCGGCAGCTGCTGGCCGTAGCGCTCGCGCAGCTTAGCCTGCACGGCAGGATTAGTGAGGTCAAAGTCGCGCAGCTTTTGCAACTGCCCCAGCTGCCGGTGTAGCCCACGGTCGTATACCTTCCAGATAAGCTCGGAGCAATAAATCTGTTTGTCTGACCAATTGAAAGCCAGGTCATAACCGCGTCCCAGCAGCGGCTGGCCCTCCGTCCGCAGCCGTTCTAGTGCAGCCGGCGTGAGAACCTTAGCTGCATTGCGCAGCCGCTTCACCACGAAATGCTGGCCCTGGCCCCGCGCTACCCAGCGCGCCAGCGGCGTCAGCTTCACGGGCTGCACCGCCTCGAAAACCTGCCACTCTCCGCTGCTCTTGTGCAGTAGCCCACAGTGGCTATAAGGCGAATGTGTAGCCAGCTGAATAGCCTGGCTTTGGGCCGACTGTGACGTGTGAAAAATTAGGTCGCCTTCGTGTAAGGTAGTATCAAGTGGTACCTGTTGCGCTTGTTGTTTCGAGAGCTGAAAACTTTTAACTAGCCGTTTCTCTATCTCTCTCAGCTGCAGGCGATATACCATAGCCCTGAAAAGAAATGGCGCCAGCGCCAAGACTACAAGCAGCCCTAGCAGCAAGCGCCAATACGTTTTCATACTACTCAGTTCTATGTCAGCATGCCGCCGTCCACCTGCAGCACCTGGCCGGTGATGTAGCTCGAATCGTCCGACGCCAAAAAGGCCGTGGCTTTGGCCACGTCCTCGGGCGAGCCGCCGCGCTTGAGCGGAATGGCCTTGCGCCACTCGTCTACCTGCTTGGGGTCGAGCGCGTCGGTCATTTCGGTTTCGATGAAGCCGGGGGCGATGGCGTTGCAGCGAATATTGCGCGAGCCTAGCTCCAGGGCCACCGACTTGGTAAAGCCGATGATGCCGGCCTTGCTGGCGGCGTAGTTGGCCTGCCCGGCGTTGCCTTTGATGCCCACCACGCTAGTCATGTTGATAATGCTGCCGCTTTTGGCGCGCATCATGGGCTTGGTAGCGGCTTTGGTGAGGTTAAAGACCGATTTTAGGTTCACGTTCAGCACGTTGTCCCACTGCGCCTCGCTCATGCGCATGAGCAGGCCGTCCTGGGTGATGCCGGCGTTGTTGACCACAATATCGAGCTTGCCAAACTCGGCTACTACGTCGTCGACCAGCTTTTCGGCCTGGGCAAAGTCGGAGGCGTCGGAGCGGAAGCCCTTCACCTTGGTGCCGTGGGCGGCTAGCTCGGCTTCCAACGCCTGGCCTTTCTCGACCGACGACAAATACGTGAACGCTACCTGCGCGCCCTGCTGGGCGAAGAGCGTGGCAATGGCGCGGCCAATTCCTTTGGACGCCCCCGTGATGAGGGCTACTTTTCCGGCGAGAGTCTGATTCATGCCGCGAAAGTAGGGATTCTGAGCGGTTAGCTGCCAGCCGCTAGCTGTTAGCTTTGGCTGCGATAGTGTAAAAGGAAGAGTTATTTTCAGAAAAAGCTACCGGCTACCAGCTAGTAGCTACCAGCTTAAGACATGGATATCTGTATTTTGGGCGCCGGGCCGGGCGGCGCCATCGCGGCGCTGCACCTGGCCCGCGCGGGCCAGCCCTGTCTGCTGCTCGATAAGGCCACGTTTCCGCGCGACAAAATTTGTGGCGATGCGCTCAGCGGCAAAGTGCTGGCCGAGCTGCGCCACCTCGGTGGCCCGCTGCTGCAGCGCCTGGCTGCCATGGCCCAGCCCAACGCCAGCTGGGGCATCGACTTTTTTGCGCCCAACGGCCGGCAGCTGCACGTGCCCTTCAATGCGCCCGGCAATGCGGCCGCCCCGGCCGAAGGCTACGTGGTCAAGCGACTCGACTTCGACAACCTGCTCATCGAGGAAGTGCGCCAGCAGCCGCTCATCGAGTTTCGCGAAAACTGTGAGGTGGCGCGCATCGAGCGCACGGCTACCGGCTGGCAGTTGTTCGACAAGCAGGGCCAGGAGCTGGCCACCTGCCGGCTCCTGCTCGTAGCCAACGGCGCGCAGTCGGCCTTTGTGCGGCAGGTGGCCGGCCACGCCCTAGCGCCCGCTCACCACTGCGCCGGGCTGCGCACCTACTACCGCGGCGTGCGTGGCCTCAGCCCCGATAATTTTATTGAGCTACATTTTTTACCCGAATTATTGCCCGGCTACCTCTGGATTTTTCCTTTACCCAATGGCGAGGCCAATGTGGGGGTAGGGATGCTGAGTCGCGATGTGGCTCGCCACCACGTCAAGCTGCGCGAAAAATTTGCCGACATCCTGGCCACCAATCCCACGCTGCGCGAACGCTTTGCCGACGCCGAGGGGGTAGGGCCGGTGCGCGGCTGGGGCTTGCCCCTGGGCTCGCGGCGGCTGGCGCTGTCCGGCGACGGCTACCTGCTGCTCGGCGATGCTGGCTCGCTTATCGACCCGTTTTCGGGCGAGGGCATCAGCCACGCCATGGTGAGCGGCCGCCACGCGGCCAACTGGGCCGGCCAGGCACTGGCGGCGCAGGATACGTCGGCTGGCTTTCTCCAGGGCTACGACGCGGCCGTGTACCGCCGCCTGGGCCAGGAGCTGCGCCTCAGCACCATTATGCAGCGCTTGCTGCGGTTTCCGAGCTTGTTCAACTTCATCGCCAACCGCGCCGTGGCCAATCCCACGCTGGCCGAAACGCTCTCGATGATGTTTGTGGACATCGACCTGCGCGCCCGGCTCAAGCAGCCCAAGTTTTACTTGCAGCTGCTGTTTGGGGGCCAAAAAAGAACCCCGCTCAAATCTTGAGCGGGGTTCCGATAAAAAGGGGGGGTAGGGAAACTATACCTCCGACAGCGGCTCGGCGGCCAGGTGCTCCAGGCCGTGGGGGCCATCTTCCTGCTCCACGCGCTTGGCGGCGCGCACCAGCGACGAGCTGAAAATAAACTCGCGCAGCTCGGGCACCTCGGCGTTCAAAATCTCATCCTTGTTGCCGTCCCACAGCTTTTTGCCCTGGTGCAAGAAGATAATGTGGTCACCAATACCCACCACCGAGTTCATGTCGTGGGTAATGATGGCAGTGGTGATGTTGTATTCGTGGGTGATTTCCGAAATCAATTCGTCAATCTTGATGCTCGTAGCGGGGTCGAGGCCCGAGTTGGGTTCGTCGCAAAACAAGTAGGTGCAGTTGGGCGCAATGGCGCGGGCAATGCCCACGCGCTTCTTCATGCCGCCCGAAATCTCGGAGGGCATCTTGTTGCCCGCATTCTCCAAGCCCACGCGCTTGAGGCAAAACTCCACGCGGTCGCGGCGCTCCTCTAACGTCATATCCGGCGTTAGCATTTGCAGCGGAAACTCCACATTCTTGGCCACCGTCATCGAGTCAAACAAGGCCGAACCCTGAAACAGCATCCCGATTTTGCGCCGGATTTCCTGCCGAATGTCCACCTTGTTGTTGGTATACACAGTGCCGTCAAACGTGATGGAGCCCAGGTCAGGCTTCATCAAGCCTACGATGCACGAGAGCAGCACGCTTTTACCAGTGCCCGAGCCGCCGAGCAGCAGGTTACACTTGCCCGTTTCGAGCGTGCAGCTAATGCCTTTCAGCACCTGGTTGCCGTCGAATGACTTTTCGATGTTGGATATTTCAATCATAAGAAATAATAAGTCGTGAGTTAGAAGCTATGAGGTGAAGAACAAGTTTGCGCTAGCTATGGCTGGCGCACAACCCAGCTTCTGACTCACAACTCATAACCTTATAGCAGAACTGCAGCCAGCACGTAGTCGGCCAGCAAGATGGCGATAATCGAATTGGTAACGGCCGAGGTGCTGGCTGCACCTACTTCGAGCGCGCCGCCGTCGGTATAGAAGCCTTTATAAGCCGAGATGCCCGATACTAGAAAGGCGAAAACGACAGCTTTAATCAGCGCGAAAAAGATGTTATACGGAATAAAGTCGGTCCGAATACCCTCGATGTAGTCCTGCGGCGCCATCACGCCCGACAGCGTGCCCGCTAAATAGCCACCCAAAATGCTCAGCGCCATGGCCAGAATAACCAACAGCGGAAACATGAACATGGACGCCAGAATGCGGGGTAGGACCAAGTAAGAAGTGGAGTTGATGCCCATTACTTCCAGCGCCGAAATCTGCTCCGTAATGCGCATGGTGCCCAGGCCGCCCGCAATAGACGAACCCACTTTGCCCGCCAGCACGATGCTGGTGATAGTTGGGGCCAGCTCCAAAATCGTCATCTCGCGTACCATGTAGCCGATGGTAGACTTCGGAATGAGCGGATTAGTAAGGTTGTAGGCAATCTGGATGCAGGTTACGGCTCCGATAAAGGCCGATACGATGCCCACAATAAAGATGGAATTGACGCCAATAAGCGTGGCTTCTTCAAAAAAGCGCGTCCAGAGCGTTTTCAGCCGCTCGGCGCGCGCCACCATGTTGTAGAGAAATAGAACGAAGGAGCCGAAAGTTTTTAGCATACAGGGAGGAAATAAGACCGCCGAAAACCGGCCGGACTAGCCTCGACCGCGTGCGGCCGGGCATCTTTGCGCGTCATACGTATAAAACCATAAAATAGTGGCCGCAGCAAAAGAGTTAATCGTGATAACGGGGGGTAGCCAGGGCATCGGGCGGGCCCTGGTACTGAGTTTTTTAGAAGCCGGTTTTAGCGTAGCTACCTGCGCCCGGCGGCCCGAAGATTTGGCTGCCCTGGCGGCCGCTTGCCCCGGCCGGCCGCTGCACACGCTGCCCGCCGACCTAGGCCAGCCCGCCGACTGCCAACGCTTTGCGGACTTTGTGCTGGCGCTGGGCCAGCCGCTGGGCGCACTCATCAACAACGCCGGGGCCTACGTGCCTGGCCGCTTCCAAGACGAGCCCGCCGATGGCTCGCGCCTGCGCGACATGCTGAGCGTGAACTTGCTAAGTGCCTACGACGTGACGCGCGCGCTGCTGCCCACGCTGCTGGGGCAGGGTAGGGGGCACATTTTCACCATCTGCTCCACGGCCAGCATCATGCCTTACCCCAACGGCGGCTCCTACGGCGTGGCCAAGTTTGCCCTGCTCGGCTACACCAAAACCCTGCGCGAGGAAGTAAAAGCCCAGGGCTTGCGCGTGACGGCCGTGCTGCCCGGCGCCACCCTCACCCGCAGCTGGGACGGGGTAGGGCTGCCGCCCGAGCGCTTTATCGACCCCGCCGATGTGGCCCAGGCCGTGCTCGGCGCCTTCCAGCTTTCGCCCCATGCCGTGGTCGAAGAACTGCTTATTCGCCCGCAATTGGGAGATATTTAGGGGGTAGGGCAAAACAAAAGATGCAAAACAGCAGGTCATTCCGAGCTGGCTGAGAAATCTCGCTCGCATCAGTGTTCGATACCCGAACGACTCGCGAGCTGCGCGAGCGAGATTCCTCGACCAGCTCGAAATGATGTTCTTCTGCTCCTCTTATTCCTTCACCAAGTGGCTGGGGTTTTTGCCCTGCGGGTCGATGAGTGTAGGGTTGCCGGCGTAGTAAAAGGTGCCGGTGCCGTCAAGCACGCCCCCAATGTTTTGGTTGACCCGCACGTGGGCGTCGCCAATCCAGGAAGGGTAGGTGTGGAAGTAGCAGTAGCGCGTGTAGAGCGCGCTAGCGAAGAGAAACCCATTGCTGCCCAGGTTGGGGTGAAAGTCCTGGGCTGTGCCTTGCAGGGTTATGTCGCCTGCGTCGTAGATGTCGATAAACAAGTACACGCAGTTGACATTCAAATTGATATCGCCCGTGCCCGACGAGTGCACAAATAGCGTGTCCTGCTGAAACGGCCCATCGGTGGTGACGAGCCCGTAGCCGCGCTGCTCCACGTTGCGCAGGTAGGGCAGGTGCAGGCGCACCTCGCGTGGCGTGCTGTAGCTGCGCACCCAGTTGCAGCGGCTGGTGTTGCGAATGAGCAGGCGCTTAGGCCCTTGGTACTCGAAAGTGATATCATCAAGCACGTTTTCGCCGGCCCGCACCTCGGCGTAGGTAGCTGTGTCGGGCACGATGGTGACGTCTACGTTGTCGTAGAGCACCACATCGGTGAGGCCACGCGTGAGGGCGCGGCGCTGCGTAGTCACGCTGCCGTTGCTTTTGAGGCAGTCCGTGTCGTGGCCCGCTCCGCAGCTGGCCAGTGCCAGGCCGCCAGCCAGCAGGGCGGCTGCCGGGCGCAGCCCGGCCAGCGCGTTACTTTGTAGCAGCATTTGCAGTCGCATCCGTCAATTTTTGCTTGAAATTATGAACCTGAGTGGGAAAATAGCCATCGTTACGGGCGTGAGCAGCGGCATTGGCCGCGCTACCGCCGAGGCGTTGTTGGCGCGGGGCGCCGCCGTAGCCGGCTGGGGCCGTACCGCGCCCGAGGGCCTGGACCACGACCGTTTCCAGTTTTTTGCCTGCGATGTGCGCGACGAGCACGCCGTAGCCGAAGCCTTCACCAACACCCAGCGCGAGCTAGGCCCTGGCATCCACATCTTGGTCAATAATGCGGGGGTAGGGATTTTTGGAACCATCGACGGCTTCAAGTCGGAAGACTGGCACGCGATGTTCGACACCAACGTCAACGGCCTGTTTTACTGCACCCGCGCCGTGCTGCCCGCTATGAAGAAGCAGCACGAAGGCCACATCATCAACGTGGCCTCGCTGGCCGCCACGGCTGGCACCGCCAACCTGGCTGGCTACTGCGCCACCAAGTACGCCGTGCGCGGCTTCTCCGATGCCTTGTTTAAGGAGCTGCTGCCCGACGGCATCCGTGTGACCTGCGTGATGCCTGGCTCGGTCGAAACCAACTTCAACGGCGCTACCCCCGGCCAGGACCCCGACCCTACCAAGATGCAGCCCCAGGACATTGCCGACGCCATTATCCACGCCCTCGAAGCCCCCGAAGCCACCATGATTTCGGAAATCCAGATGCGCCCGGCGAACGTGAAGAAGTAGCTCGCAAGGACACGCGACGTTAATTGTACCAGAAGCCAATTATGGTTGAAGTAGAGAACTTAGTGAAAACCTACGGCGCCCAAAATGCCGTCGATGATATCAGCTTTCGAGCTGATAAGGGCGAAATCGTGGGCTTCTTGGGGCCCAACGGCGCGGGCAAGAGCACCACGATGAAAATCGCGCTCGGCTACCTGCCGCCCACAGCTGGTACGGTGCGCATCGGTGGCTTCGACGTGCAGCAGGCGCCCCTGGAAGTGCGCCGCCGCGTGGGTTACTTGCCTGAGCACAACCCGCTCTACCTCGACATGTACGTGCACGAATACCTCGAATTTATCGGCTCGGTGCACGGGCTGGGGGGTAGGGAGCTACGTCAGCGCGTGGCCCAATTGGTGCAGAAAGTCGGCCTCACGCGCGAGCAAAACAAGCAAATCGGCGCGCTTAGCAAGGGCTACCGCCAGCGCGTGGGCCTGGCGCAGGCACTAGTGCACGACCCCGACGTGCTCATCCTCGACGAGCCCACCACCGGCCTCGACCCCAACCAGATTGGCGAAATTCGCCAGCTCATCCGCGAGTTGGGTGCCGATAAAACGGTCATTCTCAGTACCCACATTCTGCCCGAAGTCACGGCGCTGTGCTCGCGGGTGGTCATCATCAGCCGCGGCAAGCTAGTGGCCGACGCCCCCGTGGCCGAGCTGGCCGCCCGCGCCGCTGGCGAAACCGTGCTCCGTGCCGAGTTTGAAGGCCCCGTAACTACCGCGCCATTGGCAGCCCTACCCGGCGTCCGCGCCGTGGAGGCGGCCGGGCCCGGCGTAGTGCTCATCCGCACCGCACCGGGCACCGATGTGCGCGCCGCTGTATCACGCCTGGCCATAGAGCAAGGCTGGCTGCTGCTAGGCCTACGGCAGGAGCAGCAGAGTTTGGAAGCGGTTTTTGGGGAATTGACGAAATGAATTCCAATGGCTAGTTTGGATAAAGTAAAGCAATGGTTAGAAGCTGACCAACAGATTGGTAAAACAATACTTTTGGTTAAGGATGGCAATAACTACTGGTTCTCCGTTGGCGTCCAAAAGTGGCAGGGATTATATAAAGTCTATTTCGATAAAGTAAGGGATTCGGAAATTGATTATCTAGATAATGAAGCAGAACAAATAATTGAAGTTGAGAATTTTGAGAGCTTAGCGGGAATAGTAGAAACAAAGACACCTATTAAGCTTGAGGAATTAACACCTCTTAAGGGCCAGCGAATATTTAACCCCGCATTTTGATTGTATATCAGTTGCAGTCAAGCTCTTCTCTACAACACCTGAATGCTTACCATTTTAAGAAAAGAATTTAACGCCTTCCTCAACTCGCCGGTGGCCTACGTCGTCATCGGCGTGTTTTTGGTGGCGACGGGGTTGTTCGTGTGGGTTTTTCCCGACAGCAGCGTGCTCGACTACGGCTACGCCGACTTGCAATCGCTGTTCAACCTGGCGCCGTGGCTGTTTTTACTGCTCATTCCGGCCATCACCATGCGCAGCTTTGCCGAGGAGAAGAAGGCGGGCACGATGGAACTGCTGCTCACGCGCCCGCTCACCGATGGGCAGCTGGTAGGCGGAAAGTACCTTGCTTGCCTGCTGTTGGCACTACTAGCGCTGGTGCCCACACTGCTCTATTACTTCTCAGTATATAAGCTGGGCTCGCCGCCCGGCAACATCGACTCGGCGGCTACCGTGGGCTCGTACCTGGGATTGGCGCTATTGGCGGCCGTGTTTGCGGCGCTGGGCGTGCTGGCCTCGGCCCTTACCCGCGACCAGATTATTGCCTTCGTGCTGGCCGTGGTGGCGTGCTTTCTGGTGTATACCGGCTTCGATTCGCTGGCTTCTATCTTGGAAGGCTCGCCGGCTTACTATGTGAGCCAGCTCGGCATCGCGGCGCACTACCGCGACCTCAGTAAAGGCCTGATTGATTCGCGCGACGTGCTTTATTTTCTCACCGTCATTGCCGTGGCCCTGCTGGGTACTCGGCTGGCCTTGCGCAGCCGCAACTGGTAAGCATGGAACCGACTTCGACCGCTCTCCCTACCCCCCCCTTGCGGCGCGCAAACGCCAGGATTTGTTGCGCTTTGCGGCCATCGTGGGGGTACTGCTGATACTCAATTTTGTGGCGCAGCACTTCTTCTTCCGGCTCGATTTGACGGAGGAGAAGCGCTACACCATGTCGCCGGCCACGAAGGAGCTGCTCACCAATCTGAAGCAGCCCGTTACCATCACGGTGTATTTGGCCGGTGATTTTCCGCCTACTTTTCGGCGCCTCGAGCAGGGCGTGCGCGAAACGCTGACCGAGATGCAGGTGTATGCGGGCGGCAACCTGAACTTCATTTTCATCGACCCCAGCGCTGCTGGCACCGAGGCAGGCCGCAACAAGTTTTACGAAACGCTTTTCAAGAAAGGCCTGAAGCCGACCAACCTCGGCGCGAACGAAAACGGCAAGCGGGTCGAGAAAATCATCTTCCCCTGGGCGGTGGTGCAGGCCGGCGGCCAAAGCCGCAACGTGTTGCTACTACGCGGCAGCCAGGTAGCTGCGCCCGAAGAGCGCCTCAACCAAAGCATTGAGGGCCTGGAGTACGAGCTGGCCAGCACCATTCGGCAAGTGGCGCCGCCCGGCGGCACCAAGCGCCGGCTGGGCATCATCACGGGCCACGGCGAGCTAGCCAATGCCGATATGGCCGACATTCTCACTTCGTGGAGCCAGAACTACGACGTGTTTCGCGTGAATCTGAACCAGGTGAAAGACCTGCGCGGCAACCTCGACGCCGTGGTGGTGGCCAAGCCCACCGGGCCGTATTCGGAAATTGAAAAATTCCGGCTTGACCAGTTTATCACCCACGGCGGGCGAGCGATGTTCTTTGTGGATGCGCTACGGGTAGACCTCGACAGCGTGAGCCGCAACGGCGTGGCCCTGGCTACGCCTTATAATCTAAACCTCGACGACCTGCTTTTCCGCTACGGTGTGCGGCTGAACCCGAACTTGCTGCTGGACCTCAACAGCGGCCAGATCCCGCTGGTGACGGGTATGACCGGCAACAAGCCCAAGATTGAGCCGCTGCCCTGGCAGCTCTATCCGCTCATCAACCGCTTTAGCCCCAGCCCAATAACGCGCAACCTCGACGCGGTGTATATGAAGTTTGTCGGCAATATCGACACCGTGAAGGCGGCCGGTGTGCGCAAAACTTCGCTCATGACGACCTCGCGCTACACCCGTACGCTGCCCGCGCCGGTGCCCATCAACTTCAACGATGCGCGCCTGGAACCCAACCCCAAACTCTATCAAAATAGCTATCAGTCGGTAGGCTACTTGCTCGAAGGCAAGTTTCGCTCGCTGTATGCCAACCGCGCTGTGCCAGGCACTACGCAGTACCAGCCCGATCAAAACCCTAACGCCCAACCCAGCAAAATCCTGGTGATTTCGGACGGCGACTTCTTGCGCAACGACGTGGACCCCAAGTCGGGCCGGCCCATGCGCTTGGGCTACGACCGCCTCTCCAGCACTGAGTTTGCTAACCGCGAGCTGATTTTGAATGCTACCGACTACCTGCTCGACGAAACCGGCCTCATCGCCGTGCGCGGCAAGCAAATCACGCTGCGCCCCCTCGATAAAGTGCAACTCGCCGACCACCGCCGGCCCTGGCAGCTCCTGAACCTGGGCGCGCCGCTGGTGCTGCTGGCTGCGTTTGGCGCGGTGCGGGCTTGGCGCCGCAAGCGCCGCTACGCGCGGTTCGTGTAAATAGGGCGGTAGGGCTGGCTATGCGAGCCGTAGACAGCTCTGTAACTTCTTGTCTAGAAGGGCAACAATGCTCGCTAAGGAACGGAGCTACTCGAGCCTGATCCCTGGGTAGTTTGGCTAGTTTTATCGGTTACTGGAAGTAGTGATAAGTAAATTTGTGATGCAAAAATCCTTGTGTCACATCTTATTTATACATGAAATCAAGCTTACATACTTACCTAGCCGGACTACTAGCGTACCTGCTTCTGGCCGCTACCCCGGTGCTAGCTCAGAACTTAGCGCTGGGCCGGCCGGCCTTCACCTCCTCTACGCCCGTGAAGGCAGCCGCTAATGCGTTTGACGGTGATCATACTACCCGCTGGGAAAGCCAATCTAGCGACTCGCAGTACCTCATTGTAGACTTGGGCACGGTGCAATCCATTGACCATATTCGCCTCGATTGGGAGGCGGCCCTGGGTAAGGATTTTACGTTGGATATTTCCTTCATTACCGCCGCGCCAAGCGATGCTAACTGGACCAACGTGGTGAATGGGACCTGGACAACGGCCGTGTCTGTGACAAACAACACAGCGACGACCAATGACTACCCCAATCTGCGAAAGCAAGGCCGCTACGTGCGGCTAAACGGCACCGCGCGGGGCACTGGCTACGGCTATTCGCTGTATGAGTTTGCGATATACGCCTATGACCCCAATCCTAACCTGGCATTAGGCAAAACGGTGACTACGTCTTCGACCCCGCTGCAGGCGGCTGAAGGAGCGGTGGATGGCGATGGCAAAACCCGCTGGGAAAGTCCTTACAGTGACCCACAAGTATTGACGATAGACCTGGGCGCAGTCAAAACAGTTGACCGCATTCGCTTGACGTGGGAAATGGCCTTGGGTAAAGACTTTACGCTTGACGTGTCGGAGGATGGTAATACGTGGCAGCGCGCCGCTACCGTGACGAATAATGCGTCGACCTCGAATGAATATACTAACCTGAAAAAAAGTGGCCGTTACGTGCGGCTCACGGGTACCGCGCGCGGTAGTGACTATGGCTACTCCCTGTATGAGTTTGAGGTGTTTGCTGCATCGCCTAATGCAATAAACCTGGCTAATGGGAAGTTCGCCACCGCCTCTTCTACCCAGGGTGTACTTACTGCTAACTATGTATCCGATGGTGACCGGCTCACGCGGTGGGCCAGTGAGGCGGGCCGCGACGACGCCTCCATTTATGTAGACCTGCTAAGCCAGACCAGCATCTCGCGGGTGTATTTGGTATGGGAGCAGGCATACGGAGGAAACTTTACTATTGATGTTTCATCAGACGCCGTAACCTGGAATACCGTGAGTAGGGCAGCGGAAAACTCCGCGCATTTTAATGAGTTTAATTTTTCTACGCCCGTAACTGGGCGGTATGTGCGGATGAATGGCACCAAGCGCGGGACGAACGTTGGCAGTAATGGCTACTCGCTCTACGAGTTTGAGGTCAACAATACGTCGCAGCCGCTGCCCGTCACGCTTACCAGTTTCAGCGCAGCTGCACAGGGTGCTGGGGTGGCTGTAAAATGGACTTCCGCCTCTGAGCACAACAACCTAGGCTTCGAGGTGCAGCGCGCCGCGGCTAATGCGCAGTTTAGTACCCTGGCAACGGTTGCGGGGGGGGGCACTACCCAGCAACTGCAAGCCTACCACTACTTCGACGCTACGCCCCTGCCCACTACGGCCTACTACCGCCTCAAGCAGGTCGATGCCGACGGCACCTATACCTATAGCCCAGTGGTGGTGGTGCAGGCGCCCAGGGGCCAAGCTAGCGCGTTGGCCTTCAGTGCCTATCCTAACCCAACGCCTAACCGCACCACGGTGACTTGGGCCGCGGCCACGGCTCCTAGCCGCTGGTTTCTTACCAATACGCTGGGACAGGTGGTACAGGCCGAAACGCTGCCCAGCGAAGCTGTTGCCACGCTTACCCTAAACCTACAAGCCTACCCCGCTGGCACCTACGTGCTAACAGTAGAAGCCGGTGGCCAGGTAATAGGCCGTAGTCGGGTTCAAAAAATAGACTGAGTAACCCGGTCAGCAAAAAGCCCCGTAGCAAGTAACGGCTACGGGGCTTTTTGCTGGTAAAGCGAGCCCGGACCTGATTCGGCCACGGCTGGGCACACTGCAAGGGAGCAGGCCCGAAAAACCAACTGCGGAGCAGGGGTAGGGCGTAGCCAGCTATTTGCGCTACAGCAATAACTTGCCGAGCCAGAGCCAGGATAGCTGCGCCGGGTGAACCGCTTTCGCTCCGGGTTGCCGCGTAGCTTTGTGCTTTCCCTACCCCTTTAGTTATGCGTCTGTCACCGTCACTGCTTCTGCTCCTACCCGCCGCGTACCTAACTGCCTGCGCTACCTCCCAGAAGGCCGCGCAAACCGACGCGGGCAAGCAGACCGTTATTGCCAGCAAAGCCACCAGCCACTACTTGGCCACGCCGCCCACCATCGACGGCTCGGCTCGCGACTGGACTGACTCCTTGCAATACGATGCCAATAGCCACTTGCAGTACCAAGTGCTGAATGACGACCGCATGGTGTATGTGCGCCTCAAGGCCAACGATGCGCCCACCCAAGCCAAGCTGGTGTACCTGAGCACAGTGGTGTGGCTCGACTCGACGGGCCGCAACCAGCAGCAGCTGGGCGTGCGGTTCCCGCTGGCCGTTGATTTGAATTCCTTTAAGCCTTCGGCCGAGCGCCCAGCTGGCGCCATGGGCCCTACCGCCGCCGAGCGTCAGGCTGAGCACCTAGACCGCTTGCGTACCGCCATTGCCGGCGACCACGAGATGGAGCTGCTCAACTACCGTGGTAGCAAGGAGCCGGTTCTCACCGATTCGGAGTCGAAGCTCGGGGTAAAGGCGGCCCTGGGCCTCGACGAGCGCAACAACCTCATCTACGAGCTGGCCGTGCCGCTGCGACTCATCTACCGCCGGGTGCCGGCGCTGGCTACTGGCCAGCCCGCTACCGTGGGCGTGTGGATAGCCGGCCAAAAACCCAAGCTGCCTGCCGGCAGCCAGCCCCAATCCGACATGAGCGTGGTGGGCCAGCAAGGCATGGGCGGTGGCTATGGTGGCATGGGTGGCCGGGGCGGCTACGGCGGGCGCGGTGGCTATGCGGGCATGAGTCGTGGCGGCGGTGGCCCCAGCTTCCAAACCTTCACGCTCAAAACCAGCGCACAGCTGCTAGGGAAGTAGGCTACTCTGCCGTGTGAACGGCAACCGAAGCGGACGCTAGACGAGCAGGACGTTCTATATAGTTTCCAAGCTAAAAGTTCAGGCCCGGCAAGGGGGTAGGGAGCGCTCCCTACCCCCTTGCCGGGCCTGAACTTTTAGGATAGCTTCCGCTATTGGCCCACTACTTTGAAGAGTGTGCCAGCCGATAGGCGGTCGGTCAGGGCCATGCCGTTGAGGATAGCTTCTTCTTCCAGGCGCTTGCTGGGCACACCGTTGGCCGTGAGGGCGGCCGAGAGCGTGGTGGCGCTTTTGGCTTGCTTGATGTGGATGCGCTCAGCCTGGCGGTTGAGCTTGCTAGCCTCAGTGAGGCGCTGGTAGCCCTGCGCTACATTAGCAAACTGCGGCCCGTAGGTGCCGAAGGTGGCCGCTGTAGCGAGCCCCACAAAGGCAAACATCGACTTGCCATCCTGAATAACATAACTCTGTACGTGGGCTGGCGTGGCTTGGCTCTGCGACGACGCCTGCTGGTCGCCCTCGAATACGAGCGCCGGGAAGCCATTGATGGTAGTGCGCTGCACATTGCCGGCCGTGATGCCGATTTGCTTAGCCAGCGTCTGTGCCGCCTCGTCAAGTGAGTTGCCGGGTACGCCCAAAAAAGCCAGCAGCGCTTTGCCATTCGGCTCGCTCATCTGGAACTGCTCGGGCGAGTTCTGCGACTTCCAGCCCGACGGAATCGGGAAGCGGAATTTTAAGTCGGGGTGGTAGAACACGCTATTTTCTACAAAGCCTTGGCGCGGGTCTTCGCCAAACGGCAGCCCTTCGATAGAGCGCAGGTAGCTGTCACGGTTCACCGTGAGGGTACGCTTGCCGAGGTTCTGCTGGGCCTGGGCAGCCAGCTGCTTCACGCGCTGGTAGCGGTCGGCCGAATTGGGGTGCGTCGAAAGGAAAGTGGGCGTGCTGCTGCCGCTCTGCGCCTCGGTGTGTTCCAGGGTCTGGAAAAAATTAGCCATGTGCGAGGCATCGTAGCCCACTTTGGTCGAGTATTTCACGCCCAGTTGGTCAGCCTCGTTCTCATCGCCCCGGCTGTACTTGAGGCTAACGAGCTGCGCGGCAGGCTGCGCGATGCGGCCCAGTAGGTTGGGCGAGGCTACTGTGGCTACTCCTACCAAGATGCTGGATAAGATGGAGTTGCGCTGCTGCTTTTTGCCGTGCTGCGCCGTGATGTGGCCCAGCTCGTGCCCGAGCACGCCCGTAAACTGCGCCTCGTCGTTGAAATACGCCATGATGCCGCGCGTGAAGTACACGTGCCCATCGGGGGTGGCAAAGGCGTTGATAACCGGCGAATCGACGATGGTGAAACCGTAATCGCCGGGCCGGTCCGAGATGGCCGTCATGCGCTTGCCCTGCTGCGTGATGTAGGCCTGTAGCTTGGGGCTATTGTAGAGGCCAAATTGGGCGATAACCTGCGGGTCGGGCTTCGCACCCTGTAGCGGCGCCGCCACGTGGGCAGCAGTTTTGGTTGGCTGAGAAGGCGTAGCGCTAACCAACGGCAGCAATAAAAGCAGCGCGGCTGGCCGCAGCGTACGGGAAGAAAAGGCAGACATGGGTGGAGAAAATGGGAGAAGTAAGCCGCCTCAATCCAATTGTCGGGCCAACTTCGCCGGGGCACCGCACGGGCCCCCGGCATCGGCCCACCGGAATAAAAGCGCCACTATCCGAAAGTCGAACAGTGGCGCTTTAAAACGAGGGGGTAGGGTGAAGGTTGCGTGAGCTGCCAGGGCTACTCTTTCAGCAGCTTGTCCACGGTGCGGTTAAAGTGCGCCTTTTCATCTTCGTAATACTGCCCCGTGCCGGGCCCCGAAAAGCCCGTCCGAATGCTGCGCACCACGCCCTTCTTATCCAGGAAAATGGTGGTCGGGAACCCTAAAAACTTCGCCAGCTGCGGCAGCGACGCGGCTACCGAGTCTTTGTTCGACACGCCCGCCACAGCCAAGTCATAGCCAATTTTATAGCGGTCTTTCATCTTGCGCAGGCGCGTGGCGGCTTTGTCGTATTCGGGCATCCGCTCGTAACCCAGGCCGATAATTTCAACGCCGCGTGCTTTATTCTGCTCGTACCAGGGCGCGAGGTAAGAAGTTTCGTCCATGCAGTTGGGGCACCACGA
>Ga0160429_1000699_pt1 | contig 23688 bp, 34 predicted proteins | sample SolpanmetagenomR_FD_108199 | JGI IMG/M metagenome (GOLD analysis project Ga0160429, IMG submission 108199) | Solar panel surface microbial communities from Lawrence Berkeley National Laboratory, California, USA - R | ecosystem: Engineered > Built environment > Solar panel > Unclassified ...
CGTCTTTTGCGTCTTTTGCGTCTTTTGCGTCTTTTGCGTCTTTTGCGTCTTTTGCGTCTTTTGCGTCTTTTGCGTCTTTTGCGTCTTTTGCGTCTTTTGCGTCTTTTGCGTCTTTTGCGTCTTCTTGCTTTCCTTGTCCACGCCCTGCAACTTTCACCACTAACACTACAGGTAATATGTTCACATGCGTCGGTGAGGCTTAGGGGAATCAACTACACCCTAGAGCGTTTGCTCGCTGCGGAAGTGGTTGGGGTGGCTCTAAGGCGGCTATCGGTACGTGCTGTGTAGCGCGCTTTCTCCTTCTAGTAGACTGATGGTGGGAAAGTCATCTGTTTCATGTCTGCACCTATCTCCTAGTGATATTTCGCTAGAGTCTGCGCCCGGTGTATAATCAATTCCTAGTGTGCAGGCTTGCCTGGATTAATCGCCATGACTACCTTCCGCCGCCCTTCGCCTACATATTGAAATTCGAACCCAGCAGCTGCAGCAGTTGTAGCATTGAAAACGCAGCCATTGATGTTGGCGTACATACTGTTATTCCGGAGCATCGTTAGAACATCCCGAACATAATCTCAGCATCTACGCCAGCACTCAGAAACAGCTCGTCGCTCTCCCTGTATCATAGGCGCTGCTGTATATCGCTACCATCTTTAGTGTCTACGGCAACGGCTCGGGGCTGTTTAACATCTCTTTGACTAGCATATTACGATTGAGTGTAGTCTCAAGTTGCAACCAGCAAGGGGACTTAGTGATGTTTGTCCTTTCTACAGCGTCAGCCTTGGTAGACTTTGCTTCATTCGGAATGGAGTTGCGGACGGTTTTCCGCAAGGTGGAAGAAGCTCACGATGGTGCGAGTAAGCTTATAGAATATTATGTATCTTATGTGCGTAATATACATACTTCTCGCCCTTCTAAAGACTACAGCACCACGTTGATAACTTCTAAGCAACGTAGAAACATGTTCGCGCTCGAAAGAGCTAGATTGAAGCTTCATAGCAAATATGCAGGTCAAGTACCAGCATGTATGCCCTTGGGTAGAGACCTTCCACGATCATATCATAGCAGCTCTTCTGTATCCACGGTTGCCATTGCATAGGATCTTGGCACTATTTCGACAGCTGATTCCTTCTGAACATCGTTAAACCTCCTTATTTTCGCTGCATACTTGGAGGAGGGTATTGAGTGCAAAGTTTTCGACGTAAGGAGACGTGGTATGAGGTAGACCCTTGTGGATACTCCGGCGACAGGTTGGACATGTCGGTATCAATGTCGTCCGGATGTCTTGATCTGTGGCGATGTGTTCCTCCAGGCAACCCCTACAGAAAGTATGGCCACAGTTCTTAGTTATGACAGGGTCATGTAGAGCATTGTAGCAAATGGGACATTTGAGGTGTTGTGAAAGGGTTTCCTTCTTTTCATCCAGGTCTCTCTTACTGTCATTCAAGGAGTCCAATTTGACGCTAAAGGACGCTACTTGTTGTGATAGTGCTCTCCAAGTTGTAAGTCCTTGATGGTCCTTCTGAAGCTTTTCATGGTCTTTTTGCAGCTGTTGACGGTCCTTCTTGAGCTGAACTTCCATCCTGCCCAGCTCTTGCTGTTGTGTCTTGTACTGCTGCTGTAGAAAAGATTGGGCTCTCCTTTCATCGTCGAGTTGCCGGAACAGAGTTACCAGTTCCTCTTCTTTTCGTGTGCAATATTCCTCTACATCTCTCGCGTAGTTGTGCAGGCTCTCCATTTGTTGAAAAGGAGTCTTTGGTTGCTGCTGCCGTGCCGTACGCACGCGTGGTGGGTTCTCTTGTAGGTCTTGACGCTCCACTTGGGTAAAGGGAGAATGATCTTGCTGTGACTTTTGCTCGAGACCGATCTTCCGTTTCTTGGTGCGATTGGGTTCTGTGACTTCGCTCTTAGGCTGGTCCTCGGCACTTCTCTTCCTCGGGGTGGTAGAAGTGGCTACGGTGGTACGATTAGCATAAGAGAATGATGGTTGAAGCTGCAAGTTCACCGAGCCATACCTGTAAGGGTAGCCGATGAAACAGCTAATGCAGACGGTGCAATTGCTGACATTGCGGCTGACGTAGGCGCAGACGCCGAAGCTGCCGGTATAGTGAGAATAGCGGCATTGCGGTGATTGAGGAACGGCCAGCGAGCGAACGATACTGTAAGCATCGCGGCGAGGATGCAGTAGCGAACGTCAGACTGCTAGACGAAGAAACGATACAAGCGAGGAAGGGAGAGAAGCGAAGGATGAGAGATAAGAGAAAATGGGTCAAAGACTGAACGGTCGAAGCAAAGAAGGAAACGTCATTCCCTGAGAGGCTTACTTTGAGATTCTAAGGCCCAGGACAAGGCGGTGAAGAAAATGCGGGGTACAATTGCTGTATCTTTTTCACTTAATAAGCCGTGTAATGTTGTGCCACTTCGCAACTCCCTCGCCGGAGACTACTAGTGCTAGTACGATCAGTGTTGCCCTACAGGCTCTTTTTCAGAATGATTTTGGTCAAGTGAATTTCAGTAGATGACAATGATGAAATCACGCATAGGCGTCTCTCCAAAAAGTGTGGTTTCAAAGTAGAGCTTATGTTTCTTCTTATGGGGAAAACTGCCATTTGCGTGGCAGTTTTTCTTTTCGATCAGCAGCACGACGGCATAAATATACGGTCGTATACTAGCGAGTAAACAACCTTTCTTGACCGATGTCCTTCATCCTGTGTTGGCAGGAAAGTAGGAATTGATAGCTTCCGTATATCGCTGACAGATCTGGTCGTACGGACTGTTGCAGAGCCTCGTCGAAAAGAAAGATGCATCGTACCATCTGGTGATCTCGTTGATGAACAGCTGCGCTGAACACGCCCAGCTTGATTTAGGAGAGATACCAATATCAAGTCTGATACCAATCTCCAGTGACTCGTAGCGCTTCAAGCTATCCTCTTGCGACCGAAGTGCATCATACACAGAAAGCGCATAGTCCTCTACGCCTTTCAGTGTGATTTGCCCCATCTGTAGGAAGTCTTGCTCTCTCGCTTCACGAATGTAGATGTCATCCCCTCGATTAATTCCTTTTGGCGTCGATATGGCAACTTTGATCACTTCACCGCGTCGGCCACGTGTCACTGCAGTAGGGTCTTCCACAGCGACGATGAAAACTCTCAGTTCTCCCCACTCGTCGAAAGAGTCGACATATTCTTGGTGAAACGACTGACTACGCAGACGAAATGGCTCGATCGCATGCTCGGAGATTACAGGTACTCGCTTTACATGGCGCGATCCCCAACTATGACTTTGCTTTTGTACGGTCTCCTTGCCTATTAGAGAGCAAGCATTCTCTCCGAAGCAGAGGCAAGTGAGAGGCCTATATGTATACTTCGTCTTCCCAGCTGCTGCGATATGATCAAGTGCCCTAATATCCACAGTTTTCAAACATCTTCGCTAGGACTGTTTTACTGATTAAAGTATCCTGATCTCGAACAGCGACCTGCAAGACTTCTGGTTGTGTAGTTAAGGATGTCGCAAGCTGAGCGGTCTCTTTTTCAACGAGTAGATCGAGCCTCTCTAGCTGGGGCGCAGGGACATTTCCATCTAGTAAATCATGTACGTACTGCTTTAGATGCAGTGTCTTGAGTATCTCCTTCTTCCATGTCACACTCTAGTCTTCTCTAAAATGCTGGATGAAGCCGTTGATGTAACTCAAAGGTAAACTTTCAAATCTAGGAGATGTTAGATATGTCAAGACATAATTAGACCACTAGCAAGACTCACTATTAACCACATCCTTTCGGAATCAACGCAAGAGCACCCGAGCCATACTCTTTTTCTAGTAAAAGCCAAGGTCTCGCTAGATGAAGTCGTTGGATAAGCTGCTTTCGCTTCAGCTTTGACTTCGCTAGCGGCGAGTCTTTCCCAAAGACAGTTTCCATTAGCTTGTTATGCACATCCTGCAGACGGCGTTGAGCGGGTATATTAGTGTCGATTTGCTGCGGGAACGAGGACGGGTATATTGCGTTTCCTATATCTGCTGCATATTCAAAGGTTTCAATGCCGAATTGTTCGTTGTGATCTGTGCCTAGCTTGTCCTTCTGGCCGGTCTTGCTGGTAGGATACATTTTGTTTTTGAGCGCAAGGAACTCGCTAAGGAGTAAGCGGCGTCTGATAGGAGTAGCGTATGATGATCGATCACACTGATCAAGCTGGTGATATAGCTTGGCGAGCTGGGACTCAAGTGCGACTTCATTGAGGGGTAATGATTCGTTCTCTGGAATCGTTGACGGCGGTTGGTGTACGGCACCTTGCTCCTTACACGCCTTGAGAAAATCCTGACATGCTTGACGACTAGCAAACCTTAATTTGAAATCCAGTAGGAACGATATATACTTTGGGAACAAGCGATCGCTCAGGGCATCTGGATTTGTAATAGCCAATTTGTTATTCTTGACAACGTCCTCTATGCTGCGTGTCCGTAGAAGCCAGGATAGTTCGTTTAAACAATTGTTAATAGTCTTTGCTGTGACTGAAGCTTCATCTATAGCTCGGCGGCCACCTTTCGCTTTCTTCTAAACGGGTGCTGAGAGATTTGCTGGCTCTGCGGGGCGCTTCCTGTTTACAGTGGAAGGTGGCGTCTAGATGGTTGACTTTCTGACTGGAGTCTGTAAGTCTATACTATTTTTATTAAGTGGCCGAGCAGAAGTATTATTGTGCGCTAATTGCTCGGTATTCTTGGCCGGAATGGCTTTTAATGGCCGAATGAGCTTGCCTTTCTAGATTAAGGACTGTTTCCTGTGTGTAGAAGTGTCTGGAAATATGCATGATTAGAAATGCTGATTGTGTATGGACACTTTTGTGTTTGGCTATACCTGGTAAAGGTTTGAGTATTCGCTTTGTCCCACGTCTCCGCTCTGCGAATGCTCTCGCCTCTTCTTCGACTTCAGACTGTTGGTCCACTTCAGGCTCTCCTGCATGTTCCGTCTCCATCCCTTGTTCCTTAGGTGGCTGCCTTTGAGCAGTAGAGTCCTTTTCATTCTCTTGCTCTGCTCCTTCTGTGTCTACGATCGTGCTAGCCTCTTCATCATCATCTTCTTCTTCTTCTTCTTCTTGATTTGTGTCGTTGTGTCCAAGTATGGGGGTCGACGATGTATATTTTGTTGAGTCTCTTTGTTGTTCTGGTCATCCTCCGTATTAGTGCTTGATGAACAATTTTACGACTCACGCACGCAGTCTCACCAGATATTGCCATAAGAGTCGTTGCGGCGTCCTGTTCGTCACCTCCAGTACTGATCTCATGTTCTTGCGCTAAGACAGTGGTGTTGTCTGGTTCAAGAATGGAGGACCTTCCAAGTTCTCCTAGAATCTAACCAACTATATCTAGTGCTTGGTAGAACACAGCCAAATTGTCCTTGCTTAACTCACTATGAAGCTCTTGTGCTGTTTTTTGCTTCTTCTTAAAATCCGCATCATGATCTAATCCCTTATCGAAGAGCTCGCGACACTTGACAGCGACGTCTACGAGTTTTTGAGCTGTTTGTGTGACCTGCTCGAGTCGTGTCTCTAGCTGTTTTGTGCGGTCAGTGAGGCGCTCTGCTGTTGCTAGCCTGGCCATCGCGGAAGTTAGCACCGCGTTGTGTAGCAGGAAATGATTAGAGTTATGGTGCACAGCAAGATACAAGCAATAAGACAGCAAAAGACTATACGAGCAGGCAGGGTCGTCGAGTCCGGATGGCCAAGTGTACACGACATCTCACTCCACCTGTACCACGGCGTACGACGAATTTTTCAATTTCTCCGTGTCAGGATCTTAGCCTGAGTCAGGAACAACTCGTAATGAGTTGTTATTCATCATTATCGTACTCTTTCGTTGTAGCTAAAGGGAACGATGTATTACGCTCACATTGACGTCCCGGGATACAGCAACCTTCTAGCACGACGAAGGATTATATAAAAGCTGCACCTGCATGAATCCTTCGTACTTGTACAGGTACGTACTTCTCTTCCGGGGTTAGGGCTTTGTGCGTCAGCATTCGGCCACACTTGACTGCTTCACGCAGGGTATGCCAGTGACTCTACACTAATAGCATCTAGAATTAAAGCACGATCAAGATTCGAGTGTAGGTGTGCGTATTGACTCTGAACTACCGAGAAGAGTGGCACGACCTTTTCTTGGCTGCATGTGCTTGTGAAGACTTCTCTAGCTAAAAGACTCGAATTGCTATCCTGTAATATCTAAATATGAGTAGAAATTACCCCCATAATCAGTCGCGCTCCATCTAGGTCAATGCCACTATCTTTATTCCGAATCGTCTGTACCGTCAAACGCTCCAACTCGGCCATGAATCCAATCTAAGTCCTCACATGCCTGATCGATGTGGAAGCGCACACGAGGGCAGGAACTATTGAACATCCTCACGACGTCGCCACAAGTTCTACGACCATTCTCTAATTCTTCTTGATTGCTATGCTGCTGGCCACAAGCCCAGTTCTAATCGAGGAGGTGCAGCCTATCTTCCGTACAATCGACGCGAATACTATAAAGATTAACCTGTCGAAGAGTCGCTTCGTGATTTGATAATAGAGTGCGTAGTGATCCGTCCGGGACATCGAAGGCCACGACCGTAAGCTCTTCCAGGAGGGGTAGTCTCACACCAGCGATCAAGGTATTCAAGTGTGCCCCCGAGGCCTGAGCACCACCGGAAGACCGAAGACAGCCATTGCACATTGTAAGCTTGAAAGTGCGAAGGCCGGTGCATCTTTGTATGAAGGTATATGCGTCCGCCAAACCACGCATATACTCAGCCTCGGACAAGCCGAGTGAGTCGTCGTTTAAAGTAAAGTCCAAGTGGAGGTGCTGAAGGTGCTGTAGGTTCGAGAAGCTCAAGCAGTCTCTCGGCATATCAAAAAGACGCGGATCGGCGCACAGCAATCTCAGCTGCAGCTCTGGCGTCGTGTCTAGTAGCAGCGGTATGAGTTGAATGAACTGGCGAATAACACGAAACGTGTCTATTCGTAGTTGCTCATCTGCCCAAAAGTGGAATTCCTGATGTAGTGCAGTTGGCCAGAACGGAGGTGTCTCGATCGCGATATACTGCAATCTCGGCATCATGCGTAGAGAATGTAGCAATCGTGCCTGGTTCACTCCTAGAGAGAAGTGTTGCGCAAATTCCGTCTGTTCTAATCTAGTGCTGTGAAACAGCTGGCTGTTTTCTTGCATTACATTGCGTCCGACACGATAGCGACTTGCGATAGCTGGAGTTGGAAGTGGAACCAATCTTTCTTCCCCTGGGCAAGGTATTCTTGGTAGACACAGGATGGCGGCTTTTGTGGTCATTATCTGGGAAAGGCTGGGCTCGGGCAAGAGTGGCGGGAAGATATATGTGTCTTGTACGATAGCATCGTGGAATTCGTCCGAGAGACGAGTGTAGGAATCTATGGTATGTGTAGGACATCAACATGTATGAGGATCAGCTGGGAGGAAATGTGTAGGAGTAGAAGGTCTGGCAGACTAAAGGAATGTCTTATAATGTTGTCCCCTTCCTTCCATAATCCGGAAACTAGTGTACGCCGCATTCGGGATTCGGGATTTCGCAATCAGCCAAAGCAAGGAGTCTACACTTATGAACACTTATCTATCCAAGTTGCGCCTAAGGTGGCTAGAGTAGAGCTAAGGGTATCATGACCGACCTGCTCCTTTACTCTTAGCCTCTCCTCTACTGCATTGACCTCCTCTACCCATTTCATAATTGCATCCGGCGTTCCGTATTCGGAAATTTTCAGCTGTCCGTGTATGTCTTTAGGCGGATATCGCTGACTGTGAAGCCCGACGTCTGTTTGGCGACTAAACTTCCAAGAGGTAGGACGAGCAGTGACGATCCTCTTTATATCACTCGCAGGAAGCAAAGAGTCAAAGAAGCAGATAAGATATGTTTCAACCTTTACTTTACCGGCTATACTAAGGCACATAAGCCGTGCCGGTATATCCTGCATTGTTCGTAGTATAAGAGATCTAGAAAACATGAAGACGGCTTGAAAGACTGGCGAAGAGTGGCACACGAAGAGTGGCTCTGTCATAGAATTAGAAGTGCTAGAAATGAAACAAGTGCTAAGCGCCAGAAGCGCAAGATAAAGAGGTATAATGAGTCGATTCTCGAGACGAAGGGAGGGTAGAGGTTTAAAGACACTGCAGTGCCAGAAACCAAGCACAGCAACACAGAGGATTTAGCAAAAGAAGAGAGCCTGGCTAGAATAAATACTCCATCAGAATCTATAGCTCGCATCATTAATTACCTACATTAAGGATGTCATAAAGACAATCTTAACCTCGATCGCCGATCTGCAAGCTGTCAAATAAAGAGGGAAGGCCACGAAGATTCAGGCCCACAAGCCTGAGGATCATATAGAGAAAGAGCTAGATGTAAGAGAAACAACCAGTGGCGTATTCGAAGCAACTCAAACTCATCACGTCAAAACCGCTAGTATTGCAGCACGCCGTCTCTTTTTCACGCGATCTCATCTCTGCTTACTGATGTCTAGGCCTCAAGTAAAAAGCAAAAGAAAAAGCAGAAGAAGGAGAAGAAGAAGAAGAAGAAGAAGAAGTGGCATGGTATGATGTTAGATGCCACTAAGGAATGGGGTCTCGTCATCAGAGTACGGATGCTTGAGCAATAATCACAACCCGATGACGAGAAAAGGGAAGCGGTCAGGCGAGAGATCGCGAGGGGTTAAGGGATGAGAAATACGAAAATGTACAAGACCTGAAGTTCTTCTTCTTTCTCCAGACCAGCCATCCATGCTAAACAGCTCACGTGAACTCTGAAACATGCGCAAAAGAACCTCAAGAAGGTTTAGCAAAAGAAGCTCCCGCTGGATGGAGTCTATCGCTACTAAATGCCTCAGCAGATGAGCTGTTAGGAGCTGCACACCGATGAGAGAAGGAGATAAAATTAGCTAAGACATCTCATTCATGGTAAGTCTGGAAAGGCAAAAGAAGTAAGTAAAGCGGAGGTCGTTGCCGTCGCTGAAGCCTAGTTGATTGTGGTCACAGAACAAAGCTAAGACATTTGGTGTTGGTGTTGGTGTTGGTGGTCCAGGTTCTAGGTGATGGGCAAACGATTTAGAATCAAGTAGGATCTGCCCTTATTATCGTCATTGTCGCGTATTTTATTATCATTGCGCTATTTCGCCCAGCTATTTAATCGTACTGGAAATGATGATTCAAGTCGCTCAAACTGATGAGGTTGATGGTGGTTTAATGCACGCACGTTTTAGTGATGGATTTTTCCGAGTGCTAAGCACACACTGAAAGGGCGTTATTGAGAGGTGGTGTTGTTGAGAGCGCGGTGTGAAAGAGTAGTGTCAAGAGCAGTCTCAAAAGAGCAGTCTCAAAAGAGCAGTCTTAAAGGAGCAGTCTCAAAAGAGCAGTCTCAAAAGAGAAGTCTCAAAAGAGCAGTGTCGAGAGATGGACAAAAATCCACCCTGCCCGTTGCCAAACCGCCAAACCCCAAACCCAACCCCGACGTGTCCATGCCCGTTCCTCCACGACCACGCATTGACAATGCCTAGAAGTCCGAGACGAGTATCAGAAGTGTCCGATATCGATCAGCTCCTACTGTTTGCTTCCAATACGTAAGTACTCAACTCGGTGTTCGCTCATGCCATTGTCAAAGCCCTTCAAACTCCTCATTAACTTGCCTCGAGTCAAGCTGGAGCGATCAGACGCGGCACGTACGTTGCACGTGGAGGGTGAGTCTCAACCTGAAAACCGTGCATGCAAAATCCAGCGATGAATCCCAAAACACCCACAACGATGCACAATCCGAGTAGAGTCACTAGCAAGCCCTTCAAGAACGCGACCAGCGACGACAAAATGGCTTGTGCGAGCAAGGAAACCTCTCTGATTAATGCAGTAATGACGTGACCTTGCCTCGTGATTGCCAGTGTGAGCAAAATTGGAAAGGCTAAGACGAGGCAGAGATGAGAGGTGTTGTCGCGGCAGGAGGTGACGAAGGCGAGGATGGTACGAATATTGAAGAATTGGCTTGTGGCGTTGACGAAGGACCTAGCAAGTTCATAGAGACTCTCGTCGTGGTGAAGTAGGCTTCGGCCATGAGAGTCGGCTGTGTTGGTGAGCCACATGGAGTGAGGTGAAAGAAGTGGTGCGTGTGAATGTGGAGGTGCTAGCTATTCGTGCTACTCGAAGACGACGGTGACGATGATATGGATTAGCAGAATGGCTATCGTGTAGCCACAATACTATCTCTTGGTTGTCGACGGCGAAATCCGAGAGTGATAGTGACCGATCAGGGAGGTGTCTTGGATTTTAAGATGATGATGCGAAGATGTCGAGGTAAATGCCTATAGTGAGACTGTGGAAGTAGAAGATATTGCAAGCTTTAGCGGTGGCAGTAGGAAACAACATTCGATAAGTGTAATGTTACAATGCGAGTGCTGGAAGCAAGCGAGCAAGCAAGCCCATACAGATACACGACGGGGGTATGTGACATTGACGGCGGCGTTATTGTTTGCTGTCGTTGTTTGTTGTTGCTGCTACTACACACATACACTGCTCACTGCTATTGATAGAAGAAGAGAAAGTGGTCGAGAGGGGCAGTGTCTAGCAAAGGAAAGAAAAGGAAAGACCACGGAGAAAGTACAGAAGTGGTAGGTCACGTGATGTCTATGCTCTAAACATCCGCCATGATTAGTCGGAGGTGATTAATGGCTCCAATCGCTGATGAATGCGGCTTCTTCAGTGTCTAGTGTCATCCAGCCCGCCACTCATCCTACCAATCATGGCCCGTCTCCCACTGCTTCCATTCCCTCATCCTCAATATTCTTCGACCACAGCGACCTTGTCTCCTCTGCTGACGAACACGGGCAACGATACTTTCCTACCTATTTAGAGCGTGACCACAATGTCACAACTTCCGACCGAGCACAACCCAGTGGTCAGCGACGTATACGGAGGATTTTTGCAAAGAACACGATACGGTCGATTGAGCAGTCCGACATCAACACACTTCAGCTAGTCAAGGAAGAGTTGAAGTGGTCGTTACACTACGAAGCTTGCTATCGCAAAGAGCGGAATACGACACGGAGCAAATTAGCGGTAGCCGAGGCAGAACTGGACAAGTGGACGAGGGTGACGAAGTGTGTGAGGTGTAAGACCGGATGAAGAAGAAGATTGAACTTTGGAAGCAAGGTTGGTCGTTTTAGGAAGCCATGACTGGCCGGTACGTGCAAGATACCAGGACGCTCAGGTACACAAGCCTAAAAGAAACGTGGTTCTAACACTTTTCGTCTGTGCAGCTCTCAATGCTCTATGTTTCCTTGAACTCATACGAGCCCTCTTTATCTACGATAGGCACACTCAGTCTCTTTCATCTCTTTACCATCCGCTATTAGTCCCGCCTCTATAACATCATTAGTACCTACAGACCCGACACCTTTCGGCATCCCTATAAGCACAATGTCTCTGTCCTCAATGTCTATCATCTTACCAATATCACTTAGGATCCGCGGGTATCCGGTATAACCTCAGCTCGATCTTGTCTCTTTGACGTTGCTGGTGGTTGACATTGAGATAAAGCTCGGCGCCGTTGGAGTTCGGTAGGAAAGACGTAGCAATGGGTAAACACCTCTCTTTCGGCTGCCAAAAAGCTTATATAGTACGAAACTCGACGTGAAACAGCTTTACCTATGCGAGAAACCTTTCTCTTAATCGCCGTCAAGCAGCTTCTCTAACAGCAAAAAACCTCCGCTCCTAATGATCAAGCAGCACCTTCGTGGACAAAGAGCTCTCTCCACTACCGAACAGCCACCAGACAGCTCTTTCCATCGTCAAACAGCAAACACTTCTTTCCATCAAGTCTCTCCGAGTACTAGGAACCCCTCTTCTTACGGTCAAGCATCTCTCTCATGCCGAAATTGTTTTCTCCACCACCAACATTTGCTCGGGTAGATGACTCTCTCATTAGAAATGAATTTAGATTACTCTGGACACATTAGCGATAAATTACTACGCATACTCGAGGCACGATTTAGCACACAAGCACTGCCGGAAAATTGAACGCACTGCGCATCGGTAGACTAGTTTGCTGGAACAGTATCAAACAATTTTCTTTACGGCTAAGCAGTTTTCCCCACCGTTAAGCAGCTCGCTTCTGCCAAACGCCTCAGCTTCCTCGTCAAGGAGGTCTCCATACTGCTATAGTTCTACGACATTGCCAAGCTTCCCTCTTAACCACTCGATACCTTTCGCCCTTTGTCTGCACTCGCCTCGCTACGTGTCACAACTGTAGCCACCCGCACTATCTCGCTTCGGTGTTTGCCGCTCAACACAACTTCTATCGAGATAGCACACGTAACCTTCAACAGCCAATGCGCAAAGTATGGAAGCAAGCACGGTTATAGGGTAAAATGCTTACATTCGGAGCACTAAAGGCACTGCACACCCGCTAGGTCTGTTTGCTTCGCATCAACTGTCATCAAGCTTGTACTGAAGCGGAGGTTATCTTGGGTAGAATTGCCTATCACAAGTCTGCTTGTCACAAGTTTGCTCGTTACAAGTTTGCTTGTCACAAGCTTGCTTGCAATAAGTTTGCTTGCAGCAGATATACTTCTCAAACTCTGCTTATTTTACCATTCTCAGCTGCGTGGTTCTAGGCCTCAAACGAGCCCTACAAATAATCTACACCCACACCGCCGTGCAAGCAGCGATTGGCAAAGGTATAAAGGCATGCAGAGGCCTTGCACGTATAGAACAGGACACAGGAACCTTTTCCAAGACAACATGACTTCTCCTCCACCCTCAAAACGCTGCAGGCTTAGCACTGAAGACTGGTTTCTCAATCATGAGCTCTCCAATAAGAACATTGTCTGTGGCGATGTATCGTTCCCAATTCACTTCTTTGTCATCTATAGATTCAAGCACCTCGTTGACTTCTGCGGAGACAGCGACGACAAGGTGAGCCGATTAGGACTGTCCTCTTCAGAAAGGTAGTCAAGCTAATGATTCATCACGCATATAGGAACCTATCGAGTTCAACCTCACCAATGCTGCCACAATGAAGCGCTTCCTTAGCTTCTTGTATATGCACACATACGACGATCTCGACAACAACGTTGACGGCTTGTCGACGCACAGCGCAAGTAAGCCATAATAATGCGCACGACAACTACTCACGTCTTAGTACTCACACATTCCTCCCAGCCTCTATCAACCGCCTTATCAACAACTTCCTTCTTTGGGGCCTGGCGTCTCATTTCAACATCCCAGAACTCATGAACATGGGTCTGTCAAGGTTCTGCAAAATCTGCAAAAATATCTCTTCATGTGCACCTGCCGAGCTCTTGACTATCGTCAAAGAGCTATACGGACAACAATACGACACTTTCAGTTCTTTAGGACGACATGAAATCGTAGGAGGAAAGAGCCAGGACAAGCGAAGCAAGATGAGCTCGAATAATCATCTCAACCAGCACCACTTGAATGGGAGCGGTTCACCTGCAGCTTGGCGTTCTTTCAGCTCGATCATGACTACTACTACAGACGATTCCGATGTGGAGATGGACGACAATGAAGCTATCGAAACTCATGTTAGCAAGACGCTTGAATTCCTTCGTGCTGAAGATGATCGTAAGTCGAGTGTATTAATTACTAGTACCTTCTTACTAACACCCTTTGGAGCAAACCATCGTCGCACTTCTCGCTCCTCCACCGCACCTGATTCACCCGCATCCTCAAAATCCGTTCCAGCATATCCCAAAATCGAGCTCCACAAGGACAATATATCTCCAGAGTCGGCCGCAAGCACTATCCTCGTCGCATGTACATCTAGCTCAGTTTCGTTCGGCTCTACCTCAGTCGTAGATCCGCAATTCCGCGCTTCCGTCGTCGACCTTGCAGTCCGCTCAATCGAGGCCATCACCGCCAACACAGACGAAGCTGCCAGCGCCCGCCACAGTCTCACCGAGTACGGCTCCTTCATCATGGACGTGCTTCTGGCGTACTCTGCTACAAATGAACGTCAGGTCAACAAAGGAGACGCGGGCATGATTTCTTCATGGATGGCGTGGCCTGGGAGGTTGGCAAAGTAGGTGAAAGTAGGTGAAAGTTGGTGGAAGCAGGATTTATCCAGGGTTAGGCAGTGCTATGGAGACTGGATTTCAGGTGCATTAAGTAGTGGGCGTGCCCCGAACAACAACAACAACAATAACGAAGATCGTCTCTATCTCCCTTTATTCTTACTCGCTGTCACCTCGCCCTCTGCTACTCCCTCGCCACAACATTTCGGAGTGCCAAGACACACCGGTTCAATGACTCGTACCTTATAAAACTCCATTCATCGTGACCACCTCCCTCTCACTGACTTAGTAGCAAGAGGCTATGCAAAGTAAGCGATGCATGCTCCTACTTGCTTACATGCTCCGACCAGCTACAGCTCACGGGCGCGAGTGGACATAAATCCATAATGATGAATGATGCAGGAAATCCAAATTGCGGCGCATATGCCGCTACTGCAGCAAAAGCCTCTAGTAGGCTGATAGTCTGTACGACAATGACATGCTCGAGCCTTTTCTCACCTCCTCCCTCCACTTTCTCCTATTGTTTTCTACCTTTGAATGAATATCTTCCAGCTGGCATGTATATATGAGATCGTCGGCGTTGCAATTGTCCAGCAATGACTACTACTACATGCACGATCACCTTTGCTTGCAAAAGCGGTGATCAAGGCCAATTCGAAGGAACTCTTGATACTCATTGTCTATTCGGCTCCTGTGTGCCTGGCTTTACCACCCGTATCATCAATCCCAATCACCACCTCTCACCGGAAGAAATTCATCATTTCAACCAGTATCATCATCGCACGCCCATTCCGGGCTCGAGCGCGCAGCAATATACTACATTCACGTACGAACGGCGGCGTGAGACACTACGGAACAAGGATGAACATGAGAATCCAGGCACCTCGATACCTACTATGCAGTCCTCGGATGCGGCTACCGATTACGACGATGCGCTGGCAGATGATTCTATCTCGCTCTATACAGTACCTGCCTTTCCAGCTCTAACACCAGCGGCGGAACAGCATGCAGGCCAGATTAGACAGTCACAGATCTTCCACCTTCCTCGGCTTATCAGTCATTCCTCTTTACTCGATACGCATCGCAGCAATCCCTCGCGCCCTTACTTGACTCTGCAAGAATTACTATTTACGCCAGATGCGCTAGCATCTCCCTTGACACCGGCGGTGCAGTCCTCTAAAAGCATACCTAGTCCTTTTCAACTTTCTCCTGGATGTCAGAGTGAACGTCCGCGGTACTACGAGCAACCGAGCCTCGTAAGGATGCCTTCCGGAAACCTAGCAAGCTTTGAAATTCTAGCAAGATTGTTTCAAGGATGTGGAATTGCAGTAACAATTCCGTGGACTCTTGCGGCTCGGAGTACAACATATGACCTGCGTCCCTTCTTACTGTGCTAGGTTCAAGCTTCTCCCTGTTTCAAACACGACCAGCCTGTTTGCATCCAGTATGTCTCACGACTAGCAAAACCCATATCGCGGTAGAAATAAATTAAAAGGTCATAACTCGTCTCCTCACAAAGGTCGAAACGATAAAATGATCTTAAAGGATGCCGCTCAGCTTGAATCATTCCGGCTTGTTCGAACAAAGCCTATGTCTATTAGAAGACTGCTCGGCGTTCTTCGGTTTCAAGCTTAGGGTGTTTCTCCAAGTATTGCATGTCTAGCCTTTCGTCGCTGAGCATGCTGCGTAAAGTCTCATTGATGTAGCAATTGAGAATCAGGTGCGTGCGTGGCTCAGCACCGTGGTTGGAGGCAGCATGACTGATACTGGGATCAAGTTTCCAGATCCATCCAGGTGCCATGTGTATGCTACAGCCGAGAAAGTGCATAGCTGCCGCCGGATTCATAACAAGTGGCATATGCAGACGCAACCTTTACTTGTCGTCCTTTAGTTCCACATAGTCACGGTGCTCCCATAACGAAGCATTGGGCTCCAGACGTGCGACTCGTACCGTGAAAAACTCGAAAGCGGGTCCTTCGAGGAACTGCAGTGTTGCGGGCAATCCTTCGGCGAGCTCGGTCGGTTTCGATACGCCATCACGAATAAGACCATCGTCTTTTTCCTCTCTCGGTTTGTAAAGTACAGCAGTGTACCATCCACCCGAATGGAAATTATCATAAACTGTTCTGTACGGGGTCTTGACATTTTGTGTCTCTTCGGCCATGGCATGATAGACTGTTGAGGGTACTTCTCGTAGTTACGAGATATTCTGCATCAGACCTTCGGTCTCCCGGTACGACATGTTGATATTGCTTTGACTTGCGGTTGTACATCTTGATCAGAGGGCGCGGTGGTCATTTTGTACCACGTAGAGGGTCACACACAGTTGAACAGCAGGTGAGACGAGCCGCAGAGAAATGCTTGGGCCTAGAGGAAAAGTGGAACGGTCCCATGATGTGCTGTTACACGACGCCTCTAGCTATTCCTTGATTGCGACAGCCTTCTACGTGGCAGGTTCTTTACAAATGCTCAGATGATGATGTGTCGAGTCACATACTCCGGTTAGTGACAGCCGGTTTACTTTACAATCACGATAAGTCTTTCTCCTCCCTTGCATCTTTCTCTATCTACTCTACTATTTCTCGTTGGATACCACCTGCAATACCTGGCCACAATGATCGGTCTCCTGGTCATGAGAATTACGCCGTTATACGGCATCTATTACATGCTTAAACATCTAGCTCAGCACTGGGTGATAGCACAGCGTGTGAAGGTCAAAATTCTAGATTTGCCCGTGCCGAACTTGGAAGGCAAAGAATATGCCAAAGCTGAAAAAGCTTACTTTAATGATCTTTTACCGTGGATATCAGACATACAAGCATACCTTCTACCAGCTCGTTATCGCTTCAGCAGAATTTGTAAAGAGTTGGATGGCTTTCCTGAAGAAACACTCGACTTTCATAGTGCCTCGCAAAAGGTACGATAAATTCACACTCGTGTAAGGAAGACATCTTATACTAGTCTTTCTCCTCTGCTGCTTCTTAGCGGATGATTGGCGACTATAATTGGCTTGGGGTAGCGGACGAGTTGCTGGCTCACACTGTCCGAGTTGACTTGACAAGACAATTAGGTTCGTTAGCAATGGCCTCACTTGAATTCTAGTTTCTACTATACTTACTAACACAACCGTGATACAGTCAATTTGCTTCTTGCTATGTACGAAGAGATAGATTTTTGCATCCGAACCGAGTTTCCCCATAACCAAGGTTTGTACGCCAACGTTCTGCTCGCCTTCTGTCCATGGCCACTTCCTGTGCGTCAAAGGTCACGACTAACTTGATTTGTAGAGTAGACGCCGTAACCAGTCCAGCAGCTCGCACGGAAGCTTATTGCTATTGTCATCGGAAGAGTTCGAGTCGGATCTAGCTTGAATCGTGATAGCGAGTGGGTGGATCCTGTTACCCGTTTTGTGTCCGATGTCTATGTTGGTGAATTTGATCCTAAGGGCTACAGTCACTTTATCAGACCTTTCGCGGCTTGCTTCCTCATTCCAGGGATCCGTTTTGACTAGGCGTAAGCTAGCTGTTCTGTTCCAAAGTCGCTCGACGGACCAAACACCACCTGGAGATTTACCAAAGCTCGATTTGCTTCAGTGGTTGCTTAAGAACAATCAGAGACGTTCTCATCCGTACACGTTCGATCGATTGGCAGAGCTAGCCTCGATAGCCTACGTTGGATCCACGAATACTACTACGACTACTTTGACGAACCTGCTCATCGACATAGCTGCCAGACCTTTGGATTCCGAGATTCGGCGAGAAGGAATCAACCCCCTGATGATGCCTGTTGATGTGAGCCAGCCGAAACAAAATCTCTCTCTACATAACACAAGCAAGGCTTAATAGCTACATGAAAGAGTCTCACCGGCTGAATCCAGCTCATCTCGGTACTTTCATTGCCATCCTGTTTAGCGGAAGCTTGACAACCAGCACACAAGAAGTTCCCTTAAACTAATGGATTTAACTACTGTTGCCAGTGACATTCAGCCGCATCGTGCGAACACAGGTCACTATCTCGAATGGGTTGAGCCTTGCTGCTGGCATACACTTTGTTGTTCCTGCCAGTCTGATCTCGCTTAATGGAGAAATACACCAATCCCTAGAGGAGTTTCATGGCTTTCGTTTCTCCGACGCCCCAGTAGACAAAGCGGAAATTACGCACGAATACCACTTCACGACAGCCTCGCCAGAGGCAATGCATTTCGGGTATGGTCGAAATGTTTGTCCGGGAATCTTCTTTGCAAGCATAGTTGTGAAAGCCTTCACTACACGCATCCTAGCCAAGTTCGGTACAAGAAGTGCTGCAGAGAGGCCCATGAGCAGGGCTTAGGGGGAGGGGGCGCCACGCTCTGCCAAGTGATGCAACAATATTACTTCGGACGAGGGCAGATGGATGAGTTAGGGCATGATGTGCGCTTACGATGCGTGTGTGTCATGTCACAATAAGATGGACGGGCTAGCTGACCTTGACCATCTCAATTTGAAAGTGACATAGCGCAATTTCGGTTGTTGCGCCACAACGGAGCTACTAATATATGCGGAAAGTGGTCGGCTAGGTTGTGTACCTTACCATACCTTGGCGATTTCCGGCCTGAAAGGAATTGAACCATAAGAAGGCCATTGTATACCTTACACAAACAAGGAACACAGATGAGAGAGCGAGACTTCGTGAAATCTGCCTTGCCTTGTGCCTTCGGCTCTTAGAATGAGTTATCGTCGGTTACATAGCAACATCTTCACCGTCGCCTGTTTGCATCTTCACTTTGCACGCGACTGCCAACCGACACGTTCACACCAAACTACTACTCCCAAATTCTCCCGTTACCATATCCAAATTATAAACCCCGATCACTACCACTAGCCGACAATGACGCTGGCTACAGGTCAATGGCCGGCCAGCAAAGTGCGTGACACGTTCCTCACCTTTTTCGAAGAGCGAGATCACAAGTTTGGTGATTATTTTTCCGTGTGACAATGGAACTGGAGCAGCAGGAGATCCAACCATCATGGCAAGCACAGAGCCCACGGACTTGTATGCTGCTATCATTTCGAGCCCACAAACATGCACTTAGATGGGACATTGGTGATTGGACAAGTACCAACAAGAATGATGGCCTAAGGCCCTCATGCAATACTAGAACAGCGCGTCTAAGACTATATTGTTTTTATGGGGTTTAGCACACTGCTCCAGAGATGCTGATTGCTGTCTGAATAACACACCCCATCTCGCACAAACCTCAGCATAACGTCTTGGGTTTCGCAATCTATGGTCCTAATGCCTTCCTCTTCCCAGCTCAAACTCGACCTCGAAGAATGACTGCAGGAGGAGCAAGCCAGGGAATTCACACTTTTTCTTCTCGGACCAACGGCTAGAGATAGTATTGCGGATACGGTAGCGAACTGATTAGGTGTGATCTCTTCAAGACCATTCTGTCTCATTTTCTTGATCGGCCTAGGTCGTTGTTGTGTGGCTGCTTATGAGCTTGATGTAGCAAAGGGTTTGGGCGTGAAGGGTGGTCGTACACCTGCGTAAGCTAGATCAACGACAATATTAAGGAGAAAATTAGCACGCTTGACCATAACGTCCCTATTTCTCTAATGTCTCTGGTCGCCGGACTGATCGCACTTGGATTAGTGTTACCAGCGATCGTGGAGCTGACCAGGTTTACGGAAACGATCACTGGAGCTATGCCACTCTGAGTCACTGTGGTGATTGCAGCACTGGAACTCTGCTGGACAGTCGACGCCGGTATTTTTGAGGTTGCGGATGAAGACGTTGTGATCAAGCCGCCATTGGAAGGTGTGACGCTAACACTGAGGTCTATTGTGACGGCAGTGACGCTCGAAGTGACCGGCCTCACAGTGCTGAAAAGAGTGTTGGGTTGGCCTGCAGTTATGTTGACGACGGAAACACTTTGAGGCAAGCCTTTCGGCACTCCATCTTTAACCGGCGCTATAGAAATCTCCTGGCTGTCGTAGTCAAAGACTAGATAAGCGCTTTGCATGAAGGACGTGCCCAACCATACGTAGTCATTCGCCGAGTAGTTGTCAAAGGCTAGATAGCACGAAGGAGGTTCAACTGGTGTCATGTCCTGATAGATGGCGTATAGGATGAAATTAGACAGAGGCATCCAAATTTCAGTCTCGTTGTTACTCCCGAAACCAAATGACAGCTGGATGTCCGAGTCATGCCAGCTGCAGTCGACAGCGTTATTGTTGGAAGCATCGGTGTCGGTGAGAGAGACGAGTGCTTGAAAAATAAAGTCGGGAATGTGATTTCCATCGAATGACGCTTGAAATGTGGTGACAGTTGACTCCGTGTGGTACACTAAAGCTGTGCCATTAGTTGCGATAGTCATGAAGCTCAGCTCGATTAGGGGCGTGCTCATGTCTGTCGTGTTTGGGTATGGCACCATAGGCACCGCTATCAGCGTTCCCGGATCGTATAGGTCGGGGTCAACACCGCCAAAAATGATATCGCCGTTGTTGCTAGATGTAAGGGAACCTCCGTATGTGCCTGATTAGATCGTTAGTGTACCAGCCTTGTTTTGTGGCGTAAAGACATATACCTGAACTTGCAATGTACAAGCTGTACAGACGCGAGCTGATTATCCCTTGTGAGACCATCAAGTGCAAAAGAGTGCTGTTGGCATTGTCATCACAGCCTACGGGCCCAAGTCCAATATCGCCGTCGAGTAGAAAATTCGCTGGTACCACGTTGGTGCTCTCAACTGCTAACATAACGAGGCCTTGTAGCAGTGGGTAGGAGTCCGCCAAAATGGGGTCAACGACATCGGTAAAGAGTGACCCGTTTGTGTCAGCGTAGTAGTCTAGATTGGTTCTGTACGGTGTCTCAATGGTACGGTATGTGCTTGAATTGACTGCGTTGACCTCTGTGAAAGCGTCAGAATGAATGTAATGCGTCACGTAGCATATGACATACGTGTTTTAGACTCGCAAGACGTGTTTGGTATGAAACAGTTGGACATAATGAAGGTGCAGCCGTCAATAGTATCCAGCCCCATTTCCAGAAAGCCATTACCAATTCCCATGCTGACAGAATAGCCCTGGCCATTGAAATGGTTTATATCATCTAGAGCGAGGAGGTTTTGTGTGCCTGGACTATTCCGTATCTTATTCATCGACCTACTGTGTACGCTCTGTATATCGTTGCGCTTCAAGTTCATTTTCAATGGAGCAAGTGATTCAAAGCCGACGCAGAGAGTTGCTAAGCAGGACAGGATGAGCAGGAGTTGGATACCAAGGCCCGCCATGTTCAAATGCGATGAAGCATGCTCCACCTCGACAACGAATGAAAGACCAACCCTTCTCAATAAGTTTGCCATTCGTGAGGGTGCTGTGTGATACTTGAGCGTGGAGATTAGGCCCCGCAGTAGATTGTGGCATACCGCTCATGATGATAAGTGTGCGCGAGGCCGGCAAGGCTGGTGCAATATGGACGATTGTTGTTGTCAGTGTCAATATGCAGCTAATCGAGAACGGCTGATCAGCTGACTAGATAAGCGAGATCCTTCCAAAACCACTTTACTATACCTTTATACAAGCTCGGTGTCAATATGCAGCTAATCGAGAATGGCTGATCAGCTGACCAGATAAGCGGGATCTTTCGAAGCTATCGGAAAGACTAAGAAAGGCTGAGTGCCCCTCAGTCCTCATGGCTACGCCTTTCTTTTCGTTGGTCGACTCGGGTACCATACAAGAAGCGTAATTTCCGCAGCTTATATACTCTGGATAGACTTTGAGCGTCAATCATCGCACCATTGTTGACCTTCAACTGTTCCGGCAACATGAGCTTATTAAGGCATCAGGAGAACGACGACGAAGTATATGAACAGCCGGTCGATTATGGTCACAGTTATAGTGAAGCTGTGTTGCACTCAGTGAACTCAACACCGTGGACTTCAGTTCATGCAGTCCCCACTGCCGGGACCAGCCCGCGTGCGTCTTCTACCAAACAACACAGCTGGATCAATTGGTGCAGTGATTGGTGGATACCAGAGGTTCTTGCCTGGATAGTAGCGGTATTGTGTCTTGTGGCTATCTGCATAATCCTCAAGGCCTACGATGATCAACCCCTTCCAAGCTGGCATTACGGGATTACCCTGAACGCTATAGTCGCTCTTTTGTCGACTGTGAGCAAAATGTTGCTTGTCATTCCTGTGGCTGAAGGCTTGAGCCAAATCAAGTGGCTTTGGTACAAAAAGCGACCCAATGCGGATGGGGAGAATTTGATGGACTTTCAAGATATTGACAAAGCAAGTCGGAGTGCTTTTGGCAGTCTACCTCTTCTTTGGAAAGCTCGTTACTGGTATGGCAGCTGCTCTCGCTGTACTCTAGAGCTGACATTAAGCACAGGCCTTTGGCTTCCACTGGTGCGGTCCTGATGGTCGTTGCTCTTGGTAGCGAGCCTATCACCCAGCAAGCGTTGACGTATGAGACACACCTCCGCAACAGCTCGACATCAGCTAGCGTCTTAAGTCCCCGAGCCACAACATACTCTGACTTCGATACCCACAATAGTGTTGGTCCCGCAGGTAACTTAAGCACGTCTCCTTGCTAAATCCGCAAGAACTGACTTGATCAAGGTGACTACGGTGTCAGTATGGCAATGGTGGCAGCAATCTCAACGGGATTGTTTTACGAAAGCGCCTCAAAACTATCCCCCTTAACACCATCATGTCCGACAGGCAACTGTACGTGGGATAACTATACGACCCTGGGTATCTGCGCGGAAACTGCAGATATAAGCAATCTTCTCACTAGCACTGAGACTAGCGTAGGATATAATCGAAGTCTTCCAAACGGCATATATGTCTTCGCGCCAGCAGGGTCATCCACGTCCACCTTCGTGGCTAATGCAAATAGCACAAATCCGTCGATAGTATTTGGAAATATCTCGCTTCCCATAGCGGACTTCTTCGTAATCAATGACGCATACCACCCGAAAGCGAACGCGACCTCGTATGCTTTGGAGGTTGCAATATTCTTCTGCATCCAATCCCTACATACTGAGACCAGGAGCGGCCAGTCAAGCACAAACCTCACGCACTGGGATGACCGCTTTCAGCGCACCTCCGATCCGGATTATTTCAACTACACATCTACACCATCAGAGCAGGATGAAACCTTCCTAGTAACTCAAGCAGGCGCCGGGTACATACAAGGGTTTTTAGCAACCGAGTTCCAGGGCTCTTATAGGAAGGGTGCAGATGGCGGTGGTGGTGCATATGACAGTAATGCCATCAGAGCCTTTGTGAACGCGACAAGCACTCCCCCATACGACCAACTTGCCATAGAGCAAGTGGTCGGTAATCTTGCGACGAGTATGTCGAACGCGTGAGTGCTATTTACAACCTTACTCGCACATATGCTAATATGGTGACAGTGTTCGTTCTTTCAATTCCTCGAAATCGCCGGCGATTGGCCAAGCTGCGGAAAGTACAACTTTCGTCCGAATACAATGGCCGTGGTTGTCTTTGCTTGGATTTCTTGTTGTGATGAGCTTGTTGTTCCTTAGCGTTGTGGTAGTTCAGACCAGCCGGAGAAAGGTCGCCGTCTGGAAGTCATCAAGTATTGTTCCACTCCTGATATTCCAGCGGCC
>Ga0160429_1000700_pt1 | contig 23680 bp, 20 predicted proteins | sample SolpanmetagenomR_FD_108199 | JGI IMG/M metagenome (GOLD analysis project Ga0160429, IMG submission 108199) | Solar panel surface microbial communities from Lawrence Berkeley National Laboratory, California, USA - R | ecosystem: Engineered > Built environment > Solar panel > Unclassified ...
GTCGCGTGGCGGTGCCGGGACCTATATCGAAGGCGAACTTGGCGCCTTTTATCTGTTGTCGATGCTCGCCGATATTCCGGCGCACGGCCTGCCCAGCGCCCGGATCACGGATCAACTTGGCGATTGAGGGGGGCGAACATGCGACGGCCGAGACCGCGCGCATGGCGGTTGAATATGCCAAGGGCGCCGTGCTGACCGATAGCGACAACGATGTTCTCAAGTCGCGATCAACCCGGCTGGTCGCGACGGCCTTGCTCACGGCGCGTGACGGCGACGACGCCCTTCTCGCTGAGCATGAGGCATGGATGCGGCACGTGATCGCGGACGCATTCGCCGAGGAGGCCGATCGCGATACGGGTGGCAAGCTGCTGCAATTTCATCGCCCCGCGATGGCGGCGCTGGCGCTGATCCATCTGTGGGCTCGGCAGCGCAAGTCTACCGATCGCGACGCATTGGTCGCGCTCGCTGCCCGACGCGATCGCGGTGCGGTGCTGGCGTTCGACAAGGCCGCCGCGCTGATCGTCGGGCTCGAGCCGAAACTGTTGAAGGCGGCGATGCGCGCTGCCTACGCCAACGTGACGTGGCGGTCGCACGATTATCAAGAGGGCGAAGCGCTGCAGCGGTGTATCGAGGAGCAGCGTGATGCCACCGTGGCAGCCGCGGTCGCCGCCGAGATTGCCTGGCTCCACGGCGGCACGGAGCCGGCGTGGCCGCAATGGCCGGATGAAGAGCCGATCCTTCGTCAAGGCACGCGGATGCGCGTGCCGGTCTCGAAGGCGGATTTCGATGCCGGGCTGGCCGATGAGGTCACTCCCAGCCGGACGAGCGGAGTGTTGCATGTCGACAGCCGTGCCGCGGCAAGATGGCTCACGATCATCCGGAATGCGCCGCGGGGGTCGGTCGATTGGGCACCGCAAGTGATGGCGGCCTATGGTGACTGGACCGACCGCATCAACGGTCTGGGGCTCGGCGCGGATGTAGAGCCCGATCGCGAGCCGGCTGAGTGGAATGCCGAATTCTACATTCTGCTGGCCGAGCATCTGCTCGACGCTGATGAGCCGGTTTTCGAAGCCGAAGTCCGCCGGGTGACGGATCTGTCGGACAACACTTTCGGCAACGTGGCTCCAGCGGTCCTTCAGGCTGCAGACGCGCTCTATTTCAACAATGCCGAACGCGACGCGGGACGGCCGGTCGCGCTGCGCACCAGGTTCGGCGCACGGGCGATGATCCTGCGCCGCTGGCAGTATGAGCGTGATCCCGGCCGCGCGAGCGTCGATCTGGAGTCCGGAGAGATCGTCGCGAAGATGTTCCTTAACAACTATAACCCGTTTGGTCGCACGGCGAGTTACCTGCCCATCGCGCTATTTGATCGGCTGGACCCATTGCTTGAGCCACTACGGCCGCTGCTGGCCGGCGGGCCGACCTCATTCGTGGCGTTATGCACGATGAACCTGCTGCTGGTCGCACCGCGTGTGCGCCATCTCGATTTCCTGCTCGAGGCGGTGGAGACCTGGTTCGAGCAGCGCGACGCGTCGCCCATGTGGTTGTCGGTCGGGATCGGTGGCCAAGTCGTCAAATGGTTCGAGGCTGTGCTTGCCGAAGATGGGAGCCTGCTCGCGTCCGGGCATGCGGCGCGCACGCGGATCGACAGCGTCTTGAGCAAGCTGGTCGGCGTCGGCCTCGCGCAGGCCCATGAGCTGGAGCTGCAGGTCGAAGCGGCCGCCGTCGCGTCACAGCAAATCGTCACCGTCACCCGCTGAGGGTGGCCTTATCATCCCGAAGGATGACGAGGAGGAAGAGACGAAGCCGTGATTAATGAGCGTCCGCTTCTGGGAAGCGCGAAGGCCGGTCTGAACGTCCAAGACTGGGTCGGCTCAGACCTCAGTGCGTTCAGCCAGTTCTAAAGCGTCCTCCACGTCGACGCCCAAGTAGCGGACCGTGCTGTCGATCTTGGCATGGCCCAGAAGGATCTGAACTGCGCGGAGATTGCCCGTAGCCTTGTAGATAATCGATGCTTTCGTGCGCCGAAGCGAGTGCGTCCCGTAGTCCTGAGCCGGAAGGCCGATGCCGACCACCCACTCGTGAACGAGGCGGGCATACTGTCGCGTGCTCATGTGGGCCATGTAGTCGTTTCGGCTCGGGAAGACGAAGTCGTTCAGCGTCCCGCGGCGTCGCTCCAACCATGCTCGCATCGTCTTTCGTGCCGTATCCATCAACTCGAACTGGACTGGGCGTTTGGTCTTCTGCTGAACCACAACGGCGCGGTGACGGACGCGTCCGCCGGAAACTACATCACCGATCCTCACCTTGACCACATCACAGCCGCGCAGCTTGCTATCTATGGCGAAGTCAAACAACGCTCGGTCGCGCAGTCGTCTATGCTGGTCGAGCCAGAAGCGAATGGCCCAGACCTGTTGCTGTTTCAGCGCTCGCTTCGCACCGATAAGCCGGCCCTCGTTCCAGGGCGAAGTTCGTGAAAGGCGGGGTCCAACGACGAGTGCCCCATCGATCATCTCCATCGGGACAGATAGGCCAATCGAGCTTACGCAGGCGCGGTAAACCAACGGTTCGGAAATGTAGTTGATCGGCCGTCAGTGATGCTGAATGAGAGGCCCGTTTCGGGCGCTGCCTCGTAGAGCAGCGTGGCTGCAACTGGGAATGCGTTACACCCTGCCACTTTCACAGCGTAGCTCTGAGGATGACCTCGACCGTCTCATCCGGCATGTCCCACATCGGAAAATGACCGCTGGCCTCGAACCAGTGCAGCTCTGCGGACGGGAACGCAGCTTTTGCGCGCGCCGCCTGACCCGGCAGGCAGAGCCTGTCGTGCCTGCCCCATCCGATCACGATCCGGCCAGTGCTGTCGGCAGCAGGACCGGTTTGCTCGGGTCCGGTCGCAAGGTCATGAACCAGCGCATCGAACGTCTGTGTCGTACTGAGACCAGTCAACTCGGTCGCCACCATCTGCGGATCAAGCGCCCATGGATGCGCGGACAATTGGGCGAGCAGGGCAGTGCGCGAGGCCGCGTTACGGCTCAGCGTCGGCAAGGCGGGTCGGATCGCCCGCAACAAGCGGCCCGAGATGCCGATCGTAGTCTTGAAGAAGGTGCGCTCCCAACCACGCCAGAACCCGCCCGGGTCAAGTGCGACGACGTTGCCGACGACGCCGCGCCTGGCAAGTTCGAGCACTATCCGCGCACCCATCGAGCTGCCGACGACGTCAATCCCGGTCAGCTCCTTCTCCAAGATGTAGCGCTGGACGCTGCCGACCAGGCCGTCGAACGTCCCGCTATTATGTTCCGCCGGGGTCACGCCATGTCCGGGCAGGTCGATCGCGATCACTGTTCGACTGGCGCCGAGCGAGTCTAGGATGGGGCTCCATGATCGCGAGCTTCCGCCCAGCCCATGTACAAGCAGCAGTTTGCCGCCAGAGCCGCGGTTTATCTGGTGCATCTCGTTCCATTCGTTAATCTCGGACGGCTCAACGTGCACCATCCGTGCCTGGCACCCATTAATCTGCGAGCTGCCGTGCGCCGGTCGTCGCGGCGCTCGATCCTTCAAATAGGGGATCGCACGCCGCCACGACAATGAGGGATGCGCAACTCAGCCGTGCGGGCGCATGACCACCTTGATGACGCCATCCTCCTTGTCGCGGAACCTCGCATACATTTCGGGCGCGTCCTCGAGGCTGGCCGGGTGCGTGATGACGAAGCTGGGGTCGATCTCCCCGGCCACGATCTTTTCCAGCAGTGGCTTGGTGTAGCGCTGAACGTGGGTCTGGCCGAGCTTGATGGTCAGTCCCTTGTTCATCGCCGCACCGATCGGCAGCTTGTCGCCCATGCCGACGTAGACGCCAGGCACCGACACCGTGCCGCCCTTGCGGCAGCTCATGATCGCCTGTCGCAGCACGTGGACGCGGTCGGTGGCGAGGAACATCGACGCCTTGACCTTGTCCATGACGGCATCGGCCGCGCCGTGTCCGGCCGCCTCGCAACCCACCGCATCGACGCAGCTGTCGGGTCCGCGTCCCTTGGTACGGGCCTGAAGTTCGTCAAACACGTCCGTCTCGGCGAAGTTGATCGTCTCCGCACCGCCGGCTTCCGCCATGGCAAGACGCTCGGGCACCTCGTCGATCGCGATCACGCGGCCAGCACCCATCATCAGCGCGGAGCGGATGGCAAACTGGCCGACCGGTCCGCAGCCCCAGATCGCGACCGTATCACCCGGTTCGATCTGCGCGTTCTCTGCGGCCATGTAGCCGGTCGGGAAGATGTCAGACAGGAATAGCGCCTGATCGTCGGTGACGCTGTCGGGGATCTTGATGGGCCCGATGTCCGCCATCGGCACGCGGAGATACTCGGCCTGACCGCCGCAATAGCCGCCAAGCATGTGGCTGAAGCCGAACAGGCCGGCGGGCGAGTGACCCATCGCCTTGGCGGCCATCTCCGCGTTTGGGTTGGTGCGATCGCAGGCCGCGAACAGGCCTTTGCGGCAGAACCAGCAGTCACCGCAGCTGATCGTGAACGGCACCACCACGCGGTCACCGATCTTAAGGTTTGTCACTTCCGAGCCGAGCGCGACGACCTCGCCCATATTCTCGTGACCGAGGATGTCACCGGCCTCCATGGTGGGCTGGTAGCCGTCGAGCAGGTGAAGGTCCGATCCACAGATCGCGCAGGCGGTGACCTTGATGATCGCATCGCGCGGATGCTTGATCTCGGGGTCTGCGACAGTGTCGACGCGGACGTCGCCCTTACCGTGCCAGCAGAGTGCGCGCATGTTTCTTCTCCGTATGAGCAGGAGCTCCGCCAGGATCGGAAAAGCGACTGAAAAGCCTCAACGCACCCGCGAGCAGAACGGGCGCAAACCTTCGTCTGTGTAATCTAGTTACCCCGCGTCGGCGTATCCCACATCGACCTCGCCACTGCACCAAGCCGACAATTGCAAGCTGAACGAACGATCGAAGCTGGTGAACGGCACAGGCAATTTGGACGGCCGGATATAGGTCCTCTTAGCCGCTGCAAAGCAAACCCCGCAGCAACTCAAAGCAGCGGTCGTTCGCCATGTTTCAACATCGCGGGAATGACCAGCTCCTCCTCGTCGGCCAGATGTCGCAGCAGTAAATCGAGAAGGTTTTGGGCTTCGGCAGCATAAGTGTCGGCCGCTCGGCGTGCGCCCTCACCGTTGGTAGATAAGGCGTTTAGCAGTCCGCGCGCATGCTCGACCGTCGTGACCAAGCGCTGGTGTATCAGGTCGTGATCCGCCTCGAGCAGATCGAAACCGACCACGAGACGCTCATCCAGTTGCCGGAACTTGGGAAAGTAGGCGACGTCCTCGATGCGATGGTGCTGATCAAGGTGCTGGAGGAAGCCGTTGAGCTGCGGGACGAAGGCGCTCTGGAGCTGGTCTCCGTCGATTCGTTGGGCGCGAAATGCGTCCACGATGCGGGAAACTTCGCTTCCCTCATGCCGCAGGGTAGCGTGCACGTGCAGCCAGAAGTCGGCGAGCTGGCCGAAGTTTGCGTGCGCACGCCAATCCTCACGCGGGTAGTGCGGACGAAGAAAGGCAATGTCATCCGAAACGCCTGTGCGCTCACCAAGGCGAAGCCGTTCCGGGGGAAACTCGTTCATCAGCACCTTTCGTCACAACAAATCGCCGCGGGCACAAGCCGCTGTCAGTCAGACCTCGCGAGAACGACAACGGCATTTTCATCGACGCCGGCATCTATTCGCCGGCTGGCGAACGTCCACCCTCACGAGCCACAAGCCGCTAGGCGGATTGCTCCAGCTCCTGTCGGACACGAAGCGCAAGCAGGCTGACGCCGAAGGGCTTGTGAAGGATTGCCGGGCCTTCCTCTGCTGGCTGATCGGGTTCATACCCGGTCACGAGGATGATGCCGATGTGTGGGTATGTCCGCGTGACCAGCGCCGCCAGTTCGCGCCCGCTCATCCCGGGCATAACGATGTCGGTGAGCATCAGACGGACATCAGGCTCGGCGTCGAGAAGAGCCAATGCCTCGTTTGCATCGGCCGCCTGCCGGACGGTGTAACCCAGATCCTGCAGCGCCGCGACGCTCATCCGGCGGACACGCGGATCATCTTCGACGACCAGAATGGTCGCTGGCGCAGCACAAGGCTGCGATGCGCGCAGGTCCTCGCTCGTACTTGACGGCGCAGCACCATGGTCTTCTCCACCTCGCGGAAGGAGAAGCGTGACAGACGTTCCCTGCCCAGGCGCCGTACTGATCTGCACCTCGCCTCCAGATTGAACCGCGAAGCCATGAATTTGGGAGAGGCCAAGGCCACTTCCCTTGCCAACATGTTTGGTTGTGAAAAACGGCTCAAATGCACGGGCGACCACGCTGGCCGGCATGCCGGTGCCGGTATCGCGCACCCACAACGCGACTGTCTCGCTCAACTTCTTCGACGGGTCTGTTCGGTTCTCGGTTCCGAGCGTGAGCCGGCCGCCGTCTGGCATCGCATCGCGGGCGTTGACAGCCAGGTTGACGATGGCGTTCTCCAGCTGGCTGCGATCGACGCGCACTGGCCAGAGGCCCTGCTGAAGCTGAAGATCGATCGTGATGTTCTCCGGCAGGGTTCGCCGGAGTAGCTCCGTGATAGACGCAACAAGTTCGTTCACGTCGACCGTGGAAGCGGCAAGGGGCTGCTGACGGGAAAAGACCAGAAGTCGGCGAGTGAGATCGGCGGCGCGCGTCGCTCCATCAAGCGCATTGTCGATAAATCCTTCGACGTCGCCGCCGCCGCCCTGTCTCAGGCGGCGCTGTGCGAGCTCCAAGCTGCCGATCACGATCGCCAGCATATTGTTAAAGTCGTGGGCAATGCCCCCGGTCAGTTTGCCAATGGCTTCGATGCGCTCGGTTTGTTGGGTTCGCTCATCAGCGCTACGCCGGACGGCGACGAGCCGTAGGATTAGCAGGACTAGTGCAAGCGCGAGACTAAGACCGAAGATGGCGGCAAGCTTTGAAGCGGCTCTCCAACCGTTCCGGGGGCCGTCGATCACTTCGGAGGAGACAGCCACATGGGTGCTCCAGCCTGTCTCGGGAGAGGTGAAGAAGCCGCTGTAGTTTTCGAACCCCTCGTAGGTCACGCCGCGGTAGACACCGGCTGTGTCTTGAGCGATCGCGTCTCTTACATAGCGCGTTGCAAGCGTGCCTAGCCGTTGTGGCCATCCCGTCGTGCGCGCAATAAAGCGGCCCCTGCGATCGACCAGCGCGCTAACGCCTGCGTGGGGAGCGGACGAAATCAGCAGGCTCTGGATTGCAGCCGGATCCAGTGCGACTAAAAGAGCGTATCGCCCCCCGCCAACCGACATCGATGCGATAATGGCGGCATGACCATCGGCATGGCGGACCACGCCGCCAAAAGTTGGCCGCGAACGGATCGTAGCTGGCTGAGGCATCTTGTCGGCATCTGTTGTCAAGTATTCGTCGCCGCGCTGTAGCTCGACCACGGTCCTGCTGTTTCGAAGGTCAACCAGTGCGACGTCGCGCCATGAAGGGTCGAGTGCCGCGATCTCGGCGACGCGCTGACGCGCCTCGGCCCAGTTCTCCTGCCGAATGGAGCGGATCGTCGCCAATGCCCGCATGGTTGCCGAAATCACCGCAAGGCGTGCGTCGACCGCTTGAGAAATCTCTTTGGCGCGCGCGACCGTCGCCGCCTCCTGCGCCTCGCGATCGTTTCGATAGCTCACTGCTGTGGAGACCGAAGCGTAGATCAGCAACGGCAGCACTGTAGCTGCGACAAGCACCGAAGCTGTTCGCCGCCGCGACGCACCGATCCCGCCCGGGGGAGCCGCCACCGCCTTAGCAATCCTATGCGGGATCATGAGCACCGACGCTGATGCGACCTGTTCGCTGGCGGGTCCACGGCGCCCTGCGGATCATAGCGTCTCGTTGCATGTCGCCCCTTCATGCAGCGTATGCGCTGTCACTTCGATGTGACCATGCGACGTAGATCACTCGACGACAAGCCTCGGCCAATCTCAAGAGCCGGTGTTACCTAGGATGCCGATACCACATGGAATGAACAGCCGGCATCGAGGGCGGCAAGAGCGATCATTGCGACCCTATCTCGATCTTGTCCGTGATTAGTGCTTGAGTGCCTTGCTTCCGTTTTCGCGGCTTGGGTGTCGGAAGCTCGGCTGCTGTGACGCGCAGCAGCTCGCCGAGCCACTCGGCATCATCCCATCGATCGGCAGCGATGAGCATTTGCGGTTTAGCACCCGGATACGGCGGCGCGTCTGACATCGATCCGGCATAGGCGCGGCCTGATACCGTGGGTTTTACGAAGAGCTGATCGTCGCAGACCGAGCCGATCATCTTGCCTTCAACGTAGATGCCGTATTCACCGAACATCGGCTTGGCCGCCACCGCGCCGGCGCCAGCGCCAGCCGCCTGTTCAAGCAGGAAATCAATTGTGCGTTGCTGTGTCGCCATAGGCCGAACCTAGCAGACGAGCGCCGCCGCGAGCAACGGACCGACGATGGGCTGGGTCGCCGCTTGCGGTGAACGAGCGGCCGCTTTCGGAAGAAGCTAAGGTGCCGCTGAACGGCCGATTGTGGGTCGGTTAGGTCATTGCGTTCGCCGGTGTCCACTGCGGCACCTGCTGATCCTGCCATAGTCTCAGGCGTCGCCAGTCCAGCGCATCGTAGACGGCTGTGGTGCCTACAGCATCGTTCAGTGGCAGTGCCGCAGCGGCCTCACGCAGAAAACGAGGTCGAAGCGCATCATCCTCCAGATACGCTACCTCCCACCAGCCGATGATGCGATTCCGCGCATTCGCCATCGCCGCAGCCGACGGTAGCCGGTCGCGCTTCTCGTGCTGGTTGACCCGGGCGTGCGCCGGCATCAGGTTCCAAAGATCACCGCATGGCCAGACCGACCATGGCAGGCAGTGGTCGATGTCAAAGCTGTTCGGCTTCAGCGGTCGTCCCGTCCAGACGCATTCGATCGGCTGCCCGCAAGCGAGAAGTCGCTGGGCGACGTCGCGGCCAAGAGCGGTGGTGCGAACCGGCTCTACCCAGGCCAGGGCGGCTTCTGCAGTACCGGGCGCGACCGCTAGACCCATACGGTCGGCATAGGCGCAGGTCAGGCGGGACCATTCGGCCACCAGCATGGGTTCGATCCAGGACCCGAACCGCGACATGGCCCGCCACAAGTGGCCCGGCACCTCGATTAGACCCCAGCCGCGCAGCGTCTCAAGGTCGAGCACGGTTGCGGATGCACCACCCCGCCGCCCGCGGCTGACGCCGAACACCTGGATGTCACTGTTGGGATAGCGGGTGAAGGTTGCCGGCATCTTGGCGATTGTGTGAGCAGCCCGGGACAACGCGGAAGCGATGGCGTGGGCCTGCTCGCCGGCGAAGACCGCACCGACCCGTAGCTCGACCGGTGCCGTGCCGAGCGCGAGCAGTGATTCAAACCCGTCCTTGGCGAAGCCCAGTCGATCGATGCCGACATTACCCGGCATTTGCGGGAGCCTCGCCCGAACCAGGGGCAGGTACATTCTCAGCCAGTTCAGTGCGACCAAGCCCAGCGGCACCTCGACTGCATCGCGGCCATCGGGCGCCGGCGTAGCTGCAGCAGGCGCATACTCGGCGATCCGTGCCACGGCTCGGAGCAGTGCCAGCTTATAGGTGGATGACTTCTCGTCGGACAGGACGATGCCGCGCACCAGCGGGAGCGCGCCGGTGCCGTCATCGGGCATGCGGAGCGCTATGACGTCCCAGGTCACACCGGCGCGTCCGCCCTGATCGCTGGAGGGCACAACCCGTAGCACCTCCAGCCCGTGCGCCCGGGCCAGCCCCTCAATCTCGGTGGTCGAGGTCGGGTGCATCTGCATGGCGGGCGGAGCGGGACCGTTGCGCAGCGTCATCACCAGCACGCCGCCGGGCTTCATCAGCGTGGCGAGTTTGCGGAAGGCGCGGGGCCGATCGGCAGGCGTGATGTGCTGCCAGACGGCTGACAGCAGCACGAGATCGTAGGCCAGCCCAAGCCCATGGACATGGTCGAGCGAGGGCAGGGCATCGCTCACCCACCGGACGCCGTGGCTTCTATGCTTCTCAGCTGCGATCCGGCGCATACCTGCAGCAGGCTCGGCCGCCACTACCTCGTAGCCAAGTGAGGTCAGCCAGGCCGCGTCACGTCCTGTGCCGGCACCGACGTCGAGCGCCAGCTTGCTGTCGCTGCCGTCCGGGATGACCGGCAACACCTCCCCCAGCATACGCTCAGACGATATCGCCTCGTAGCGCTCGGCTAGCATGTCGGCTTGACCGTCATAGGCAGCAACGACGTCTAGGTAGCTGTTCAAGCGTCAAGGCCTGCGAAACGGGCACGGTGCCGGGCGACATAGTCGGTGCGCGGGTGGAGCCTTGGATCGACGGGCAGGTGAACGCGCTCGCCCGGTTGCGGGAACAGCCGGATGAGCTCGGACGGCACCTTGTTGTGCGACACCAGCAGCCGGCACTCATCGTCGAGGCTGATGAGGTGACGATCGAACAACCAGTGCGCGGTCGCGGACAGAGCAATGCCGTTCTGCACGACGTCCGGGCCGCCATCTGCGACGCTCCAGATGTGCGCGGCCTGAGCTTCGGCCTTGCCGCCACCATTGACCATACGCAGCCCCGTCACCGCGCAACGGTTGTCATATGCGTCGAGCACGTGGCCGCGGAAGGCGGCGCTGCGCACCTTGCGGTTGACCAGTAGCTGCGCCACGCGCCGCTCGTCTGGCGGTGAGGCCAGTAACGCGGCCGTGGCGGCGTCGATGTGGCGGGGATCGAGTTCGAGCCGGATCGCGTGTTCAGGTGATAGCGTGTCGACCAAGCCGACGTTCACGATGGCGGCAAAGTCAGCATCATCAATTGCGCGAACCGATCTACCGCGTAGCGTCCGACCAGCGATGGCGGGATTATCGAGCTCGCGCAGCATACGCTCGAGAAAGCGGCCGTCCGGATCGCGATACGGCACGGGACGATCGAACTCGATAAAGTCGCTGATGCGGGCGTAGAAGAGCGTGCGGTAGGCGGGATCGGGGTCGATGCTGTGCACTAGGCCGGCCGCCACATAGGCCTTGCGCCCACCCGCCGAGCCGGTTTCGCGGTAGATGATCCAATCGCCGACGCAACCCTCGGCCGCGCGCAGGTAGATGCGTGGGAAATGGTACCGCTCGGCGATCAGGTCGTCGTAGCGCGATGCACCGCTGATTTCGAACACACCCTTCATGCCGAGATCCTGACGCCGATCCCGGGCTTGAGCAACCTTGCTGACAGCCCGCAACGGTCAGCGACCGCGAAGCACGATATTGCTGAAGGAACGGCCGCTCTCGGGGAATGCAAATGCTGCCTCGAACGTCCAGGTCTGGGTCGTGCTCGCTCGTTGGCGCGCGCATGTCGCCACGGCGCAGCTTGACTTCCTCCACTCGCCGCGCCAGACCAAAGCCACAGGAGTGGAAGTTCGGTAGATTCGGATTGCGATTCGGGTCGTCTGTGGATGTCCTGTGGAGCGTCGCAGCTGGGAAACCGGCGGGTAGGGCGTCTGCGCGGGGAGACCATCATGCGGACTCAGATCGGAAGCTCATCTTAGTCCTTCGAGAAGGACTTCACTGCTTTATAGCAGCCTATCGCACGGCGTAGCGTTGAGGTGCTTCGTGCCGCCTCCGTCGGTTTTGCCGGTGAGCACGTCTTTCAGGACGTAGCCGATCCCATCCCCGTCTTTGTTCATGACGTCAAAGTGCAGGCCCGGGTCGGCCTTAGCACCAAACGTGTGGTGGGCGTTAAAGAGGTGCAAGGCGTCGTCGCGGCTGGCCTTCCCGACCGTTTGGATCGACGCATGAAGCCGATCGGCTTGAAACGCGGTGTTCTGATCCAGCATGTAGGCACCCCAGAGCTTGCGCTTTTCCGGATTTCGGAAGTCTGACCTGTAGAGGTTGGCGTGGTGCGCCCTCAGAATGCTTTCGAAATTAGCGGGATTGGCCTGAATGTTGCGGGCAATCGAGTGTCCACCCATCCGCTGGAAGTTGCGATCCGGCATTAGAGCCGCGTGGAGCGACTTCGGCCTGTTGGATGAAGCGAGGAGAACGGCCTCCACGGTCGGCTCAAAGCCATCCAAGGCGGCGCGCAATTGATCGTCAGGCGGTAGCACAGGGCCGGGCAGCCGGAGAATCAGCGTCGCGCGTCCGAGCGCCTCTAGCGCGTCCGCTTCGATCTGTTCGGCGCAAACGGTCACGACCATCTGAGGACGGGCCCGCGCGCAAGCGGTTGGTCCCGCAGGATGCGGCTCGCATGCTTTGCCGCGTGGTCCTTCGCCGGCCGGCTGACGCGCGCAGCGCTGATCCAGCCTGCGGCAAAAATTAGTCGCGCCGTCTCGGCCGAAAATCAAGTCGTTCGCGTCGCGTACCACGCCGCGGAGGTGGCCCTGCCGTAAACCCTGCTTTACCGGATAGGGGCGTGCAATGACGCGGACGCCGCCTTCCTCGAAGCTCTCCTGGAGCGTCGATGCCCGGCGCTCGACGTCCCTATCGTCGAAGCCGGCGAGAAGGTAGAGTCGCCTCAGCATGATCGATGGTCTGCCGGGTGCGTGCGGTCAATCGCGGTCACGCAGGTACGTCAGTACGCTGACTGGGATTACCCAGCTTGCAGCGATGGATTGGGGGAGCAAGTCGACGACGTCCAGCAGCTGGTCGAGCCGCGTGCGCTTGCGAACCGACGCCTTCTGCTCGAGCAATAAAACTGAGAGCGGCACGCCTGCTTGGGCCGCCCATTCCACGATATGTGCCTGTAGCTTGTCCCCGTCTATCGGCGCGTGTGCTGGCAGCCCGAGGACGAACCGAGGCTCAATCTCGCGCCAGTCACCGCCGGGCGGCGGGTCTGCTGCATCCGTGAAGCCGATCTTGTCGAGGTTCAGGAACCGTCGCCTGCCCTCGAGGGGGCGGATGAACGCGGCCCATACTGCACGATTGAAGCGGAGTGGCGCAACCGCCGAAGACGTATGCTGCTGTTCGCCCGGCGGTGGCGCCACTGCGGGGCTAACGAAGTGAATGCCGCCTGCCTCCTCCTGAAGCGAAAGCAGGTCGCGACAGTGGGTTTCAACAAACGGAGCGAGCTTGCGGCGGCTACGCGGTAGCGACACCAGCCCCCTATCCGCTAAGCGGTTAACGTGCTCCTCGAAGGGTGCACCGACCGATTTTCTGAATTCCCCCCCAATAAAGGTAAGCCGAACGGGCGAGCCCGAGCGCGCCTGTGAGGCGGCGCCAACCGCGCCGGCGAGGTAAGTCCTGATGCTTTCGATGGACGTCAGGGTGTCCGCCAACTCTGGGCCGGTGCTCATCGCTCCATCATAGAGCGTTGGACCAAAACTTTATAGCCTAAACGACATTTCGCGTGCGAACGCGCCCAGCAGTTTGCGGCGGACGCCCGCTGATGCGCGGGGTTATGATACGCTGCTGCGCGGGAAGCCTGATCGATCGAGCATTGAGAGGTGGTGCAAGGGGCGCCTGAACGAACGGTCGCTTTCAGTAAACGGAACTGCGGCGCTGAGTGTCCACAAGTGGGTCAGTTACAAGAATCCCTCGCCCGCATGCTCGCGGAACCGCTCATGATCCCGCACATATTCCGCTACCATCTCTAAAGATGAATGCCGGCTATGCTCCTTCATTTTGAACAAATTGGCGTTCTGGCGACCGGCCTCGGTAAGGAACCCGGCGCGGAGAGAGTGGCCTGAGAACAACTCCGGCGAGTAGCCCGCGGCGATCGCAGCCGCCTTTACTACCAATGCCACGCCTTGGGCGCTCATTGGCTTGTCGGTAAGCCGGCCCTGTGGCGTCAGTTTGCGGAATACCGGCCCGCTGGTGACGCCTGCCTGCTCGAGCCAGGCGCGGTAATGCCTCACTGGTTCAAGCCTGCGGCCGTCTGGGATCGCGACGGTGTGACCCTTGCCCTCCTGGTCAGTCTTCGATGCCGCGATGCGCACTAGCAGCCCGCGGCTATCCTCGCTCACACGCGCAACGGTTATAGCCACGAGCTCGGAACGGCGGAACGCTCCGGCCATCCCGATCGCAAGTAGCGCGCGGTCGCGGTAGCTACGCAGATCCTCACCCGTGATTGCGCGTACCATGTCGCGAAGAACGTCGCCGTCGGCAGGACGCTTCTTCCCGGGAAGTTCGCCGCGCTTGTCCTTACGAATGCCCCGCATCGCGCGCTCAAGGCGAGCCGCGTCTGGCTGCGAGGTGGGCGGCTCGACGTCGGCGGCCCGGTGCGCAAATACGATGGCAGCAAGCCGCCGGCCGATTGTCGCGCGGCCGAGCGGCACCGGTTCCTTGCGCTGCAGCACTGTGCCGCGCTTGGTCCGGCGAGGTTCTTGGGGACTGAACCCGCTCTCAGCGAGCAGCGTCAGGAACGCGGCGACCGTCGCCGGTGTCGCGGGCAACGGGCGATAGCCGCTCTCCTGGCACCAGGCGCAAAATAGCCGCCAGTCCGATTTGTAGGCGCGCAGTGTCGCGTCGGCCGACGCGCGGCGAACATATTCGTCGACGCGCTCGCGATCCTCTGGTGCGAGCTGCGGAAGATAGGGTTCAAGCGACTGAACCCGATCGACGACGACCAACGCATCAGCCACGATGCTATCCAAGTCTGCGCGATCGACGCGCGCCGCATCAATATGATCCTCATCGGCCAAACCGACCTCCTACGCTGCGCACTGACGGATCGGCACCGGCGCGGGGGCGACGGCGCATATTCTCCAAAAGCGCTAACCGACCAGCCAATTTGACGCCAGCATGTAATTCGCGGGAATCAGCGTTATTGCTAATTACAACGGCGTGGTAGGTGACGTGGTGTCGGTTTGCCTGAAATGCTGGACCGACGCATACCGCTGGTTCGCTCTGCGACCCCCTCCTGAAAGGCTGGACTCAACACCTGAAAAGGTGGACCTTCTTGCGATCTACCCGGTGGCGAGGGTCTGGACCGATGCGCGAAGCGGGACAGGATGCGGCGAGTGATGCGGATTGGGACGAGGCCCGTCGCCGGGAACTCGTGATCCGGCCTCTCGCCGCCAAGAGCGAGATCGATGGCGCTTCCGCGACGGAGGCTATGACCCTGCTGGGCATCGGCCGCTCCCGCCTTTTCGAGCTCGTCCGTAAATACCGCGCCGCGCCCAGGGCGGCCACGCTGCTGCCCGGCAGGCGTGGCCGGACCAAGGGCGAACGCCGCCTGCCGCACGATCAGGAAAAGCTTGTCGGTCGCGCCCTAAACGAGTGCTACCTCGTCGCAGAGAAGCCATCGGTCGCGGACGTCCGTCGCTGGCTGCGCCACGAGTGCAGGAAGGCGGAGGTGCCCGTTCCGAGCACCAAGGCCATACAGGCCCGCATCGACGCCCTCCCGCCGGGGCGGGTCGTCGCCGCGCGCGAGGGATCGAAGGCTGCGGCCGACAGGCACCGGCCAGTGCGGGGTCGGCTCGAGGCCGGCTACGCGCTCGAGCTGGTTCAGTCCGACCACACGCTCGTCGACGTGATCGCCGTCGACGACGTATACCGCCAGCCGATCGGACGACCATGGGTCACGTTCATGATCGACCTGGCGAGCCGGACCGTGCCGGGGTTTCACCTCACGATGCTTCACCCCTCTTCGGTGTCGGTCGGCATGGCCATACGGCACGCCGTGCTTCCCAAGGCGCCCTGGCTCGCCGAGCGCGGGATGGTCGCGCCATGGGCCAATGAGGGACTCATGGACCGCCTGCACCTCGACAATGCAAGGGAGCATCATTCGGACGCGCTCAAGCGCGGCTGCCGTGTCCACTCGATCGGCCTCCAGTACCGCCCCCGCAAGCGGCCGCACTACGGCGCGCACATCGAGCGGCTGATCGGGACGATGATGGGTGCCGTCCACCTGCTGCCCGGAACCACCTTCTCCGACGTCGAGGAGCGAGGCGACTACGACTCCGAAGGCAGGGCGTGCATGACGTTGTCGGAGATCGAGGCCTGGCTCTCCGCCCAGATCATCGGCCCGTACCACGCCGACGTGCACCGCGGCATCGGCATCCCGCCCGCGCTGGCGTGGGCGGACGCGCTCGAGCGGCGGACTGAGCTCATGCGCCTTCCAGCAGACCCGGACAGCTTCCTGTTCGACTTCCTGCCGTGTGAGACGCGGGCGGTCACTCGAGAAGGCATCGAACTGTTCAACACCCACTACTGGGACGACGTCCTCCCGTGCCACTACACCCCGTCAGGCAAGAAGATGCCGATCCGCTGGGACCCGCGCGACATGTCCCGCGTCTGGCTCGAGTTACCGGATGGCGAGCACCTCGAAGTCCCGTATCGCGACCTGCGTCGCCCCGCGATCACCCGCTGGGAGCAGCTCGAGGCCCAGCGCTCCTTGCGCGAGCGGGGAAGGTCGGCCGTGGACGAGCAGCTCATTTTCGACGCTGTCGAGACGCAGCGCGTGATCGTGGAGCAGGCGGCGCGGAAGACGAGGGCAGCCCGGCTCGCCATGCAGCGCACCGCGGCCGCGCTGGAGGACGCGCGCCGGGCCCGGACGTCGCCGACCCCGGCGCTGTCCGCCGTGGCGCCCTCGCCATCGACCCGGTCCGCGCGGGCGTTGCCGCCGGGCACGTTACCCTTCGCGGTCGAGGAGATGAAGCGATGACCGCCCTGTCGCACTTGGCCGAGGGCTATCGCGATCAGGCGCTCTGGCCAGACAAGGAGCGGATCGCCTGGGTCCGCAAGGATCGCTGGCTCGGGTTCTCGAAGGCCGACTCCGTCCGGCGGATGCTGTACGACCTGCTGGAGCACCCGCCGCGTACAAGGATGCCGTGCCTGCTCGTCTTCGGCCAGACCGGCATGGGTAAGTCGCATATCGTCGAGCGGTTCGCCGAGGAGAACCCGGGCGGTTTCGATGACAAGAGAGGCGTCAGCTCCATTCCGGTCGTGGCGGTACAGCTTCCACCGGAGCCGACAGAAATCGAATTTTACGGCGAGATCCTGGAGAAGCTCGGCGCCGGCTTCGCAAGCACGTCAGACGTCAGGCGCGCGCGCCAGCTGACCCGCAGACTCATGGGCGAGGTGGGCGCGCGCATGCTGATCCTCGACGAGATCAACCACATGCTCGCCTGCACGCCCCGCCAGCAGCGCATTTTTCTGAACACGATCCGCTACCTCGCCAATGATCTGCGCATACCGCTGGTTTGCACGGGCAATCACGAGGCCAGGGCCGCGCTCCTGACCGACGCCGCGCTCGCCGACCGGTTCGATGCGGTCGAGCTCGTCCACTGGCGGCACGACGAGCAGTTGCGGTTGCTCATGGTGACGCTGGCCGCGATCCTCCCGCTCAGGCTGCCGTCGCCAATTGCCGACGACGTGTTCCGGGGCAAGGTGCTCGAACTTACCGACGGGAACACGGGCCGGATCTTCCGGCTCGTCGAGACTCTCGCCATCGCGGCGATCAGGAACGGCACGGAGACGATCAGGCCCGAGGATCTTGACGCGGACGAGCTTGTCCTGCCCACCGTCAGCATGAAGGCGATCGCGACGAGGAAGGGGAAACGGGGCGCCGGCACCATGCGGGCGGTGTGAGCGCCCGTGGCCGTGATCACGCGGCCCCTGCCGGTGGCACCGCGGCCCAAGCCGGGCGAACTCATATCCTCGTGGCTCGGGCGGACCGCAGCGCGCTACGACATGGATGGCGCGGCTTTCCGTCCGCTCCTGCTGCCGGACGACGGGCACGGGCGGGACCGGCTCGATCTTCAACTGACGGCGGACGAGGTGACCGGGCTCGCCGATGCCTTCCGGCTGCCGCCCGAGCGCGTCGCGGCGCTCGACCTTACACAAGCATGGCCGCGCGTTGCCGTCGACTGGCTTCCGGGTGTCGGACGGAAAATGCGCGCTCGCGGCAACCTCGATCTCTCCTGGTGCCGCAAGTGCCTGGAGGAGGGGCACAGCTCCAGCGGCACCTATCTTGATCGGGAGGCGGCACTGCCGCTCTGCCTGTGCCATCGCCACCAGCACTGGCGCGTCGACTGCTGTCAGCACTGCAGTCCTGACAACCCACCCAGGTTCGTCTGGGACAGGGGCGCAGTCGAGCTGGCCTGCGGCGACTGTCGCCGGCTGCTGCGGACGCCTGGCCGCCCGATCTGGGCGGAGTGCTGGGGGAACGACGATCGGCACATGGGTCGCAAGTTCGAGATCATGCTTGTGTTCGAGCGGTGCCTTCGCTCGGGGTTGCTCGGACATCCGGTGCGCATCGAAGGGGTGGGCAGGGTCGAACCCGCCGAGTTCCTGGCCTTGGTCGAGGACCTCACGCGGGCGCTGCTGGCGCCCAATCGGTCGAGCACCAGCCTGATCAACCGCTACGGGTGCGACTTTCTTCGGATTGAACCCGACCACAGGCCGACGGACTGGCGGGAGCGGCCATACCCGGAGTTGGGGCCGATGACGCGCGCATGGGTTCTGTCCGCCATCATCGCGATCGTGTCCGGAGAGACGATTGGCCCGCTGTTCTCGGGCCGCTACTGGGCAAGGCACTCCGGTGGCGACAACGCCCGGTCGCTTGAGTGGCTGTTCGAGCACGCGGCCACATGGGTCAAAGCCATGCTGATCCGGGGTAGCGCACGCTGGCCCGCGCCCCTGCGCGAGCGGATGCGGACACTTCACGCTGGATCCGGCCTGGAAGTCGACGACATCCTGATCCGTTTCGAGACATGGCGGGCCGAAGAGGATCGCGTCCGGTTCGGGACGCAGCGCGCGGACTGGGAGCAGTTGATCGATTGGTCATGGTTGTGAGAGCCCGCTTCGTCGCTGACGCTGTTGATCAGGACTCGCACCGCGCCGCGCCATCTGCGTCGCACTCACGCCAACATAGCCGACCGACATCGTGGGCCTATGGCGCTGCCGTTGACAACGGGCAACATATGCATATATTGTGCATCGATCCAGCGGAGATGTGAGATGGCGACTGCCTTCCTTGTCGGTGAGCAACGCGCCACACGGCTCGCATCCAGCTTCGTTGCGAGCCTGCAGGAGCCGAAGACCCCCTATATCTCGCCGAAGCGAGTCGCGCACGCGCTGGGCGTCCAATTGTCACGGCTGGCGGAGATCGCCGGCGTCCACCGCAACACGCTTGCCAATCCCGCGTCGGAGCGACTCCAGGACCGGCTACGCGATATGGTGCGCGTGATCATGGCCGCGAGTGAGCTGACCGGTGACCTCGAGCAGGCAATATACTGGTTCAGGAATGAACCGATCGCAACGCTCAAGCGCAAAACGGCGGCCGAACTCGTCGCTTGCGGGCACGCCGATGCGGTGATGACGCACTTATCCGAGCTGGTCGACGGCGCGAACGGGTAGTCGTGCTTCGTGTTGCGACCGTCCCGAGGCACTTCTACCGCTATCTCACGCCGAAATGGGCCTACCTGCCGCTCAGCGGGGCAGGAGCCGCGCGCGCAGGCGGCCGCTTCAACCGCCCCGGGGTCGAGGCGCTGTATCTTTCGGCCGAACCAGAGACTGCGCTTGCCGAGTACAAGCAGGGTTCCAGCCTCCCGCAGCCCGCGACACTTGCGGCCTACGAGCTCGATCTAAGCAATGTTGTGGATCTGTCCGCTGGCTACGATCCGGACCATTGGGCAGCGGTGTGGGCGGGATGGAACTGCGACTAACGCTGGATCGCGCGTGTCGAGCACAAGGTGCCGCCTTCGTGGCAACTCGGCGATGAGGTGATCCGGTCGGGTGCGGCTGGCTTGCTATTTCCCTCAACTCATCAAGCCGACGGCACAAACCTCGTGGTGTTCGGCGCCAACTTGACAACGGCGAACCGGCTTGCGGTCCATGACCCGAATGGTATGCTGCCGAAAGACCAGCGCTCGTGGGAACCGTAGCCGTCCCGCACTGCAAAAAGGGTCGGCTGAAGGCTGCGTTTTGGGCTAAAGTGCCTGTAGCTAACCATTAATCCGCTAGTCTGATAACATTGATTATGTAAAATCAAGCTGATGCTGAGGGTCGGTCATACGGTCTTAGGGCTCGGGATCGATCGTATCAAAGTGGCGATGATTGCGCATCCCCGTATCGGCTCGCTTGCCGAAAACCTCGGCAGTTGTCGTCATCCGGCGCCTGACCAGCCTGCGTCGTCCATGGCTGCGGCTGCGGCTGCGGCCTCGGCATCCGGCATATCTCGATCCCAGCGCGAAGCATCGAGCCGCCGGCCGGTCACGCCCGATGACGCCTCGGAGGCAAGCCATAGCAGCGGCGGAACAATCACGCGCGGATCTAGCAATCCCTGGCGCGCTTCTTGCGGGAGACTATCCGGGATCATGCCCGTTGCCGTGGCGCCACCTGGCAGCAGTGCGTTGACGGTCACGCCGGTGCCCTCGAGATCCTGCGCCCAGATGATGGTCTCGGACTCCAGCGCCGCTTTTGACGGTCCGTAAGGCGAAAAGCCGCGGCGGCGCATCGTCGCGTGATTCATCGTGATGTTGACGATCCGACCACGACCTGCGGCAATCATCGCGGGAACAGCCGCCCGCGTCATCAGGAAAGGCCCGGTCACGTTGGTGTCGATCACCATACGCCACACGTCAGGGTCGGTTTCCCAGAACCGTGTCGGCTCCGTCAGGAACTGCTCGCTGACATATTTCATGCCGCGTCCGGCGTTGTTGACGAGCAGATCGACCCGGCCGAACCGGTCGAGCGCCGTGGCGACGACGTGGGCACAGTCTTGCTCGTTTCTGACGTCGGCGATCATCGGGATGATGGCGCCATCACCAGCCTCGGCTGCCACCCTTTCGATTTCCGTTGCCTCCCGGGCGGCGGTCACGATCACGCGCACGCCGCCGGCCGCCAATCCGAGCACCATGGCGCGGCCGAGTCCACGTCCGCCGCCCGTGACGATCGCGACCTGGCCCTTCAGCGCATCGGCGCTCATCGGTTGAGCGCCTGCATCTGCGGCGCGGCGTAGCGGGTCCCCGCAGCGGCGCCCGGCGGCAGGATCCGGTCTATGCGGGCGCGGTCCTCGTCGGTCATCCGCACGTCGAGAGCGCCGACATTCTCCTCCAGACGAGCGGGTTTCTTTGTTCCCGGGATCGGCACGACGTCCTCTCCCTGGGCAAGCAGCCATGCAAGCGCGAGCTGTGACGGCGTGCAGCCCTTCTCCTTCGCCATCGCTTCGATCTCGCGCACGAGATCAAGGTTCTTCTGGAAGTTCTCCCCCTGGAAGCGCGGCGCGTGGCGACGGTAATCATCAGGGGCCAGATCATCGATGCTGCGGATCTGCCCGGTGAGGAAGCCGCGCCCCAGCGGGCTGTAGGCGACATAGCCGATGCCCAGCTCACGCACCGTCGGCAGGATCTCCTCTTCGGGCTCCCGGCTCCACAGGGAGTATTCCGTTTGCAGCGCCGTGATCGGGTGGACGGCATGTGCACGGCGGATCGTCTCTGGCCCCGCTTCCGACAAGCCGAGATAGCGTACCTTGCCCGCCTTCACGAGCTCAGCCATGGCGCCGACCGTTTCTTCGATCGGGGTGTCGGGGTCGACGCGATGTTGGTAATAGAGGTCGATGTGGTCGACGCCGAGGCGCTTTAGCGACGCATCGCAGGACTGCCGGACATAATCGGCGTCCCCGCGGATACCGAGAAACTCGCCCCCCTCGCCTCGTACGTTCCCGAACTTGGTCGCAAGCACGACCCGCTCCCGCCGGTCAGCAATTGCCTTGCCGACCAGGACTTCATTGGTGAACGGGCCGTACATGTCGGCGGTATCGAGGAAAGTGACACCCAGGTCGATAGCACGATGGATGGTGGCTACCGCGTCGGTTTCGTCACGCGCTCCGTAGAATTCCGACATGCCCATGCATCCGAGCCCGAGTGCGGAGACCTCGAGGCCCTCCAGTCCAAGCTTGCGTACGCGCATCGCAGATTCTCCTTTGTTGATGGTATTAAGCGGAAAAGGTGGACCGCGTATCCGTTACCGTTCGCGCACGTCCTAATCTTCCGAGGAGAACGGGAGGGGCCTGCATCGCCCGCGTATCGATCGTCGTTCGGTGGCGGACGCCCGGCAGCGCCAGCCGCTTTGGCTCCCGACACTTCGGCCACACTTAGGCTGACGACTTATGGTCACCGTCAGAAATGTCGCTCGCGATACCCGCGGGGAAAGCAAAACTGGCAGTGGGCAGGCCTCGCTCCGTGAAACCGTACCATAGCCTCAAGGGGCGACGGCCCTGGAAATCAGGCGCGTTGTGCCGGAGAGTTTTGGCGATCGAAGTATGGATCCTCCTGTCTCTGATCAGCCCTCATGAACGCGGCAATTTTCTCACCGGTTCCGCGCCCATGATACCTCGGTTTAATCTGTCGCCTGGTCGAGAGCCGTCCGGCAGAATTGCACCTGTGAGGATCCAGAGAGCGTCTTGGGCGGCCCCTTTAGCAAAATCCCGCTTCGGCCATCCGTTCAATCAATCGGTCAGCCACAAACTGTGCAGACGCTTGCCCAAAGCTGAACCAACTGATCCGAACCGCGCTTGACAACAATCGTGCTGGAGGAGCCTTGAAGACAAAAAGCCGTTGCCTAGCTGAGCGTTGCCGGGCGCCGTTCGGGTCCGGTGGGACATAGAGGGCGCCGGCTCTTCCTGGCGCTTCTCATGCCCGGATCGCTTCATCTGGAGGATTTGGATATGAGGACCAACTTCGATTTCACGCCCTTTCGGCGTTCCACGGTCGGCTTCGACCGCCTCTTCGACCTGCTCGAAACCGGCCTTCGCGCCGATGCAGCAGATGGCTACCCGCCGTTCGACATCGTCAAGGACGGTCTGGACAGCTACCGCATCACGCTCGCGGTCTCCGGCTTTCGTCCCGACGAGATCGAGATCGTCGCGCAGCAGAACCAGCTCACCGTCACCGGCAAGCGCGCCGAGGACGAAAAGCAGGGTGAATATCTGCACCGCGGCATCGCGACCCGAGCGTTCGAGCGCCGCTTCCAGCTGGCCGACTTCATCGAGGCGGGTGACGCCCGGTTCGAGAATGGCCTGCTCAGCATCCAGCTGAAGCGCGTCGTCCCTGAGGCGGCGAAGCCGCGCAAGATCGCGATCTGCGGCAGCACGCCTGCCAACGACCGGATCGAGGCGCCAAGCGGAGAACGTGAGGCCGCCTGATCATCACACAAACCGGCTCGTCGGTGCCGCTCCTTCAGGGCGGCGGCCGATGGCTCATGGTGTTTCAAGCCAGCCGAGGAGAAAGAAACCATGGCTATCCGTGACCTGATTCCCTGCAGCCGGCAGGAGAACCGGCCCCCTGCCCGGTCAGCGCCGAGCGACGCGACCGTGACGAACATCCCATCATGTCGCTGCAACGTGAGGTAGCGAAGCTTCCGCAAAAAAATGCCATTACGGCGGTAGTTGACCAAGTAGCTGAGCCGCGGCGAAGGACGAGGAAGTTTCGAGCCAGGGGTGCGGCCAGTTCGCCGCGAATAACCACCCGGAGCGACAGGGCCGAATTCCTGAAATGGCTAAGCGATCGCGATCGCAGTTTCCAAGCAGGTTGCCTTCACAGCGCTAAGGACGTGGAAGACAAGCGCGTATCGCCATGCGCTGGCGCCCCGTAGCGGCACCCGCAGGAGGCGCGGGTGCGTAGCGGGTTGTGTGACGGCGGCCAATATCGCGAGCTGCCACACGTCCACGCTTAACCGGCAAGACCCAA
>Ga0160429_1000701_pt1 | contig 23570 bp, 18 predicted proteins | sample SolpanmetagenomR_FD_108199 | JGI IMG/M metagenome (GOLD analysis project Ga0160429, IMG submission 108199) | Solar panel surface microbial communities from Lawrence Berkeley National Laboratory, California, USA - R | ecosystem: Engineered > Built environment > Solar panel > Unclassified ...
GGTTGACACGGCCGTCTTCGCCGCCTATCTGGAACAGGTATTGGGGCCGGAATTGAAGCCGGGGGACATCGTCGTGCTCGACAACCTGCCCGTGCACAAGGCGGCGGGACTGGCCGAACTGGTGGAAGCGTGGGGGGCGCAGCTCCTGTTTTTGCCCCCTTATTCGCCTGATTTCAACCCCATTGAGCTGGCCTTCAGCAAGCTCAAAACCTGGCTGCGCACCGCTGCTGCCCGCACCCGGCAGGCCCTCGACGAGGCCTTGGCCCAGGCCCTGAGCTGGATAAGTGAGACCGACGCCAAGAAACTGGTTTGACCACTGCGGCTACCATGTACAATGACCTGAAAGCTGCTCTAGAGGCGACGATTGCGCAAGCCAATGCCCAGCCTAACCAGCCGCTCAAGCACGAACTGGCCCAGATCCTTGAATCTGACCAAGACTTGCGCCGCCAAGTAAGGCCTGTGCAGGAAAAGTACGGGCCTAACTCGCCGCAGATGGATTCGCTTGGCAGTCAAATGCACCGGGTCGACGAGCGCAATCTGGTTCGCGTTAAGGCCATTATTGACAACTATAACTGGCCGGGTACTAGGCTAGTGGGTCGCTCGGCCAGCCTGGCTGCTTTCCTGGTTATCCAGCATTCCGACTTAGCCACCATGCAGAAATACCTGCCCCTAATGCGGTAGCCTACCGCATTAGGGCGAACTGGCTAAGCAAAACCTGGCGTTGTTGGAAGACCGCGTGCTAACATTCCAGGAGCAGCCGCAGCTGTACGGCAGCCAATATCGCTACAACGAGACTACCAATAAGCCCGAACTCTTTCCTAGTGCCGATGAGGAACACGCTGATGAGCGCCGGGCCAGCATGGACTTGGAGCCGCTAGCCGACTACACCCGCAATTTTGGGCTGGATTATCGGCCTGCTTTTAGGCAACCTTAGTGGGTTTAGCCAAGCCTTACTGCGCCAGCGCCCGGGCCGCATCCCAGTGCGGGGCGTCGGGTAGGGGCGCCACAAATTTCAGGGCTTCCTTCGTGACGGGGTGCTGAATTTCGAGCTGCCGGGCGTGCAGCGCAATGCTTACGTCGGGCAGCGGATTAAGAAAGCCGTACTTCACGTCGCCCACGATGGGCGTGCCCAGGCCCGTCGAGAGCTGCACCCGAATCTGGTGCGGGCGGCCCGTTACGGGGTTCACTTGCAGCAGGTAGCGGTTGGCGGCCGGGCCTAGCAGCTCGTAGGCCAGCTCGGAGCGCTGGCCCTGGGCGTGCCGCTCGGGGTAGGCTTTCGTAACGTTGCGAATAGGATCTTTTACCAGCCAATGCACCAGCGTTCCCTGCTCGGGCACGGGTGGCTTGCCCGTGAGTGCCCAGTAGGTTTTCTTCATCTGGCTGTCCCGAAACATCTCGTTGAGGCGGCTGAGTGCCTTGCTCGTTTTGGCCATGATGACGATGCCCGACACGGGCCGGTCGATACGGTGCGCTACCCCAATGAACGCCGCGCCCGGCTTTTTATACTTGAATTTCAAGTACTCAGCTGCTTTATTTGAGAGCGGCTCGTCGCCGGTTTCATCGCCCTGTACCAGGATGCCCGCTGGCTTGTTGATGACGAGCAGGTGGTTGTCTTCAAAAATTATTTCTCGGCCTTCGGCCCACAAATTCGGACGGTTCACGCAGCAAAGAGCCGCAGCGCAGGCTGCGAAAAAAGTAGTCTGTACACCAAAGAAAAGAAGCTGCCTCGGCCTACGCCCCGGGCGTAGTTTCGGTTGTGCCCCCGTGGAGCTTGGCTAGCTGGCGGCGAAGGTAAGCCAGCGCCCGCGACTACGCGGCTTACTGTCGGAATTCGCTGCCTTAACGGTCTTCTCGCCAGCCTAGTACCCTTCTTCCTTAGTGGGGAAATCACGGCTTTTGACGTCGGCTACGTAGCGCTGCACGGCGTCGGTCATGATGTCGTGCAGCTCGGCGTAGCGCCGCAAAAACCGGGGCTTAAACTCTTTGGTGATGCCCAACACATCGTGCACCACCAGCACCTGGCCGTCCACATCGGGCCCGGCGCCGATGCCAATGACGGGAATAGTAAGCTCCTCGGCCACCCGCTTGGCGAGCGCCGCCGGTATTTTTTCGAGTACCAGCCCGAAGCAACCGATTTCCTGGAGCAGGTGCGCGTCTTCGATCAGCTTTTGCGCTTCGGCTTCTTCTTTAGCGCGCACGTTGTAAGTGCCGAATTTATAGATGCTTTGGGGCGTGAGGCCGAGGTGGCCCATGACGGGAATGCCCGCCGTAAGGATGCGTACAATACTCTCTTTAATCTCGGCACCACCCTCAAGCTTCACGCCGTGGCCGCCGCTTTCTTTCATGATGCGAATAGCCGAGCGCAAGGCCTCCGACGAGTTGCCCTGGTACGAGCCAAAGGGCATATCGACCACCACAAACGCCCGCTTCACGGCCCGCACCACGCTCTGGGCGTGGTAGATCATCTGGTCGAGGGTGATGGGCAGGGTCGTTTCGTGGCCGGCCATGACGTTGGAGGCCGAATCGCCGACGAGCAATACGTCGACGCCGGCACCGTCCAGAATCTGGGCCATCGAGAAGTCGTAGGCCGTGAGCATGGAGATCTTTTCGCCTCGCTGCTTCATGGTCAGCATTTGGTGGGTGGTTACGAGCTTAACTTCTTTGTGCTGCGACATACGGGTCGGAGGGTGTAGTTTGGGGGCGCAAAGCTGGCGACAATTTTATAAACGAGCGGTGACGGAGGAACGCTACCGTCTGGGCCGCCGTAATTGTAACAGGTAACTAGTCGCTTTAGGCGCTATTTGCCCATCACTTATCCTCTCTTTAATGAAAGTACTAGCTCTCTACCTACTCTGCCTGACCTTGCTGGTGCTACCGGCGGGAGCCCAAACTACCGTCGAGCTGCGGGGCCATTTAACCCATATGGGAAACGAAAAAGTGCTGCTAAGCTGGTGGGGACAGCCCTTCGCTTCCCACGAGCAGCAGCAGGCTATTCAGGTAGAGCCCAACGGGGATTTTCGCTTATCGATGCCGCTCAAGCGGCCCACGCTAACCCAGTTTAGCTACGGCGATGAGGAAATACAAGTGTTTTTGGAGCCGGGCGATGTGCTCATGCTACTTGGTGATGCGCTAAAGCTAGCTGCCACGAGCAAATTTGAGTCGGGCGATGGGGCTGCGCACCGGCCGGCCGCCGCGGCCAATAATTACTTGCAAGAGTTTAGCCGCCGCTTCACCAACAACGAGGCGTTTCAGGTATTGCCCGAAAACATTTTGCTGTATGAAGAGGGGTTCCTGGATTTTCTGGCTTACCGGCGCGACCACGAGCAGGCACTGCTTAAGCAGGCTAGCCGGCACACCGACTTCACGCAGGCCTTCCAGGCTTATGCCGAGGCCGACATCGCCTATACCTACGCCGAGGACCGCCTGACTTACGCTCCCCTGCGTGAGCAGACCGTAGCGGGGCAGCCCGGCCCCGAATTGACAGCTACGTACTATGATTTTTTGAAGGAGCCCACTCTATTGCCTGGCAATGAGATGGCAGTGACCAGTTCGCATTACCAAGACTTCTTGCTCGACTACGTGCACTACCAGGTACGGGCTACTGGCCATCAGCCCACCGACCCAGCGTATTTTCCGGCGTGCTACCAGCTGGCCAGTAGCCTTTTGCATGGCAGTGCGCGGCCCATAGTGCTAGGGCGCATTGTCCTCGAAACCGTGCGCCAGGGCCACGTAGCCCACGCGCATGCAATGCTCGCTTCTTACACTGCTACGGCTCAGGCGCCAGCCGCGTGGGTGGCCGTGCTGCGCAGCGATTTGCTTGATCACCAGGCGTATGCTATCGGTAGCCCGGCCCCAGCCATTCCGCTGCGCTTAGCCAGCGGAAAGCGGCTATCACTCGATGCCTACCAAGGCAAGATCATCTACCTCATGTTTTGGGACAGCCGCTACCCCGCTAGCCAGCGCGAGCTTCCTTACCTGAAGGAGTTGACTGTTGCCGTAGCAGGTAAGCCCATTGTGGTACTATTGGTGGCGTTGAATGACTCGCCTACCAACTGGCAGCATACCCTAGCCGCCGCTCGCCCTGCGCTCACCGGCGTGCAGGCCTACGTGCCCGCCAGTCGCATCCAGGCTGTGCGCCAGGCCTATAGCATTGAGCGGCTGCCCACCGCCGTGCTCATTGCGGAGGATGGCACCCTGCTCGATTTGCATCCTCATACGCTTAGTAGCCGGCCATTACAAGATGAGTTGAAAGCGGCGGTAGGCCGTGCGGCCGCCTACCGGGCCGTATCGCTGGCCCGGTTGCAGTGAGTACCCAGCGCGAGCGGTTTACGCCAAGCAAAAGCCCTGACACCACCATGGTGCCAGGGCTTTTGCTTGGCGTAAACCGCTCGCGCTGGGTACCAGTGCAGGTAGCCTAGTGAGTTAATTACGGGGGACGCGTAGCGTTTCGCCCACGCGTAGTGTCGGGGTTTCTTTCCCATTATGAGCTAGTAAGGCATCGACGGTGCAGCCATAGCGGCGCGAGATGCTGAAAAACGTGTCGCCCACTGCCACCACGTAAGAGCCCGCTGCCTGGTCGGGTAGTGCTGGGGTCGCCGCGGGCGGGCTCAAATGGAGCATCTGCCCGGCGCGTAGCGCGGTGGTAACCGGAATAGCATTCCAGGCGGCTAGCTCCACTGGGCGCACGCCCAGGCGGCGAGCCAGGGCATACAACGTTTCGCCCGGCGCCACCAAATAGGGGTTGGTACTTGCGGCCGGGCTTACCGGAGAAATTGGCGCTGGGGTAGGGGCCTGGCGCACCGCTACCGGCGCCACGGCCACTGGCCTCGCCGGCGCGCTCGGCGCCGGGCGCACTACGGCCCGCGAGGCCGGCAGGCTAGCCACCGGCGGGCCGGGTACTTCGGTAGGCAGATTGTTGATGGCCGCCAGTTCTGCATCGTCGTCCGTCACGGCGGGCGTGGCAGTGGGGCGCACGGCTACCGGGGCGGCAGCGGGCGGCGGGCGCCGCGCCACTACGGGCTGCTGCTCGGGCAGCGGCTGGTATTCGGGCGCGACGCTGCGGGGGCGGGCGTGGCTGAGCCAGAGCACGAGGCCCGGCCGCACGGCTTCATCGTCGCCCAGGTGGTTGTAGGTGCGCAGGGCGTGCCGCAGCAAGCCATAGTGCCGCGCCACGGCGGCAAGCGTCTGCCCGGCGGCTACTACGTGGTAGTCCTCGTCGCACACCTCTTTTTTACGCTGAAAGAAATACGGGTCGCCAGGCACTACCGCCTCGTAATCGGCCAGCTCATTCACTTTCAGAAAGAAGCCCAGGCTAGCCCCGCCGCGGGCGGCTAGCTTAGCTGGAGTATCGCTGGGCTGGGCCAGCATAGCCTTAATGCCATTGATGCGAATAAACGTGGCCGGGGCGGCGCTAGCCCTAGCTATGGGCGCGGGAGCCGTGGGCGCCGGAGCAGCCCCATTTAGCTGAATGAGCAGCGTGTACGGGCGGCCATCCTGGGGCACTTCATCGGCTAGCAGCCAGGGGTTGAGTTGGGCCAGCGCAGCGGGGTCGGCCGAGAAGGCGGCGGCTTGCTGAGCCAGGCTTTGGCCCGGGGCCGCAGGCACCTCGCGCCACGGCACAAAAGGCACCGCGTGCTGGGCACAGGCCGGCTCAAACACTACTTTCTGGGCCAAAAAATCGAGAATATACGAGCTGGTGCGGGCCGTGAGCGCCATGTGGTCGGCATCGGCGTCGGAGGGCTGCGTGGCCGAGCGGACGCCGCCCAGCCCGAGGTTGTAGCTCAGCAGCGCGTTGGCCCAGTTGTGGAGGGTGGCGTTGTTGCGAGCCAGGTAGCGGGCCGCAGCGCGGGTGCTGGCCACGAGGTGGCGGCGCTCATCCACGCGGCCATCCACGGTGAGGCCTAGTTCGAGGGCTGTTTCGCGCTTGAGCTGCCAGTACCCTACGGCGCCGTGGTTGCTTTCGGCGTTGCCCTGCAGGGCGCTTTCCTGCAAGACTAAATAGCGAAAATCGCCCGGAATCCCTTCCTCCGCCAGCACCTGGTCGATGAGCGGAAATGCCGACTCGGCCAGCGCAATGCGGGCTTCCAGCGAGGCCGGGTGGCGGCACAGGCTATTGACTTTGGCTTGCACCAGCTGGCGGGCATCGTCGTCGAGCGTCAGGTGCAGGCCCACCGCATCGAACGTAGCGGGCACGGTGGGCGGGGCCGAGGCCAGTGCCGAGCGGCTAGCCAGCCCCAGTAGCAAAGCCGGAAGCAGTTTTTTCATAGCGATAAGCCGGTAATGACGCAAAGATGGGAAAAATATGACGAATAGCTTGAAATAGAAACGTACTGAACCGACAAGGAGGAGCTTTAAGAAGCATCTTATCGCGCTGTTCAGCACATTTTTACGTCCGGCTACCCCCCGAGGCTAGCCGCCGGGAGGCCCCCCGAATCCACCGCCGGGCGGGGGCCCGCCGCCACCCGGCCCGCCGCGTTCGCGCCGGCCGCCCGGCCCTTCGGGGGCAGTAGGAATGGTCGTCATGTTAGCCGAGCGGATATTGTAAGTGAACATGAGCATAAAATACTGCTGGAGCACAGTGGTTTGCACATCTTCGTAATAGGCCACCGTTACGTTGCGCTGGATGGCGCGGTTTTGCTTGAGGATGTCGAAGGCGTAGAGCTTGATTTCGCCGCGCTGGCCGGGAAATATCTTTTTGCCCAGCGAAGCATTCCATAGCACGTAATTTTGGTTGTAGCTGCTGCTCAGGCCGGTATAAAGCTGGTGGGCCACGTCGGTCTGGAAGGAGATGCCCGGCCCCACTATCCAGCTGAGGCGCAGGCGCGTGAGCTGGTTGAAGTACTTGCTGTTGAGCTGGGTGCTGAGCGTATTGCGCACGTAGCTCTGGGTCGAGTTGGAGGAGAGCGTAAAGTCCAGCTTCTCACTGATGTTGCTGCTCAGCGTAAGGCCGCCGGTGAGGGCTGGCGTGCGGGCGTAATTGAGGCCGCCGTTGACGAGGCCAGGGTTTTGGCTGAGGCTAGCCCCGGCCGTCACGTTGAGGTTGAGCTTAAGGACGGGCAGCGGCCGGCCGTAGTTGGCCTGCGCCCGCACGGTGTATTGCTGCTGTAAGTTAGTAGATTGCGTAAGCTGGGCGCCGGCCGGCAACGCTACGGCCTCGCCAGTGCCGGTGGGTACCACGCTCGTGTCGCGGGCCGCCACGATGGTGCGGTTCGAAATGGGATTTTGGGTGTAGGAGCCCGACAGCAAGGCGAAAAAATTGCCCGACTTTTCGGCCTGGCTCACCGAGTAGCGCGCCACTAGGTTGTGGGCGTACTCCTGGCGTAGGGCTGGGTTGCCGATGGTCAGCTGTAAGGGGTTGGAGTTGTTTACTACCGCCTGCAACTGGTTGATGCTCGGGGCATTGGTATTGGTGCGGTAGAAGAGGCGCAGGTTGTGCTCGCGGTCGGGCCGCCACATCAGGTTGGCCTGGGGCAGCACATTCCAGAAAGTATAATCGACCGGCCCCGGCCGCGGAAACGTCTGTTCGCCTTGCAGGCGCGCTACCTGCGCGCTGGCCCCCACGGAGGCTTGCAGCGTGCGCGTGTTGTAGCGGTAGCTCAGGCCGCCGCCCTGGGTAAGGTAGTAGTTATCAAAGACATTGCTCAGCGGTGTGTTCAGGCTGGAGTAGCTATTGTCGCCGGTATTAAAGTCGTAGGTGTACTTCGCCGAATTATTGGGCGCGTAGCTCAGCGCGTAGTTGGCTTGCAGCTGGGCGTGCTTTCCTACCGGCTCGGTGTAAGCCAGGTTGCCGGCCACGGTGCCGCTGCGCTGGGTGAGCTGCGCCTGCTGGTTGAGGTTGGTGTTGGTACTGCCGATGTTGGTGGTGTTCAGGACGGACGTGCCCGTGCGATTCGTGTAGGAGCCGTTGATACTGAGTGAGAGCGTGCGGCCCGCGCGGTGGCCAACCCGGCGGCGCAGCAGCAAGTCGCCCCCCGGATTAAACGCCTGGTTATCCGAAGTATAAAGCGTATTAATCTGGCTTTGCGTGAGGCCTTCGCGGGCCGTGAGGCCGGCTAGCGTCCGGTTGGCATCGTTTTGCTGCCACGACAGGCGCGGCCGAAACAGCAGCGACGTCATCGAGTCGATTTTCTGGTCGAGCCGGAAATTGGTGCGGTGGTTGGTATTCGTGCTGCCCGAAAAGGAAGTCTCACTGTAGGTAGGGCCCGTCACAAACTGGCGCAGGGTGCTGCTATTGAGCGTATTCTTTGAGTTGTTAAAGAAATAGCTGCCCGTAAGCTCCGTCTTCTTGTTCCAGCTGTTCGAGTAGTTGAGGCCCCCGGCGTTCGTGCGGCTGATGCCGCCGGTCTGGTTCACCAGAAAGTCGCCGGCGTTAGCGCCCGAGCCGCCGCCCCCGCGGTTGCCGCCCGGCGCCGAGTTGCCGATCACGCCCAACAAGTCGTCGGTGCCGAAGTTCTGCTCGTTCACGTTGTTACTCTGGGCGAGCACCGTCATTCGTCGGTTGCCGTGAAAGTCGTTCAGGTTTAGGCTGGCTCGGTAGCGGTCGGGCCCGGCGCCCGCTATAGCCCGCCCAAACTGGCCATTGCGAAACGCCGGCTTGGTGATGATATTGAGCGTCTTCTGAGTGTTGCCGTCGTTGAAGCCTGAAAAGCGACTTTGCTCGCTCATCTGGTCAAAAATCTCGACCCGGTCGATGGATTCGGCCGGCAGGTTTTTGAGCACGGCATCGGGGTCGGTGCCAAAAAAAGGCTTGCCATCGACGAGCACTTGCTGCACCTGCTCGCCCTGCGCCTGGGTTTTGCCCGTGGCATCGACCTGGATGCCGGGCATTTTACCAATAAGGTCGCCAGCTGTCGCATCCTGGTTGACTTTAAAGGCCTTGGCGTTGATGCTGGTCGTGTCGCCGTGCTGCACGGTTTGCACCGCCTGGGCCGTTACCACCACCGTTTTGAGGGCCACGGCGCCGCCGGCTCGCAGCGCTACCGTGCCCAGGGCTAGCGGCGCGCCGCCTTCCGGCACCGTCACGGGCTGGCGCTGGTCTTGGTACCCAATAAAGGACGCCGAAAACACGTAGCGCCCCGGTGCCACGTTGCTGATTTCAAAGCTGCCATCGGCCGCTACGGCGGTGCCGGTGCGTACCGAGTCGGGCAGGTGAATCAGCACTGCGTTGGCCCCGATGAGCGGGCTCTGGTCTTTGCCGTCAAGCACCTTGCCGCGCACCGCGCTTTGGGCCAAAGCGCTGAAAGCCAGTAGCCAGCTAACTCCGAGCAAGAGTAAAAAACGCATAACGTAGGGTGATTGGTAGCTGGTGGGCGCGGAGCTGGTCCGGGCCACCAAGGAAAGACTAAACTTTACGCAGCAGCAGCAAGCCATCGCGCACGGGCAGCAGCAGCGGTACTACCCGCGCATCGCGGCTCATTTGGTCATTAAAAGCGCGCACGGCGCGCGAATCGTGGTCGTTGGCTTTTAACGGGTAGTCAGCTAAGGCCTTGCCGCCCCACAGGACGTTGTCGACGATAAGCAGGCCGCCCGGCCGCACCTGGTTGATTATTAGCTCAAAGTACTTGCCATTGTTGATTTTATCGGCGTCAATAAAGACTAAGTCCCACACTTCGCCGACTAACCCAGCCAAAATCTCGGCCGCGTCGCCTATGTGCAGCGTTACGCGGGCCGTAAGCGCCGCCGCGGCCACGTAGCGCCGAATCCGGCTTTCGCGCTCGGGGTTGACTTCGATGGTATGCAGATGCCCGCCCGGCGCCAGACCTTCGGCTAGCGATAAGGTCGCATACCCCGTGAACGTGCCGATTTCGAGCACGTTATGCGGCTGGATAAGGTGCGCGAGCATACTTAGCAGCCGGCCCTGCCAGTGGCCGGTAGCCATGCGCGGCATCAGCAGCTGCAAGTGCGTTTCGCGCCAAAGCTGGCGCAGCAAGGGCGGCTCGGGCTCAGAATGGGCGTCGGCGTAGGTTTGAATGTGGTCGTCAGTCATAGAAACAAGGCAGCAATCGGTGGGCTACCCCAACCTGTTAGGGGAAGGATAATACCAGCGTACCCCGCACGAATATCCGCACGGAGGCGGGCGCGCTGCCTACTCTGCCCGCCACGGCTCCAAGCGAAACCGGTACACCCCAAAGCCCGATTTTCCCGTCACGTACTCGTGTTGCACTACTTGCCACAAGCCTTCGTAGCGAAACTGCCAAGGCGCCGGCGCCGCGTCGATGCGCCGAAAAACGCGGATGGGCCGGCCGGTTTCCTGGCTGCGGATCAGCCCCTGGTTGCGATAGGTTAGGGCTTGGTCGGCTACCTGGCGGCCAGTTTTGCTATCGCGCCCGCCGTGGCCGGCGTACCAGAAATAATCTTCATGCACTTCGTCATCCTCGTACTGGTCCGCCAAAATGATGCTTTCCGCTCCATTCTGGGCGGTGGCGCACACGCCGGCCTGCCGGGGCCGGTGCTGCCCGCGCAGCGACAGTTCCACCCGCGAGGCAAACAAATCGCCCGCCTGGGCCAGGCTTACGGGGCCGAAAGTAGGGACAGCCGGCATCGCTACTTGCCTTCGGGCACGTATTGCAGCACGCTCAGGTTGTCGTCGGCCAGTATTTCGTTGGCTAGCTCGCGCAGCTCGGCGGCGGTGATTTTCTCGATGCGGGCGAAGATTTCGCTTAGCGGCTCCACGCGGCCCAGGTCGAGGGTGCTCTTGCCGAGCAGCTGCATCAGGCCCGAATTGCTTTCCTCGCTCATGGCCAGCTGGCCCATTAGCTGGTTTTTGGCGACGTGCAGCTGGCTGGTTGTTAGCTCTTTGTCGCGCAGTAGCTTCAGTTCTTTCTGCACCAGGCCCAGCGTACGGTTGAGCTGCTTGCCCTCAGTGCCGAAATAAATGCCAAAAAGCCCCGTGTCGGTGTAGGGCGAGTAGCTGCTGTCGATGGTGTACACGAGGCCGTACTTTTCGCGCACCGCCAGGTTGAGGCGCGAGTTCATGCCAGGGCCGCCCAGGATATTATTGAGCATGAAAAACGGCACCCGCCGCCCATCGGTGAGCGGGTAGGCCGGGCCGCCGAGCAGGCAGTGCGCCTGCGAAATAGGCCGCGCCTCTACCTTGCTCTGGCGCTCGTACTCGCCGAAGGGCAGGCGTGGGCGTGGGCCGAGCCGGGCGGGCAGCGGCGCGAGCAACTTGTCGGCTAGCCGCTTCACTTCCTTAAATGGCAAATTGCTCACCGAGCTGAAAATCAGCCGGTCAGTACGCACGTTTTCGTGGTAGAACGTGTGAAAATCCTCGCTTTGGAAGCTGCTCACGCTTTCGCGGGTGCCCAGGATGTTGATGCCCAGCGGGTGCTGACCAAACACCACGGCGTCGAAGTCGTCGATAATGGCGTCTTCGGGCGCATCCTGGTACATGCTCATTTCCTCCAAAATCACCCCGCGCTCTTTCTCGACCTCGCGGCCGGGGAAGGTAGAGTTGAAGGTGAGGTCGGTGAGCAGCTCAAACGCCCGCTCGAAGTGCGTGCTCAACAGCGTGGCGTAAAAGCAGATTTTCTCCTTTGTGGTATAGGCGTTTAGCTCGCCGCCCACGGTTTCGAGGCGGTTGAGGATGTGAAACGACTTGCGCTTGTGCGTGCCTTTAAAGGCCATGTGTTCCCAAAAATGGGCCAGCCCCTGTTGGTGTGGTTTTTCATCGCGCGAGCCAATGTCAAGCAAGAAGCCGCAGTGGGCGATTTTAGTGTGCAACACCTGCTTGTGCAGCAAGCGGATGCCATTAGGGTATTCGTGGATTTCGTAATCAAGCATTAGGTATAGAAGCGAAATAAAGCCGTAAAGTTCGGGCCTGGCGAGGAGTAATTTCTTGCCACCGAAAAACGTCAGGCTGAGCCCCGCCAAGCATCTCGCTCGGCTTTCTAAATGAAACCTGGCGCAGTTTCGAAAACGCTGAAGGAAAGTGGCCGGCTGTTGCGCGGACTTTGTAGTCCGCGACCGGTCGAGGGCAGTCGCGGACTACAAAGCCTGCGCAACAGCCGGCCGGGCACTGGCCCCAAAACCGCGCTAGCATCAAGGTGTGCCTGTCAAAAACCGCGACAGGTACGGCGCTAACCGGCTAGCCTCCGCGTGCGCCACCTCGGCGGGCGGCGCGGCCACGACCACGCGGCCGCCCTCGTCGCCGGCGCCAGGGCCGATGTCAATCACCCAGTCGTTGGCCGCCACCACGCGCATATCGTGCTCCACGACCACTACCGTATTGCCCGCCTCAACCAAGGCATCAAGCTGAGCCAGCAGGCGCTCGACATCGCTGGGATGCAGGCCGGTAGTGGGCTCGTCGAGCACGTAAAGCGTGTGGCCGCGCTGGGCGCGTTGCAGCTCGGTGGCAAGCTTCACGCGCTGGGCCTCACCGCCCGAGAGCTCGGTGGCCGCCTGGCCGAGGCGCAGGTAGCCCAGGCCCACATCGCGCAGCACGGTGAGGGCGCGGTGAATGGTAGCTTCACTGGCGAAGAAGGCCCAGGCATCATCCACGGTCAGGTTGAGTACATCGGCGATATTTTTATCCTGATAATTGATTTCTAAGGTCTTGGCATTGTAGCGAGCGCCGTGGCACACGGGGCACGGCGCATACACGCTGGGCAAAAACAGCAGCTCGACCATCACGAAGCCCTCGCCCTGGCAGTTTTCGCAGCGGCCTTTGGCTACGTTGAAAGAGAAGCGGCCGGCATCGTAGCGCCGCTGCCGGGCCGCTGGCGTAGCGGCAAACAGCTGCCGTACCTGGTCAAACAAGCCGGTGTAGGTAGCCAGGTTGGAGCGCGGCGTGCGGCCAATGGGCTTTTGGTCGACCTGCACCAGCCGCCGGATGCCGGCCAGCCCACCCACGATGCGCCCGCTAGTAGCCTCGGCGGCGGGCCGCTCCAGCGGGTCAGTTTCTTCCTCCTCGGTCGGCAGCGCCTGGCCGAGCTGGCTAGCCACCAGCTCGACCAGTACCTGGCTTACCAGGCTCGACTTGCCTGAGCCCGACACGCCCGTCACAGCCGTGAATACACCCAGCGGAAAGTCGACCGCCAGGTCTTGCAGATTGTGGCGCCTCACCTCCCGCAATCGGAGCCAGCCGGTGGCCGGACGCGGCGCGTGGGCCACCGGTCGCTCCTCAGCAAAAAGGTAACGGCGCGTTTGGGAGGCGGCCACTGCGGCTAGCCCGGCGGGCGGGCCGCTGTAGAGAATCTGGCCGCCGTGCGCGCCGGCGGCCGGGCCTACGTCCACGAGCCAGTCGGCCTGGCGCACTACGTCGAGGTTGTGCTCGACCACAAAAAGCGAGTTGCCAGCTTTTTTCAAGCCAGCCAGGGCGGCTAGCAGCGCCTCGGTATCGGCGGGGTGCAGGCCGGCCGAAGGCTCATCGAGCACGTACACCACCCCAAACAGGTTGGAATAGAGTTGGGTAGCCAGCCGTAGCCGTTGCAGCTCGCCGGGCGAGAGCGTCGGGGTGCCGCGCTCCAAGTCGAGGTAGCCGAGGCCCAGGTCGAGCAGCACCGCCAGGCGGGCCACCAGGTCGGCGGCAATGCGCTGGGTGACGATGGCTTTCTCCGGCGCGGCGGCCGCCGCTTGCTTGCTGAGTACAGTGCCTTCGGCGTACGGCCGCAGCACTTCGGCCAGGCGCTTGAGGGGCAGGCGCGAAAGGTCGGCAATATCGAGCCCGGCGAAGGTCACGGCCAGGGCTTCAAGCCGCAAGCGCTTGCCGTGGCAAGTAGGGCAGGCCTGGCTGAGCATGTACTGCGCTGCGCGCTTCTTCATGAGGGCGCTTTGGGTGGTGGCGAAGGTGTGCAGCACGTGGCGCTGGGCGCTGCTGAAGGTGCCCATGTAGTTGGGCGGCTCCTGGCGTTTTAGCGCGCGCTGCGTTTCAGCGGGCGAATAGCCGGGGTACACCGGCACCACGGGCTGCTCGGTGGTGAAGAGTATCCAGTCGCGGTCTTTTTGGGGTAAGTCACGCCAGGGCGTATCCACATCGTAGCCCATGCTCACGAGAATGTCGCGCTGATTCTGGCCGCCCCAGGCCTGCGGCCACGCTGCAATGGCTCGCTCGCGAATGGTCAGCGAAGGGTCGGGCACCATGGAGGCTTCAGTTACTTCGTACACCCGGCCCAGGCCGTGGCAGGTAGGGCAGGCGCCTTCGTGCGTATTGGGCGAAAAGCCTTCGGCATAGACAATGCTCTGGCCCTGAAGATAATCGCCGGCCCGCGAATAAAGCATGCGGAGCAGGTTGGCGAGCGTCGTGACGCTGCCTACCGACGAGCGCGTGCTCGGCGCGCCGCGTTGTTGCTGCAAGGCCACGGCCGGCGGCAGGCCGTCGATGCGATCGACTTCGGGCACGCTCATTTGGTTGAACAGCCGGCGGGCGTAGGGCGATACCGATTCGAGGTAGCGGCGCTGGGCCTCGGCGTAGAGCGTGCCGAAGGCGAGCGACGACTTGCCCGAGCCCGACACGCCCGTAAACACCACCAGCGCATCGCGCGGAATGTCAACGTCGACGTCTTGGAGGTTGTGCTCGCGGGCGCCGCGCACGGTTACGAAGCCGGTAAAAGGCTTGGAGTCTTGCGGTTGGGTATGTTGGGCCATGAAAAACTAGCAGCTACTACCCCAAATACGTGGCTGCCGGCCAGAAATACGCGTGGCGGCCCAGAAAATAATTGCTAGCTGAGCGTCGAAGCAGCCAGCGCGGCGCGCCAGGCCTGAGCATCGGCCAGCGCGGCCAGCAGCTGCGCAGTTTCGATTTCGCGGGCGCAGCGGAAGTGGCCCAGCGGGCAGCGGGCGTGGCCGTGCAGCCCGCACGGCCGGCAGGCCAGCGGCCCCGGGTGCTCCACAATGCGTGAAAAGGTGCTCAGCGGCCCAAACCCAAACGCCGGCACCGTGGAGCAAAACACGGCGCACACCGGCGCATCAACCGCCGAGCACAGGTGCAGGGGCGCCGAGTCGTTAACGTAGTTGAGCACCGCGCCGCGCATAAGCGCCGCCGAAGCCAGCAAGGATAGCCGGCCCGACAGATTAACCAGCCCCGGCCGGCCGGCGGCCTGGGCTAGCTGCTCGCAAGCAGCCGTATCGGGCGGCCCGCCGAGCAGGTACACTGGCAAGCTAGCGGGCAAGGCCGCCAACAGCTCCAGCCACTTTTCTTCGGGGTACTGCTTGGTAAACCACACCGAGGTGGGCGCAAGGCACACGTACGCCCCACCGGCCGCGCAGGCCGCGGCCGCCGCTTCGTCGGCCGGGGTAGGGTAGAGGTGGGGCTTGAGATTGGAATTAAAAATGGATTCGGACGAATCTGGCTGGCTGATTACGTGCTCTAAAGCAGCGGCATGCTCATTTTTACTTTTTACTTTATGATTTATAAGTAGCTCCAAATTGCGCTGCACCTCGTGGGTGCCGTCGCCGATGCTATGCGGCACGCGCCGCGTAAAAAAGCGGCTGAACGGGTTTTTGGCGAAGCCTACCCGCTCGGGCGCGCCCGAAAACGCCGTGAGAAACCCCGTACTGGCAAAGCGCTGCAACGTGACGACGCGCCCGTACCGCGCCCGCCGAATCTGCCCCAGCAGGCGCAGCAGGTTGGGGTATTTCTTATCCTTTTTATCCCAAACCAACACCTGCCGCACGTGCGGGTGGCTGGCTAGCAAGCCCTCATTGCCGCGCCGCACCAGCACATCGATAGGCGTGGTGGGCTCGTGCTGCGCCAGGTACTCGACCAACGCCGTGGCCAGAATTACATCGCCGATAAAGGCGGTTTGGATGAGCAGCGTAGCAGCGGGCATAAGCAAGCTTCAAAGGTAGGTGGCCCCAGCAGCGCCACAAAAATGCCCGGTGAAAAGTAGCGGCCCGCCGCACAGGCCCCTGCACTCCCCAACGCAAAAGGGCTGGCACTCCGCGAGTGCCAGCCCTTTTTTACTTGCAGCTACTTGTTTGTTGGCTACAAGACATTCAGCAACAGCAGCACCAAGCCTACCGCCAGTACTATCGAGCCGAGGATGATAACCAGCGCCGAGTTGGCAATCAGACCTACGACGAGGGCGACAAGGCCTACTATTGCTATCGTTGTCGAAGTGCCCTTGGCAGCAGTGTGGGTTACCCCAGCAGTATTTTGCTGGCGCGCCTCAGCTTTGGTCACCTGCTTCATGACTTTCTTCAGGGCCAGACGCTGCACCAACGTAGGCTTAGCAGCCTGCGGCTGGGTAGCAATAGCGAGCGGCTGAGCTACCTCGGCGGCGGGGGCAGCCTGGGTAGAGGCAGCTACACTGGGTGCCGGAGCAGCCTTACGCGGTGTCGGAGCAACGGCCAGCGGCTTAGCAAGTGGCGCTACCGGCTCGGCTACTGGGGCAGTAGTGGTCGGCGTAGCCGTCGGCGCTACAGCTACCGGCGTGCTTACGGCGTGGGTGCTGCCCAGGTAGGCGGGTGTCTGGGGGTTGAAGGGGTAGGTGGCACGGCTGCACGAGCTGAGCGAAGCAGCAGCCACGCTCAAGGCTAAAAAGTGCCGATATACATTTTTCATAAAAAAGAAAAGTAGGGGTTGGAACTACGCCGGCTTATACGGGGGGTTTAGGCCGATGGCTTAAGATAATGGGTTGGCTACTAGAGAAGTATGGTTGAGGTTTTCTCGTGTTAGGCGTTTCAAGCACCTTGGTAAGAACCAGTTGTTTCGGTCCCCGTCCAGGTCAAAAAAAATCATTAATCCTGGCTTTGTCGCAGTGGCAGTTGAGGTAAAAAACGAGCCTTGGACGCGGGGCTGCCGCCTAAAATAAACGGGCCGCCCTGCACTAGCAGAGCGGCCCGAGGCCGGCGGGTAGCCTAAAAAATACGGCTGGGCTAGGCGGCTGGCGCGGCACTCATCTTATCGAGCGCATCCATCACTTCTTTCACGTGGCCGCGCGAGGTTTCGAGCATTGCTTTCTCCTCGTCGTTGAGTTGGAGCTCGATTACGCGCTCCACGCCGTTTTTACCCAAGATGACCGGGGCGCCGAGGTATACGCCGTTGATGCCGTACTCGCCTTGCAGCTCGAGGCACACCGGAAACACCCGGCGCTGGTCGCGCACGATGGCTTCTACCATTTGGGCTGCGGCCGCGCCGGGCGCGTACCAGGCCGAGGTACCCATGAGCTTCACCAGCTCGCCGCCGCCCACGGCGGTGCGTTGCACGATGGCATCCAGTTGCTCCTTGCCAATAAGCTCCGTAACCGGGATGCCGCCCACGGTGGTGTAGCGGGGCAGCGGCACCATGGTGTCGCCGTGGCCACCCATAAGCACGGCCTGAATGTCTTTGGGACTCACGTTCAGGGCCTCGGCCAAGAAGGCGCGGTAGCGGGCCGTGTCCAGAATGCCGGCCATGCCGAATACCTTTTCGCGGGGCAGCTTGGCGGTGAGATGGGCCTGGTAAGTCATCACGTCGAGCGGGTTGCTCACTACGATAATGATGGCGTTGGGCGAGTGGGCCACTACCTGCTCGGTTACCGATTTTACGATGCCGGCGTTGGTCGCGATCAGGTCGTCGCGGCTCATGCCGGGCTTGCGGGGCAGGCCCGAGGTGATGACTACTACTTCGGAGCCAGCGGTGCGGGCGTAGTCGTTCGTCACGCCCACGGTGCGGGTATCGTAGCCGATAATGGGAGCTTTCTGCCAGATATCGAGGGCTTTGCCTTCGGCAATGCCTTCCTTGATATCAACCAATACTACTTCGTTGGCAATTTCACGGGTGGCGAGCACATCGGCGCAGGTAGCGCCCACGTTGCCAGCCCCAACTACGGTGACTTTCATGGGGTAGAGGTGAGGGTAGGAGGTAACTAAACCAGGAAGCCTGGTGCGGTAAAAGTACACCCGAAAGCCGGCCGTACGAAGTCAAGCTTACAGGCGCTGCACGGCCAGTACGCGCTCGGTAGCTTCGTCTACCTTAAAGCGCTCATCGACGCGCCAGCCCACGACCCAGCAGATCTTGCCGTCGGCCGAGGTGAGCACGCGCACGTCGTCCTTGAGATTGAGTGGCACTTTCTGGTCGATGAGAAAGTCGCTGAGGTGCTTTTTGCCCTTCATGCCGAGCGGCATAAACCAGTCGCCCTCGCGCCAGCGGCGCAGCGTAAGCGGAAATTGCAGCTTGTCGGCGTCGAGCGCCGCCGTGCTGCGCGAGCGCGGAATGTCGTAGCCGGCCCCGGCGTGCTGGGTGGCGCGCAGGCGCAGGCCGTCGGCCAGCAGGTCGTCTTGCCCCGCGGCCAGCTGAAAAGTGCCGTATTGCGCTAGCCGCCGCAGCGTAATGACGAGCTGCCCCCGGTCCTTCACCAGCCGGTGCGTGGGTGAGTCGAACTGCTTGCCGGCCGGGCCATCGAAGGCAGCCACGATGTCCTTCACCACCGGCCAGGCAAAGCCAAACTCGCGCAGCAGCTCGTGCAGCACCACGGCCGGCGCGGCGGCCGCGGCCAGCGGCGCCAGGTCGAGGTAGGTAGCCTCGGGCTCGTTGCGGCGGGCCTGGCTGGCCAGGTTTTCGACGTAGCGCCGTACTATCTCTTCGGCGCCACCGACGCGCTCGGCAGTGGCAGCCAGCGTGTTATCGAGGTTGGGGTTGATTTCGCGCAGCACGGGCAGCGCCTCCAGCCGCAGGCGGTTGCGCTGGTACACGGGGCTGTCGTTGCTGGCATCTTCGCGCCAGATGAGGCGATTTTCGACCACGTAGTCGTAGATATCGTCTTTGGCGCAGGCCAGCAGCGGGCGCACCACGTGGCCGTGCTTGGCCTGAATGCCGTGCAGCCCAGCCAGCCCGGTGCCGTGCGTGAGGTTGAGCAGCATGGTTTCGGCGGCGTCGCGGCGGTGGTGGGCCGTCGCAATTACGGCGTAGCCGTTGGCCGCCCGCACTTGCTCAAACCAGCGGTAGCGCAGCAGCCGGGCCGCCATCTGGGTAGAAATCCCCTCGCGCTCAGCGAACGCTTTGGTTTGGAAAAACTCCCCGTAATAAGGCGCTTCGTACTGCTTGGCCAGCTTGCGCACAAACTGCTCGTCGGCGTCGGCCTCGTCGCCGCGCAGCCCAAAGTGGCAGTGCGCCACGGCGAGCGGCACCCCGAGTCGGTACAAGGTATCGAGCAGTACCACGGAGTCGAGGCCGCCGCTCACGGCCACCAGCACGGTATCGGTGGGAATGGCAAAGAGGTGTTGCTGCGTAATAAACTGGCGAACTTGGTCGAGGTCGAGCATGGGCCGGGGACAGGGGCGCGGGCGGTAGGCGCCGCTCAGGAGCGTATGAGTAAGGAAAATTAGCCAATGAAGCTGTTGAAGGCGTGTCTCCCAGGCAAGCGGACGCCAGATGAGCATGACAAACGTTTTTATTTCTTTCGACTTCCTATAACAGCTTCAACCCTGGCTGCGGTCGCCAGGCTTGCTTTCTAAATAGCTTCAATACCAGATAGCAACGCTACTCCCAAAAGTAGCAGGCCCACCGGAGTTGGGCGGGCTTGCGGAGGCTGAGTTGAAATCATCGGTGTCTTTTGGGTAAAACATACCGATGATTTGCCAAGCGCGTCGGCGGGGGCCGGGAGCTACTGCTCGCCGCCTGTGAGGTCGGCCCCTTGCCTGGCGATGGGGAAGAGCTGGCCGGGACAAAAGTTTACCTTGACTATTCAGGCACTAAGCCGCCAAGATGCGCGTTAGCCCCCGCCGTCGCCCGTACCTTTGACCGTTGAATGCCGCAACTCCGCCTTTTACTTTTTCTGCTGCTGGCGCTGCCCGGCTTCTCGCTGCTAGCCCAAACCCGGCCCGGCCGCCCGACTCCCAAACCAGCCGGGCGCCCCCCGGCTGCCCCCGCGCCGAAGGGTGCCCCCGTGAAGCTGCTGCACGCCGACGAGCTGCGCGGCGGCGACTTCAACGGCGTGAAAATCCGCAAGCTGCTCGGAGCCGTGAGCTTTCAGCAGGAAGATACTTTTCTGTATTGCGACTCGGCGTACCAGTACCTGGAGCGTAATGAAATAGAGGGATTTAGCAACGTGCGCATCGTCCAGAACGATACGCTCACCATAACCGGCGACCACGGCTTCTACGACGGTAATAAGCGCACGGCCCGCATGACCGGCCAGCGCGTAGTGATGCACGACCCGCGCATGACGCTCACCACCACGGCCCTCGACTACGACCTAACCCGCAAGACGGCCTTCTATACCGTGGGCGGCCACCTCGTAGACCCCAAAAACACCCTCGATAGCCAGCAGGGCTACTACGATACCAATAGTAAGGTCTTTCGCTTTAAGCGCGATGTGCACTTGGTTTCACTCGATGAGCAAGGCGCCCCGACTGACCTGCGCAACGATACGCTGACGTTTAATACGAGCAGTAAAATCGCCACCTTCGACGGCCCGACGCGCATCAAAGGTGCGCAGGGCGACCTCTACGCCGAGAAGGGTACATATAACACCATTACGCGGGTAGCCGACTTTGCGCGCAATGCCAAGATTGATACGCCCGGCTACCTGCTCGGCGGCGACGTGCTGGTGTATGACCAAGTGAAGCTCTACGGCGTGGCGACGGGACACGTCTCGCTCACTTCCAAGAAAGATAACGTGGTGCTGCGCGGCGACTACGGCCGCTACTGGCGGGCGCTGGGCCGCACCAAAATCTTTGGGACGCGGCCCGTAGTGCGCAACATCTCGGGCAAAGACACGCTCTACCTGGCGGCCGACACGCTGCTGAGCGTCGAAACCCGCCCCGGCCGTGCTGTGCAGCGCCCAGTGGTGTACGCCTGGCCGAAAGTGCAGATTTTCAGGGGCCGCATGCAGGGCCGCTGCGACTCGCTCACCTACGACCGCCAGGACAGCGTTATCTACCTCAACCGCGACCCGGTGGTGTGGCAGGCGCGCAACCAGCTCACGGCCGACTCGATGAACCTGCGCTTCAAGCACGGCCAGCTCGACCGCGCCAACCTGTTTGCCAGTGCCTTCGCCATTCAGGAAGACACGCTCTCGGACTACAACCAGGTGAAAGGCCGCAACATGATCGCCTACTTCCGCAAGGGTCAGATGGCGCGCATCGACGTGCTGGGCAATGCCGAAAGCCTCTACTTTACGCTGGAAGGCGACACCACGATGAGCGGTATGAACAAGTCGGTGTCGGCGAGTATGACGCTGCGCTTTGCCGATAATAAAATCAAGCAGCTTACCTGGCTCACCAACCCCGAGGCGACCTACACGCCGGTGCACGAGCTAAAAGCGGGTGACAAGCAGCTCAAGGCATTTCGGTGGCGGCCTGCCGAGCGGCCCACCCGCGGCGTAGTGTTCGGCAAGCACTTTGCCAGTGATCTAAAACGCAAGGCCAAAGCAAAAGGTAAATCCAAACCCAAAGCTAAAAGCAAGAAAACCAACGCGAAGCCTGCTCCGCGCCGGCGGCTCACCGCGCCGCCAGCTAAGCCCGCGCCTCGGCCGCCGGCCGCTAGCTTGCCCGGCGCTGCAACCCGGCGCTGAGGGTTGGGCTCTTGGGCTGACGGAGTTCGCTGCTAGCTAGGTAGGCTCTCCCGCTATTTTTCGTATCTTTGTTAATCGTATGCGATTCTCCCGTTTTATTACCGCCGCTTTGCTCACCAGCACCCTCTCGCTAGGGGCTTGCACCGGCTACCAGAAGCTGCTCAAGAGCACCAACGTCAACGAGAAGTACGCAGCGGCGCTCAAGTACTACGACAAGGGGGATTACTTCCGCTCGGGCACGCTGCTTGAGGAAATGATTCCGCTGCTCAAAGGCCGGCCGGAGGCCGAAAAGGCGCAGTTTTATTTCGCCAATACCAACTATATGCAGCGCAACTACGTGCTGAGCGCCTACTACTTCAAGCAGTTTGTCGATACGTACCCTAACTCGACGATGGCGGAAGAAGCAGCCTTTCTGCGGGCCAAGTCGCTGTTTAAAGACTCGCCCAGCTACGAGCTCGACCAGACCAACACCATCACAGCCGTCGAAACCATCCAGGATTTCCTGAATACTTACCCCACGAGCCAGTTCCGCACCGAAGCCGATGGGATGTCGCAGCAGCTCCAGCGCAAGCTCGAAACCAAGGCTTTCCAGAGCGCCAAGCTCTACTATGGCCTGCGCTACAACCAGGCGGCCATGACGGCAATGGGCAATTTTATGCAGCAGTATCCCGGCTCGGCCTACGGCGAGCAGGCTGATTACCTGCGGCTGGCCGCGCAGTATGCCTGGGCCAAAGAAAGCATCGAAAGCAAGCAGCGTGAACGTTTTACGGACGCCGTCGCGTACTACCAGCACTTTGTGGATACCTATCCGCAGAGCAAAAACATCCACGCGGCGCAAGCCATGTTCGACGACAGCCGTATCGAATTGGAGCACTTGAAAAACGTGCCCACCGAAGCGGAGGCCGCTGCTGCTGCTGCGCCAGCTGCCCCTAAATAAAGGGCCCTCAGCTGGCTCGCCTCCGGGCGCGCCCAGCCGGCCTATTCTCCTTTAAGCACGTAACTTTAGTCTTATGAAGACCCCTCCCTCCGCCTCCATCATCACCCGCAACCTGGCCGACATCACGACCGAAAAGGGCAACAACGTGTACGAGGCCATCTCCATCATCTCGAAGCGAGCCAACCAACTGTCGGTGAAGCTGAAAGAAGAGCTGACCGACCGCCTGGCCGAGTTTGCCACCACCGTCGACAACCTCGAAGAGGTGTTTGAGAACCGCGAGCAGATCGAAATCAGCAAGCAGTACGAGCGCCAGCCCAAGCCTACCAGCCAGGCTATCGAAGAATTCATCGCTGGTGAATTGTACTACGAAACGCCCGAGGTAGCGCCTGTTGTAATCCCGCGCGAGCTGTTCTAAGCTGTTGTTCGCTAGGCTATTGCTTCTGATAACTCATGTCTGCTAGCCAGCCGCCCATCGCTTTGCGAGGCCGTCGCATTTTGCTGGGGGTGAGTGGTAGCATTGCGGCCTACAAGGCGGCGGCGCTCACCCGCCTGCTGGTGCAAGCCGGCGCCGAGGTGCAAGTCATTCTCACCGAAGCGGCTACGGCCTTTGTCACCCCGCTCACGCTGGGCACCCTCTCCAAAAAGCCCGTCTTGACGGGCTTTTTGCGTGATGCCGCGACCGGGCAGTGGCACAACCACGTCGAGCTAGGCCTGTGGGCCGACGCCTACGTAATCGCCCCCGCCAGCGCCAACACCATCGGGCAGTTAGCCAACGGCTTGTGTGCCAGCTTGCTGAGTGCCGTATACTTGTCAGCGCGTTGCCCGGTGTTTCTAGCTCCGGCCATGGACCTGGATATGTACGCGCACCCGGCCGTAACGCAAAACTTGCACCGGCTGCGCTCTTTCGGCAACCACGTATTTGACTCGCCCAGCGGCGAGCTCGCCAGCGGCCTCAGCGGCCCCGGCCGTATGCTGGAGCCCGAGCAAATAGTAGCGGAGCTGGCAGCGTTTTTTAATGAAGCCACTTAGGAAGTTCTATGACATTCTTACCGCTTTATTGGACAGCCTCCTAATTTCGGTAGTGCTATAAATGTAATGCTTTCATCTTCTTATTGTAATCACAAATAAAATACTTAATCGCACCAATGTGATTTAGTTGCGATTTAGAGAAGCTTAATACTTTTCTGCCAAGTCTAGCA
>Ga0160429_1000702_pt1 | contig 23569 bp, 24 predicted proteins | sample SolpanmetagenomR_FD_108199 | JGI IMG/M metagenome (GOLD analysis project Ga0160429, IMG submission 108199) | Solar panel surface microbial communities from Lawrence Berkeley National Laboratory, California, USA - R | ecosystem: Engineered > Built environment > Solar panel > Unclassified ...
CAGAACAGCACATTGGAAACAGATCTGGCCTTGCGATACTCGACCGGCAAACACATCTTGTGGTAGGCGCGAGGACAAAGGCCACAGCACTGATCAGAGGTTAGCTGGTAAGCTTGCGAAAAACACCAATCAGTCTTACCTGAAGCTCGCCACCATCGAAACACACTTGGCAGTGATCCTGATGCACGATAGCATCCTTCTTTTCGCGCTTTGGTTCAGCCAAACGCGGGTCTTTACCAGCCAGTGTTGGCACTGCTTCCCAGTCGCCACAATTCATGCTTTCCTTTGTGATTGCATAGCCATTTACCATGACTGTAGTATTCTTGCCTATTCTACGATCGGCTCGTGAAATGGTTTCTGGAAGAATACTCGACTTCTTCTCTTCGCGTTGATATCTGACACCGTCATAAACAGAGGTCTCCACACGTTCCATTTTAGCCAACCATTCTTCTTCGTTGACTTCCTCCTGAACCTTGCTATCTCCAGATTGAGAAATGTTACCAGCCTCCGGATCAGTGGTTTTGTCTTTGCATTTCTCGATGATTGTCTTCAAGTCCCAGCTGACCATGTCGGCAACATCAACCTCTGGATGGACCAATGTTGCCGCTCCACGACGAATGAGCGATTTGAGCTGAGAGGCGCCAAGTTGTGGGCTGTCGTCTTCGGTGGCTGTCACTGTGTCATCAGCATCAGATACGCGTTTGCGCTTCAGTGATGTGTGCCTATCTTTCATGGAATCGGTAATCTTCGTTGACAAATAGAGCTTTTTGCGGATGCGAGACATCATCTGTTCTTCAACAGACCCTGCACAAAGTAATTTCCAGATAGTCACGGGCTTTGTCTGTCCGATGCGATGAACTCGGCTTTCTGCTTGAAGTGTTACCTGGGGGTTCCAGTCTGTCGAGGAAGATCAGTATGAATATCAATGGTGACATCTTTATTCTGGACATTACCTTCATCTAGGAAGATCACGTCGGAACAAGCTGCAGCTAAATTGAGACCAAGGCCGCCAGCCCGTGTTGAAATGAGCATCACTCGATATGATGAGTCAGGATCGTTGAACAGCCGAACTTGCAGATTCCTCCTAGCTCGACCAGTCGACCCATCAAAGCGTGCGTAGTGAAAATCTGCCAAGTATTGATTCGCGCCTTTGTTGACGAGCAAGTCCTCACAGAAGTCCAAGGCACGAGTAAAGCCAGAGAAGATGATGATCTTCTCACGCTGTTGAATGACAAGCTCGTCGATCAGCTTGTTCAGGATGATAAACTTGCTGCTTGCATGCATGATGTGGTCTCCCAGATAGTAAGGATCAGGGGTAGCGCCTTTGATCTGATAAGGATGCGTGCATATCTTGCGAAGCTGCATAACCAGATTCATCAGTTTTTTATATGCATCCGTCACTTTGTCAGCAGCGTCGCCACCAACGATCGCCTGCTGGATCATCGCACGGCTTTGAGCATGAAAGTCATTTCCATTTTCCAGACCAACAGAAGCCTCGCTGGTCACAGGCTTTTCATCCTCGGATGCAGTATGGTTAGCCTGTAACTCTTTCTCTTTACTGTTGCCGAAGAGATCATGGAGAATAGGGTTGGGCAATCTGGTCAGTAAACGTTTGTACCAGAATTGCTGCAGAGGGGTGAGAGGCAGATAGAGCAGGACCTCGGTCTTGGGCGGTATTTTTAAATCAACACCAGGGTCGATCTTGAGCCTGCGAAGCATGACGAGTTCCAGCACGCCTCTTGCGCAATCCATGAACTTTGTGTCTACATGACCACGAGACAGATCGAATGCATCTTCAAACAGCTTTGACGTCGTTTTTGTGAAGACCAGAGGAAACAGCCAGTGGAGTAATGCCCATAGTTCTCGAAGATTGTTTTGGAGAGGGGTCCTGACATGGTTAGTAGCTTCCTCAATAAGATCAGGCCAATGGAACTAGTCGCTTACCCTGTAAGTAGCAATCGGTGCTCAGCGTCCAGCCCTTGTAGAGCCGTCGACTGTATGGTCTCGTCGTTCTTGATCCTATGGCCTTCGTCGAGGATGACATATCGCCAAATCTGAGAGCTTTTGAACCAAAACTGTTCTGCTTGGAAGGTCTCATATGTTGTAACAACGACCTGGACACCCCTTCCAGCGATACTGGCTTTGATGTTGGTACGCTCATTGACATTACCATGCAAGCGAACGACCTTGAGTTTGGGTGTCCACTTTTTAGCCTCGTCACACCATGTCTCCAGGACACTGAGAGGACAAACAACGAGGTATGGGCGTATCAAATCTTTTGAAGTGGGATGATTTTCTTCCAGATACTGAATGAGTGAGAGAGTCTGGACTATGATGGAAAGTTAGCTGTGGAACACAAAAGAGAGACCTGCGCGCTCTTACGAGTCTTTCCTAAGCCCATCTCGTCACCTAGAACAGCTGAAACTCCGTTCATATGCATGTTTACAAGGAATTCGAGTCCGACAAGCTGGTGTGGCATGAGCCTTGCCGTGATACTGATTAGAGGTTTAGTGTTGAGCCATATAAAGAGCTTGAGCTACGACGTACTTTGCTGGCTGATGCTCAATTTCTACGTGGGTTTGTAGAGGTTGCATATGGTTTGGATCCAGCTTAGTGATGTAGTTGTTTTCTGGCAAGAGCGGCTGGAATAGCGCTCTGTGATGGTAGAGGAAGGCATCTCTCTTTGGCTTGGTCTTTGTGGCTATCTCTGAACGCACTCTCTGTCTTGCTGTCTCGGGTTTCGGCGCCGCTTTCTGTTTGCTAGCCGTAATTGGTCTCGCTTGCACAGGCGTTGCCACTCTCGGAGGTTTCATTCTGTTGCTCCTTCTCACAGCAAAGGTGCCGGGCTGTGGACGACTCGCACGAGGTGGGAGTGATCGTGTCAGGGACTGCTCGAGCTCAGTTTCCTCGACCGAAATCTCGGGTGCCTCGATGGCACTGTCGGCGTATAGAACGCCCTTCATCTTGGGGAGGTACAGGTATTTGTGGCGAAACGGTGCATCAAGCCCTTTTTTGGTCTGGACTTAGTGTCAGGCATCAAGAGCACAAAGCAAGATCAGTGATCACAGTACCAATTATCATGCACAGTGGTTTTCACACAGATTGTATTGATGAGAATAAAAGCGAATGACTCAGAAAGTGGTCAATGTGAAGGGAGATAGTCAACTGACAGCTCGAGCTTATCTTGCGAGGGTGGGGTACTGATAGAGCTGCAACATGAAACAAACGCAAATCAGAGAGCCAAATTCAAACGAGGATGAAACACGCGCCAGACGCGGGTTTTGGTGAACCCCCGCTGATCTCGACGTCACCGACTTCGCCCCTTTCTATTCGGTGATGTTAAGCATCATTATATTCTAAGTAGCTGAGCAGGATCTGACTCTGAGCTCTATGGGTATAAGTCGCAATAACGCTAAACACAACAATCTCGTTCCTCCTGGTCCTCGCCGACAGCCGTTCTCATATGATCATTATCGTTATTCATCACTCATTATTCATCCTCAGAATCATAGTCCACCAAACTCGTTGCTACCTTCGTCTGAGTCTTACAAATGGCCTCTGGCGAGGTCATCGATTGCACAGACAGGCTTGTTTCCTCTTCCTGGGTGGGACGTTTGCGCTTAATACCAAGAGACAACCTCTCATCAAGAATCTTCTCAAACGCAACAAAGGGATCGAGTCTGGCTCTAGTATTGCTGACGAGCTCTTGTTCCAGCAGAGAGGACTTGCTGGACTTGCTAGCTTTACTCGACGGTGTCTCTCGTGTTGTCAAGAACAGAGGCTTAGTTGTTGCTCGTGTGACTGCTCCTTCAAGCCCAATGTCCGTACTTCCGAACTCGACAAACCCTGCTCTTCTGACATCTTCATCTGTAGCTTCGAGCAACTCAATTCCCAAGCTCATTCTATCTTGTAGCAAACCTGTCGCTTCTGCCATCTTCTCCCTTTGCTTCCTGCCCACGCGAAACTCTTTCCTAAGCCTGGCATTCACATCATCTGGATGCTGCCAATCTTTTTCCTTCAGATATCGTAGTTCCTCAATCCTCTTCACGTCACTTTGCGCCTGCTTCTTGCCTGCAGCCTTACCCTCAAAAGCAGCAAAAGCGTCCTGTCTCCCCCTCTCCTTCTCCGCATCATCGCCAATAAGCACCGCACCATCCCTCTCAGCGACCACGACATCGTTTCCAGTATCTCGCTTCCGTGCGCCCTCGATGACAATGTATTCTGTGTTCTTCGGATCCGTCCTAATTTCGATCCATCCACTACAAGCTGTATGTCTCATGCGAAATTGCCAGATTGGTGTGGAAAAGTAGCTGCCAACTTTTTTCTTCTCAGCGTTGAAGCGGACGCCTTGGCCGATGAGTTGGGAGCTGGACGTGGACGGACAGGTCGTGCACCATATTGCGAAGGGCATTTCGAAGCGGACTGTTGGAGTGCTTGCAGGAAGCTTGGAGGCGCGCGTGCCTTTTTTTGTCACGGTTAGAGAGGTATCTAGAGTATCCGGCGGGCGGTAACGCCCCATATTGAAGCCCTGCATCTTGGGCAGGTTGCGGATGTGGTGTATACAAAGCGAATGGAGGTCAATCCTCGAGAAGAGCTGTGTGCCGGCTAAATCTCGGACAGTGAACGAATCGAGAAGATTGACCGAAAACAGAATATGCATGCTCTCGTTTTCTTCTCAAACTTCAAGAAAAAGATATTGCGCTTGTTATCTCTATGGTGGAGATGGATGTTTATAGCTGGCTGAAGCTTGCTTGACAGTCGTATTATTGTGAAACAGTGTTTTAATAGCCACATGAGGCCGTCCTTGCATTTCATCTTTCACCATGGCTCCCAAGGCCATCTTCATGGAACCCTCGGAGGACGAGCGTATTCGCAAAGCAATAATAGACAGGGTAGAAGCTGCGAAGAATAATGCGGGGCAGCCTCGAAAAGCACAAGACGCTCACAGTCTTCGAAGTAACGCAATATCAACAGATCTCTTCTCAGGCACATCAGAAAAACGATCAGACCGAATTGTGACCTATGCTGTAGGACGTCCCTATCCACCATGTACGGCCCCTCTAGCAGATCTGCAACCAATCAAGCTTTCCGAGCTGAAGACAGAAACACATCATCGTGGCAAAGTGCTCGAGGTAAAACGGATAGGGCCAGTAGTCCAGCAAAAGGCAGCATCCTGGACTGTAGTCTCTGAAGATGGTTCTGAAGATGGTGAACAGGTGCAGATGTTCCTACACAGATCCCTGTATGATGGCGAAGAGTTAATGGAATCCGGAAGTGCTCTGAAAATCAAGGAGCCATATTTTACTCTCAATGATCAGAATGAGCCGACTATACGAATAGATCACCCCTCTGATTTGGTCGTGACTGATACTGGTGATAAGTCTGCGAAGAGTGCTAAGGCATGTAAGGAGGCAGGGAACACAGCGTTGAAGAGGACGGAACTAGCAGAAGCACATGAGAACTATAGCAAGGGATTGAGTCTAATAAAAGAAGGAGAAGAAGATCTAGCACGAGACATCCATCGTAACCGTGCTTTGGTTAACCTGCAATTACATCGATACGATGAAGCGAAGACTGATGCTCTAGCATCGATCATAAACGACGACAATGACCCAAAGCACAAAGACCTCAACAGCAAAGCGCACAGCCGTGCTGGAACCGCTGCATACAACTCTGGCGACTACACAGAAGCCAAACGACTGTTCGCTTCGAAACTCAATCTATCACCTGGTGACAAAGAAGCCAATACCTACGTGCGAGCAATCGAAGCAAGACTAAAAGAACAGGACATCGGCTCCTACGACTTCAAGAAAATCCGTGCAAACCTCTCCCAAACCCGCTCTCGCATCGATGTAGCAAGCTACACCGGTAAGACTGCAGTAAAAGCGACTGCAAATGCAGGTCGCGGTCTCTTCGCCACCCAAGACATCAAGGCAAACGACCTGATCATCTGTGAAAAAGCTTTCTGCGTCGTCTGGGCTCACGAACCCACCAAAGCATGGACAGCAATGACTTACGATCTGCGCGACAACCAAATGCGTGCCACTCCCGCGGGTCTACATCGAGCAGTCGTCCAAAAACTGCTAAACAATCCCTCCCAAGTTGAGAAAGTCCTCGATCTCTTCGGCGATTACACAGGCTTCGGCAAAAAGCTACATACACAAGACGGCAGTTCAATCATGGACACCTTCCAAATCCACGACATCATCGCGCGCAATGCCTTCGGTCCTGGTGGCCAATTTGGCGAAGAAGACGCCACGAAAGCTAGTGCCGGACTCTGGGTTTACGCAGCATACATCAACCACTCCTGTCTCCCCAACGCAGAAAAAGAATACATCGGCGATCTGATGCTCGTCCGTGCCACAAGAGACATCAAAGCCGGCGAAGAAATCTACCACGCCTACGACGAGTCCGCAGATTACGATGCGCGCCAACAGAGTCTGATGCGCACATGGGGATTCAAGTGTGAGTGTGCGCTTTGTGCTGTGGAGAAGGAGGAGAAGCTGGAGATGAGAGCGAAGAGGAGGGAACTGGAGAAGGATGCGTATGATTTTGTGATGCGGGAGACGCCGCAGAATGCGAAGAGGTTGGTCGTTGTTAAGATGAAGAAACTGAAGAAGCGGCTTGAGGAGACTTATGATGAGAAGAAGTATAAGGATCTGCCGAGGAGGGCGATGGTGAATGTGGATTTGTGGCTTCAAGCTGCTCCGGATTGGTGAGTCATAAAAGGTCAGCTGGCATTATGGGATAAGCCGATCAGCAAGTATAGATCGAAGTCCCCTCCCACTGTTCGTTTGCCTCGGGAACTCACTGTTTGTTTCCTAACGGCAACGAGTATAGCTGTCCTCTCCAACAATTGACAACAAGTAGTCTTTGGGGGGCCAGAGAGGAGGAGTACCATACACATCAGATGAATGTATGCAACGCAAACAGCCAGCCTCAAACTGAACAGATACACGAATTTATTGTGATCGTTTCTAGAAGCAATATATACAGTGCCATCAGAGCAAGATCTAATCTAGATACCACATATCCGCAACATAGCAGAAAGACATTGTACCTTGTTACCTGCTTCTTTAGCAATACTTTCACTCCAAGCTTCCACCTAGCAATACCAAACATCAGCTGAGTGTCAGCTATCTCGAACCCATCGGCGGGAGACTCGGTGTTAGTCGCACGCATATATGCCTCTCACCCATTCAACATCCTCCCACTCAGCCTTCCACACATTCATAATCTTAAACATCCATCCCCTCCCTTCTCTCACCACTCTCCCCAAACACCGACACAATCTCTCTCGCTTCTTCTCTCCATCAACACCACTTTCCTCCTTCTCACCAATCAACAGTCCACTATCATACTTCCACGGTTCACCCTCCTTCCATCCCTCATAAACCGCCTCCACTACCGGTGGCCGTCCTGGATTCATCAGATCCGCCAATATGAAGAACTGTTTGCCACTGCTCTCTTCGCGATGTGAAGATATAACTCGGGCGTACAGTTCGATGATGACATGTTGGTTGCAACGTTCTGCATTAGAGCCGAGTTTGAGGGCAGAACCGAGACGGAAACAGACACGGAGGATTGGAGAAGATGACAGGCCGAGGATCGAGGAGCGGTCGCGTGTTGGTTGAGGATAGGGCTTTCGTGCTATTTGAGGTAGGAGCGAGATTAACGCTGTGGCTGGTGGCTCGCTTTGTGTGGGAATAAGTTCGTCGCTGTCAGTGATGACTATTGGTGATGAGGATCTTGGTACTTTTGGCGTGGGTGCGAGTTCGCTCTTGCTTTGAGCTACCACGATACCAGCTTGCATGCTAGACTGAATGGTAAGATTGGAAGCTGTGATGATTGTGGGAAGTACGGGAAAGTCCAGATTTTCTGTTATCCACGTATCGTCTTCGTCGAACTCGAAATCAGACAAGGCAACGTCGTCGAACTCTTCTTTCTCACCGAGGTCGGCACCGCCGAGAGACGTCTCACAAGTCTCGTCGATAAATGAGTCTTTCGGAGCAGTGGTTCTGTTGCCGGATTGCTGTTCGACGTCTGGCATGGTTTCGTCAATGACAATGTCCTTGAATGCGTCATCTTCGAGCTCATCTTCGAGCTCATCTTCGAGCTCATCTTCGAATGAAGCTGTCATGAGCGTGTCCGCTTTTGCATGATCATGAAATCCTACAGTGGTCGCATTTTGTTCAACCTCGACACGTGCGCCGCTGGAGTCGAGCATAGCTTCGTACACATCCTGCAAGTCCTCTGAGGTCGGACCGCTTGACATTTCAACGACTTCCTCCTTGCGACCGACATCGTCAGGTAGGTTGTCACTTGCTGCATATTCAGGCACATCACACTCATAATCAGGCACATCACCTTCGGCCAGCACATCATTGTGCCAGAAGTCTCCATACAGCTCATCCTCAGTGTATGCAGCTGAAGGCACATCGTCCAGCATAGACTGAACTACTGGTGAACCGATCACAGCATCTTCCTGAACATCTTCTTGGGCTCCCGCTACAGTGAGCTGCTCAGAAATTGCCGGGGCAGAGTCACTGAACATAAAGGCATCAAGCTTCGTTTTCGCTCTCTGAATGCTGACGTGAACTTCAGGTATTGTGTCGATTTGGACATTGTTTACTGTTTCCGGATCACAAGCTAAAGGCTTGTTACCGTCGACATGCTTGATTCCAGGTTTAGTTCTGCTCCAATCTCCGATATTGGGTACTGAGGCAGTATTTGTTGTCACTACCACGTCTGTATCTATTTCAGATTGCTGGGAAGCGACCAGGTCTGACTTTGTCTGCTTTTTAGAACGAGGTTTCCTTGGTGCTTTACTAGTCCTCGCAGCACCCTTTCGGCTCTTGGAAGGCTTTTTGGAGCTTTCATCGATTTCGGGTTGGGCCAGTTGAGCCAAGGGTCCTTTGTTCTCATCTCGGCCCAGACCCAAATGGTCAGCAAGCAGAGGGTTGTGCTTCGGTGTCGATCGAGTCACTCGTTGTGTCGATGTCTGTGTTAAAATCTGTCGATTATTCTCGTCGTAGCTGAAGCAGCTGAGCGCGGGTGTTGACTGCTTTGGTCGACTAGAAGAATAGGAATGTTAGCCTCAATGCTACTCTGAGCAGTGTCACTTGCTACCTCATCATTCAGAAAATATTCAGGTGGAATAAAGTCACGTTTGTGTCGTTGGAAAGAAATTGTGAGAAAGAGATGTAAGAGTTGTGTGAGGATTGTTTCAGGTTGGCATCAGAAAGGCGTTGGCCCTTTTAGGCTAATACGGCATGTTTCATACTCAAAGAGTGGCTACCTCACTTACGCAGGCAACGAGACGTTATTTTGCTTCTTTCTTTGCTCAAACATCATGTGTCTCGTCATATGTGAGGTATTCTAGTGCTGTTTAATACTCCACATGCATGTCGTTAACTTCATTATGATCATCATCATGTCGTGACTCATCGTAACTACCTCTTCTAGGCCTCCTTATCCTCCTCAACCTTTATCTTTGGTGTTCCAGGTGGACTCGAGGTTAGCGTATTCACCAGAGGACTGCTCTGACTAATCCGAGAAGGATGACTCTGATCAGGAATCGGTCTTGCTCTAAAGGTTGAGGGTGGTGTGGCGAGAGAGCTTCGAGCTGCCCATCGACCCGGCGAGTTGACTTGTCTGATCGGTGTCGATTGAGCACTCCTCATAGCCCTGGCCGATACTGGAGCTGGAAATGGGCTCCGACTTGGACTCGAACGCGGCATTGTTGGCGATCGAGCACTTCTTGCATCGAGAGGAGTCCGTGGTGCAAACGCTTCTTCTCCTTGAACATTCTCCCAGCCATTGTCCCATCCTCCCTCGTCATTATCATTATGATACTGATATTGCTCGCCGCGACGCTTGATGGGACTCTCATCATAAGGATCGAAGCCTACTCGTGCACGTGTTGCATTACGAATCTTCTTCCGAGCTTCGATATCACCAGGAGCGGCCCCAGTTGTCGATGACTCCTCGAGGAAGAAGTTTAGAAGCTCATCATTGATTGATAAATGTGATGCTTGTTGAAACTGTTGTAGTGAGGTTAGACGAACGAGCATTTCCAGAAGTGATAATGATGTTCGCACAGAAGAGCTGGCAGCAGCCAAGCCGAAACGCGTCTGTGTGACTTGCTTGTTCTGCTGTGATGAGATCACCACGGCATTGGCTGGTGATGAGGCAGATGGCGTGCCAGCCTTCGAAGGGCTAAGTCTCAGTTTTGACAAGGCGGATGTGAGACTTGGCTCAACAGAACCTTGTCTAGTTGGTGGCGAAGCCACAGGGGTGTGTTTGGTTCTGCTGGAATCTGAATCTTCTTCAGCCACTTCCGATTCGGTATCAGACTCCTCCTCTTCGGTGAACACTTCCAGAGCGATCCATTCAGGATCAAGTCCAGCAGGTAAGCGCCATGGTTTAGGAGCTTCTGCCCTTGTCATATCTTCCTCCGCATGGGACATGTCGCGCGCAAACTGTGCATTCAGCTCATCTAGCTCGCTCTTCTCATTTGACTTGTCCTCTTTTTCATCTTGATCTTGCTCTTCCTCAATATCATCCTCCTCTTCATCCCACATGCTCTGCGCAGTATCTCTTTCCATCATTCGTCTTGGCGGTACAGCACTAATGTCACGCTTGAGGAGTAGGACAGGGTTATTGACTTCGCCTTCAGATCCAATGTTCAAAATCTTGCCAGTATCTGCGTAGAATATCTTTGAGATCTGATGAATAGGTATTACTTCTCGGATGCCAGCACTGGAAATATCGTCGAATTGATCCGGCTGCGGTTCGTCCTCTTCAAGTGTGTGAACACGTCCATCATCAAGATCCTCCACAAATAGTAGCTGATAAGCGAACTCGTCCACTTTCGCATTCGACGGGATCGAGGTGGGAAAGTACCCATCCACTCCTGGCGTTGCACCTTGTTCATACACTCCATTCGGCGAGTCATCGAAGGAGGGAAGTTCTTCCAAGGTATTAAGACTAGTGCGAACAAGCTTCACTCGCACTTTATGGATAACTTCTTGCCACGTAGTGTTCCTGAACCCATCATCGTCATGGGGTCGAAGTGAGTGCCCAGAAAACAGCATATACATTGACAAGGTAAAGGCAGGTCCAATCTGTACAGATCGAGCATTACGAGTACTGTATTGTGCATCACCTGTGCTCAGGAAAGTGCTTGCCTGAAGGAGTCTCGAGGGTGAGATGGACGCTGGGAGGTTTGTCGAAAGACTGACGCCAGACGTCGTGATAGCAAGATTTATCAGTGGTACAGCGTCTTCAATTTTCTCAAGCAGAGAGGTCATGTCAGATATGACTCCTTTGAGCTCAATCTCGTTTTGTATCTTTGAGTTGGCTCTGGAGCTTCCTTTGCGAGTAAGCTCCTCATTCGCTGCAGCTTTCGCAAGTCGTACACCGAGTGCCTGGATATCCCAACGTAACGACTTTGTTAATGCCAAAGCTGATTCGAGGCTGGTGTTGCCACGGGCGGTGATTAGCTCGATCATGTCGATTGCGGGAGATATGATGCGGATCTTGCTCTCAAGTCGGCGTTGCAGCTTTCCCAATTGTTGACGATCATGCTCGTCTTTGGTTTGCTGAAATCGTGATCAATCTCTGTGTATGTAGATCGCGCTAATTCAACCGTACCTTCATCAGACGCGAGCATTGTGAGATTGCGTAGGTGCTCGTTATGGTGATTCCTGAGCTGCACACACCATGAGCTGATGTAGTCAAGCGCCTTCTGGCGAGCCAGTACCTACCGAATAGCATAATTCATCGCCTGTTGCGTGACCTGGTTTGGGCATATTAGTATGTGAGATAGACGAGCAGACAGAGTAGCAGTCTCACTTTCAGCAGTAAAGAGTCCATTATGGCCAGCAGTCAAATGACAAAGTCAATAGAAGTCTTGATTTGTAGTGTCACAATTCGAGGCTCATAGGTTCACATTGCTCTTGTTAGATGACTTCACAACCACGTCAGAGAGCACTCTCAGTGCACAGCCTGTATCTCAAGACAACTTGACATCAACAAGCATGAGCGACTGGCGCTTAGCAGAATGACTAAGGATCAGAATGGCTGTTTACTTCTTTGTTTGCACTGTTGCTAAGCTAAGCACGATGAACTAGGTGAGACTGCCCTAAACGACGTATTTCTGCAGTGAGAGGTGGGGTCTGAGATAGAGGGGGTAACAGCAACATCGGGATCTCGAATTTTTTATAGTGACTCACATTGTCAAGCAGGGGCCGCTACACTTTCTATCTCCACATCTTCCAAACCATTTATCTCGCCCTACAAGATCTGAAACTACACCTGCATCTGAAACACCCACCAGACACCGCACCGCCGATCGGCACGAACTAAGAAAAAACATACATACAACATGTCCGGCCTCGACTCGTGGGAAGACGACCAAGATGCGCAGGAAGACCTCTCCAGAAGAACGCAGAATGTCAACTTGAACGGCAACCAGCAGCGGCAGCAGCCTCAAGCCTTCGTTCCTGGCGCCAACAGCTTCCAGCCAGGCGCTTCCACATTCCAACCACAGTATCAGCAATATGGTGGATACCAGCAGCAAGGTCAGGGATATGGTGGAGGATATCCGCAGTATAACCAGCAAGGATATGGCCAACAAGGATATGGACAGCAAGGTTATGGACAATACAATCAAGGCTATGGACAGCAGTACAACCAGGGCTATAGTCAGCAATATACTCAGGGCTATGGACAGCAAGGTCAGCAATACAGTGGATACAACCAACAACAATCACAATCTTCACAGCAACGAACTCTACCACATCAACCTCAGAAGACACCAATGATTGCAAAAAGGCCAGACAGTACATCTGCTTCAACAGCGAGTACGGATACCCCCAAGCCCAAGGTATTATCAATCAGCGCAGAGACTGCTGCACCAAAACCTGCTGCACCAAAGGGCGACTCTCCAATCGGCGCAAAGGTCATGAGCATTGGAGCAACAGCAACCACGCCGAAAGTACTTAGCATTGGTGCTACGAAAGCTGAAGCTCCAGCATCAGTGAAAGAAAAGGTCGACACCAAAGACCCAGCAGCAGGCGCAAAGGTAACGGCTGGTCACGCCATTGAAAAGACTGGAGAAGCTTCACCAGCAGTATCCAGCGGAAAGGCCTCTCCCACATTCTCATCAGGTCGCGAAAGCCCCTCCGCCACACCCACAAAAGCCACGGGTAAAGATGCCCTCGCAGTAGAGAAAGAGCAGGAAGCGGACGTGGACGAAGAAGTCCTGCGCGAAATGTACGGCAAAGAGCACGTAAACGTCATCTTCCTTGGCCACGTTGACGCCGGCAAGTCCACTCTTGGTGGCAGCATCTTGTTTGCGACTGGCATGGTAGACGAACGAACAATGGACAAGTACAAGCGAGAAGCCAAAGAAGCTGGTCGTGAAACCTGGTATCTCTCTTGGGCACTAGATCTGACCAAGGAAGAGCGTGCGAAGGGAAAAACAGTCGAAGTCGGTCGTGGTTTTTTCGAGACTGAAAAGCGTCGCTACTCCATTCTCGACGCTCCAGGCCACAAGAACTTCGTCCCCAGCATGATAGGTGGTGCTTCTCAAGCCGACGTTGGTGTCCTAGTCATCTCCGCCCGCAAAGGAGAGTACGAAACCGGTTTCGAAAAGGGCGGTCAGACTCGTGAACACGCCATGCTCGCAAAGACTCAAGGTGTCAACAAACTCGTCGTTGCCGTGAATAAGATGGACGACCCTACAGTTGAATGGAGTGAAGAACGCTTCAAAGAGTGCACCGCCAAACTAGGCCAATTCCTCAAAGGGCTCGGCTACAACCCGAAAACCGACCTCATGTTCATGCCCATCTCCGCACAAACCACTCTCGGTATCAAAGACCGCATTCCCTCAGACATCTGCCCATGGTATTCCGGCCCGTCATTGCTCGAATACCTAGACGCCATGCAAACGCTCGAACGCAAAGTCAACGCCCCCTTCCTCATGCCAATCACCGCCAAATACCGCGAACTGGGAACCATGATTGAAGGCAAGATCGAATCTGGAGTGATCAAAAAGGATGGCACATACCTAATGATGCCGAACCAAGAAAAAATCACCATCGCCGCGCTCTACGGTGAAACCGAAGACGAAATCGACTCGGCAATGTGCGGTGAACAAGTGCGCATCCGCATCAAGGGCGTGGAAGAGGAAGACATCCTCCCTGGCTTTGTGCTCTGCAACCCGAAACGACCCGTCCACAACGTGTCCACATTCGAAGCGCAAATCGTTCTGCTCGACTTGAAGTCCATCTTAAGTGCAGGCTTCAACTGCGTCATGCACGTGCATGCTGCTACCGAGGAAGTGACGTTCGCGGCACTGTTGCACAAGCTGGAAAAGGGCACGAATCGAAGGAGCAAGAAGGCGCCGGGCTTTGCAACGAAGGGGATGAGTATCATTGCGAGATTGGAGGTTATTGGCGGCGCTGGTGCGGTTTGTGTGGAGAGATTTGAGGATTATCCACAGTTGGGTCGATTCACGCTGAGAGATCAGGTATGCTATCAATTTAAACAAGGGAATAGTTTGTGTTGTGACTAACAACGACGCATAGGGACAAACCATTGCTATCGGTAAAATCACAAAGCTAATCACTGATACACCTGGTGCAGAAGGTGGCGGCATGATTGCTTGAGGAGTGGAATTGCAATTCAATCATAATTAGATCGCTAGCGGACGTGTTTATGCATTGGTCGGTGTTTTTACTAAAAGACAATGAATAGCATTTCAATCATGATTGCGCTAGGCTAGGTCGCTACTTCTAGAGCACCGTATAGTCCCTCGTAGACAAATTCGTCCTCTCCTTCTCGTCGTCGTCGTCTCATGGCCACCTGCCAATGAATAAGACTCGTCGAGCCCAACAATGTCAATCTCACTAAGCTCATCATTGTAATGGTTCTTGTCCACGAACACCTCTACCTCGAAATCACTATGCCAGTGTCCTGACTCCTTTCCTCCTGATTCTCAATCATCCATACAACATTCACATTGAAAGAATAATGTCTCCCTCTCTGCTTTATGTCATCACCCCTCCTTTTCGGAGAGTGCCCCGCCTCGCCATTGGACATGGACAACAACAACCTGAAACACTTCCTCCAAACTGACGTTCGCAATTGACAAAGCACACTGTAATCATGTCAAACAAAGCCGCCATTGTCTCTTCATTCATCAGGGATGCTCCGCCCGGCGAGGTATATTGAGACATTCCTTGCACAATGGTTCCTTCTAGATTACATGCCTATCGCTGACACTCGCTTATACAGTTGACTGAAGTGGTGAATGGTACCGTCCCTCCTCCTCTACTTCTTATCTTTCGAACACCTCAAGATTGTCACTATCCCATCGTCCATTCGCTCCTGGACAGGCCTCTTCATTGCCTCTGCCACTTCAATGCCAATCCTGTTGTCACCTCTACGTAGACTAACAACATGCAGATATCAAAGCACTCACATCCTCCCAACCATCTCTCCTCACATCACAAACCGAAACCTTCAAGAAATACAACGAGACGCAGTTCGCTACTGTCAAGCTGCCTGGTGCAAGTCGAGAAGTCCTCATAAGTCCGTACAACGACTTGGAGGATGGCCGATATTATGATACTGAGAGTCGGACAAGCTTTACTTTTGATCATGTTGAAAGGGTATGTGTATAGCTTTGTTTGGAAGGTCCCCGTGCTGGTATCTTTGGTGTCCATACACAGATGGTCGGCCACTTTGCCTCTCCTACCTACGTATGTTTATGGCCAGACATAGATCATTGTCAGCTTTGAGCCTACAGAAAAGCCATCAACGCCAACCAAGCCAACCACAATCTCCCACCTCCTCCAACGTTCAAAAACTAACAAAGACCTCCTACCAAGAAAGCATCATCACCTCAATCCCACTCTCTCGACTCCGCGCACTCCGATCTCATAAACTCGCTCCTCAAAACCTTTTCAACATACACAAAAGAACATTTCCCTTCCGCTGCATACGGCGTGTTTCCCACTGAAAAGGATACAAAAATCGCAATCGTACTGGTCGCGAACAAATACTCGCCGAATAACTTCTGGTTAGTAAGCTTATTTATTCATCATACACTGCATGTCCACTCACGTCATGCTCCTGGTTGCTCTCCCCAATCAGCACACTGCAACGGACCAGAAAATAGGAGTCCACACCCTTCCTAACAATCGTACTGAAACTAAAGTACTAACCCGCCCTCTCTCACAGGAACGGCCGCTACCGCTCCTCCTACCTCTTCTCCCCTTCCTCCTCCAGCACAAATCTCAAGGGCACAATCCACCTCGACGTCCACTACTACGAAGACGGCAACGTGCGTCTACTCACCACAAAAGACCTCTCCCTTTCTTCCAACAGCAGTAGCGCCGCAGACATTGTTAAAACAATTGCAACAGCAGAAAAGGCATATCAAGAGGATTTAAACAGGGCGTTTGTGCAGTTGAGTGAGGGCGCGTTTAAGGGACTCAGGAGGCAGTTGCCAATTACGAGGACGAAGATGGAGTGGGAGAAGGTTGGGGGGTATAGGATTGGGAAGGGGTTGGAGACGAGGTAGGTTGGGTGGGGTGTGAGCAAGGGAATGAGAATGGTGTAGGGGAGCAAGTGAGTGATGCAGAGCAGAGGGAGGGGAGGTGGATTGTGTTGGTATCATAAACAGATGGAGAGGAACTTGTCGCGAGACAGACATTGTGGAGGATTGGAGCTGGAGCACGTTCAAGATGTTGACATTCCACAACCACACTTTTGCTCAATTGCAATGGCACTCTCCCCTTTCACCATTCTAGCCTACAGGTACTCAGCATACGTTTGCGTTGCATTGGTCCAGCAAATCCCAACAGACGAAAAAGACACAAGGACTACTCTCCAACCAACACAACGATAGCAACAAGGAGGCAGCAGATTATCAAATCATCCTTTCTTGATGTTCATACCGTGTACAGTACCTGATCATCGTATCGTTGATAAGCATGAACATCACAACCATTTGTGGCGACCAAAACAAACAGAGGCGAGAACTTTGTCATTGGTGTTGCGAGGGAGACAAATTGGGTGTTCTTAGCTGATCATTTTGAAGAATGATTATATCCAATGTGCCTGCCTGTGATTTGTCATACACATACAGACGTGAAGACAGGTTGTTTAATGTGAATGATATGTCGTTATATTGATAAAGAAAAATACTCAGATCAAGCTGCACTAGCGATCAGGGTATCTCATCTTGTCCAAAATCACCCCTTCCATGTCATGTCATGCCATGCCACCAGTCAATGCCCTTAAATACGCCGGCCCAGTTCCCATGTCATGTTGTCTATCACTCATTCAATACTCATCTTCCCCATCCCATCACTCGTATCAGTCATCCCCTGCAACCCCGTCCTCTTCGGTCCCAACACCGGCGTGACATGTCCAGGAGGTGCAGCAACACTACTCGCTCTCTCCTCCACATTCACACTCGGCAAGCTCGCCTCTTTATTCATCCGAGGCGGTCCTCCCCACCATCCACCACCATGTAGCGGCGACTGTCCAGGTACAGGACTGCTTTGGACGCTCAAGCCCGGTGACACGGCTCTGCGCTTGATCGAAGCAATATCAAAGTCTTCGTCTCGGCGGCGCTTATTATTGACTTTTTGCGTTATTTCGGCATGTGTCGGCATGCGCTGTGGTAATGTTGGTGCTGATACTGATTCTGGAGCGACAGATTCAACGGTAGGTTTGATGAAGTTGTGGGCGGCGGCTGGAAGAGCGAAAAAGTTTGAAGACGGTGGCGTGCTTCGTGCTGACATCCAGGGCGATTCCATGCCTGCGTCCTCGTTCATACTCACGCCGGAGGAGCTTCGACCTCTTCTCATTGGAGGCGGTGGCGGTGTCTGCATGCGGTTGTAAAGACCAGGCCAGAATTCTTTTTGATTCGAGCTGCGTCGATGGTCTGGATCGAGTTTGGGTTCGTCTTTACTGCCACTAACACCAGGGTTGGAGAAGACGTCGACATCGGACATTGATACTGAGGACTCTTCTCTACTGATTTTGGTTGTTGCGGTGGGTGAAGGTGGTGCCGTTGACATCGAGCCCCAGTCGTGATCTTTGTAATTTTGATGTACTTGTTTGACTACTTCGGCTTCACGTTTGACTTCGTTCTCAACTGGAGCGCTTTCAGCTTGTAGCTCGGCACGAATGCGAGCGAAGCCTTTTGTTTTGGGCTATAAAAGATGCATGTTAGTATGAACTAAGCCTTAGACACTTGCTGAACAACATACCAATAAATTACTTCGTCTAACCACTGGCCGCCGCACAACACCTGGAGTAGTCATTGGTCCAAACATGCCATTTTCCTCATCCCCTTCATTGCTCGAAGTAAGCCGCAAGTGATGTGTCCCCATACTCAAACTCTCTCTTCGACTCTCCCTTCTAGCCATATGAGGACTACGCATGATGTGATCTCTCGGCACCTGGCTCATAGCAAAACTCTCCCTTCTCCCATTCTGCGGCTGGGGATCGGGCGTCGTAAGTCTACTTCGTCTGCCGACACTATGAGCATGTTTCCTTCTCCTCAGACTTGTAAACGCTTGTGGATTCGGAGACTGTTGAGGTAACCAGTCCAATGCACGCGGCTTGTCCATCCCAGCGTACGGTGTTATTGACGTAGTATCCAGTATCTTGCGCACCTGCGGCGTAGTCATCATGGCATCTTCAGGCTCGTCCTGCTCCATCACATCCATGTCGTCGCCAGAGCTGCTGCTCGAAGTGTCTGATGTCAATGCCACAGTCGAGCCCACTGATCGAGGAAAGAAGCCTTTGTCGCTGTTGCTATTACTATTGCCATTCCAGCTCCAGCCTGTATTCTGTCTCGGCGAATCCAGCGCCATCGAATGTGACGACGTCCTTCTTGAAGCCAAGCTCTTATGTGTGATAGTAGGAGACGATTCAGGAGAAGTGCGTTCAGCAACAGTGGAGTGGTGTAGATGCGTGGCAGCGCGGGAGAAGTCCATGCCTCGGGAGTGTCGTGGCAGAACAGTCGCAGGAGTACCGTAAGGGTCGCGTGCTTCAGATCGAGGTGATTGTGCTATGGTTCGTGATGGAGGGTTGAAAACATTGCTATCTCGAGGTGGTAATTGAAGAACTAAACCTCCCCATGCTGCACCTATGCGACTTGGTGTACGTGCAGGATTCAGATCTATAGCGTGATCATCCTGTGTTGTCTGGCCTTGTTCGAAGAAGCGAGGAGACGGAGCGAGTGCAGGGGCGGAGTCGGAGAGCGAGCGAATTGTCTTATTGGGAGTCGTCCTTGCCGCATCAAGCGCCATACCAGGCTCAATGTTTTCTTCGATGGATGGGTTCATGTTGATGGCCATACCTGTATGCTATACAAACGTTTATTTTGCACGCCTTTGTCTATACACTGTCGCCAGAAGCTTGTTGTCGGCCATCATCAACACCAGGTTGAAGATATTGAAAACAAACGACTGCGACAAGCTAGGACGGTGTTGGGCTGTTTGACGAGTGTTTCAGGCTAGATGGTCATGGCGGAGGAAGACTCGCCCCCTTTTCACAGCACAGCACAGCACTCTTGAAGCAGTCTTGAAACACGACATGGATATAGTAAGCAAGAAAGGCATTGTTCATCAACTACCGTCTATATCTCCTGTATACCACGTCCTACTGTGAAGCAAAGGAAAAAGTGTTGCCCTGGCTTCCACGCGGAGTGCTTAAAGTCGAAGTCTAGCCGTACACAGGAACTTTCCTTGTCGCCTATGTGTTCTACAGTTGCTACTGCGTGCTTAAAATCGAACAGTGCCCTGTTCGTTCCATAGCCACTGTGAAGAAGTGCAGTCCTGATCCATCTAGCACCAAAATCGAGGACGATGAGTGCCAAAGCAGCAACGCACCAGCACCAAAGCATATCCCAATGGCCCCAGCAAGCACCAATGTAGAGGATACTGATGAGGATATGAGACTTCTTGAAGAATTCATAGCCAGTCCACTTGATAGCCCAGCTGGTGCTAAAGATGTAGAGGAAAGTGATGAAGAATTGCGCGATGACACCGAAGATGATGTATTGTGAAGCCAAGGTATTGCGGTAGTTGTGAGGAGTGCGGTATAGCCTTGCTTCAACGATGGTCTATCCCACGGTATGTAGAGTTGCCTGGGCAAAAATGATGCGGCCAGTCCAGCCTATATCAGGACTAGTAAGATGTATGGGCTGTGACGTGAGAAGGGTCAAGTTACGATGAAGGAAGTTGAATGAGGCGTATGGTATGTGGCCAGGAGAGTAAGCTTTCCCTGTTTGCGAGGAGTACAGTGGCTGGTGTGAGAGCTAGATGCATGTCAGTCAGAATATTGGGATGAAATTCAATGATTCCCTCACTCACCATAGGCGAAAACTCCTGCTCTATTACTCCAACCCCCCCAACCATTTCTGGTATTCGTCGAGCCTGGAAACTTCTTGATAGGCGTAACAAGTGCCTGATACCAGATACCAATGAAGCTAAAAAGAGAAACAAGTCCTCCACGAGCGCAAAAAAGACGAAATAAAGATCGTTTACTCACGAAAAGACTAAAAGATAACCACACAACATCGCCAAGATTGTAACTTGCAACCTGGTAACTCTTCCGAACAACCATCTTCCTGGAGGCTCTTGTAACAAATGTCTTCTGCTGAAAGTCTTCAAAGTCTTGCCAATGGATCCGTCTCTGAGAGGACGATCGACGACGATAATGACAAGAGTGGCCGCGAAGATTGCCCACATAATCAGGGAGTAGAGAGTGGTGTGTCTTTGCATGTAGTAGACGGCATCGAGGTAGATGCAGTTGAATTTGTCGCTTGTGCATGGCCTGGTAGGGAGGTTGTATCAGCTATGTTCCCACAGTAAGGCCGTAATGAAAACATACCAGGTCTCCGGGGTGTATCCGAAGTAGTGTCTGTAAGTGGCATTGGCGCCGTGTTCCATCGAGTGTCGTGGAGTGAGCATTGCATTGTATTCCATTGTGATTTGTGAATGAAAAGAGTGTAAGTTTGTCATTGAGTGTGGATGAGAGGACTCCCAGCAGTAAAAAGGTGTAGTGAGCAACGAAAGAGAATTGCACGATTCACAACACAGACAACGACAGATGAGCGTTGATATTGCTGACTATATTGCATCTCGTCTGGCTCTACACAATCCTTATATGTATCTTGCCTCTATAGCTTCATCTGCTCTCTGCTCTTGATATCTGCTCAGAAAGCTTGGCAGCCGTGCCTTGGCGAGCAAGTTGTCACGAAGTCTTAGTCTTGCCGCCGTTGTATCTTCTAGATTATCAGGCGCTTCAGGTGAACGTTTCATGTTCTCTGCGCGTGGCTGCTTCAAAGGGCAAACCATCATTTACGCCGTCAACACATGTCGGCCGTCGGATCGGTTCGCAAACGTCCAAACGGGACTTTCAACATCTTACAGTAACATGGGAAAGAAAGGAAAGAAACATGCTCATTTCATCTGATTGGATCTTGCCTAGGCTGTCTCCGAAGCGTTCCTAACCGGAGACGAGATGGCTAGTGCTAAAGAACTTTGCTGGTGCGATTAGGGTAGTCTGATTCGTGACATGTGCCTTCGCTACCAGGTACTGCCTTCCTCGCTCGAGGGAGAGATTGATCTACTGTACCCTGGTAAAAGTGCTGTGAGGATTGCTAGGGGTACTCGAGGGCCTGATTAGAACACCCGAGCTCGTCGAAATCCCTGAACCAGGTCGTCTAAGATGGAAGGAGAGGTCATCCAGATCACTAAAGTTGTGAAGGTCAAGTAGGAGGATCTTGACGGACATTCACGCATTAGTGTCCTTCTTGAGTGAGAAAAGCTGGATAGTTTTTGCAACTTCCAAGTTGGCATGCTTGTCGCACATAGCTCGAAAGCCGTCTTTGTGAAATCTACGAGGGAGAGAGGTCATCCAGTCTCACACAGTCAAGACATGGTCTTTGCGCTCGTTATCTGCCGTGAGTGACTGAATTGTCATGGAGCGAATGTCGATACCTTGAGCGAAGCAAGCAGACATCCAGCCTGAGGAGGTTAGAGAGTGATTACATAGTATGAATCGGCCAGAAGATTACTTACTGAGCAGATATTCAACACTGAAAGTTTCCTGGTATTCGCTAAAGTCGATAGTGATGTTATCTGCCGCAGGCTGACATCTGGAGGAGGCCTTGGACGGAGTGTGAGGAGTACTAGGGCTCACTGAAAGCCTGATGGGACCGCCAGCTAAGTCGAAATCCCCGGACCAAATCATCTGAGATGCGGCCTTCCAGTGCACTGGGAGATGGAACCTTGGAAGGGCTGATAGGATTACTGGTGATAAACTGGAGGTCTGACGGAACCGGCAGCCTAGTCGAGGTCCCGTACTAAAGCGTGCGAGATACGGTAGGCAACTGACGTCTTGACGAGGCCCTGGGAGGGCTGCGAGGAGTGCTGGGGGTGTTTGAGTCCCTGCAAGACGTGATGAATGATGATACGTACAGGGTAATGTGGGGAGCAACTAAGTTCACGAGGCAGAGGCACGCCAGCAAAGTCAAAGACAGCAATGTCAAAGAAGTCTATTAATCTCTACCTTACCGTAGTCTATATGGTATTACTTCTATCACACTACAGCCTCTATGACACCAATGCCAACGCCATTGATCAGTCTAATTCGCTTTCCTAAACATTCCCATTCATCTTCTGCCCACCTTTGATATTCTCCTGCTGTCTTCCCACTTTATTGCCCTTCGACTTCCTGTTCTTAACCTTGTCCAAAAGATTGAACTTCTTGGCACCACCCAAGTAGAGCCAGCTGAAGAAGAAGACGACTGCGAAGTTGAAGAGAACATAGGCCCAGAAAACTGTTGGAAGCATGTTAGCTGCTGTCTACACTACTAAACAGGACAGAGTGAGTGGAAGGAAAGATGACGTACATCCGTAATCGCGCCAGAAATGGGAATAGTACACGTTGAAGCTACGGCCATATGCGTCTCCGTTTGCGTATTGACAGAAACCGCAGAAGCCGTTTGGTTGTGTTTCTGCAAAAGTGTGTCAGCTGAGGCACCTTGTGACAACTCCGTGCAATCTCGTTACATACCAACATAACCACCGCTTTGCGTCGCATACGCTCCAGCATACTGTTGACACGTCTGTCCAGGTGGAGGCGGGAAGATAGCCAACTCCTTAGTCGAACAACGTATAGGCTCATTGTGAACAACCATACCAAGCAGTCCTTCGAGTAAATAATGGAAGGGCGTCAAGTAGTACATCCAGCTATGCCAAAAATGAGGCAATGCCATGGCAGGAACAACAACACCACAGAAAGAGATAACAAAAGTGAAAAACACAGGCACAAGCAAACTAGCCAGAAGCTCGTTTGGTGCCAATGCAGCAATCATCTGGCCGAATGTCGTGTAGAAGATTTCGAAGAGGATAAGAAACATCCAAACCACTGCTGCTGGGTACGTTGCGGTCTTGGCTGTGGACCTGAAAACAGGCCAGTACCAACAGCACCAGTATAGTGTTCCAGCAACAATACGGTAAGGTATTTC
>Ga0160429_1000703_pt1 | contig 23541 bp, 26 predicted proteins | sample SolpanmetagenomR_FD_108199 | JGI IMG/M metagenome (GOLD analysis project Ga0160429, IMG submission 108199) | Solar panel surface microbial communities from Lawrence Berkeley National Laboratory, California, USA - R | ecosystem: Engineered > Built environment > Solar panel > Unclassified ...
CCACGAACCAGAACTTCCAGGCTCAAACATTCGGTTCTCAATGCCTTCAGCAGTATGGTGGTGGATCAGAAGACGTATGTTGTTGGCTTTCTCAAACATTTTCTCAAGATGGTGCTAACATCATCTATTTAGTGCTTCTTCCTCAATATTCAAACTCCTTACCTCCCTGCTAAAGGTTCCAAGGCAAATCTTCGTCCCGTCCACTTCTGGTAACTGAACATCTATATCAGAAAATATAAAACGTCGTGTACTAATTATTTTATAGGATTCACGGTGGTGGTTTTACTGGTGGTTCAGGTGCTGGCTACAACGGTGACCAGCTTGCGTCCCGTGAAGACGTCGTGACTGTCACCATCAACTATCGTCTAACCACGTATGGTTTCCTTGCTGTTCCCGGCACTGACGCCAAGGTTAGTGATACTTTATTCATGCTTCCAATATGCATCAACTAACATCGTTCAAGGGTAACTATGGTATCGGTGACCAGATCACTGCTCTCAACTGGGTCATCAAGAACATTCGCTTCTTCGGTGGTGACCCAAACCAGATCACTATTGCAGGTCAATCTGCAGGTGCAGGCTCTGTCAGAGTTCTTCTGGGCTCTCCTCTTGCTATCGGCAAGTTCCAAGGTGCTCTCGCCGAGTCCAACCTCGGTGGTGGCAAGGCTCTTGGTCTTAGCGGCACATACTCCACCACTTACTCCACGTACGACACCATCTCTCAGTCCTTCAGCAGCTCTGGCGGCAACAAACTCTTCACTCAAGCCGGCTGCCCTGCCAACGAGACTGCCCAACAAGGTGTCGACTGCCTCCGCAACTACGCCGGTGATCTTTCCCAACTTCCCAACCAGCCCCGCTACGTAGTTCAAGACGGCACCATCGTCAACACCCCCGAACTCGAAGTGGCCACCCAAAACAACCAAGTCGCACACGTCCCCGTCATCTTCGGCGTCGCAGACAACGACGGCGTCTCCATCGGCACAAACTACAACAAAACCTGCACAGACGCAACCTCTTGCATCGCCTCTGACTTGGGCATCTCTACCTACTGGGCCAATCAAGTCATCAGCTCCGGCCTCTTTCCTTCGCTTAACTCGGGCAACATCACTGCCGACTCGCTGAACGTCTCGCAGCGTGTCGCAACTGATCTCGGATTCCGATGCGTGGACCAGGCTACTGTCTACGCTGGGTACGCTAGTGGTGCCTTCCCTGCTGCTTACGCTTACAACTCTGATCGTGGATTCGCTGAGGACGCATACAACCCCCTCGGTGTCAACGACATGGGACTTGTGCAACCAGGCTACCCCAACGGCAACCCCGCCACGCCCTACTACAAGCCGCACTCCACCGACATCGCCTTCTTCTTCGGCACATTGACGACCATCCGCGACGCCACCGACATCTACGCTTTGCAGGAAGTTTTGGATCTTTGGGGCAATTTCATCAGGACTGGAAACCCGAACCCGAGCGTTCCGATGTTGCAGCTGAGACAGTATACGAATACGGTGAAAGCGATTAAGCAGAATGGTGGATGGCCTGCTGTGACGTCTGCGACGGGTCCGATGGCGCATTTGGATTGGCCGGTCACGACGAGTGTGTTTAGGGATTTGCCGCAGTGTGCGTGGTTGGGATATCCGATTGAGTATTATTTGGAGGGTGGGCAGTAGATTGAGAGTGCGTGAGTTAAGAGGAGGTGAGGAGAGGAGAAGAGAAAAGAGGGGAGAAGAGGCGAGGACAGCGTGAAGCCTGCTGGATAGAAAGATCGTCGAAAATAATTGTATATAATCGTTCATTTAAACATAGCAGTACATAAAGAAACTTGATAGCGTATCGAAACCAACTAGCTATTCCTCTTCCGTCCGTCCATCCTTTTTATTCTGCAAGTGCAGCCACTTCTCGTGACTTACCATCTTCATGCCAATCTCCATTCAACATCACCGATACCACACCACATCTCCTATACCCTCCGAACCTCAAAGGCTGCTGCCCAATTTACCCCCAGCAAGATCAAATGCAACCACTTCACATCCATCATCATCCTAGCATATTACCTTTACCTATATTTTCCAATCTTGCGAAACACATTGCCAGGTCTGCATCATGGATGAGCCGGATGTGTGTACGCTCTGAAAATGAGTCTTGATGCCATGGAATCTGGAGAAAGGTCTTGAAATTTTTCGCTTTGAGATTTCACGGTCGGAGTGGCGACGAGTGTACTGAGCAGAAGTTCGACGGTATTAGAAATGCTTGAGCAGGATGCGGTTGGGATGAGTTTGTAATCTCCTGATTCAGACAATAGCCTTGTCCTTTTCTTCTCATACACTTTTTGCTTAAGACACGAGACATGGCAATATCAATGCCATGTTCTGAACGATCAGAGAGGGTCCACAGGAGGGGCGGTCGAGCAGAAATAGCACGCGTTCAGCATCAGTCTAGTAAGAGGGCTGGATATCTCCTACTTATCAGTGTCGAAGACAGCCTGGAGCGCGCGTCGGCTCCCATCTTGTATAGAAAGATGTGTGCTGCTTTCATGGTGCTGGGGTGGGTAACCAAAACTTCATGATAGGACACCAGATGTAGCCTTGTTCTCGAGGATTTTGTGGACGGATTGACATAGCCGTTAAGGTGCGGTTGAACTGGTATTGTGCATTGGCCCGGCTGTATGGCACTTGCATTTTTGTTGTGCAAGGTCTTTGAAGATGTGTAGCTTGACGAAATTTGTAATAGTATGAACGTCCTTCTGACTTGTCTATGCTGTCTGTTCTTTGACCCTGATATCCTGGGGCCGACGATAGTATCATGAGGTGGGCATGAAATTGGGTGTGAAGTGTGTGACGCTTCTTTCTAGGTCGTCTGACTTGTTCATGCCTAATCGTAATCTTAGCTTAATTCATGTAGGATCGAGTATCCGAGGCCGGTGAAACAGATTTTGAGAACTAGGTATAAAGCGTGCTGACACTCTTCTTAATCATATAGCTAATTGCTTCAAGTCGTAATCCTGGATAAATCTACGTACGATGTAGTATCTTGGGCTAACCTAAACGGCCATGGAAGCTGTCTGTGCAGCGTGCTAACACTCTTTCAGCTCGTCTGATTTGTTACTCCTTAGCTGTGATCTTAACTCAAGATTGTGTGGGATGTGGTACGCGAAACACAACCTTGGTCAGAGCCACCGTCGCAGGCATGGTCATTCCTATAAGTGGTGCAGAAGTGCTACCTCTGGCCTCGACCAGCGGCAATCACGAACGCCGGTGTAATAGGTTGACGCTGAACACACTGCGGTAGTAAAGACGCTAATGTGCTTAACACGAAAGAAACCTTTCTATGGTAAACATCTGGAGTGGTATCGATTAGCGAGACGTGCACGCCACTATAGTGCTGATGATCAGATTCTCGAAGAGCATTCGAGGCGTCACACCATTCGTAGCAGTGTATTGCTTGTACCACTGTGGATGATTGACGAATGCAACGAGACGGGTGATCTCGTTGGTAGATGGATGTCGCATCAGAGCAATCTGGAGACAACCAGACTTTCGCATCGTTTCAGTGCCAGGAGGTGACTATGACAGAAAAAACCCAAGCCAGTTGAAAAAAGGTCCCAGGAGGTCTGTCTCCTGGTAAGCCATTGTACTCTTAATGAAAATAAGTGTAAACCATTCAACCACCGAAGAGGTAACCATAGTACAAAATATTGTACCGCATTTGCAATTTTGGTACGTTATTTGGTACAAATGGTTTGTCGAATGCATTGGCGCTAGCAATAGGAGGGATGTCGGTTGCAGGGTCAGCATTTACTTCGGGGTTAATCGTGATTATGTCGGGATTAAGGGGTTGGTAGGTCGATAGTAATAGTGGTCGGACTTTGTTGTGTACTGGGTGGGAGGTAATGGTGCATGATTGGTGTTGTTGTTGTTGTTGTTGTTGGAGGTGGGAGTTGTATATTTTTGCTCGACCTGGCGCCGAACTTTATGGCGTTGCCGACGCCGTGGTACTATGGCGTCCGCTTTGATTGGCAGCAGTAGAAAGACTCCCAATTAGAGCCGAGTCGACTTGCTCTATCTTCCTTTGATCTTCGTAATAGCAGAAACTGGCGGCTGGCAGCATTTCAGACATCAGCACGAGACCTAGCTGTGAAGCGTGCTGACACTCTTCTAGCTCGTCTAGTCTGTCAATTCCTAGTTGTAATCTCGACTACATGTATGTATTGCAATGTTCGAGGCCATTGAAATGGGCATGAAGCCTGTGTGTGAAGCGTGCCATCATTCTTTCTAGTTCGTTCAGCTTGCCATCCCCTAGTCATAATCCGAATTAAGCTTACGTGGGATAAGTACCAGAGACTACTTAGTATTCGGGAATACCGGGATGGGCATCAGACTTGTTTGTGGATCCGTTACATAACGGAGGGAATAGGACAGCTTGGGCATGAGAGAAGCTGTGTCAGGGAAATACGTGAAATGTGTCTGTGGTTTGCCAGTACCTTGTATACCTGCTTCACAGAACATGGCAGACTTTGATTTCCGTACTGCGTATGTAATTGGGTAAACAATCTTTATTGAAAATCCTTTTTCTTCAGTCATCACACTCAAATCTCGTATTCATCTTGCTGATATTGCTGTCAGGCTGACTCCATCCATGACAGCAGCACAACTATGCCTTTGTGGTTACTTCAGCTCTGCTGGCATTGAAGCATTTATGTACGATCAATGAAGTGCAAGTCCGAGATGTGACTGACAAATCAGAGCACACGGCGACTCCATCATGACATACCAATACCATAGTGTCAAATAACAGACACGGTAAAGCCTTTTGCACTCGACCACGACATCCATAACGAGCGAGCTGGTCGGCGGCGAACAGTTCATATTCCAAAGACTCCAAGGATACACCGACCTGTCGGCCTAATTGTCGGTGTCTCTTTTCGTCAGGCCGTTGGGCTGGCTTTGCTCAAGCCATAGCAGCAGCCTGGTTTCACGACTAGGCAGTAGATTACGGCTGAGGGACGTGCCATAAGGGGCCAGGATTCGATGGTGCGCTTGGAATGGGGTTCCGAGGGCGTTGGTGACGTCGATTTCGCATAGGGAGACATTGTGGTGGGTGGTGCGTTGCGAGGTGCGAGTGAGGAGGCGACCTCTGTAGAGAGGTTGATGATGGTGGTGTGTGGTGTGGTGAATAGGTTGGCTGTAAAGCTTCTGGAGAGGAGACCTTAGGTTGAGGTGGTGAAGCGTATGTTCTGTGAGTGGTGACGGGTAGAGTCGAATAGGTCTTTGCTAATATTAGAACTGCAATAGTAGCGACTGTAGAGTGTATCAGGGTAAAGAGGCATAGCATCCTTGTGCGTGAGAAGTAATTCTGATCACGAGCGCGAGGACTGCGATAGCCCAAATAGCATGAGTACAAGTCTTGCAGGACCGATTTCAACTCATTCCACACTGCTGTGTGGTCTACAATACTGCAATGTCTGCTTTAATGCTTCCCCGATCACAATTTCAGCAGCTGTGTGAAACAGTCCTGCAAATCGTCGACAACATCATCAGGCACTTCAAGCGCTATAAAATGGCCACCATAATCTTTCTCTGAACAAGCTATTAGCTAACGTGCACACTACTCAATCTTCTCAAAGACGCATCAAGCTTACCTCTAAACCACTGACAATTTCCAGTCGTCTTGACCGACCTCTGACTAGTCGGCGTAATATCATACCTATAGCTCGAAAAGCCCATCGGCCTTTCAATAAAGTTCTCCTTCTTATTATTGAACTCAACATAATCTTCATGCCTCACGTTGTTATAATAGCACAACATACTCGTCATAATCGATGGACTCGTGAAGTAGTACAAACACACTGTCGTTAGCACGTCATCAACGAATCTCGAATCGTCTAGACTATGAAACTTGGGATCAACAAGCTCGTGGTACTTTTCGCCGACGAAAGAGAGAATACCGACTGGATTATCGGAGAAGGCGATTCCGATTGTTTGTGGCCGTGTGCGCATCTCTATAGCATAGCCCATGTGATCTTCATGTCCTGGTTTGCCCAGCCACCAGTTCGTCATGTCCTGAGCCGTCTTCTCCCGTTGCGTCCATTCAGATTCGGGTACTGGTGGCTGGGAAGGGCACATGTTGGTGTGTATGGCTTTGCATGAATTTGCGTATCTTGGATTCGCGCCTAGTTCGCGGACAACCCAGTGGCCCCAGTCTCCTCCTGCGGCTACGTATTCTGTATAACCGAGTCGAAGCATGAGTTCATTGAAGATGCGGGCGGTGTCTTGTAGTGTCCAGTCTTTTGGGTGATTGTCGACTTCGCTCCAGCAGTAGCCAGGGAGACTTGGGACGACGACGTCGAAGGCGATGGAGTCAGGGGAGGAAGGATCTGCTAGTGGTGAGATTACGCGAGAGAACTCATAGAAGCTGCCTGGCCAGCCATGGACGAGGAGGAGAGGAATTGCTTTTTTAGACGACGATGTTTTGGCTCTTTGGTGTACGAAGTGGATGCGCAGGTTTTCGATTGAGGTGGTGTAGTGAGGCCATGCTGAGATGCGCTGTTGTGCTGCCGCCCAGTCGAAGTTGTTCAGCCTGTATCTTAGTTAGTTCTGATGCTTTTCGTTGACCATGAAGATCTGCTTACCAGTAATCATATAGCTTATGCATCCAATCCAGAGGTGGACCATACTGCGAACCAGCTCCAGGAACAATTTCATGCTTGGGCAAACGAGTGTCTTTCAGCTTGCGATAAAGGCGTTCAACCTCTGATTGAGGCACTTTTGGATCGAAGGGCTTGATTCCAGAAGACATGGTTAGTATAGACAAGATGAAGATGAAGCAAAGGTGAAACAGAAGCAATGAATTATGGCGGGGATCGACGCGGGGTAATTCGTGCCGCGGACTTTGACTCCGGCTGGTGACGTCTTGTAAAAGCTTTATTACTAGTTGCCCTGCATCCCCGGTACGAAGTAAGGGGAGGGCGCCATTGAGGCAGCCTTCAGCTCGTCGTCGTCGCACGAAGAACAACTTGAAACATTAGTTAAACACGCTCCAGTCACAAGTCTCGCATCCACCGTCAAAATGGTATATATACCTGGTTTCTCTTCCTCCTCTTCCACCACCCCAGCACAACCTCCACCAACATCGCTCCCTCCGAGCAGCACCACAACAGTCAACAACGACTCCTCTCCTATCACCACCTCTCAACCTCCCACACAGCGTCCAGCCTACACCCGTGCTCCCACCACCTCCGCCGGACTCCCTCATCTCCGTACTCCGGGCCATCACGACGACCACTTCTACCCACCTCCCCTAACCTGGCTCCAAGGAACATGGTGGATCACACACTCGTCCATGTCAATCTGGAAAGACAAGCGTAACATCACCATAACCTACACTCCTGGCCCCGCAACGCACACTCCCTCCCACGCTAAACTAGAAACAACACAAGGCACTGACCGTCTCGACGACGTGGTCGAATACCAAAGCGCCAGCAGCACGAAAATCAAAGAAGTCCGTGGTCGGAACGTCGCAAATGCCGACTACGCCGACGAAAACGCAGCCGTCAGTGCTAATCCCACGGCCGAAGAAGCCGACGGCAGCGGTTTCGATTGGCGCGGCAAAGGCATCATTGCTGCAGCGTATAGTACGTGGAGTATCATTGGCTGGGGCGAGGAAGGCGGGAATCGATGGATGGTGACGTATTTCCGCAAGACGGTGTTTACGCCTGCCGCAGTTCAGATGTATTCATGGAATGAGAGTGGGTTGAATGAGGTGCTAGTGGAGAAGTTGAAGAGGTGTTTGAGTGAGAATGGGAGTGCGGAGGTTAGGAAGCTGGCGACGGCGTTGTATAGAGTCAATAACGATGGAGCTAGAAGTGCAACTGCGAGTCCGAGGGGCAGTTTGGATACTAGGAGGTAGTGGTGGCATGACCTGAATCGTGGGTGGTATGGTTGTGGTTTTGGAAGTTTCCAGCATCTAGCATCCCAGGCATTTCCAGCATCAGAGCACTTACATCGTCTATATCATTTTATCTAATCAGGTTCGCATATACATCAGCATGAGCAATAGTAATTAATCAATTTTTATATGTTCTATCATCTATTTACAAGCTAGTGTAGGTAAGAGACCAGTCCCCAACCAACATCGTATCAACCTTCGACTTGTCTCGTCAAATCGCGCTTTATCATCAGTCATACATATCCAAGAAGCGATAATCTCTCGCTTGTTCATACCTCGATACACCCCCTTATTACCAATGGCCACCTGGACCACCACTACCACCACTGGGGAACCCACCTTTCTTCGCACCACCCCACGATCCGCCCCATGATGCACTACCCCAGAAACCACCCCAAGGTGTTTTCGCCGGAGGATTGGGAAAGTTCATTCCCGCCGGCCATCCCTGATATCCTTGCTTCGGCCACTGCTGGAACCACTGCGTCACTTGAGCGACTTCCGCATCAATAACAGCTTGCACACCTGCATTGACCGCACCATTCATTGTCACCAAATCACTGCAATGGATACCCTTGGGGATAATAAAGATTGGGTTTTCAGTACTGTTTGCGAGTGGACCGCCGGGTCTAAAGTCGGACGAGACGGTGGCATCGCGCCAAGGATCGAATTCGCCATTGACAAAGAGGAGGCGAGGGAGGTCTTCGACGATAGTCATGTCCCAGCCATTGGTGTAGTTGTTGACGCCGGCTTCGGTTTGGTGTGCAGCGTCGTATGTGAGGCCGCTTGGGGAGGGTGGGAAGTACAGACCGCATTGGCGTTGAAAATATTCGGCTGTTACGAGACGGGAAACTATGCTGGGAACATTCTTGGGCGCGCCGTCTGGAGGTTGTTAGCAGTGGTGTGAGGCGGCAAAGAGGTCAGATTGATATAATTACCTTGCCACCAGCCGAACGGCTCGTTGCACAGCATCCACTCCCATTGGCGGCTGGTCTTATATGCAAGTGAGATGTCGGTGTATAGGGGACTCGTAGCATTGTAACTAGATGATAATCAGCCAGTGCTTGCAGGTACGTGGAAGGTGAGTGAGCTCACGTGTTGTAACAACCAATCTCGTCATCAGCAGTCCACTCAGAGTACCCGTAGCTGGCACAGGCTGCAGAGATCTTAGCAAAGTATTCAAAAGCAGATTAGGCTTTACTCACTTCCAGGTAGCGAAACTGTCTTGAACCAATTGGCATAGCCAGCTAAAGCCTTTTGTACCCCAACACCCTCAGGGCCAGGCAAGACAGTGCTGTTATGTGTAACACCTTCCACCGCATCACAGAAATCCCAGATCTGAGTGCCAGTGTAAAACTGCTGGCTTTGCCACAACCTAAGATTCAAAATTAGCTTTAGCTTAGCTCAACAGTCAACCTGAGCAAGACGAGGACATACCATGGACCAGATTCAATAGCAACGGCAAAGTCATCATTATGCTCGAGGCCAGCAAGACCAAACATGCCTTTAAGCTCGGTCTGGGCGGCAGCAGTGCCATTTACCAAGATATTGTCAACATAGTCAACAACTGCCTCGAGATCTGCAGTGCAGTTCTTAGTTAGACCTGCCTTGACAGGCTCAAAGTATTGCCAGAAATCGTAGATTGTCTCAACGACAGCACTGCTGGCAGTGTATGCGTAAAAGGTGCCTGGAGCGAGAGCGGCAGTCCACGCAGTCAAGGCACCAGAGTAGGAACCTCCACTAAGTAGCCATGGAGCACGAGGAGCAGCACTAGTATGCCAGCGGTCGAATGGGAGATCGGCATTTCTGGCGAAGTTGGTCAAGTCTGCAATGGCGTTGTCGAGAGTGAGATATTGGAGGTTTTCAGTCGTGAGCTCAGTGAAAGGGGAAGAATGACCCCAGTAACGATGCTCGATCACAATGATGGCAGCACCGATAGCCTCCGCAAAGAGACCAGTCAGGCGCTTGTTGGTGAGATAGTTTGTGTAGCCAGTCACGTTCGCCTCACCAGGGGTAAAGAGAATAACAGGCGAACCAGGACCAGCATAATATTGATCCGAGTAGAAGTAGAATTGGCTGAAGGTGCCAAGCGAGGGATTTTTGTGGTCAATCAGCTGTTGGAAGGTCGAGTTGCCCATCTGCGGGACACCTGCAGTGTAGTTGAAAGGCAGGGACTTCATCATTCCTAAACTTGGTGGTGCTAACTCATCGTTGGGTACAATGGGCATGGGACGACGAAAAGCCACAGCATTGTTAGCAAAAGATGCCACGGCCAGAAGCACACTTAGAAGGTGAGCCTGAGGAGCCATGCTGTACGAGCTTTTGCCTTGGACAGGATAGAAAAGAATGAGTAGTCCGGAGGTGAATAACAAGTCGCAAAGCTAGGAATCAGCGTGAAACAGAATGAGTTGATAGCAATATATAATAACGATTACTGCTGGTAGTGCTACCCCTCTTCTCAACAGATATCAGCATGTTTCAAACTAACCTAGGCTTGCGATAAAGGACGTTTGTCATTATCAAAAGTCTGAAACACCTTCCTCTTAGAGCATGATTGTCATATCGGGATCCCGGCACCAGAGACACTGAAACGTATCACTGCTCTTCGGGAGATATCTGGTAACCATGTAGGCCGTCACAGTGCGACACAGGTGGCGTCGAAGCGGTCTTTGCACTTGGCATGCAGTAGCCTCACCTCACCAGTGGCTATCTTCTGCTCTCCTTCCATCTTGGGAACAAGCTTGCTAAAGGTTCATGCTAGAGGTGGGGCATCTAGTCGTGCAGCGATAAGAAAGGCGCCATCAGATTTTAGAGTGAGAATGGGATGCAGATAAAGCACAGCAGATGACAGTGAGTTGTGAATACCAGAATCAGAAGCATTTGGTGTTACCACACAAGAACTCGGAGAAGGATGAAGGGATTTGTTTGAGGTGTGTTTTACGTAATCAGTTTGCCACTTCCTCACTTCCTCTGTTTCTTAACCTCAACTCACCCTGCCGCATGGACGATGACGGTCACGACTACGGTCCATCTTTAGTTCGAGCAAAAATCCCTTTTACGTGACCTGGCGTCTACGACAGTTCAGTAACTTAGCACGCTCTCTCATTCCTGGTCTCGAATGAAAAAGTGCCAGCCAACTTCGCCCTCATCCACATCGCACTTGATCTAAAGCTGATCGAGATTCTTGCAAATGCGTGAGACATACTTGTCTCAGTTAATGTATTGGCTCAATCTGTGAAAGCAGACTCGAAATTTAGTGACTGCTATGACACGCTTCATGGTTACATTGCATTCATGATCTCATTATTATAGCCTAGCTCAGCAAACCTCGCCCTCCAAAACCTCCACCTCACTTCATCGCACACAACACCACCACCCTCAGCCTCCCAAAGATCACCACCACACCAATGTTCCATCCCACTAACACAAAGCGACTCAATCAAATCACCAGCAATCTTGAGCCATTGTATTGCAGCCGGGACATGGCATGCAACATTCCTGCCAATACTTGTCTCAGCAGAGTACTCAAGTGCCATACTCAAGGTCCTGATTCCTAACCTGTCCAAGCCCGAGAGCACCGGGATATCTTGGGCTCGAGGACTATCGGCAAGAAGCGCAATATAAATGTTGATGCTACGCCACTTCACTGTTGCTTCCTCTGGAGGTGCTGGAGAGAGTCCACTATCAAGGTACGCTTCAGGTCCTGTGATACATCATTAGTCACGAGCTGGTTGATGGCTCTTGCCATGTGGACAGCGACCTGACTTACCTTGAAAACTCTCTGTAAGGTTCCATCCAAATCCTGGTAGATCCCTCCACAACCGGCCATCGTCACCAAGCTCAAACACCTCGCCTACCTTTATTCGCTTCTCCTTGCTGTCACCCCTCTCAATCACTTCAATGATCTGTGCTGTGGTACCGTTATTGATAGCATCCGGCAGACTTGCTAATTCGACCATATAATCGACCAAACGCTGCAAGGGTACTTCATCATTGAGCGTTTCAGCTGCAGAGAAATGTAGACCCAGGAAATTCATGAAGAGCGTGCCAGCGTCAACGTCAGTGCACGTTGTTACGAGAGAGTTGGTTCTCTTAGCTGATTCCGAAGAGGAGATATTGCCTGAGAGGGCATCGGTAAGTATTGTGACGAGTTGAGATTGGGCGGAGAATATAGATAGGTGTCGTGTGCCAGTGATGGAATCATATTTTCCGTAGAGCTCGCACAGCCATCCTTCTCGCTGTTGTTGTGCCCAATCTGTAAGACCTGAAATATATGTCATCTTGAAAGTGTGAAGAGTTGAGGAGGTAGGCGACATATAAGAGAGTACTACACTTGGCGCCAAGCATGATGTGACTCAAGTATTTCAAGTATGAGAAAGGCAGAAAGGCAGATCATCACAATGCGAATGTTAGACGTGGGATGCTTGGCAGCCGAAGGCTCGGCTACCATGCATGTGAGGTATTGCAGACTGTTTCTTTATTGGCAACGTAATAGAAAACATATCCATCCAACCCCAGCTTTTCCTTGCAACCATGTTCGAATTTCAAATTCGTTACAATACTGATCATCCAAGCTTAGCCGTATCCATGCATCTCCAATCTTTCATAGACCGGCCGACCTACACATCAACTAAACACATCCACTTTCCTTCTCACTGGCCATCAGAGCATTCCAAGCCCGATCAGCAGCATCTTCACCAGCATTCTCAACGTACTTTCCATCAAACCAGAGACGAGCAGGGATTTCGAGATTGGGATTGAGGGCTATGGAGCAGGACCATGCTGTGCGTCCACCTATAATACAACGTTAGTAGCATGTAATTGGAGGTGGAGGGTGTGAGGATCGTAAAGACGAGAAAGCAGAGACTGGGAGGTTGGAAGCCAGAATAGGTGAGAATTAAAAAAAGCGTTAACAGATTGGGACAACAAACCTCGTCTGTCGGAGTATGTTTTGTACATAGGTTCAGGAAGGTCGTTTGCTTGACAATAGTCTGCGATAGGTGGCAGGTCAGTGTGCTGTTGTGCACTTGCTATAGTGTATGTAGGAGGGAAACAGATAGTAGCGGAGCTAGTATGAACTCACCAACAAGTCGATCTCTATTGACTGTGCACGCCCCTTCTGTCCATTGTCTCAGAGGACTCCATACCGCCGCGCTGCCACCACCATTGCTACCGCCACTGGCTAATATCGAAGAAATGGACGGACTAGATCCAGATCCCGAGCCGGGACTCGTTGTATAGACTGATGCTGCCATCTTTGGGGGAGAGGGAGCTAGAACGGAATAAGCATTTGGGTTTGGCATGTTTCTGTCCCCTGCAGCATGACTGTAGTAACGAGATGTGGAAGTCGATGGCTGCCGGGACGAAGGAGCTCGACTGAGATGTGGTTGGTAATGACGATCAGGCTCGGCGAAAGTGAACGAGCCGACCATGTTGGCGAAAGCAGACGGTGCGTACGGCGAGTATTGCTGCTGTTGATATTTCGATGACCATGATGACTTTGGTTGAGGTGCTGGACGGCTGGAAGGTGTCCTATTAAAGCGAGGAGGATAAGGGTGCGGTTCGGTGTACTGAATCTGTTGTTTGTAGTGGGCAGGCATATTGTATTATACTGCTGCTGGTAACGAGAACTAGGCTGTCGCGATAAAGGGAAATGAAAGGTGCCGAGTTCACCGCGGTGTGCGAAGTATCAGAGAAGAATCTTGCAGTCTTGTGTTTCGAAAGTAAAGTCATGTGAAGTCGAAGATCTGTGCGACTGTACTACAAGAACATTACTATTGGGAGCGATGCCGAGATATATGCAAGTAAGAACGTTTGCAAAGACGGAGCTCGAGCTAAAATTGCTTTGTGACGATCAGGACATCTCTAGGTATCTTGCCAAACAGAACAGCCATGGGCGCTATAGCGGATCATGCATAGGCATGCTGCATTAGAAGCACGAAGCCGAATGTAGGCGTGCGGGACAAACATCAGAGTGATAGGGGTCACACACAAAGGTTTCTGCTTCAGATTTGCAACCGCTGCAGGACATGCTGTTAGCTCTACTGTGAGAACAAATGGCCTCGCCATGCGAGGAGGCCGTTGTTCAAGCGTAGAAGGATATCGCGTGTTGCCCCTCGAACCCGCTGATGACGGTGTAAACTACTGCAGGTACTCCAGTCTTTGTATCTTCGAAGAGGCAAACGCCCAGCCTGTAGTGCCCACTTTTGGATCGAGTGCAGGCGAAGTGGAGAGGTAGTAGTTGACAGCTGACATATGTAGCACTGACACAACTCTGCTGAGTTAGGTCAACGGGCAGAGTTCTAAACCGCGTGTGTGGTCCTTATAAGACGTCCTACGAAACGACTGTATAAGACGATTGAGTGCCAAGGTTACTGCCTGCCGCGTTCGATGCATAAACCAGCCACGGCTCAAGGACTGGTATTGTCAGATGCAACTAATCGCTGGAAAACCTGTTTGATGATACCGATCTTAGTTCCCTGCAGGGTTGCCGCCGCCTGCCGGTGACACAAAGCACGGTCGAAGTAGGCTAATATTGCTAGCGTGGAACAAGCCAGTAAAATGCAGTAGCGTGTGTTTAGCGCTGAGGCACTTTGTAACCTGCTCAAAGCCGCGCCACACTTATAGATGGAGTGTTTCGAAGACTTTTCACGGTTCTTTTCACTTGCTTTAGGAGAGTTCACATTTGATAACTCTTTTACGTTTGTCGTCGTCAAGGTGGAAGGACTTCATACTTCACAGGTTGCCATATTGGGGTGACGCGGCATGTGTTAGTAATATGTATCATCTTTGATCATTCATGTAGCAAAGTGACTGCACACGTTGAGTGAGGCCGTGAACTCTGCTCGAAACATATAGTGCCAATAAAAAGAAATCCGTGCCGAGAAGAATTGAATCTTGAGCTGCTAGGGCTTGTCTCACATAAGCACCGGGTCACATGCGGATTACATAAGCAGCTTCTCTCGATGGATTGGTAATTGAGCTTTGAAACTACAACAAGATACTGAGTCGAAGACAATATTCTTAGCAGTATAAGTCGGCTGGGCATCTACTTTGATCGGATTAGATAGACCTTCAAGCTTCTGCCCATCTTACTCCCCAGCATATCAAAGACAAATACAAATACGATCGAAGCACACACTTTCTACTGTCAATAGTCTCATTACATTTTCAAGATATCTCTTTGCTTGCTACTCCCACAACTTTTCTTGTCAGCTCAATACCACGTCTCCCTACACGACAATGAGCGAACCCCAATCTCTCAAATACGGCGTCGGCTACGCCCTCTCCACGCTGCTCCTCGCCCTCGGAGGTGTTGGGGTCTTACAGCCAACCATCATCTCAAACCTCCTCGGCATGCCCGTCCTACAACAAAGTAACGGCGCTGCTCTCGCACAATTGCTTTCCGGCCGTCACCTAACCATGGGCGCCGCAAATACTGCCTTTCTATTGACGGGAAACCTGGAGGCTGCGGGGCTGTTTACGATTGTAATGTCGCTTGACGGTCTAGTGGACGGATGTGTGAACTGGCAGCAGTTTGGCTTCATGAGTGGCTTGCCGCATTTTGTCGGAATGGTGGTGTTTCCTTTCATTGGTAGTTGGATGAGACAGAAGAAGGTGGCGACGACATGAGGGCGGAAACATGGGATCAGACTACGCTGGTGGAGTATCTCAATTATCCGTTCGCCGGCATTGGTGTAGCGTGTCTGAAACAGAAATAAATCTCACTCTTGCGAAGAATGTCACCTCCTCGGCGCAAGTGCTTGGCGACGTCGGCATTTGCAAAACTTGCCTCGGCCTATACATTTCCTCGGAATAACATGATAAAAGTCCTTAGATCTCTGTTCTGCCATTTTAGTCCGTCCGTGAATAGTTTTTGTCGCCTTTGGTGAAGTCTTGGAAACGTCTTGTTCGTTGTCATCTGCAAAGCACAGAGGCTAAACTATCACTTGAGTCTTGATAATCTGATATCCTTTTTCAACTCCATCCTAAGCAGTCCTACAACATTCAAGATTAAATGGTGTCATATACTCTGCTCGAGCTCGTCGAGCTCATACTCATCTCGCCCAACCTATGGGAGACTGTGCGCTTCCCCGAGAGAATGGGTAATACCGCTCCCATCGCTTATGGTGGCTGCACACTCGGCGTTGGGGTCAAAGCAGCATGTCTGTCTGTTGGTCCTAAATACCGACTGTACTCGGTCTTGGGTAACTATCTTGGCCCAGCACTCATTGACCGAAAGCTGCAATGTTCTGTCCGCGCTATCCGAGATACAAGGACTTTCGTCACACGATTCGTCGAGGTGTCACAGATACAGGACGATGGTTCGAAGCGTCTGTGTATGACATTTATTGCCGACTTCCAGCTACCAGAGAAAGCGGCCTTGTTGACGTATTCAAAGCCATTGAGTATGCCTAAAATACCTATCGAGGCGTTACCAACGGCACACGATCACAATCAGAAAATGGTAGAGAGTGGCGTTCTCTCACCTCAAGTACTCAAAGAGCACGATAGGATCTTTCCTCTTCTTACTCGCTTCTACGAGGTACTGCTCGTGCCAGATAGCGTGATGGCGCAGAACCTGAAAGGGCTTGCAAAGCAAGTCAAAACTACACAAGATTCCCAACCACTTCACGAGAAGATCACAGCAGACGTGTTCAGGCTGAAGTCATCCGCAGTGGCTACAACGCATGCAGAAAACATGGCAGCTTTCGCCTTTATGGCAGATGCTGCACTTTCTTTTCTACCTCTAAGTCACAACCACATGTTCATGGATGATGCTGGTGCATGCGCAAGTCTAGATTTTGCGCTGAGGCTGTTTAGGAATGACGTGGATGTCAACGCTTGGACCAGAAGAGAAGCCTGGACGAGTGTTGGTGCAGATGGGAGGACGTATAGTGAGTGGCAATTTTGGGACGAGAGTGGGGAGAATTTGACTGCTAGTATGACGCAGCAGAGTATCATGAGACCGAAGCCAGTGAAAGAGGGGAAGACTGCGAAGATCTGAAGGTAGGAAGAAACAGTCACACGACACGTCCTGTCGGGCTTCACTGCTTGCCTTCCATACTCAGAGTTCGCCCACAGGATTGGACTCGGAAATGTCAGAAGCAACAGCAGCCCACTCTTCGTGGCCCTTCAGTGCTTGATCCTCTAACAGTTGCGCAGAATCTAGCAATCGATGCCATCGAATGGCCGCACTCACTGTATTGGGAACTGGTCGACTGGCAAAAGACGTGGGTACCGCTATTTGCGTATCAAATAACCCCTCACGCAAAGTTCTGCTTGATAAGTCCATGTACTAGACATGAGCGTCTCGGCTATATCCATCCACCTTTTACATTGCCGTTTGATCGTATTGCGACACCTAACGCCAGAGGACGATCTCCGCGTCATGCAATTCCGAAATGCATTCAGGCTCAACAACTTTAGCTGAAGTTAGACGTCACCACGACTTAGACTTCCTACGTCTGGTAGTTGGAAGAAGCCTTAACGTTTCAGGTTTCAGGTTTCAGGTTTCAGGTTTCATCCTACCGAACTTTAATTGCAAAACTCAATCTGAACAAGCGCTTGCCACGTGGCTCAACAAACGCAGCTTTAGTAAACCGTGTGGAAGGATTCTAGCATTATTTGAGGCACACATTATTGGATGAATCCAGGTTCAATACGCCGCTGAATATAAGCGAGGTTAAGCGAGGTGAACCTTGCCCTTCAATCGCTAGCGTCGATCTAGGCGCGATGAAACGGTCTGGTGCTCCGCCGTGCTCGCCCCTGTTTCATCTTCCTGGCACAATGAGGTCACAATCGAGACCTGCAGAAGACACACATTCAGGCTGATGGTTTCTGGAAGAAAGCAAACCTGCAATGTTCTGACATGGCTCCTGCCAATTCAGCAAGCGATTGGTAGTCAACGCAGTTATACTATTACGTTTCGAGTTAACTACTCGACTGATGTAAGCAGCGGCACGACATAGTCGATGGAAGTTTGTGGGCTTCCCCTGCTCTCTGCCTAACATGTGTGCTGCCAGGAGAAGTATCCTACATAACCCTCCATCTGGAAAGAACTACTCTTGCTCGTCACTGGGGTGCTTGTCGTATGGACTGTTGGCTCACGTTGTTTGCCCTACTGTCACTAGCATCATGCTTGTTGTTTGACTAGCATGACACCCTGGTCGACAGATTCTTACAGTGTTTCAGACCAAGATCCACAATTGACGTAAGAATTGTGCTGTGAGCAGCTGACGCCAAGGTATAAGAAGAGGTCGTGGACCTCTCATCTCCTCCTAACTTTCATCAAACCCTCGGAAGTCCACACTACACTCCAACATCTTATTATCAGTCAACTTTCTTCACATCGACAATATGGTTCACTTCTCCATCCTGGCCACTGCAGCCCTCATTGGCAGCACCAACGCTGCAATCCAGTCTCTCTACGGTTAGCCCAGACAATTCGCTACTGTTTCGTAGCACTTTCATACTCACTATAATCTAGGACAGTGTGGTGGAACCGGCTATACTGGCCCTAACACCTGCACTGCTGCGGCATACTGCTCCACCCAAGGTCCTTACTACGCTCAGTGGTAAGTCACCCTAAGCACAAGTCTATCACGAAATGCAAGAATACTTACAATGACTCTAGCGTCCCTGGGACTTCCATGAAGGGCGCTGCAAGTCAGTCACAGCCCAGGTAGACATACCGTGTGTTGCTAGTCATTGATCTGTATCTTCGTATAGCCACCACCCTCCGTACCACTGCAGCTACCACAACTCCTCGCACGTCCGCCAGTTCTACCAAGCCCGCATCTTCCTCGGCTGCTCCTGTTAATGGCGCCACTACATACAAGGCTTCTTTCACTATGTATGGTGCAGGCGACACATTTGGTTCGCCTAACTGCAACACCAATACAGCAGTATGCTTTCTCAACCAGCTTGACAAAACGTTTTTTACTCATAATCATGTCCAGGCTTGTGGGTTCTACGACAACCCAGGATACAACGCTGCCCTCTCTCAGAACCTCTTCGGTGCTGGTCCCGGGCAAGGTGCAGGTACCGCTTGTGGCCTCTGCTACCAACTCACACCTCAGACCGACTCTTCTGGTAACGCTCTTCATGGTGCAAACACTATCATCGTCAAGGTCAACAACCTTTGCCCTGCTAATGGCAATCCTCTTTGCGCGCAGAATGGTGTGGGTGGCACGAACCAGTACGGTGCCAACGTCAACTTCGACTTGTGCATTGATGATGGTGCTTCGGCTGCGTTGTTTGGTAGTAGTGGTGTTGGATTGGCTTTGGGCACGGCGGTTCAGGTTAGCTGTTCTCTATACTCTGGTACCCAGCACAACTAGTGAAGAAGGAAGGAGAAGGAGAACAAATGCTAGATGAGGTGATCGTGCGGTTTATAGTAAGAGGAAGACCGAAAGGATGAGGTAAAACTGTTGAGGCGCCGCAAAATGTACTCTTTTGCGTTGTCTTCCAATCAAATCATTAAAGATAATACGCATCTCATTTGTTCTGCGTGTCTTCCCGTCACGATCATCTATAGTAACATGTGCCTAATCGAGTCGATCGCCAGACCTCTCTAAGCTTTTTCTTACGTGACCGCTACGAAGAGGCTAATGAGACATGAGACATGACGACGATGGTCGCCAATCTCGTCGAAGTAGACGCAAGTGGAGATGGACTGAAGCCTTCCAAGCTGCCCTGGACTAACGACTCACCACAACACCCCACCGTAGATCTCGCGGCAGGCGCACTCGCTTCCTTACCCTCGGCCATCATTGTCCTCAACGATTGTTACAACATTGTCTACGCCAACGATGCTGCTCGAAGACTTGTTGACTCAAATAGATCTTCTCCAAACTTTGGCGCAAATGGCGACTTCAGCTTCACCACTCCTTCCGAGCCATCATCCCTCATTGGCACACACATCTCAAAGCTCGGCCTGGCTGTCTTTAGCGTTGATAAGAGAAGGTTACAACCATTATGTCGCACAGCGTCTTCGGTCGTCCAGCGCGCTTGCCATACTCAGTTCAAGAGGCTCTGTGACAACTCTTACCATATCTGCGATCGCGACTCCAACCCCGAATCGTCCATCTTCTGCTCGGCACCACTTGATCTCCAGGTCTGGACTGCGGAGAATGGTGAACGCTACATTACAATCTCGTTCGATCTTCCATTTGTACCGAACCGTCTACCAGTTTTCGAACCACCCACGCCTCACGAGACTCCTAGGGATGAGCGGATAAGCTTCGACATTAACCCTCTACAAGAACCAACCCCTAGCGAGACTCGACGCGGATACGAGCGCGGCTTCGCATACTATGCACAGCACATCTTCCTCAAAGATGCCAATGGCCGGTCCGGCTACTTTGTCAGTGGGGATGAAAGTGTTGTCGTCTGTAATTATCGTGGAGGAGCTCGAGAAGTTCATCATCCTAAATGTCTGGAGGACTTTGTAATTACTCAATGGACGGTCTACGACACTTTCTTCGAAAAGCTTGTTCCCCTGGACGAATTTCCTTTCATTAAATACACAAGAGAGCGAAAAGCGTACAAGACACAATATGGTTATACTACAGCGGAAGACGAGAGGATGATACTAGATGTTCAAGGCTATCCTCTATATGCTTCAGACGGCGAATACCTTGGCAGCGCTAATTGGGTCAAAGTCTTGGGAAGTTATGACGACTTTCACTCTGATCAAGACCTGGAGAAGCTGCACAGCCATGAGGCCGTACTTGAGCTGTTACCTCATTATACTTGGACTTGTACGCCCGCTTGGGGAATTGAGTTCTTCTCCAAATCGTGGTGTGATTACACGAACATCCTTAGTCCCTATAGAGAAGGTTGGAAAAAGGCAGTATGTCTTTCAAGCTGATTGAGTTTATTCGTAGTATCATTCGTTGACACCCCACAGATTCATCCAGAAGACCTCCAAGGCCTCATGGACCACATTGCATGCTGTACACTGAAGAAAGAGATTGTCAAAACTCATGTGCGCTATAAACGATATGATGGAGTCTGGAGGTGGTGCGCATTTACAGCGTCACCCCTGACCAATGGACGTGGCGAGATTCTTAAGTGGTAAATTACTCGAAGTGCCGAATACTCTGTTACAACCTTAACTTGTTCCAGGTTTGGCTCTACTACCGACATCCACGAAAGCTGGATGGCGTACCGCGAGCAATTCGAATGGTCATCTCGAGTCTTGGCAACGCTGTCTTCAGTCCCTATCAACCTTTTTGCAACAGACGGCAATGGCAAGTTGGTTCTCCTTGAAGGTGGACTTGGTATACCTCCTTGGAACGAACGGTATAGTGAGGAGACTGTGACACATGGTAGTCTACAGCTCATGCTCGGTATCAACATGCTCGACTGGATGTTGTGTCATCATGACCCTGCTGGTCTACCACAACTCCTTCGAGATTGTCTTGCTGGAACAAGAGAGACCGGAGAAGTTGAAGAACTGGTCCAAGGCACCTGGATTAAGACTACTGTAAAGGCTCACATTAAGATGACCCCAGACGGCAGAAAGGTTGTCGATCAGGTTGTTGGCTGTACCGTCGACATCACCGAAGCGAAAGCACTGAGAAATATGGAGCGCGAAAATGCAAAAATACTGGTTGAGAAGAACACGGCGCTAGAAAGTAATAGACTCAAAAGTCAATTCTTAGCCTCTATGAGCCATGAACTACGCACACCAATCGCTGGAATAATGGGTATGTCATCACTTTTAGCCGATATGGAGAATCGCACTGAAGAGGAGATGGACTGCGTTGATGGTATCAAAACTTCGGCGGCTAAATTACTAAGTCTTGTCAATGATCTATTAGATCACAGCAAGATTGAAGCTGGCAAATTCGAGGTTGAGCGTGTGCCGTTTGAAGTACATGACGTCTTCAAATCGATTATTCAAGCTTTCAAGCACAGTCTGGAACAGAAAGGGATAAGGTTTGAGTACAGTCTCGACATTCCCAGCTCATTGTCGATTTTGGGAGACTCTCTGCGGCTTTCACAAATCCTTTCGAACGTGATCAGTAACGCGATCAAGTTCTCACATCAGAATGGTTCGATACACTTCTCCGCATCGTTGTGTTTCGGGGAGAGTACCGATATGGTCAAGTTCATTATCAAGGATACAGTATGGTCATCGACATCACACTTCTTCCAGCTCAGCTAATATTCGTAGGGCATTGGCATAACTCCCGAGGTCCTCCAGACACTATTTGTACCATTCAAGCAAGGTGACTCGTCGACCTCTCGAGTTTATGGTGGAACAGTATGGCACATCTCCGGGTTTGATATGTATACATCACTAAAATATATTTAGGGCCTTGGTCTAGTGATATCCAAAAACTTGACTGAGCTCATGGGCGGGAGACTCGAGCTCGGATCAGTGCCAAATAAAGGTACTACGATCATAGTCACCATCCCAGCCATTCCAGCAACAACGCTTTCTTTGGAACTTCTGCCACCACTGGTCGTAACGCGCTCGAGATCACCACAGGACGATTTCAACCACCAGTATGCTCGTGAAGGTATAAGTGGCCCTCTTCTGACCGCACCGCCATCTAGGCAGTCTTCACCTGCTCCTACTTCACCTCGACCTGTGCGCATATTGATCGCGGAGGACAATGCTATCAACGCCAAGATTGCTATCAAGACTGTCAAGAAGCTAGGATACGAGACCGTTCACTGCTGGAATGGGCAGCAGACTCTTGATTATTTGATTGATGACGGCAATCCACCTGTCGATTTGATACTAATGGATTGGTACATCACTATGCCTCCGAATAAATTGACGGAGTACATAACTGATGTCCGATTTCTAGTCAAATGCCAGTACTCGATGGCTACGCCGCAACAGAAGCACTACGGAACGAAACGATGTATACGAGTAAGAAGAGACTTGAAGGACTACCAGTCGTGGCATTGACGGCTAGTGCAATTAAAGGAGATAAAGAGAAGGCCTTGGCGGCGGGAATGGACTTTTATATGATGAAGCCTTTCACGAAGGAAAGATTGGATGAGGTATTGAAGATTTGGTTGAAGAGGAGAAGAGAAGTGAAGAAGAGAGAGGTTTGTGGTGATCAGCATGAGCATGAGCATAGGCCGAGGATGTTGGAGAGGAATACTGTTGGCTGATGAAGTGCGATGGTGCGCATTTTGTCCGACACGCTCAAGGCTCGCATTGGCGATAGGTCAAATAGCGGAAGCACGACTGAGACTGTCTCGACTGACCATGCGATCTGGAATACCTATGGCTATCCCGGTGCTGGAAGCTTCAAGAGAGCCCCCATGCACGCTCCGAAGCGGATGCAACACCAGCACCCAGCTCCGCCTGACAATTATTACGCTGCCGGTGGTTAGGCAGAGCATTAGCGCGAGCGCTCAGCTCTGTCTAACGTTCATCATGTTGCCAGGGGTATGTATGTCCGGACGCCCGGTCATGAAAACGTAAAATGAAGGAGAATCGCAGCTGAACGGTGTTTGAGCTTGTTGAGTAGACGGCTTGATCCTCTTGACTCTGAACCAGCTTTGGCAGTTTGAGGAGCAGCCAGTAATGAGAGATGGAGAATGGTATCAAAGGAGGCCTATGAATGATGAA
>Ga0160429_1000704_pt1 | contig 23535 bp, 24 predicted proteins | sample SolpanmetagenomR_FD_108199 | JGI IMG/M metagenome (GOLD analysis project Ga0160429, IMG submission 108199) | Solar panel surface microbial communities from Lawrence Berkeley National Laboratory, California, USA - R | ecosystem: Engineered > Built environment > Solar panel > Unclassified ...
ACAAAGCTATCCTGCATTTTCCTCAACTCTTTGATTTCAGGTTTTGCTGGTTCCCCTGCAGTTCGCTTCAAGATTGATGCCTTTTTAGCTCTTCGCTTTCGTTCGGCGATAATAGGATCTGCGTCTTCGTCTTCGTCCTCTGTACTATCGTCATCTTCGTCATCGTCGTCGAAATCATGAAGATCAGATGCATCAAGTCCAAAATCACCAGCCGAGAAATGTTTACTCATGTTGGAGGTAGCTGTGGGAGCTGCATCGGTACTAGTGGGGCCACTGCCGGAATTAGGCGTAACAGCAGCCATTTTTAATCTCGTCTTTTGAGCGTGCCATCTTTTACGTGCTTCTTGCCAGTGAATCAAACTATTGATTTCCGCAATAGCAATGTCTTTATCAATCAATTTCATCTCTACAGCACCCGCAAATAAAGCATTCATGTCGAGTTTGACTTTACTCCTTGGGCCTTTCCGTAAAAAGTTCAAGCAATCCTCGATCCATTCCATCAATTGCACAAACAGACCGCCATCGTGAAGGTAGACTTCGTGTATGAATTTGAAAAGATCATCTTCGTGTCGCTCGCAAAGATCGATGAATGCTTGGACGGTTTGATTTGGATCGGCTGCTACATCTTGTCTTCTGCACTTCTCCACAACAGCAATAGTGTCATCGGCGAAACGAGCAAAGTCTGTAATGGAATTGTAGACATTTGCAGACTTGTAGACTCTTACAAGCGGTTCATAAAAGATTGTGAACAGGTCTTTACACAATTGAAGCGTTGTTGGTTCTTCCACCATACGTAGAATTTGCATCGAGTCTCGAGCTTTTATCTCTAATTTTAACAATTGTGTAAGTCTAGCATAAAGCTCTGCCGAATATTTCATTTGATCATCAACCTATTTATTATAATGTCAGACGTATTCATTCAAATGTCAGTTTGTTCGAATTGAAAACGTGCCGATTCTTACATTTTCTACAGCATTATTCCAAGCAACGTAGGCGTTGAATACTTTACCAACATCTTCAGAGGACAGTTCCGGCTCCAATTTCTCTGTCTTAAGTAACGTAACAAGCAAATCATTTTGTTCCTCAATGGCCTCTTGCCGTATTGATGATTTCGTTTCCGAATCCGCATGATGAACAAAAGTCTTTATTTTCGTGCACAAGATCGGATCGTCAATCTTCATCACTAGTGCATTTATACTCTTATTTACTGATCGAAGAACGTCATTCAAAGCAAGACCTGTAATTCGCTGTAAGAGTGAACGTGCTCCAAAGGGTTGAGCTAGGAAAAGATCCAGAACTCCAGACATGACGATAGCAGGATTTGCAAACCGAACGAGTTGCTTGAGGGCCATATACGGTACTAGTGAATGTATTCTCTTTGCATATCCAAATATCTCTGGGCTATTATCTTCGGCCAGAAAAAGATGATACAAAGTAGCAGCGACTCTGATCAGATTAGCATCTTTTTGCGTTAATTGTTATATCGTACTCACTCTATCCTGACCCATTCTGAAACCTTTTGATACTCAGGTGCCATATGCCTGATTGAATCCTTCTCCTTGATTTCTGCGAAGAATCTGGAGAACCCATCTTCGTAAAGGTTAGCACATAACGAACCATAAAGTCTTGATGAAATTTATATACTTCTCTCGACTATATCTCGTCGAAACTTTTCCATATGTATATCGAGTTGTTGTGCACGTTTTCTAGCAATCTCGTAAAATCTTCTCTGTTCTTCGATCCTTTTCTGATCCATGTCTATTCGTCGTGCAACATCATCCATTTCTTCCTCATTTAGCTCGATGGGATCCAGGCTGAGAAAGTCTCGCATCGCTTTAGTCTGTGCAATCAGAGGATTTTGAAGGTAGCCGCGCAGGAATGCTCGTAATGATACTCGTTGTTCTTCACGATACAACACTCTAGGAGCATCAAGTTTTGAGGTAGAAGTAGATGAATTGTCAGTATTATTGTATTTACCTCGATTAGAGTCTAATGAAGTGCGTGATGAAGAATCTGGGCGTAGGTGAGTAGAAGAACCTCCAAAAGGTAGATAACTCCGAAAAGAAGAACCAGCACTTTGATTCGACCGAGAATTTGTCTCAGACTTCCCGGAATCGCTAGAATCTGCATCATCATCATCGTCATCTCCTCTTGATAAAAGGCCATGAGAATGACTCTTTCGTGGCAATGTAGGTAATACCCTTCCAGGCAATTCTATGCGAAGTTGTTTTTTCAGTCGAGCAAACTCACCAAACCTTCTTCCGACGTATCGCTCTGGTTGATCCTTTTCCTTGACTCTGATTAGAAATTGCTTTATCATGTTAGTATGTATGTATCTTGTATGTGTTCCGAATAGACTTACCGCATGAGTATGATGTCTCAACCGACGCTTGACCGTCGTAGTCCTTACAGCCGCAACATTAATATCCCAACCATTAATTGCGTTTCCAGACGGTGCATTTGCAACCAGACCACCGTCTTGCGCATCACTATCGACTATCTCTATATCTGAAAACTGTATCCGTTCCTCATAGCCAGATGCCGTAGGTAATCCGGAGACCATTATCAACTCGATAAACTTTCTAGCCTTGACTGCCAACTTCTTCCGTTTTGTCTCTTCAAGTCGATCATTAGATGTGGATATATCTTTGGAAGCAAACGACGAGACGACTACTTGTAATTTATCTTGCCAGAATTCCCTCTCTCTTGCTTTGTCCAGAAAAGGAAAATTTCGGACATGGTTTACGAATATGAAGCGTAGAATGGGTAATTCGGAATCTTCGGGCGCGACTTCGCCCTGGTCTGACTTGAATGGTGCTCCAAATCGTTCCAGTGCGGTGGGGTTCTCCAATTCAGATATTTCCCATGTTATCTGATGTGAAAGGAGTTCTCTTTTCAAATCTATTCCTTGTTAGTAAACTCTCAAGGCTCAAGATACTTCTTTCATACAATGCTCTTGTCTTCCTGTAAGTATGGAATCCTTAGAAGGTGTAGTTGAGCGTGGATGGTGTGGTAGTTCAGTAGGCACTGATTGGAGATTGGGCTTTTCGTATGCTTCTGTGTATGTGGATTGAGCATTTTCGGTCTTCTTTTCATCTGAAGTGCTCTCGGCGAGTGGTACAACTCCTTCGAATGTTACACTATTGCGCGCAGTGGTCACCATCGCTATATCCTACAATTCATCGGCTCATTACCCTTATATAATTATTTGGTATAATTAACATGATCGTATGAATATTTACACTCTACATTGTCAAAAGGTTAAAATTATTTACAAGACATCGTTTTGTATATACAGTCATGGATCCAAAAAGAAACTCCGCCCGAGCCAATGCACCAAATCATAACACAAAACCAATATTCTGACGATTGTCGTCGACGACCCTAGCATATCTTCCAATAAAATTAGCCAAGATGTAACAGACATATAATATATGAGCGTATAATTAACTTACTCCAGCATCAATCTAAATAAGTAAGCCTCCATATCAATTTTGCGTAAAGAGGTTTGGGACCATTCTCTCCCTTGTCTTGCCAGCATTTGCGCTATATCTTCTCCTTCTCCCGTAAAATAATGAAGTAATTCTGAGCCCTCGGTCGCATTCAGACTGAGAGGTACATAATGAACCCAAGGTTTGACCCAGTCCTGCTGCCATTCACGAAGCATGGACATTTTAATGGGCAAGCTGTTAGACAGCAACATGCTATAAAAGCGGCCCGAGAAACCATAGCCATCCATGTCCAGAAGATATTTATTTCTGAATGCGGTTTCGAACGGCTCAAGCTCAACCAAAGACAAGCTTTTGCGTTCTTGCTCCATATCCTCAGCATCATCATCTAACCGGGTAAAATATAGATAGACTTTATAAGCCAACTTTGAACGCAACATGGACTTCAGCGACCAGCCTCGACCGCTTCTAACCATAATAGTTGCAAATGCACTACTCAATTCGCGAACAATTCTTTGTCGGTGGAAATATCGCCATTCTCCGTTTTTACTGTAGCCACCAGTTCCACTACCCGTCCAGTAAAGAGTGTTTGACTTCTTGGACCAAGTCGGATCCGCACCTTCATTTTTAGTCATATTATTCCAATTCCATGGCTGCGGCATCAGAATATCTTGAAATGCGGATGGCTTTGCGGGTGAAAATACTGGAATTAGGTCATGGACATAACTGAAACTATTCGGCCTCGCGGCAAATGCATATAGCGTTTGCGAAGACGGAATCTTACACATATCGCTAGATGTCCTCCAATCGCCGACAAATGAAAGGTCACCGACAGTCCATGAAACATCATCTACTGCTATGTTTTGACTAGCCGGCGAATCGGGACTGCAAGACAGACGACATATCGGCCACGATTTCTGGTGGTCTCCTACTATGAATTCAATTGTGTCCTTTCCCCTCCCTTCCATATCTGGATCAATATCTGGTGTGAATGTATCTGATGTTGCAGCATGTAGAGACTTCTCCGTCTTACCAAGTTCGACCAATTCATTGAGTTTTTCATACGGGACAGCAACTCTCGGTTCATCATGAGGGTTCATTGCTATGTTCATGTCCGGTAGTAAATGTATGAACCTTTCAGTCATATTCCCAAATCCAGAACGTTCAAAGTCGTGTGAAGCCCAATTTCCTTCGGCATCCCCTTCATAATTCAATACAACCCCATTCCTAATCTTGATACCCGCCAATCTATTGGGCTCATGTGCAAACGTCCTTGAAACTCGCTCACGTATTGTCGAAGGCTTCAGGCCCCAAAAAGGCAGTAAATCGTCATGTATCGTGTCATAATCGTCGATCATTCGTACTTTGTGCAATCTCGCGAATTCGAACCATGTGTCAAAATGAGGAGGTGGTGCTATTCCATAGCGTCGACGATATTCGAGAACTGCTTTCTTCAAAGTGTCCGACTGTTTAGCAAGAGAAGCATTGAACTGTTTGATATTGTGCGAGACGAGGACCTCGACCGGATGTGGTTCCCCCTCAATAGGAACGACAGGTAATATGTCGCCGTAGTACAACGGCACCACTCGACCCAAAATAAAAAGGATTATAGTAAACACTGCCAATTTAATCCACCAAGATTTGTGGGTCGGAAAGAAGGGTCGTATGATATCCAGTATATTTGATAAAGACATGCCGCTTGAGGGCCACAGGCCTAGTTGTCGAACAACCTGAACGTCGCATCAGCTATTCGCATCAGCTATAAATAGCTATCCTTCTACCTAATTTCGAGCTCCATTTTCCTACTGTGGCAATTAAAGAATAACGTAAGCTCAAAATGTATCAATGATGTCAACCGTTTTCAAGAATTTGGCGATGACAATGCGACTACATTTACTCAAAAACCTACCCGACGTGCCGATAAGATGGGTCAGGCATAAAACAAACTTGTTTCACATTTATGTATCGATCTGGAATTGTTTATATCTTGGATACTCGGGTTTCTGGTTGTCAAATGCTTGAATGACATATACTATGGTCTTATAACAGAAGCTATGCTTGCTCTACATTACTCATTCTACTTCTAATAATCTAGGGCAGTAGATTTTACGGATGGCGCATCAAGATCAGTGTAGGATTTCATGGTCCTTCCATCGTTGACTTGAGTCGCTACTGGTATTGTCTCTTGTCTGTTTCGACCATTATTATTGTTGTTGTTACTCCTCGATTGCTGCGCATTGCGTGGCTGGGATCGGTTGCCGTTACGCATAGGTCCGCTCATACCTGATGGCGGCCAGGACGAACCATGATGAGCTGAGGAAAGGGTAAAGTTCCTTGGTGTTCCGTTCGGAACATTATTTGGCAAAGGGAAATGACCGTTACTACCGGCGTCATTTCGTCCAATGGCAAGTCGCGACGGATCCAAAACATATCGATTGATTAATGCTAGCTGTACCGATGTCAGTCATGACCTTTACTTGAGGCATGCATTTGGAACAAACCTCGTCCTGTACCTTCTCAATCCATTCGGGGTGACGCTTCTCAACATGTTTTTTCCAGAAGTCGTATCCTTTAAAGAGCTTTGTGCATTCTGGTAACTTGCATCTATACTTTGATTCATCCTCCTTTTTGACCCATTTGGAAAGCTCTTCGTCAAAGCCTTGTGATATTGGTCTTCCGCCGAGTTTTTTGAGATCCGCATTTTCTGGTTCTAGCACTTGAAGCACTTTTTCTTCATATGTTTTGACCCAATTAAATGCTTTTTGTAATTGTGTACGGTTTGGATCATCGAATTCACCTCCAGAGACGGATCTTTTTGCAACGTCTCTTGCTGATGAAGTAAGACTAGTCCGCGGACGACGCAGATGGCCTCCAGCGCATTTTCTTTGTAACTCATGTACAGAATCACACTGAAACACGCAATAGAAGCAAAAACTGTGCACTCTCCTCAGATATTCAACTAAGAGATCAAGCTTTTTCTTCTTGATTACTGTCTCCTCATCGTCAACGTTGTCATTCTCTTCACCTTCCTCCATGGCATCGTTCTCGTTTGTCATAGCAGATTGAAGATGGCCTCGTCCGACAAGATCATCAACCCGATGCTCAACTTTAACCAGAGCACCAGGGAGATTTGCTTCCTGGTCCAATTTGTTTACTATTCTCACAGCGAATGCCAAATCCTGTTCGATTCGTTCAGGGGCTGAGAACAAGTCCCATAGAGCTTTCTTTCTGCTCATTTCTGTAAACTTATGTATACCAACGTGTATTGTGAAGTCGCTGCCATCCTTTTCTTTGATTGATTTCCCATCGATCAACAAGAGACTGTCGTTTATTTTTGGCTCCTCAGCTTTATCCAGTATAATCCAACCAAGACGATGAAACTTTTTGCCCGGATTAGGATCACTAAGACTCAACCATTTAATGGAACCAAGTTTGTCCTGACAAAATCGCTCAATGTCATTTCTTGATATAGACGGTGTTATTGTTTTTATAAGAAGCGTGGGTAAAGTCAATATGGGATCTCGCAAGTCTTTACTGGAGAGTGGGACCAAGTCTGAGACTGCGAGACCATCTTCTGTGTTATCCTTGTTGACGCCTTCCATGGTATAGTCGTCAAAAGAGCCAGCATCGACCTCAGCTTCCCAATACTCGTATAAAGTCTTTCGAAACTCGGCTGTTTTCACCTTCAATGGCTGACTGACTGTAGGATCATATCTTTCCCGAAACCAATCATCCTCCTTGTGGACGTCCACGAATTGTTTCGCCATTTTAGCGTTATACATTACTTTGTAATCATCATATGCCGCTTGTATTCTCGGCCGTTGTTCTTCACGACTTTCCTTTGGTTTGTTTGACTTTTGTCTCGCAGCTTTTATTTCTTGTTCCGTCTTCCACCATTCTGCAAAGTAACTGAATCCGACTTGTGAATCTTCTAGCATGGGATCTCGCAATTGGTTGACAGGTATTGATTGCGGCCCAGGCACATATCGATCGATATTATTGTATGATGGAGATCTGCGACGATAATGATCTCGTCGATCGACAGGAGATCTTGATCGATTCCGGTCATTTCGACGAACTAAAAAAATCAGACTAAGCTATGACAGCTCCAAGGTATGACATACCTCGATCATCTCTGCTACGATCTCTGTCCATCTTCATGTCGGTGGACCAAGACTATCGAGGTCCGGTATGTTAGAGAAGTCATGGCGCGAGGAGATTATAGTTATATTTGATGTATAAGTGGCGTCAATGAATAAAGAAAGCATGATAGACATACAAAGATAGATAATTAACGAGCTAATCAACAGAAAGCTGCATTATTATTGGACTATAGGTGGTAGTGTTTATTTGTAGGAACTCTCAACCATGAGCCGAACCGTCCAAACGCACGGGGCAGTGATAAACTTCGCAGCATGGCAGGTTACAACTTTCCGCTTTGGTTCAATTATTTATCGATCACTGGTATCCCAATGGCCGACAACACCAGAATATCACCGTACAATCTTACGGGTCAGTATGTCTACCGCAGATGAAAGCTCTATCTAATGTTTATCAGATTGTATGACCACCACCGACGATGCTTTACAGAACTATATGTCATCTATTGGTTTCAAACAATCTTTCGATACGAATGAAATCAAGCTTGTAATCGGTTATTCTTCCGTAGTCATGGCTGGCGCAACATTCATACTTGATTACAAATTTGGATGGGAAGAAACGAAGCACTTTACTCTCTTGACAGTTGTCATCTATTTCCTGCTTAATTCTCTATATACGTACTGGATATATTTTGTTGAAAAGGATATAGTATTTGAAGGTAGATATGGAGGACATGACGTATGTTTGCAAGTAAATATGTTGGCAAACATTGACTGATCTAGTGCTAGCTTATTGTTTCTACAAGCGTGAAGCAATTAAAGCCTTATTATCACCTCGAATTTAAATCAAGGTCAGATAAGTCGACAAAGAAATGGACTGTAAAGTCAGCTTCTGCACCATTTATGAAATGGTTTACAGAGGATGGGTATTTCGTCGCCGGACCGTTCCAGAAATGGCTTGTCGCAAATTTCCCTTTGGTAAAAGAAGCAGATCCCAAGAATGCAGAGGATGTAGGGACGGTCTCGGATAGTGACAAAAACAATACTCATCGTCGTAGTTCTAGTAAAAAGCGGAAGCATTAGATATAAGATGCCAAGACTTTATATACCTACCAAATAATGAATACTAGCTTTCGAAAAGTGTGGAGAAGCTGTCATGATAAATGTGCATCTTTTCGATCCCCTTTCCGTCTACTTGTGACAAACATGGCGGAAGTATCAGTTCTCAAGGGCGAGACTGGACGCAATACGCGAGGTCTATTAAAATTGATAATACTCCTAGTAATTGCCGCAGCAGCGATTTCTAGTAGATTATTCTCAGTCATTCGATTTGAGAGTATTATCCACGAATGTCAGTCCACCACTGCGCTTTCAATTGCCTTGTACTGATAGTGAAAAGTCGATCCTTGGTTCAATTTTCGTGCAACCAAGTATCTAGTATCCAATGGTTTCTACAAATTCTGGGATTGGTTTGATGATAGTATGTTTATCAAGTCATAAAAAAGTTGGAGCTACTTATGATTGATTAGGAACATGGCATCCCCTCGGTCGTGTCACAGGAGGTACATTATATCCCGGACTGATGGTCACAAGTGGTGTGATCTATCATATCTTGAAGTTCCTCACCTTTCCCGTTGACATACGGAATATATGCGTATTACTTGCTCCAGCGTGTTCGGGATTGACGGCATTGGCCACATATCTCTTGACGTCAGAGATGTCGACATCACCCTCTGCCGGACTTTTATCCGCAATTTTCATGGGAATCGCTCCTGGTTACATATCAAGATCTGTTGCAGGAAGTTATGACAACGAAGCCATCGCAATATTTCTACTAGTTTTCACATTCTATTTGTGGATCAAGAGTTTGAAAGAGGGATCTGCAATGTGGGCATCCCTGACCGCACTTTTCTATGGTTACATGGTCTCTGCATGGGGTGGATACGTCTTCATTACCAATTTATTACCGCTACATGCATTTGTTCTCATTTGTATGGGCAGATATAGTGCAAGATTATATGTCAGCTACACAACATGGTATGCTCTGGGTACGCTTGCAAGTATGCAAGTCCCTTTTGTTGGTTTCTTGCCCATACGCAGCTCGGATCATATGGCAGCATTAGGTAGGTTTTCCATAACTTCCATTCCTCAATCAATTATGACTGACCCGACTCAGGTGTTTTCGGTTTACTGCAACTCGTAGGTTTCACAGAATATATCCGTCACCAGATGCCAAGTCGACAATTCCAAACATTGCTTAGAAGCATGGTCTTGGTCATATTCGTTGTCGCTTTTGGTGGATTGGTACTTTTGACAGTTTCCGGTACAATTGCGCCATGGTCTGGTCGATTTTATTCACTCTGGGATACTGGATACGCAAAGATCCACATTCCGATTATCGCTTCCGTGTCGGAACATCAGCCTACAGCATGGCCGTCGTTCTTTTCCGATTTGAACATGCTGATCTGGCTATTCCCCGCTGGTGTTTACATGTGTTTCCGCACTCTGCAAGATGAGCACGTTTTTATCGTGATTTACGCTGTCTTGGCAAGCTACTTTGCTGGAGTCATGGTCAGATTGATGTTGACTTTGACGCCGATAGTATGCGTTGCTGCGGCGATAGCCTTGTCTGAGATATTAGACTCATTCATGTCCGTCGAAGCTCCCGTTGCTCCCGTTGAGTCACCCCGTCCAGCAAAGGAAGCAAAAGAAGCAAAAGATCAACTCCGATCGATGCAAGGACCAATCGTCGGGATTTATTCGTACGCGTCAAAATTGACCGTGACAACCTGTGCAACTCTATACCTCGTCATCTTTGTTTTGCATTGTACATGGGTTACATCAAACGCATATTCATCACCTTCAGTTGTTTTAGCGTCACGATTACCTGATGGATCACAACATATCATCGATGATTACCGGGAAGCATATTATTGGTTGCGACAAAATACGGCAAGCAACGCAAAGATCATGTCTTGGTGGGATTATGGATATCAGATCGGTGGAATGGCTGACAGACCAACTCTAGTTGATAATAACACGTGGAATAATACTCATATTGCAACTGTTGGCAAGGCCATGTCTTCCAGAGAAGAAGTCAGCTATCCTATCATGAGACAACACGAAGTTGATTATGTTTTGGTAGTCTTTGGTGCTCTATTAGGATATTCTGGTGACGATATTAATAAATTCTTATGGATGGTCAGAATTGCCGAGGGTATTTGGCCGGACGAGGTCAAAGAGAGAGACTTTTTTACTTCCCGTGGAGAGTATCGCGTTGACGATGAAGCCACTCCAACTATGCGAAACAGCTTGATGTAAGTCTTTAAATTTCCGAATGATTGCTTCGTTCCGACTGACGTGCTAAACAAAGGTACAAAATGTCATACTACCAATATGACAAGTTGTTCGCTCCTGGCCAGGCTCAAGATCGAGTACGAGGAACACGTTTACCCGCTATAGGTCCTGAATTGTCGACTTTGGATGAAGCATTTACGAGTGAGAATTGGATAATTCGGATTTACAAGGTCAAAGATCTTGATAAGCTTGGCAGAGATCATCAGAACGTCGCTGCCTTTGAAAAGGGTAACAGGAAAAAGAAAACCACAAAGAGACGAGGGGCAAGGACGTTGAGGGTTGATTAGACTCGCAAGTATATAGATTAGCGCTTTCCCCAAAAGACAAAATCAATATCAACATATTGAACACCTATCAAAAAATAAAGCAATCAAATAGTTCATTCTGTGCTTCATCACAGTTAAACAAGTCTTTAGATCCTCATCTTTAATCATACTCTATAACCATTCTTACCAAAAATACAGAGGTTACATCGCGTATGTGTGTCAATTCCTGACTACTTTGGAGATCGTTTTTCGACTAATTGTACTAGCATGTGTCACAGCAAAGGAGCAGTTGTTGGTGCGGCTCTCGGAGGAGGACTTTTGCTGAATATTCTCGGACTACTCGGAGCACTGGGTTTCTTACATCACACCGAAAAGAAAGAACGACGAGCACTTGCTGCTGCAGTTTCATCATCGACGGATTCGTTGGAATTGGAGGAAAAAACGATTGTGATAGATAACAGGGGACCTCAAGGTGGCCCAGCAGGAGTTGCAGAGATAGTCACATCAGGACCATCAGGCACACAGACTACAACAGTCCCTACAATGTCGGGTGGTGCAGCAATCGTATCGACAACCGCCGCAGGAATACCTGGTGGTACAGTAAAGGTGGAGCCCGGTCAGACTATGATTGTAAAGGCAGAACATCCAGTTGGCAGACCTGAGGATGCGAAGATTGTTTCCACAACCCCAGCTCCATAAGTGAGCGATTACTTCACCTCACATTCACATTAACAACCAACCTAAAAGTTAAAAGTTCTGAGGTACAAATGTCAATTAGTTTAGTTATACCTTCTATAAAATAATTCTGTTACCTGAACTCAATGCTGCCTTTCCGATCTTGCAATGATGGGTGATGATGATAGGGGGTCAATAACATCGACTTGGCGAGCAGATAAGGCTATTACGACCGTTCGGACAAGAGTTATTGTACCATTTACCGCGGTTGATCAGCGTGGATGTGAGTTTGTAGTTTACCATGTTTGTAGTCATTGTCATCGACCGAGATCGGTGAAATTTCATCATGATCATCCTACTAGAATTGGTCGACCGATTCCACCTTCTACAGTTTGTGGTAGATGTCAAAAGGTCATTCAAGAGGCCACTCCAAATACGCAAGCAATAATACAAACAAGTTACAGAGAGAATATCAGCAATGGTAATAATTCAGAGTTACAAAAATGCAGCTTGTCATCAAGTAAGCAACATGTTGACAAACCTGTATACCGCCACGAGTATTACCGCAAGGAAAAGTAAGACCTTGACAAAGTCCATAATTCCATGTGTCCGACTGACTTGCATAGACGTGGACTATCAGATCGCATCTCAATACATGTCCATCAAAACGTCTCGACGCCTTTGGACGCCAAAGATCAAATCAAGGATGACGTAGACCATAAAGCGTCTAGTCGTCCGGTCGAGCAAAAGTCTGCAGGAGTACAGATATCGGGTATTTCCCGGAGAGAAGACGTCAAATGGACTGATTCCAATTCAGATACAAAAACACCAGCATGGTTCGAAAGCCAAATCAAACCGACAAAGGAGCCTTCACAGATTACCAAAGGCTCTCAAAAATCACAAACAAGCAGTATCATTCGTCGAATTGCTCAGGAAGAGATATCCAAATATCGTAAAGCAGAAAGACTTATTGATAATCATCCCAAAGCTTTTACACATTGCTCGACAGAAGAATCATCTTCGTCGACTGATGAGGCTTCGTCGATTGACCAACAAGAATCGGAAGAACCTCGCGGAAAGCAGAATATAATAGACGAGGAACAAAAGTCGAGTATTGACATTCAAGTCGTAGAAGAAAAGGTCGAATTGGGTAAGTCGGGTAGAATTGTAGATGAACCCAAAGGAACCTCTATTGCCGTCTCCCAGTCATCATATCAGAGACGTCGGTCGTTTGAGACAGAATACACAGTCCATCCTGACTCATCAATCAGTCAGATTCCAGCATTTCCTAAAGCATTGACATCATCGTCATCGCCTGCAAAAATTCATGGAGGAAAAATTCTGCCAAGACACAAGCGAACCGAAAATAGTGACGGAGTCGATTCACATGCTTTCGAGGCTAAAATCGGCCTTGAAACTCGGTACCAGAACCCAAACAATGACGAAACCAATCATGACTCCTATGCAGATCCAATCATTCGACCCATCGGTCATGGCAAGGAGGAACACGTTTGGACTTATTATGACCAAATCGATCCAGAAACTTGTCGCATCACAAACGATCGAATAATATACCAAACTCTGTCTTCTGAGGAAGCAACAAGAATGAGAGATAGAAGTAATACAACAACATTCTACGAAATAACGCGAGATGGACGGGTTAAATTACGAGATACCGATAATTTAAGAAGTGCCATGAGAGATCACAGCGTTTCCGATAATTATGAAGATAGAAGAGTTTCTTTTTCGGAAGACGTTGATATTACAATGTTATCTCCACCACAATCGGCATCCGAGGAGAAAGTAATGTGGCCAGATGATCGACGACGTAGTAGTATTGGTAGATTTGGCTTGCCATGGGGAAGAAAGCGAAACTCACAGCAGCAAGATGAAAAGTATTATTACGAAAATATAAGACGATCCGACCCTCGAGTTATAGAAAGGCAATCAAGAAGGATTGAAAGACGTCCACGTCAGAGAGAAAGGTCTTTAACGAAAGCGTTATGCGAATCACCGTCAAGAGAACAAGCAATAACATATACTCAACAAAGATCACGGAGTGGGGACGGGCGGAGATCATCGGATAAAGATAGACGTGACCAATACGACCAAGACAGAAAGTCCAGTCAAGATAATCAATATAGACAAGAATATGGTAATGGAGCAGTGACGTATACGAGTTATGATCGTCCAATAAGGACAAATGAAGGTTTATCATCATATAAACCCGACGATAGACGTGAGCGCCAAGGTAGTCTAGACACTCCATACCGAAGAAATATGCCTTTAGATGACAACAATTACGACGGCGATACAGCACCTCTTTCTCGTCAACGTGAACCTTCACGAGCGAGGCAAGATAGCGCTACTAGTCCGAGAACTAGACGTGAATCCTCTTCTGGTGGTAGACAAATTGAAGTCGTGGATAATGAAGGGAGAAGTAGACGCGCGACAGTCGTTCGTGAAGGACGTGATAGTCGCGGTGCGTGGGTAGAAGTCATTAAAGATCCATTACCGGTATCTTTACCTATTGTAGGATCTTATGAAAGACGATGATTTTAGGTTTCTTTTATGATTTTTTCTACAAATTTATGACTGGTGTATGATTATTGTTCCATGTAGATTTTATGGACAAATCGATGTTATAATGAGCATGACTAGCGGATATTGTTATGAGTATGAATATTTTAAAGCATTTGTATTCAAGTCTATATGGTAAATCAATATTATAATGATGATTAGAGATAGTTTTTTTGGAGTATGAATATCGAAGCATTTGTATTGATTAATAACTATATATGATATGAACATTACTTCTACGGACGTTCGTTATGATATGATATCCAATAAAGTAAGAGCAATATTGAGGAGACCGAAAAATGAATATAAAAGGCATTGAAGAACGACCAGGTACGAAAGTTTTGTAATGGAATTGTTGGAATTTCCGTCTCAAACTTTATTTATTTTGTCAGTAAATGACAACCAACCAACCGACCTACCAACCACTTCGGCAAATTACAACCATAAGATTATCCGTCTTGATCATGTTTGATATGACATGTGGATCTAACAAAGTGTTTATCGCATCACTAATGACGTGAAGAAAAAGATGAGACGAACAAATGTATACATTTCTACAATGCTACCTAACTTAATTGAAAAATAAACCCCGATTTTCTGCATCATAATCCAAAATAATTTCAGGGACATAGTTATAAATTAAATAAGAAATCGTTACAACATCATTACAAGACGACAAAAAAAACAGACAATAGAAATCAGGTAGTCAATTCTATCTGTACGTTTGAGAGATGACTCGAACCGTTCCCACACTTTCTCCTGACCAATTGATTTTCATCGACGACGTTTGACGGCGCGACGCTGTCTCTTCGTCGACCGGTATCTGCAATCCTCCATTCTGGACCGCCGTAGCCTACTTTTGCAATCAACCCTTCTGCTTCCAACCACTGTTCGAAACCCTCGTCGTGTCGCCATTGGCTTGTAGATGGCGCTTCTTTGCCCTCTCGTCTGTCTTGTTCGAGATGTCGGCCGACGTGTTCCATCCTCTCTTCCCATGATGAAGGACCTTCAAACTCTGCGGGGCAGAAGAGACAACACGACGTTGCTGGAGGGAGGCGGAGACGGATATGACATCGTTCCTCGGCGGCGATGACGGCGGGGTCTTGTTCTTCCGACGAGCGACGACTGTTGTTCTTTTGAGACGTGCTGTCGGATGGACGGTGGTGCATTCTACGCAAGTGTTGGACGAACAAGTCTTTTCTGTTGAAATCGTTGGGTCGTGTTTCTCTGTCGACACATTGGTCACATCTCCATAGATCGAGACGCAAGTGTTGGGTGTTGACGTGTCGTTTCCATTCGTTCTTCGATCCGAACGACGATGTACATCCATATGGAGCCAATGGACATGGAAAGTTGGAATTGCCAGTCGGTGACGAGCGAGAGAATCTAGCTGGAGATCCGGATTTGGAGTATGTCGACCGTCTACAGCTGACGGATGTGTGTCGTTTGTTGATCTTGTTGAGATTATTGACGTTGAGAGAGATTGAGTGACTGTGTTTTCTTGCCGGTCGTCCTCGATCACTGGATGGAGTGTTTCTTGCGGAAGAGTTGTATTCGTAGTCAAACATTGGGGCTGGTGATTGTTCATATACAAAGTGCGGTGGTGGTAGATCGTGGATATATGATCCAAATTCGTCAAAAGGAAGGTAGTCTGATTGAGGTTGAACGTCATTCAAAGAACAGGATGTAGGTCCCATTTCGATGGACTGAACGACATCGATACTTCCATGAAGATTGTATTGTGGAGGATAATCAAGTCCGAGATCTGGTGATCCAAGAGTTGCGCTGTGTAAATCACTAAAGGTATTACTGCTTTTACCAGAAGAGAATGGTGATGTCTCTTCTGCTGAGTCGCAGTATGATGCCAAAGCCGACCATTGATTGTCACCATGAGAACGTGCTGAACTTAGTGGAGGTGATGAAACATATCTGTGGTGGTCGTCGAATCGTTCGTAATGATCTATGAATTCTTTCGGTTCATATGTCAACGGATAGTGATTGTCAAAGGAAGGTAAAGGCGAGGACGATGCGTCTCTGTAATTGCCGACGGTCAACCATGGCTGTTCATATCGAGATCTCTCGTGTTCGTATGGAGCAGTTTCAAAAGAAGCCATTGTAAAGAGGCTAGAGCCTGTTCAAAGTGTATGATGAAAGGCTGGAAAGTAAAGGATAGAAAACTTGAGTAAAATATCTAGAAACTCGAAAAGAAAAAAGGACGAGGAAAGGCCATAGCCGGGACCTTATAAAAAGAAAGGTGGGAAGCAAACAAAAGGTTGATTAATTGCTAAATTAAGAAACATGACACAAACCAACCAGAAGGGGTCCAAACCAAACTTTCCTGCCAAAAACGGTATGGTTAATTCTATTTTTGGTGACATGTACCGGCCGACTCGGAGGGGTGGGGGTATACTAAAAAAAGAATTCCTCTCACCCCACGGACAAGCTAACATGCCACATGATCGACACGCCGAACCATAAATTGACAAAATGTGGCGATATCGAATCCTCCACTTTCATTATCGTCACCATGATGAATAATGACATCAGGGCAGGATTTTAAATTCCCTCTGTGAGGTTCCATATCGAAGGAATCAAATCTAATTTATCAAAAGTCACTTGCCCCCTCCAATAACTTTTGGCACACACACCCACACACGGATGTTGGCTAACGTTTTAAACAATTTTTCCCCTGGTCATTGCGAGCGACTAATTATACCCGCTCGCATGACCCAAAGAAATAAAAAAAGACTAACGAAATAATCATTGCTGTTCAAATATCTTGAAACAGCTCTAGCGTCGGTCCGAACCTCGTTGCGCATTCGTGCTGGTGTTGGTTCCAAAATGCACAGTCGAGGATCGGGTTTCCTTCCGATCGAGAATTTTAATTACCAACACCGGACATGTCGAAAGTCAAATTGAAAAATTGTAAGAAATCCAGGTACAATATGCAACCGGGGCAGCGTACAAATGATAGTTTCATTGCGGGGAACCGGAAAAAAAAGAGGGTTGTGTTGGTAATATGTTTGGTAATTTTGACTTTTGTTCGTCATCTCCGGACATTTATCACGTGCATGTTTGTGTTTTTAAAGTTACTCCTTGCAGAAAGACGACCGCTTTTTGTTTGGTCTCGGTAATGCTCACCGTAGGGTTTTACCTGTCATTATATTCCCTCCGAGGAACTTTGTTTGTAGTTCTTCATGATATGGTTATCGGCTTTTTGATGTGTTTATTGCGTCTACTGCGACATCTGCCTAAAGAATCCAATATCTCCAAGATATCGAATAGCACTTAAAGCAAGTTTATTCTCGTTCAGCTTTTCTTGTTCTACCAACTATTTCTCAGTGATTAGAACATGGCTAACAATACAGACAGAATTTGCTGACATACCCTTTGATATAAAGTCTTTTTATCTCCTGTCTTGCCATGTTGTCTATCTCGCCTATCATTTATACCTCGTCTTTGAGCTTGTTGACTTTCATGTTCCGCGGTTCCTCCAGTAGGCCTTTCGTGTAGGAATTTGCATCGGGCACCATGACGGCATCGTCCTGTACTTCCAAAGTATTTACATGCAACTTGTGATTCTGGTACGGTTACTGTGTTGGAAGTTGTCTTTGAAGACTGTGTTTCCGGACCTGAAGATGATGTGGAGGATACTTCAGATGACTCGGACTCGGACTCGGACTCGGACTCGGATTCAGATTCGGCTTCCGATGAACTTGACAGATCACTTCCTTGCGATGCTCTTTTAGTTTCTTCCTCGATATGCTTTACTTCAACAGCCTCGGGAACGATTGGTTGATGTGGGGACGGAGTAGTTGGAATATCCTCCAGTCGAGCCTCGTCTAAGCTATGCGGCTGCAGACATTCGGAAATTGAGTTGCTAGCCTTGCTCGCCTTTTGCGCCAAAAGCTTAGCACGAAGCGCATCAGCCCTGGATGTTGACTGTACATGCTGTGTATCCTCAACATGGGATTTATCCTTGTTACTTCCACTGCGTTCATAGTCCATGGATCTATCAGATTGTTGTACTTGCTTGCTTGCTTGACCGCTAACGGCAGATGTTTCAGCCTCGATACGTCTTCTTTCCTCCATTCGTAAAGACCGTAGGTGATCCTTTTCCGCAATGCGTTGATGCGAAGGCCATTGTTGTTTTCGCTCCGCAATGAACGACTTTATGTCAGATGAAGTCTGCAAGACTATTATTTGCCCATCATGCTCGAATTTTAGTCTGTGACTTGTTAGTCTGAATATAGTTTATTGCCTACATACAAACCTACACATCACCCTTTGTCGATCTGAAAGCCTCTTCTTCATCTATATCTTTGTCTGCTTCGCTGTCTGACGTGTCATCTTTCAAAGGCGGTTCTAGATTTGATGGAGTGAGGCCTAAGATATTGTTGTTGGTTGGAGAAGACAACTGGACTGTAGAAGATCCAAACCCGGGCACAGCTGGAGATACGACAGTCTTTGGCAAGCGGGAAGAAGATTGCATAGGATGAGGACGATTATACTGCGTCGATGCCTGGCCTCCTCGCCATGATCCATCTGATTCGTGATCAAGACGCTGCCTTTTATGCGGCTGTGAATGATAATGATTCGATGAATTAGTCACGCTTCGAGTCATTTGTGGTCTATTATATGAAATTGTGCTACTAGCGATGCCTGGTGGAGCAGCGGTCAAACTTTGAGCGTTACCTCTAGCATGGCCATCACTTTGCCGTCCTCCTCTCGCTCCCCTTCTTGCGCCAAAACTCTGTCCTCTCCCACGACCACTGTCATGATTATCATTTGGTTGCCTGCCAGCAGGTGGTGGCGGCGGAGGAGGTGGAGGGAACGTGAAGCCTGCAGACATTATCGCTCAACGAATGATATCTATTACATTGATCAAAACATATATAAAATGGAACCCTATGCGATCGGTGTTCGAAAAAAAAGAAGTGAAGTGATCGAAATTTCTACCCATTCATAATTTTTACACATCATCCGTTAGATATGTACAACATCGTATGAACTTTGAAAGCGCCACACGTATAGCAGAAACTGACCATTGACAGGTCAATTTATCAGACTTGATACAGATTACGCCTCAAGACTGTGAAAAGCCAAGTGCACGAGCGTTAGAAGACAACATCAACCTCAAATATGCTGACAAGGTCATACCCAAGATCGGACTTGTAGTTAGTTTATTTGACATTCAGAACTTTTCAGAGGGCTTGATCGGACATGGAACTGGGACTGTCAATGTTCACGTTGACTTTCGTTTGATCGTTTTTCGCCCGTTCAAGGGAGAAGTCCTTCAGGGCAGAATATCTGCAAACGATGAACAAGGTATAAGGATCTCTATAGACTTTTTCGACGATATCTTCGTACCAGGACCTCATATGTTGTTTGAAAACACTACCTTGTAAGTCAATAGTTCTGTTAGGTTACAGTATAAGACTTATGATATGTAGTAATTCGGCAGAAGACGCTTGGGTATGGAAGACTGCAGATGGCCAAGATTACTTTTACGATAAAAACGAGACGGTCAGATTCCGTGTCGAAGCAGAAACATGGACGGATACGCTACCTCAGGGAAAACCTGGTGAGTCAAAAGACGAGCCATCAAGACGACCGTACGCTATTACCGCTTCTATGCAACAAAGTGGACTTGGGCCACTTCTATGGTGGGGAGAGGGAGATGGAATAGATGAACAATAAATGCTAATGTACAAATATAATGACTTATGAGTATGTATATAGTAATTCTCAACAATCAATTCATTTTCCAACCATCAAACTCATCTACAAATCGAACTGCTGCTTTCAAAAAGAAATCGTCGTCGTTGGCACATAGTTGTGCGGCCAGTCTCAGAGCACGGCAAGCTGTCATCATCTGTTAGTAAGTTATATCATGATCCTGTAGGAGTAGAAGACAAACCTTTGACAAAATGTGCATCCAAGCACCATTTCGAATTGAGGGCTTCGTTAGTCACGTATTCCCAATCTCGACCCTTCAGATCATAGTCCGTTATTCTTGAATTGTCCAATTGTGGTTTCGCTTGCGATATGTAAATTGATAACACAATTAACCACCATTGTCGTATCAGCGATATCTGCCACTTACCAGACATCAAAGTTAGTAAGGTTCTGACAGCATGAAAGGCTGTTAAAGCATGACAGAAAAAAAAGTCATATCTTCCACATCCAACCAATAACAAAGCACTCAATCTATAAGCGTTCATGTTAGACTGTGAAATAGAAGTAATATCCCAGCTGTTCCAATATTCTAGAATGATATCCTCCCGTGTCTCGAGAGAGTCGTGTGGTGTCAGTCTTGAATCATTTTGTACACGAATAAGAATCTTCTCCAGATTTGTGGTGGTGAATTGGCTAGACTTTGTGTATTTAGGATCATCGAGATATTTGTGCCGATAATCATAGGAAGAAGCAATCATGGCCAAAGCTTCGACTGCAATGGTGGGCGATGAAAGTTCGTATGCATAACCGAGGTGAATTAAAGGATGTGCCACTAGCTAATCAGAAGAAGCAAATCTGATGTGGAAAGCATGGACTTACAACCACTGATGACATTATTGATCAGTGGATGCTCTCCCTCAAGCAGATATTTGTCCATGAGTTCTCTCCAGTCGTAGCCATGATGAGCTAGACGGTCTTCGAAAAAATCTACATATGCTCGTAAATATCTATATTCATTAGTGCCGAACCTACAGCCTTGGATATTCTTTGTTCTCACTCTTTTCTGCCTAGAAAGTCCTTCCAGTCATCTTCACTGATCTCTGCAGGAGAAGGTTTCCATGCTTCATTCTCCTCAGACTCGCTCGTGTATATCTTCTTGAGATGTTCGGATGTAGCGCCCAAAATATACGCCGAACCGATGATCTGAAATGTCAGATGAAAGACTGAAGCCACGTGTATAAGGGACTGACATGAGAACAATGATTATGGAATTTGAAATCATTATACAGAATGCTGTAGTTAATATGATTTGCCTTTATCAATCTGTTGGCAGTTTGAGCAGCTTTATCATCATCCTGCTCCAAGTCATATATACTTATACCCTGGATCTCAGCATTTGCGATATTAGGAGACATTGAAAGCCAAGAGGGGCGACTGATTCCTAAAGTGCGAAAAGAAAACATGGCGTATGTATACGCCATATCAGGATCATTGAAGCAGGGATAGTGTGGCATCTCCCCGCGTTTCATTATCTTTATGGAACTATGACGAATGCTTCATTATAATGCTCTACAAATATTTCATTACCTATTTACATCTATGTGAGACTATCGAGTAATCTATCCTCCACGCCATCGAGTAGATAGTAATGCTGCGTGACTTCCAAGTTTTCTACTTCTGCCTGAAATAATTTATCAGGATCTTGCTCCGGGCCCATAGGGTTAGACATCTGTTGCTGTGCCAATTGTTGAGAAACTTGACTTGCCGCTGAATAACAATCAGTTATAGAACATTGATTCAAAATAAATTTAACCTACCACCATTCCCTAGTATAAAATTATATACTGGTTGCAATCCAAACAATGTAAGGAAATACCAAGATAAACTTGATACCCACCGCACATCAAGATCTCGCGTACCGACTCCTGATTGCAACATGGCCTTGAACTGTGGCGTAAGGGGAAATGGCAGTTTCACTACATATTTTGTCAGCTGAGACAAGAATAACAGTATAACAACAACAACCTACTTATAACATATCCAGAGAAGAAAGCATTAATCCAACCCATAATCAGCGTTTGGGGTATCATCATTGCCATGTTACCCTTCATCATGCCCATCATCCCTTCCATCATTGCTGGATCAGACATGGGATTACCCTTTGGCTTGCCTCTACTATCTGGATCTGCCAGAAACTTCCCGCTCTTGAAAGCATCAATCATATAGCTTTTGCGATTTTCGAAAGACCGTAGTGAAATTTGATGGGCTTGACTGCGCAAATTGACGCCTCTCATCAGCGATCGATTTTGCCTTACTTTGGACAAGGGAATCGGCTTTGGCATGGTTTGTAATAACGAAGATAAATAATGCCGTAATACACCAGTCAAAATCTGATACGGTTAATTGACGTCAATATCTTCAAAGTCCGCGACTTACCATGACTATCGTAATTGGAAGCAATATCCAGTAGCTAGGACTAATTAGACTGTGGCATACGATACATCGCGTGGTTGTTCTTACAATAAAGCCGGATCTCTGTGAATCGTCTGCTCCATTGCAAACGCCATTATTATGGATTCTGTCGCTTTCTATGTAACAGAGCGCATGTGTACTGACAAGTACTGTATTGACCAATTTCACTTTTTTGGCATAGAACTGCTACGAACTACTGGCTCGAGCTTCGAAGCTTCGGTATAAATCAAGACGTGTTTTTACAAGGACAACATAACTCGGTATCGAACGGCCAAGCCATGTTTACCGGGATAGTCGAAATAGTGGGCAGTAAGTCTTGATCAGCTATCGAGCGGTGAATACAAATTAACCTGGAGCTAGCTGTCACCGAACTCAAGCAGCACGATGCAAGCAGTACTGGCGGCAAGGGAACTTCTCTCACAATTGGCAACTGTTCCGAAATTCTAGTCGATGCGCATCTTGGAGACTCTATCTCAATCAACGGAACATGTCTAACGGTCACAGAGTTCTCGAAAGATTCGTTCAAGGTAGGTGTGGCACCTGAAACACTGCGACGGACAAATCTTGGGCAGCTATGTGAAGGTGGTAAAGTCAACCTCGAAAGAGCTGTTAGCGCAAACACCAGAATGGGTGGGCACTTTGTACAAGGACATGTTGACACTGTCGCCACTATCTCGAAGATCACGCCTGATGGAAACGCCTTGGTCTTCCGATTACAGCCTCGAGAATCCGAAGTATTACGATATGTTATTGAAAAGGGTTATGTCACATTGGATGGCGCAAGTTTGACAATAACAGCAGTAGAGGATGGGCCAAATGGGTGGTTCGAGGTCATGCTCATTGCGTATACTCAGGAAAGAATAGTCATGTCAAGTATGAAAGAAGGACAACAGATAAATGTCGAAGTCGATATGGTTGGAAAATATGTTGAGAAAAGTGTGGCGAATTACTTTACAA